>Ga0265338_10005831_pt1 | contig 15897 bp, 20 predicted proteins | sample 42126metaG_FD_193579 | JGI IMG/M metagenome (GOLD analysis project Ga0265338, IMG submission 193579) | Rhizosphere microbial communities from Carex aquatilis grown in University of Washington, Seatle, WA, United States - 4-21-26 metaG | ecosystem: Host-associated > Plants > Roots > Rhizosphere... | reverse complement strand
CCATTTCCCCACTGATCGCCGTTCCTCCGCCACCCGAACCACACCCAGTTGATCCCACTAAGCCGTTTCCATCAGTCGTAAGGCATGGCGCACTCTTTACTCCGGTGATGACAAGATTCTGAACAATGGTGGAAGTCGGCGCGGCTGCTGCGCTCCCCGCTACGAAGAGAGCGGTACAAGCGGCGATGATGATTGATGCGATAATGCGGCGTTTCATTTAGCGTAGGTAAGTGATGATGAGCGACTGGCCGGCGGCGAGCATTGACGGGGCATCGATACCGGCGGTGAATACGATAGTTTTTCCGATGGCGTTGTAATCTATGACCGGACGGAACGCTCCGAATGGCGCGGACGAGGAGCTTACATTCACGATGCCAAAGTTCGTTCCCAATTGGAAGGTCTTTGTCGTGCCGTCGAGTTGAGCCGAAAGGTCGAGGACGATGAGCTTTGTTTTGCCCGGTCCGTAGACGACCGGAACGCCGTTCTTTGCTGATGCGTTGGATTTAGTCTCAAACTCGCCTAAACGAGCTTCAAACTCGTCCCTGAGGGCTGAAATCTGGGCTAGGAGCGACGTTTCATCGGCATCCCGGCCATCTTGCCCGTCGGCTCCGTCAGCCCCGTCCTGGCCGTTTATACCGTCTTTTCCATCCTTTATGGATGCGAGCTTGGCGTCTACCTGCGCGGTGATCTGCGCCTTGAAGCTCGTGAGGTCGGATTGGGAAGAGTTGGACATCTTCGCGCCTAAGAGTCGGATATTCTCCTGCATCGCGGAGATCTCGCGCTCATTTTGCGCCTTGATGGCCTGGACAAAATCAACGACGTTCTTGAACGCCTTCACAAACTCGTCTTTCGTCACGGATTCATCGACGATCTTGAGGAGGTCTTGAAGCTTTTGGAGTTTTTCTTCGGGGCTTGCCATTTTCTGTGGATATGGTTGAATTAAGGTATGGATTACATTATTGGAGCGGTGGTAGGAACCGTGCTAACCCTCACAATAGGCTTCTGGTGGATGATTGCGATATGTGTCGTGATTTTAGTGATAGCGTACATCATTGATGAAGGGAGTCTCAGGGCATAACACTCTCGCCTAGTTTGATAGCGCCTCCAAGTCCCGCTGCACCGGCGGTTATTTTTACGGCTTTTGTAACGACCGGATGGGCTTTCATGAATTGCGTCACTTTGTTTGTTCCTACCCTTCCAACCTTGGAAGCCGTGTTGTCGATTGCATCATAGAGAAGGGATTGCTTCTTAAGAGAATCTTTGAAGTTCAATCCGTCCGGCGTCTTGCCTTCAGGTAAACGGGAGTCAATGACATCATTGATGGCTCCGCGAATATCTTTGATCGCTGAACGCATCGGGGTGAGCGTATCACTGTTGTAAAGATTCGGGAATTGTTTGGAGATGAAGGCGTCAAAGTTCTTACGTGCATCCAAGAGATCGCCCAACTTCCCGCCGTTGCCAACAAGCGAAAGCATTTTGTCCTTCACCATTCCATAGGCTTTGTTCAGTGTGGCATCCGAAGCAATCATGGTCGGCGGTTCGATCTTGGCAAGCGCGCCGGCAACCTGTGACTTTGAATAGATTGCGCCGGTATTTTGGATTCCTGATTTGAGCTGAGTTGCTTCGTCGGCAATACCTTTTTGCATATTTGCAACTGCTTCAATCGGACTCTTCGCTTCTGCGACATACGGCGTAGCCGCCTGGATCATTTGAATGTCGCGTCCCTTTGGAATCTGCGTGACAGTACCAAGCATACCCTTTGATTGAATTCGTCCTTCCGTGACGGCCTGAGCCTGCTCGGTTGGTGAGAGGTTTGGTTTGATGACATCCCACGTTGCCTGAGAAGCCTTATCCGTCGCGGCTGCGGCTGATTCTGTCGCCGCGCGGGATGCTTGCGTTGCCGCGTTGTCTGCGAGACTATTTGCGGTATCTTGAATAGCCGGTTTGACCGCGTCCTCAGCGACGGCATCCCCCGCGCCTCCTCCCATGAGGGCTGCGATGTTGACCACGTTCCCAATGTTCTTTGCCGCGTCGGGGTGTTGGGCCTGAAGATTATTCCACGCATCCATTACTGCCTTCGCCGCTGGCGTTCCCGTGATCGCCTTGACCGCACTCGTCGCACCTTGCTTCACAGAATCAGGGAGTAAGGATGCGGCGCTCTTGAGTGGTTCGCCGAAGAAATTTCCAACCTCACCGGCCACGTTCCCCGCCACATCCAATGCGCCCGTGAGACTCGGTTTACTTGATAGATCCTCGGTGATGTTTGCGGCATGGGCATTCGTGTCATTTACGAGATTGCCAGCGAGGTTCGGCTGAGCGGGAGCTTGCGCGGGGGTCGCGGGAGCTTGCGCGGGTTGTGCGCTCGCTAAAACATAGCCTCCTTTTCCATCGGCTTTGTAATTGTTCACATAGCTCTGAATGTCGGTCGTCTTCATGCCCCCTTTTTGAAGCGCGTCAATGTTCGCCTTGAGCTGCACTGCGTTCAATTGTGGGGTGAGGTTATTCGTGGGCATTAGTTCGGAAGGGTGATGCCGTTATAGGTGCTGCTCCCGGTTGATCCGGGGAGGGTAACGCCGTTGTAGCTATTGGAAGTTCCGACAATTGATTTTCCTGCATTATCCAAGAGAGTGTTGATGTGATCTATCTTTGCCTGGGCAGTCGCTACCGTGTCGGTATCGGTCGGGAACAATTCACCGATGGTCGTGAACAATCGCGCCGCGCCTCCACTGCCGCCGCTTCCTGCACCCTTGAGAGCCGAGAGCGCAGGAATAACCGAGAGCTTCCAGGTGTTAAAGGCCCCGAGTTGATTGTTCGTCTGGAGATATTTGTTGAGGGTAACGTCCGCGAGCTGCTGAGGCTGTCCAAGCCAATTGGTGGGAAGGACTGCCTTTCCCCCATCTCCCCCCATTGTGATGAAATCATTGAAGGATGAAAGGTCGGATTGTGCTGCGTTTATGGCACTCATCGCATCGGCGTCTTTAGGAGAAATTGCCTGCGCTCCCGCTGCTATCGCGGCATTAACGAACGCTTGTTTGGTCTTTGCGTCCATTCCTTGAAGATCGGTTGAGGTGTAGTATTTCGTACCGTTGTAATCGTTCAATTGTGAGATAGCGGCGTTAATATTCGCTGGTGACGCATTCGCGGCGGCGGTTGCAAGCGCCTGTTCTTTCGTCGCAACATCGAGCATCGCTGATTTCTGGGCGAGTGTATAGGTCGGCGACTGCATGACTTTCTGCTGTGCTTGGGCGAGTGTATCGCCGGGCTGAATCTGAGCGTCGGGATACTTAGTCATAAGGTCGTTCACATCCGATGTTCCGTATCCGGCTTGTGTTGCGATCTGAAGCGCACTCTGTCCATCCGGCGCGGCTTGCATCTTCTGAAGCGTAGCTGCATCAGCGCCGTTCTTGGCAGCAGTGATGGAAGCGTTCAACACATCGGTGGAGTTTTGTTTGTCAGTTGCAAGCTGTGCTGCTTTTTGGTTCTGTACGTCAAGCTGTGCCTGGGCGCGGTTCTTATCATCAAGCGTTGTCTGGGGGTCGGCAAGGATGAGCTTCAAGTTCGCGGTCGCGGCATTGATCTGTTCTGTGATCGGGTCGTACTTCGCAGCTACCGCTTGATTAGCTTTGGTCTGTGCTGATGCTAAGAGTCCATTGGTAGCGTCAAGCAATGATGATACGGAGAGCGCCTGGATTGAATTGTTGCGGAGTGCGGCGGTTTGAATCGGCGCGAGTCCACTGGCAGTTATTCCACGTCCGGTCGCATCGAGCTGAAGCTGATTCGGAATGGCAAGCGCTTCATTTTTGAGCTGAGTGACTTGGGTTGAAAGGTCGGACTGCTGCTTAGTAAGCGTATCAACACCGGCGGCGGTATTCTGCTGGGTCTGATAGGCTGATTTTCCGACGAGCTGATTATTGAGATCTTCAAGTTGTTGCGAAAGACTGCTCGCTTGTTGCTCGCCAGGTGTTTCAGTGAGCGGCGGCGTTGGTGCCGTCTCAAGACTCGCAACGGAAGGGATTGGAGTGGGAGCTGGCGCGGCGAATGGAATCGCAGTCGTAGGAGTGAGAGAATTCGATGTGATCGTAGATGTATCAGGTGCGCTAGGATTGGTGTTTTCAGTAGACATCGGAGTGAGAGCCGCAGCGGGTGTCGTGCTGCCATTTGCCGTTTGTTGAATCGCTGTCATTATGTCTGCCATTGTCTTTATTCAAGCATTAGTTAATTTGTAATGCCAATGTTCTTTACGGCGGTGATGATGGAATTGATGGCACTCCGCGCCTGAGAGTCTACGGTCCCTCCGCCAGACGGCGCGGTGATGCTTCCTTGCTTCGCAACCGGCGTCGTTCCATAGAGTCCAATCTTCTGCGTTGCTTCGGTTCCGATCATCGTTCCATTTGTCTTGCCCACTTGGATGTTCTTGCCGTCGAGGATCTGGAGGCTTTTTTGAACAACGGACTTGCTGGACTGATCTTTGATATTTGAAACCGGCGCTTTTTGTGAAGCGAAATACGCCGCAATCCGTTGGTCAATGAGTTGGGTGATGTCTTCGGGTTCCATTAGAATAATCCGTTATCAACTACCTCGCCTTCGTATTCAAAGCCGGTGACGACTGCTCCGCCCAAGGACTCGATTCTGAACTGAATCTCGTTATAGTTCGGAAAGTTGGAACCGTCCGACTCATGATTGATAGCGAAGTGGTTGGTCGTGCCCGGAGTGCTGTTCACAAAGATGGTCTTCCATGCGTTCGGGTCATTCAAGTCGTCGTCGGTACGGTACTTTATCGTCACGCTTCCCCCGGCGGGCATCTCTTCGGTCGTCACTACGACTCCGATGAGCTTCTTGGTCGTCGCGGCATTCATAATAATCGTTCCGCGATTCGTCACATTGATGGTTGAAAAGATGAGCGATTCATAGACTGACGGATTTGAGGATGAATACGCTCCCGTCGCGTCCGTGTGGGTCACTGAACCGTTCTCGGAGTGCGCGATGAACCAGATGTTTCCCACCGAATAGATGCCGTCATAGAATCCGCCGGAAACCAGTGCGGCCTCAACGACATCGAGCGCGGCTTTTCCGTTCGAGTCAACCGCCCAAATGCCCTGACGCGCATCTCCGTCAAGCTGAAGTTTGGCAGGGAAGTACAGCTTATTATTCTTGACGAAATAGGTGGTTGGATTCTGTGAGGTGGCCGTGTCGGACGTGAGCGTGTTCAATGGGATAGCGAACTCGCCGCTTGCTTCCTTGATGATGAGCTGGGATTTGCCGATGCCATAGAAACTGCTGAGGTAATAATCCACGACTCCGATCAACTTGTTGTTGAGCGACGCGATATAGCGAAGCAAGCCTTCGCCAAAGTCGATGACATCGGTGACGGTTGTGAGGGACGAGTCTCTGTCCCATAAATAGACTTTAGACTTTGGGAAGTTGCCCTGCGTGATAGTGGCAATGGCGAGATAATTTCCGTGCGCAGAGGCGCAGGTGATCGTCTCGTTTGAAGGAAGAGTTAAGACAGCCCCGTTCCATGTCGTGTTGTTCAGAGAATAAACGACGTTATCAATGAAGAAATATGCAATGTCATCCAGAGGATGATGAACCGGCTGCGCGACGTTGCTGGTACTCGTCGCTAGAGCGCTTGCGATGACGCTACCCTGGTATCGGTTGGTCGGATCTGATTTGAGAATATACAATCCGCCGCCGCTATACGTCCCGTCGTTAATCCAATAAACCGAGCCCTTGTATTCAAATAAAACATTCGGATTCCGTTTGAATGGTCCACCCGATACAAAGTTCGTGGTGATGAGCGTCCAGTTCAACGCGTTGGCCGCCGCGCCGCTGGCCGCATTGTCTATATCGAGCGCATAGAGCGAACCATATCCTGAGCCGTCCACCCCAAGTCCAACAAGATGATACCCGCTCGCGTTCGGGGCGTAGACGAACTTCACAATGTTCAGTGCTTTCACATCTGCGCCGCCGATTCCTAAGGCCGCGAGAGTCTGAGAATACGGAACGAGTTTCTGCGGGTAGGTGAACGTGTCGAAGTGCTTGGTGATCGAAAAATGAGCCGGGCTTTGAACACGCTTGTCCTCTAAGATTCCACCCGAGAAGTTCCGTACGATGTGCTTGAAAGTTTCAGCCATTCTATTCTAGGGGTGCTGTTATTTAGTGATAGAAGAAAATCATTATTGGCGTGCAAGACAATGCGGTTAATGCACCGGTATTACTCGAACCAGCTACATGAATAGAGAATACTTGTGCGCCAGTTGAGGTTGACACCCACGTCGCGGTAAACGGCTGACCGCTGATATTTACCGAAGCAGCTCCTGGCGTTGCGCTCCAGACGGTGCCTGAAGCAGTATTTATACTCATACTGCCCGCCCCACTGTTTACGGATTGTGTGCATGACCAATTATTCAGGGTATAAATTGCATTTGAAGGAATAATTATCGTAGAAGTCGAAGAGGTGGCATTGATATTCTGACCCGCGCTCGCGCTCAATACTGTCGTTGTTGAGTAGAGAGTGGGAAGATTCGCATCTACATATCCCTTCGGGGCGAGTTGGAGTGAAGATGTGGGAGAAGTGGTTGCGACGGTCGGGAAATTGGCAAACGATACATTCCCATTCACCGTTGTCGTGCCATTGAAAGTAACCGTTCCCGATGCGGTAAATGTTGTCGTTGAAGCGAATGAGTGAGAACCCGACCAAGTATAATTTGCGGTCGTATCTATTCCTTGCGTGCTGATCTGAACGCTCGTCGCGGTGGTCGTTGAATTAAGCCCTGAACCGAACGTAAGTGTTTTCCACGCGGGAGAAGTACCTGAAGCGGATAAGAATTGCGCGTTTGAAGGTACGGTCGTCGTTCCCGTGCCGCCGTTCACTACCGGAACCGGAGAATTGACGAGCGCCATGGTTCCGTAGCTCGCCTGGGTTGAGGTGATTGAAGCGATCTCCGAATCAATGTTCGAGAAGTTGGTATTGGTGTTCGTTCGGAACGTGCCGAGGGTGTCTGAAAGCTGTGTCTGAACCGACGTTCCGCCGGTCGGAGTGGAGTATTTGGAATATGCGTACAATCCAATACCAATGAGCGCGGCAAGTGCGAGAACGAGTAAAACTGACGCGAATCCTCTAATTCTTGTTTTCATAGGTGATGCTAGTTATGTTTTTCCCTTCAAGGCTCACGGCGATAGTGGCGAATTGATTGAACGTGAGGTCTTTGTATTCCGTACCGTTGTCGAGGGCTACGTCAGTGAAGGTAGCGTTCTGAATGTCTTCAAGCTTCGGGTCCATACCCTTGAGGTAGGTGACGAACTTGACTGCATTCTTTCCTTCAAGGGTGACGATCATCGGAACTCAATAGTGTTTGGGTACATGACCTTTCGCGCGTCCTTTTCGCGCTCGCCGTAATGAGCGATCAACGATGCGGTAAGCCGCTGAATCTCGCCATTGATGAGCGCTATGCGGTCTTTCTTGTATGACATGGCGTAAGGAAGGGCGGCTTTGAGTGCTAAGAGTATATGCCAGGGAGAGGCGAAGCCGGGTGTTATTGTGCCGGTCGAAATGTCGCCTGCCGTGAAGAGTTGCGCAGTGCGCTTGAACTGCACCTTAAGGCCATTCGCGAGCGTGATGACGGTTCCCGTGGGAGCCGGATAGAGCTTCAACGTGTTCCCATCTTTCGCGTAGTACATCGGAAACGCGTTCGTGATGAGGTAGGTTTCCAACGGCATCTCGGTCTGAGATTGGTTGATCGGCTGGAGGAAATGCCAAAGTCCGTTCTTGTCCAGGATCTTCACGTTCTCAATATCAAGGAACGTATCAAGGAATGAGTACGAGGACTGACCCTCTACAAGCGTTATCGTTCCGACCGGGACCGTCGTGTAATTCGTATCATCGAACTCCCACGTCCCGTCGGCGTTGATGAGCTGGCCGACAATATCCTCATACGCCGTATTGACGCGGCGAAGAAGCGTCATATCGGGATAGGATGTGGCCGTTGCGTCTACCTGGTCGCGCGCTTCTTGAAATAAATCAGTGATGGTCATTGGTGTGGGGTTTACCCTATCCAGCGCTCGTCACAAGCAAGCGCTGAAAGGAAAAACTATGCTACGAGGATGTTGTAGAGGACCGGCACGACGTTATGCCATGCCTTTCCCTTGAAATCAACGCGGCTGACCACGGAGATACCGGAGGTATTCAGCGGGTCTTTGTCGTTGACCATGATCTGGCCGTAGGTGTCCTTCACGATACCGATGTTGTACTGCTGCTTCACGCCTCCGATCACGTGACCTGCGGTGAGCAAGTTCGATGAGTAGTGCGTGACGCCCATATAATCGATACCTTTATTGGAACCGACTGCCTCTGAACCTAAAGCCTTGTCGGCCATCTGGAAGCCATTGGCTTGCATGAAGGACTCCAAGATTTCGAGGTCTGCCGGACGCCATACGATGAACGCACCGTACTGTTCGAGCATGGATTCGCCCCCTGCGGTGCGGATCTTGTTCTTCATGTGGCGGATAATATCGTCGATGTTCGTTGCCGAAACCGTGATAGAACCCGAACCACCGAACTCCGACGCATCGTAGGTCGTGAGCGAAGCGTAATCAGCGTAGAACGCTGTTTCGATAGCCTCGTTCAAGAGGATGCCCTGCTTGTCCGCCAGCACCATCTGGTCGGCATACGTGGACTGAGCCAAGTCTGCGCGGTCGATGAACTGAGGGAGGATTTTGAACGTGTTGATCGTGACACTGTCATCGGTTTCAACAACGTCCTGCATCGTGTAAGCGGTGCCACGCGTACCGGACTGAACGCTTGCCTCCGTAAGATACGGATTATGCAAGACCTTCGAGTTCGTGTACGTGACGCGACACACTTGCTTCCACTTGACCGGCTCGGTAAGACGCTCCTGGAGCTTTACCGCCCAATCTTCAGCGTAAACAATTGTTTGAGACATTGAGATTGTGGATTAACTCTCTTTGCCTACGCGACTAAACAACGGGATTCTTTGAAAAGACTGAGCCTGTGTCGGCTTTAATTCTAGCGTTCACTACTTTGCGGGCGAGTTCCGGATTGTCCTTTGGCAGTTCGCCTTTGGCAATCCAATACTCGACTGAATCGCGTGAAGTGGTGTTGGAACGCTTTGTGCCGGATGGAACTGCGTCCTTGCTCGCTTTCGCATCGCGTTGTTCCTTGAGTTCGGCCTGGAACCATTTTGAGTCCAAGACCTCATCAAGTGATTTGCCAGTAGCTTTCATCGCATCTTCAACGAGTGAGAACTCATCGGGTGCGATCTGGCTTGCTTTCAAATAAGCCTTTTCTGCGTAGTCAAAACCTTGTTTGTTTTGCTTTTCAATCGCTTTCTCTTCGCCGCGCCGCTCCGCGTTCTTGAGCTTCAGCTTTTCGAGCTTCGTCTTGTTCCGCTTTGCGATGCCGGCGTTTTTGATTGCGAGCGCCTTATAGTCGGTCGTGTCCTCTTCACCCTCCGTGATCTCCGGAGCGTCTTCGGGCTCTTCCAATTCAAGGTCTTCTACAGGTTCATTTGCCATGAAATGATAAGTGAATAATTTTTGTGTTGAGAATTAGAACTCGTTGTACCTTTTTCGGGGAGGTATAACCAGAACTCATTTTTGAAGGGAATGATAACCCAGGCTACTAGTAGTTCTGACAAATAACTTTCAGCGTGCCGGTGGAAACGGTGGTTGCTGCTGTGCTGCCATTGAAGAATGTAACGGTTGCCGTCGCGTTCTGTGAAGCGATAGCCGTGATCTGCGCGTCTGCGCTCCATCCTAATGTCGAGGTTGCCGATGAGAGCTGTACGGCGCACGTATTGCCGAGGTTCAAGCCGTAGCTTAATCCGCGCTGAAGGCTTACCGTGGTCGTCGCACTCGATGTCGAGGCGGTGATGCTACCGAGCGTAATTGGACTGAGCGTCTTACTGCCGATGGCGACGGCATAGTTCTGGTCTCCTGCAACTGCGTAGTTCGGGGCCGATGAGCCGCCGGTCTGGGATTGATTCACAAGATAGAATCCGACCCCAGCCAAAAGGACTACGACAACCGCAAGCGATACGAATAATGTTTTATTTTTCATCTGTCTTTGGTTCTTGGTTTGCGACCTTTTCGGGTTGGGGTTCCGGTGCTTGTGGCTTCGGAGGATATAGCTTGTCTCTAAGTGTTGGCTTAGGTTGGATCATTGGTGAGGGTTGGCTCCGCCGGGACTTCGGCGGGAGTTTCTACCGGCGCGGCGACTGGTTCAACGGTCGGTGTGACTGGCGCGGGAACCAGCTCTTCTACCGTCTTCTCTACGAGTTCTGCTCCGCAATTTGGACATTTCATATCTTTAGTGTAAGTGAGTTTATTTTCTACTGGAAGTACAGGGTTACGTCGAGAGTTCCACCGATTGTCACAGACAATCCGACAGAAAGCCCGGCATCGCCCAATGGGTAATAGGCTCCGGCGGCCGGGGTGATCGTGTTGTTTACAACAGTCCCGCTTCCGTGAGTGAGGCTGTCGTAAATCTTGATCGTACCGGATGATGTGGAATTAACGAACATCCCCTTGAGAATAGCCGGGCCATTCTTCAAGGAGTCCGTGGAAGCCGTGATGTTCTTGTAGTACGTTGGCTGTAATTTAACTACCATTATCGTGCTTGATTTGATTTCTTTGGCGACCTTTCAGGTTCGGTTTTGTATTTGGCGAGATAGCTGAATGCGACCTCTAACGTATTGATGCCCGCAACCTGAGCGCGGAGATCGCGGCCAAGTGCGGCGTCGTCTGCCTCTGTCCTATTGAACGCGAATCCGAGAAGGAAGTTTCTCAACGGGTCAGGCGCTTCGCCTTTCTTGAATGTGCCGTTGGAATAAATACCCGCCAAAAGAACCTTCTTGACCGCCTCGCGCATGACATCGTTCTGGATGAAGTATTCGAGCTGCGCTTTCTCGGCGTCGTCGAGTATTGAGTCTAAATAATCTTGTGTTTTCATTGATTAGGTTGTGGTTCCGCTGCCGCTATCGCGGGTTGTTGCGGCGGAGTTATTTTTATCCCCGCTTGCGCCGCCATCTGAACCTGTCCGTCCGGAGGGAGATCCTTGAACGCGATAGATTCCGCGACCTTTGGCGACGGCTGGTTGCCCTGTTGGGGTGCGGGTTTCTGATAGAAGTCAATCGGGCTGAGGCCGGATGATTCGAGAATCTGGTTGAATATCTTCGCCATGCGCGGGTCGTCCAAGATACCTGGTGCCTGGATGATCTGCCGGAAGACGTTCACGAGTTTATCCGTCAGTCCTGACAAATCCTTCTGCTTGCCCGCGATGTTCACTTCAACGTCGAGGGGTGCGCCTTTCAATTCTCCTTCAAGTATCGAGATGAACTTCTTGCTCGATTTCATGAACTCGTTACGAATCTGTTGACCGTACGCCTGAACCTTCTGCGGGTCGTAATCCTCGCCGCGCAACACTATCTCCTTCGCGTAGTTGTTCGATTCTTGCGTGACGACGTTATCTGCGACGGTCTGAAGCTCATCAAGGTCGAGCGAAGCCAAGAACTCATGGTCTTGAGTAATTTCTTTGGCGATATGCGGAATGATCCAATCCTTGAACACTTCGTCCAGGAAGATAGCGAGTTTGCCTTTGCGATATTCGTGAAGCGAGTGCGCTTCCTGGGTAACCAATTCCTGAAGTTTGAACGGCGTGCCGGAGGTCGGCTGTTCGCCCATGATGGAATCATTCGCCGCGCCCATCTGTTGCGCGTGCGCTTCCCAATTCTTGACGGCGTTCTCGAACACAACGATATTGACCGGCTGCGTGTTGATCTGTGTGAGGGTTGTTTCAGGCGCGTTTATGAGGATCTCGCCGTTATCAAGGTCGGAGGTCTTGTTCCGGTTGGCAAATGCCGGGTCGGTCGTTTGGAAAATAACCTTGGACGCGATGTCCAACATTCCTTTCATGCGGATAGTGTCGTAGTTCACCCACACCTGGGGTTCAAAGAGTTCTTCCGCGCCACCCATGCCTAACGCGCGGCCATAGATCTCATCACGAAGAATCAGTTTGAAGATGCTCTCATTTTCCTTGCCCCGGAACAAGACAATACCCATTTTGGTGTCGTTCTCATTCTTCAGCATTGTCACGATCCACAATTGGCGGACGTATTTCCGTTCTGCCTTTTCTTCAGCAGCCGTTTCGCTCACTTCGTCATCTTTTCCGTCTTCCAGCCATTCCTCCGGGAACATCCCGTGGATCTCGTATACCTCGATCTGCTTGCCGGGAGTGCGAATCTTCTTCTTGTCCTGTGAGTTCTCAACCTTCTGATTTGAGGCCAGGGTGATAACTTCGTCCAAAGTGGCCGTCGCCCCATTCTTAGCGTTTCCCCACCCGCTAGAGGCCATTTCAAGCAACTGGTCTGGGCTGTAGGAGTGTTTCAGACCCAATGGACCGCCCATCACGTCAGTCTGGTCGCAAAAGGCTACCGACTGCCACGGGACGTTCTCGGGCTTTACATCATTCACGTCTTTCACGAGTGCGCCGCCGAAATCAACATAGTTCTCCACCATGCCGTCAATGAACGTGTCCAATTTGTTCTCGCGCGCCCATTTCTCAAAGTACTTCTTCACGAGGAAGCTCATGTAGTACTTTTCTGAATCGTTGACGAAAAGAACAATGTCCTTCACGTCAAACCCTTCAGCCCGGTACTGAAGATTCAAAATCGGCCGGATGATGTTTTTGAACGGCTTATTGTCGTCCTTGCCCGTCAAGTACTGCGAGTTCTTGTAGAGAACCGTCGTTTTGATGTGAAGCGGCATTGACCACTCATAATCCTCGATCACCGGGACCGGGATAGTCTGGTAGGCTGACTCTTCAGTTGTGATGAGGTCAAAGATGTCCTTCGCCATTATTTAAGCATTAAAAGCATCCGCTTCTCGAACACCACCTTGAATGTTTTGTTGATAAGGAGTTTCTTGATCTCGGCGGGATACATCTGGAACTGTGACTGCTTGCCGTCGTGCGAAACGACAAACAGCCCCTTTGCCTTTATGTGCGGCGGCTGGATTTTGTCGAGGGCTTCCACTACGTTCTTCCCGGTTGCCGAGTAATGGTCTTTCGCTACCTGCAAGCACACGGTAAAGAGCTTCTGTTTCGCCATACTTGAATTGAAACGGTTGTTATTTTGAAACGCAACTATCGGGCTGGGTTGACCTTTTGCTTTTGTGGGCCGCGCGGAAGGTTGTCGGCATATTCCTTGAGCTGTCTGATTGGCGCGAGTGAGCAAACGGCGTAACGAATGCCGTCCATCGAGTGATTGAAACGATCTTCTGGGTAGTTTGCGACTTCGCCCGTGGCCTTATCGACGTGCCAGCAATACTTTTCATATTCGTTGATCGTGTTTACCGATGAACGGGTGATAGAAAGCTGTTGCTCCTGAACAACCTGGATGCCGTTCGTAATGGAATCTTTGCCCTTCTCGGCGGAAACAACCGTCAAGCCATAACGCTTCAATTCCGCTATGGACTTCGGTTCGGCTGAATCAGCAACAATGATTCCTTTCTTTGGCTGAAGCTTTATGAGATCTGCGATGTCCTTGTTTGACATCTCGTACTGGTAAGCAAGCTCGTCGAGGATATAGCCGCCGTTGTAGTAATACACCGCGCCGATGGATGTTGGGTCGTTCGTATAGCCGAAATCAACCCAATAGCGTTCAAGCCTCGCTTCGTGCGGGACTGCGTCGATCTCCTGCCACCCGGAATAGATGCGTCCACGGGCAGTCTCAGGAACATATCCACGAATCATGTTCCAGTAGTGATCGGGCTTTGTGTGTCGGTAGTTCTCGTAGTTGTGGATCGTCTGGGGAGAAAGGTTCGCGCGGTTGTCTTCATACGACGTTGAAATGAAGAGGGTATCGGTGATGCCCTGTTTCAGCGTTGGAATATAGAAATTGGGCGCTTGGCTCTTTTCAAGGTCAAACCATCGGTTCAATATCCAATGGCCTTTTGGCGGCGCGTTCAAGAGCAGGATGATCGTGATGTCGCCCTTAAGCGTACGGATCGAGTCGTCGAGCTGCATGAAATCCGCTTCTGGGATTTCATCCGCTTCCTCAATGATGATGCAGTTGTAGTTGGCGAGTGATTTCAGCTTTGATTTCTGATCGCCTGATGAACGCTTGAATCCGACGGCGTTCAAGGAATTGCGACCGTACCGAAGGGTCATCAGCCCGTCGTTCACTTCAAGGGCGTCAAAGATGCCATTCTCGCGCGTTCGGTCAGTGATCTCCCGGTAAATGGAATTGCGAATGTCGCCCAAGATATAACGCATAATGGCGCAGCGGAAATACTCATCAGATACAAGCTTTGAAGCCGCGTACTGTGACGCGACTGTTGACCGCCCCGCGCCGCGTCCACCCATGAAGATGAAATAGCGGGGATGCTCAGTAAAGAGCGGCTTATATACTCGATTGACTTGCTGTTCCATCAAATTCTTTAAATACGATGGTGTTGCCTTTTATCTCCTTGCCATCGCTCGTCAGATCCAGCTTCTCGCCGAATTTCTTCGGAAGGACTTTTGAGAGATACCATTTGCGTGTATCTACTTTGAGCCGGGAACGATTCGTCCATTCCTTGTTCTCTTCCGGGCCACGGCGTCCGATGATCGTATCTTGCGAGCTGTCGTCGGCAATATCAAGCAGCTCATCAAACATCACTTCAGCCTGGGATGCGCGAGCGCGCGCGTAGTTCTCCGAAAAAAGCTTCTTATCCTCATCCAATAGCCATAAATAAACAGTTGATTGCGCTGGCATATCGTCATCCTGGCAAATATGCAAAAGGCTTTCCCCGAGCGATAAACGAGCGCATATCGTCTTTCCTAATTCCTCTGTATATATCTCTGGTCGTCCTGCCATCTATTTCTTAACTTTTAGCGATTCTATTGATACCCATGCCTCCATCACTCGTCCGTCATCCGTGTAGTGCCTGATCTTCGCCTTGCCGTTCTTGAACTTCACCACGCGGCATTCGGTTCCGTCCGGCGCGAGTACCGTCTGATCGTTCTCTATGGCCTCGAAGATGGTCATGGATTTACTAAAGCACACTTATGCACAATTGCAAGTGGGGGGCGCGGTCGCCATACTGAAGATAATGTCCAGGGTATCCCGACTATCCAATGCTGATCTGATAGAAATTAAGCGCTTGTATTCTGAGGGCGCAAAGCGGGATGTCATTTCCAAGATTCTCCTGGAGCGCGGAATTGTTATGAGCCCGGCGACGATCTACTACCACTTAGGATTGCGAAAGGCAAAGAAAAAGGGGGTGAAGTCCTACCTCGATTACGTCCGGGAGGATTGTGAGCGACGCGGGGTGCCGTTCCGGAATCCACGTCCTAAAGGGTTGTGGAGTTGAGCGCGGCGAGATCGTGTGTGAGCGCGAGTTCCACTTTCAACCAATCGCCGGCGCTCATTGGATAGGCTTTTTGGTCTTGTTCCACGCGCTTTATCCACTCCCACCGGGCTGCGCCGATGATCTTCTGTATCAGCTCCCAATAGAGTCTGCCGTTCTGTTCCTTGAAATATCCATGGTGGCGCTGACAAAGACACACGATATTTCTCATATCGCCAAAGCTCACGCTCCTTGCCCTGCTTACGAGATGCTCCGCCTGGAGGATGAGCGTGCCTGATTTCGGCCCGTACCCGCCGCATACTCCGGCTTCCGGGTAATCTCTCAATACGCATCCCCCGTCCCGGATGATTGCGATCTCCCTTAGCAATGCCTGGATTCTCTTTTTTGTCTTGGCGGTGTCTGACTTTCCAGTGGTTCTTAGGGTGGTGCGGCGGTTCATTTCTCGTAGTGTGGTTTATGGCAGTCGCACTGGCACTCGTGGTCATGCGGCTCGTCGAAACTTCTATCTACATACCCGGCACATTCAGTATT
>Ga0265338_10005830_pt1 | contig 15897 bp, 14 predicted proteins | sample 42126metaG_FD_193579 | JGI IMG/M metagenome (GOLD analysis project Ga0265338, IMG submission 193579) | Rhizosphere microbial communities from Carex aquatilis grown in University of Washington, Seatle, WA, United States - 4-21-26 metaG | ecosystem: Host-associated > Plants > Roots > Rhizosphere... | reverse complement strand
AGTCGAGATCGTCGAAACCGATCGCGGCGGCAAGTCGACCTTCCACGGGCCTGGGCAGCTCGTCTGTTACCCGATCCTCGACCTGAAGCGCTTCGGCCGCGACGTCAAGAAGTACGTGCGCGACCTCGAGGAGGCGCTGATCCGCACGGTCGCGCCGTTCGGGCTCGAGGGAGAGCGAATCGACGGGCTGACCGGGGTGTGGCTGACGCGCCCGCCGCGGAAGATCGCCTCGATCGGCGTCCACGTCTCCCGCTGGGTGACGACGCACGGCTACGCGCTGAACGTCGACCTCGATCCGGCGCCGTTCACGGACTGGATCACCGCCTGCGGGCTCGAGGACGCGATGTTCACGACGATCGCGCGCGAGGCCGGCCGGCCGGTGACGGTCGACGACGTTCGGCCGCACGCGGTCGCGGCGCTCGCGGAGGTGTTCGGCCTCGAGTTCGAGGAGCTGCCGGCCGACGACGGGATCGGGCTGTGGACGCAGCCCGTCCACACGCAGCTCGCGTCGCGCTGAGACGCTAGGCCTGAGCGGGAACTGCGCGGAGGCCGTCGAGGATCACGTCGGGGTGGCGGTTGGCCGCCGGGATGAGCTCGAGCACGTCACGTGAGGTGACGTCGCGCCGAAGCGCTCCCGCGCGCTGCGCGCGGCGGACGAGCCGGTCGACGGCGACCTCCATCGCGGCGACCTCGTCCGTCTCGATGCACCGTCCGAATCCCTCGACGAGCTCCCTGTTCCGCGCGTAGAGCTCGACGGCGGTGCGGAAGAACCGGTCGAAGCCGGCGCCGGCGTCCGGCTGGTCGAGCGCCGACTCGGCCACGGCGGTCAGCTCGACGACGCGCAGCAGCACGACGGCGGAGAGGAGCGCGTCCTTGGACGGGAAGCGGCGGAAGACGGTGCCGTGGCCGACCCCTGCACGTCGCGCGATCTCGTCGATGCTCGCGTCCACACCGTGCTCGGCGAAACAGTCGGAGGCCGCCTCGAGGACACGATCGAGGTTGCGTTGCGCGTCCGCGCGGAGCTGCGTCATCCGATCGGCACGGTGGCCGCCTCGGCCTCGATCGCCTCGACGTCGCTCCGCCGGAGCAGCGAGACGTACGCAACAAGAGCCGCGGTGACGAACACCGCCCCGCCGAGGAACGCGACGTGGAAGCCGTCCACGAGCGCCTGGTTCGCCGAAACGCCCGAGACACTCGACGACTTGCTCGCCGCGAACGTCGCGAGGATCGCCAGCCCAAGCGCGCCGCCGATCTGCTGCGACGTGTTGAACAGCCCGGACGCGAGTCCCTGGTCCTCGTTCACGAGTCCTGTCGTCGCCACGAGCGTGAGCGGCACGAACACGCAGCCGAGCCCGAGCGAGACCAGCACGAGCGCAGGCAGCACATTCGTGACGTACGTACCGTCCACCGGAAGCTGGGTGAGGAGGAGCATCCCAGCGACGGTCACGATCATCCCGCCGATCGCGACGGGCCGGACGCCGAACTTCGGCGCGTACTTCGACGCGAAGCCGGCGGACAGGATGATCCCGCCCGTGAACGGCAGGAACGCGAGACCCGCGTCCAGCGGCCCATAGCCGAGAACGCGCTGGAGGTACAGCGAGTTGAAGAAGAACATGGCGAACAGCCCCGCCCCGACGAGGAACATGGTGATGTTCGCGGCCGTCAGCGAGCGGGTGCGGAAGATGGACAGCCGTACGAGCGGCGCCTTCGTCCGGAGCTCGATGAGGACGAAGCTGACGAGCAGGACCGCCGAGAGCACGAACGTGCCGATCGTCTGCGCCGACGTCCAGCCCTTCTCCTGCGCCTGGACGATCGCGTAGACGAGCGTCATCAGACCGCCGGTGACGGTGACCGCGCCGGCGACGTCGAAGCTCCGGTGCGCCGCCTCGTCCCTCGACTCGGGGACGTAGCGCAGCGACGCGAAGAACACGGCGATCCCGACCGGAACGTTGATGAAGAAGACCCACGGCCACGAGATGAACTGCGTCAGCGCGCCGCCGACGATCAGGCCGACGGCGCTGCCGCCGATCGCGATCGCGGCCCAGACGCCGAGCGCCTTCGCGCGCTCCGCGCCTTCCTCGAAGGTCGTCGTGATGATCGCGAGCGCCGCCGGCGAGATGAACGCCGCGCCGAGACCCTGGAGGGCGCGCGCGCCGATCAGCATCCCCGAGCTGGACGAGAGCCCGTCGAGCAGCGACGCGCTCGTGAAGACGACGAGCCCGAAGAGGAACAGGCGCTTGCGCCCGAGCAGGTCACCCGCGCGCCCGCCGAGCAGCAGGAAGCCGCCGAAGACGAGCGTGTAGGCGTTGACGATCCACTGGAGGTTCGCCTCCGAGAGGCCCAGGTCCTTCTGGATCGACGGGAGCGCGACGTTCACGACGGTCCCGTCGAGCACGACCATGAACTGGGCAAAACAGATGAGAACGAGGATCAACCAGGGGTTCGTCGAGTGACGCGTCATACAGCTCCTTCGGAAAGCGGACGGCTCAGTCCGGTTAGGGTAGCCAATGCTTGCGTGTCCATGTCGTCTCTAGACTGAGGCGGGATGGAGAACTCGTCGCTTCCGGTCGCCGAGCGGCCTCGCAGGCCCGAGTGGATGAAGGTGCGCGCGCCCTCGCGCGACGGCCGCTACTTCGACGTGCAGAAGCTCGTCCACGGGCTGTCGCTGAACACGATCTGCGAGGAGGCGCGCTGCCCGAACATCTCCGAGTGCTGGGGCCGCGGCACCGCCACCTTCCAGATCCTCGGGGACACGTGCACCCGCGCCTGCCGCTACTGCTACGTCAACTCCGGCAAGCCCGATGCGCCGCCCGACCCGCTCGAGCCGCTGCGCGTCGCGCAGGCTGCCGCGCAGATGGAGCTGAAGCATGTTGTCGTCACCTCGGTCGACCGCGACGACGTCCCCGACCGCGGCGCCGGCCACTACGCGGCGACGATCCGGGCGCTGAAGGCGAAGCTGCCGGACGCCTCCATCGAGGTGCTGACGCCCGACTTCCTCGGCGTCGAGGAGGAGGCGCTGCGGACGGTGCTGGCCGCGCGGCCCGAGGTCTTCAACCACAACATCGAGACGGTCCGCCGCCTGCACGCGCGGATGCGCGGCGCGAAGGCGAGCTACGACAAGGCGCTGTGGCTGCTCCGGCGGGCGAAAGAGCTCGCCGAGTATCCGGTGCTGACGAAGTCAGGGATCATCGTCGGCCTCGGCGAGACGAACGACGAGGTGGTCGACACGCTGCGCGACCTGCGCGCCCACGGCGTCGACGTCGTCACCATCGGCCAGTACCTCCAGCCGAGCCCGAAGCACGCCCAGATCGACCGCTGGGTGCATCCGGACGAGTTCCGCTGGATGCGGGAGCAGGGCGAGGCGCTCGGCTTCGGCTCCATCTTCGCAGGCCCGCTCGTGCGCTCTAGCTACCGCGCGGACGAGCAGCGCCATGCGGCCGTGACCGGCCGCGGCGCGGTCTCCTACTAGCGGATCCCGGTGTCGATGACGAAGGCCTGCCGGGCGACGATGCCGCGCCGGACGGTGACCGTGACCGGCGTCATCCGCTGCATGCGCCCGAGACCGGACACGCGCACCGAATAGACACCCGGCGCGAGCAGGACGCGATACGTCCCCTTCGCTCCAGTGACCACCGACTTCGCCACACCCGCGTGCACGAACGTGAGCGTCACGCCGGCCGCCGGCTTCGAGCACGGCTGGCCGGCGATGCAAACGGGCATTGTCGGCGCCCTCGTCACCGTCCCGAAAAGGCCTGCGACGAGCGCGGCCAAGAGAACGGCCATGCCGAGAGGGTAGACGAGAGCCGGCGGCCCCCGCCGGCTCTCGTCGCGCCTTTTACCTCCCCGTTACCTAGTGGAAGGACCCGCCGGGCAGCAGTTGGGAGATGCGCGTATCCCAGTTGCCGAGCGCTCCGCGGGTGTCGCCGCACGTCCCGAACGCCGCGACGTTCGACGGCGACGGCTGGACGTACTGGGTGAACGTGCAGGTCTGCCCGATGTACTCGGACGCGACCCAGATGGACGGGCCGTCCGCGACAGCGGCGCCGTAGTCGCCCCAGCGGGGACGCGGACTGCCGTCGCCGAAGAACGGCGCGTACTCGGTGAAGCCGTCCTGCGGGCCGGCACCCTTCTTGGCGTACTGCGGGTCACCGGCGCCGCTCCTCGCGTCGAGTCCCGCGTATCCGGCGCTCGGGTAGTCGTTCGGCCCGACGATCGTGAACCCCATGGCGGCGTCGCCGCTCGACGTGGCCGCGATCGACGGATACGTCAGGTTCGAGCCGTCCTTGACGAGCATGCCCTGGCTGATCAGCCCGGTCGAGAGGCCGTGCGGATTCATCACGAACCACGCCGCGCCGTTGACCGGATTCCCGTTCGAGTCGGTCGCGGCGCTGCCGAGCACCGCCCAGAGCTTCCCGTTCGCGTACGAGACGCCGCCGATGCGGGAGTCGTTCCCGTCGAGGACGTTCTCGGTCTTCGTCACCGGACCGCCGAAGCCGATCCCGAGCCGGCTCCAGCAGGGCGGCCCGGTGGGAGGCGGGGTCGGAGCGGTGCTGCCGATGCACGTCGCGAGCGGCACGTCGCCGGGCTTCTGCGTCGGCGGCGCCGGGACCCCGTACTCGTCGGTGTTGACCAGCGAGAACGTCAGCTGGAGATCCGGCGTGGGCCAGAGCAGCGACCTCGTGTTCGACAGGCTCCAGGAGACGATCGAGTTCGCCGTCCCGTCGTTCGTGAACACCGCCCGCGAGCTGACGAAGTTCTCCGTCCCGCCGCCGGCGCCGTTGAACTGGTCGTCCGGTGTCACGGCCGGGATCAGCGTGAAGCCGGTGCCGCCATCAGGGCCGCTCGGCCCCTGGCCGTTCGTGCTGACGATCGTGACCGGAACGGACGACGCGCCCGACGCGAGCTTGAACTTCGGCAGCGCGTAGATGTTCACGCCGTTGAAGTTCGGCCCGAAGAAGTCGAACACGTTCGTCGTGACGTAGAAGCCGTTGCGGTCGGCTCCGATGTGCGGATAGTCCGGGAAGCATGGCCCCGGATTGACGCCGTCGAGCGTGCACAGCGGCGAGTCGTTGGTCGTGTCGATGCGGTAGAAGGTGTACGAGCTCGCCGGATCCTTCGCGACGCCGATGTCGACGTGCGAGGTACCCGAGAGGGTCCCCGTCGTCCCGACGCGGTCGAGCACGCTGGCGACGACGAAGAACGTTCTCGTCTGGCTGTCGTAGAGGCAGCTCGGGTCGAAGACCTCGGGACCGATCTGGCCGACGTTCGGGCCTGAGCGGACGATCGCCGGCGCATAGCCGAACAGGGTGTTCAGGTCGATCGGGTTCGTGAGCGCGTGGCCGCGGGTGTCCCAGACCTGGTACACGTCGTTCACGATCTCGGCGACCCTGCCGTTGCCGACGCAGAGGCCCTGATCCGGGGGCTCGACGGAGAACTGGTTCCCGCCGTTTGCGAACCGCTGGTCGAAGAAGTTCAGCGCCTCGAAGCTCTGCAGGAGCTTCGGGTTCGCGTTCTGGTGATGGTCACCGTGGCGGCCGTGATGGTCGAACCCGCCGGAGTTCCCGCGGTGGACCGTCGCCCCCTCCTCGAGCGGATCGGCGTCCGCTGTCCCCGGGTCGACCTCCGGCAGCCCGCCGCTCACGCCGGCCTGCGGTGCCGGCGCGTTGGGAACGACAAAGGTTCCGGCGCTCGGGATGTTCTTCGTGATCGTCCCCGCCGACGCAACGCCGGCGACGACCAGTGCAGCGATCGCGGCAACCGCCGCGACCGTCATCCGTACGACACGAGCGTGCCTCACGGTGTCTCCTCCCCTTGGACTCGATCCTGCTCTTGCGGAGATCCCGACGCCTGGGAGCTCCACTGCCGACCGCGCGGCGATCTTCGCCCAGGAGCAGCCGGTTTGCAAGCGCGGGGCATACTCGAGCCATGACCGCCGGAACGGGAAAGGAGCCGTCGCTCGCCGTCGAGCACGACCCCGAGATCGGTCTCGTCGTGAGGGGAGAGGGCTTTCCGCCCGGCGAACGGGTCACCGTTCTCGTCAAGACCGTCGGCGACGCGCGGCAGATGGTGATCGACCAGGACGGCTCTTTCCGCGTCGAGGTCGGCCCGCTCGCCTCGGCCGTCGCGGGCACGCTCTGGGTCACGGCCACCGGAGACAGCGGCAGCCGCGCGACGCTCGTCGTCCCCCGCCCGAGCCGCCTGCACTAGCCAAACGGAAAGGGCCGCCCGGAGGCGGCCCTTTCGTCGTTCGGTCGAGCCGGCAGGCCTAGTGGTGGTCGCCGCCCTTCAGGTTCAGCGGGATCAGCTGCGTCTGGTCGCGGCTCGAGTCTCCGAAGAGGCCGTCGAACGGCTCCCAGTGGCTGATCACCATCCAGCCGAGCGCCGGCGAGGCCGCCTGCTCGGTCGGATTGACGGTCAGCGTCTCCGTCGCCGACGTGCCCGGCACGACCTCGTCGAACATGCCGGTGTTCACGGCCGACGTGTTCGGGTTGAACGTGGCCGAACCGTCGCTCGTGTCGAGCGTGCTGTCCGTGAGCGAGAGCGCCTGCACCGAGTAGGTGAAGTGCCCCGTCGAGGACAGGCACGGCTCGCCCGGAGCGCACAGCTGGTCGAAGTCGACCGGCAGGATCATCGTGCTGCTGTCGGTCGGTGCATCCGTGACGTACCGGAACGCTCCGTCACCGGTCTGGAGATCGAAGACGGCAGTGATGTCGATGCCGTCGAACACCCCGGCCGTGAGAGCGCCGTGGTCCGCCGCCTCGATGTCGTAGTCCGGCGTGCCGTCGTTGTTCACGTCGACGAGCACGTCGAACACGTCCTGCGCGGGATTCGACCAGCGGTGGTTCGTGCTGATGGCGAACTGGAGGAACGACTGGCTCGGGAAGGACTGCACGCCCACGGCCTGGAGGTCGTTCGACTTGAGACCGTGATCGCGCTTGTCCTTGATGCCCCAGGCGAACCACTGGGCCGAGCCGGTGACGGCCCCGCGGTAGTTCGTCGTCACCGCGGTCGCCGTGTGCGTCTTGTTGATCTTCCCGTCGTCCACACGCGTCTGGACGTTCGAGATCGCCGCCGGGACCATGTAGTACGGCACCCGCAGCGTCACGTTGTTGTTGCTCCCCGACACCGGCGTGAACTGGAGGACTCCGGAGACGTCGCTGAAGTCCGTGACGCCGGCGAGACTCGGACCGCCCGCGGTCGACACCGGGACGGACAGCCGGACGTGGACGTCCCTGCTTCCGCGCGGCGGGACCGACACCGTCGACCCGTACGTGGAGACCGAGTGCGGACTCCCCTCGTCGAGTGTGTCGGCGACGTTGAACGTCGCCCACGAGTTGCCGAAGTTCGTCAGCGTGACGTCTTCGGTGTCGTTGAAGTCGCGGTTCAGCTCGTTGTAGCCGAAGTTCACGACGCCCATGTCATGGTCGCCGAGCGCCACCACCTGCGTCTGCACTGCAGGCAGCGCCTGGACGAACCCCGTCCCCGCGCCGCGGGTCGCGTAGTTCGTGACCTTGGACGGGTCGGCGGTGTTCTCGATCGCCGCATCCCAGTACTTCACCCTGCGCCAGTTCGGATGCGCCTGCTTGACGAGCGCAGCCGTGCCGGTCACGTGCGGGGCGGCCATCGAGGTGCCCGAGTCGTTGAGCGCCCCGATGCCGGTGCCCATCCCGGCCGAGAAGATGCTCACTCCCGGCGCGGTGATGTTCGGCTTCAGGAAGCTGTCACCCGACCGCGGGCCCCAGGACGAGAAGCTCGCAAGCGCCTCGAAGCCGGGGTTCGTGAGCGTGCCCGACGTCACGGTCACGGTTCCACCGTCATCGGCACGGATCGCAGCGCCGTCCGAGGCGGCCACGCCCAGGAACGGGATCGTTACTAGAGCGGAGGCGCCGGTGTCGGGGTTGACGCTGATCGGACCTTCGTAGGGCGGAAGAGCATCTGAGTTGTTGATCATCAGCACCGCCGCAGCGTTGTGGGCCTGACCGTAGATCGCCTTCGCGACACGGGCACACACACCACGGTCAACGACCGCGATCGTGTGGGGCGGTAGCGTGATTCCAGCCCAGTCGGCCGGAGCGCCAGTTGGCGGCGGGCCGTTGCAGCCAAGATTGTGCGGGGGCTGCATGACCTTGATCGTGTAGGTCGTCCCATCCGTGAGTGGGAAACCGTTCGCATTGATTGCCGTCACGGATCCACCGCCCGAAAGGCTCAGGTTTGCAATCGGCAAGCTCTGCGTCGGATCGTTCGCCGCGACGCTGATGACGTCGTTGCCCGACGCGGGATCGCCGGTCATGTACGCGCTGCCGCCCTCGTTGCCCGAGGAGGCCACGACGATGACGCCGTCGTGCGCCGCGTTCTCGGCGGCGACCGCGTCAGGAGCGTCGGGGCTGCCGAACGGCGAGCCGAGCGACATGTTGATGACGTCCATGTTGTTGTCGACGGCCCACTCGATCGCGTCGATGACCTCGTTCGTCGGGCCGTTGCAGCCGAAGACCCTCACGGAGTAGAGATCCGCCTTCGGAGCGACGCCCGGGCCGACGAGCCAGTTGTTCGACGAGACGGTCGTCGCGTTGTACGGGCCGGTGTACGTGTGCCCGTTCGCGAGGACGCCGAAGCCCGCCATCGTGCCGGCGGTGTGCGTCCCGTGGCTGTTGCAGTCGAGCGGGTTCGGATCAGGCTGCGGCGTGGGCTGGTAGCCCGCTGCGGTCGGATCGGGCTGATACGTGTCGCCGACCAGGTCGATGCCGCCCTTGACCTTCGGCGCGCTCGGGCCGAACCAGAGCGGATTCGCCGCCAGCGTGTCGGACAGGAGAGCGGTCTGATAGTCGGCCGGATTGCCCGAGCCGCCGAAATCGGCATGGGTGTAGTCGATGCCGGTGTCGATGTCGGCGATCTTGATCCCCTCGCCGTGCAGGCCGTTGAGGCCGTCCCACACCTGCGGCGCGCCGATGAGCGGAATGCCGTGGATGTTCGAGGGCTGCACCAGCTCGAGCGGCCAGACGGCCACCACGCCGGGCAGCGAGGCGAGTTGCGCCGCGTCGCTCGCGGAGATGCTCACCTTGAAGCCGTTGTAGCTCGCCTGGTACGACGCGAGAACCTTTCCGCCGTACGACCGGACCTGGTTCTCCACCGGAGCCTGCTGCGAGCGCAGCTGGGAGCGGATGGAATCCTTCTGGCTGTCCGAAAGCGGTGCGGCCGCGTTGGCGTCCGCCACGGTGATCGGGTCACCGGCCAGCTGGACGACGACCGTGGTCTGGTGATTGCCGAGCCCGAGCGGTGTGAGCGACTGACCGCTCACCGCGCCACCCGGAACCGGAATCCTGGCCGCACCTGCCGCCGAAACGGCGATCAGCGCGGCAGCGACGGCGGTGAGGGACAGGATCCAGGTAGTCCTTCTGGACCTGCGCCCTCGCCCTGTCGGCTGTCCGACACGACTTGCTCTCAACGTCTCTCCTCTCCCCTTGACCTGAGTTGCCTGCGATCCGGGACCGTGCCACCCGCGCACGGCCTTACCTGCCCTCCGGCTCGCCGACAGACCCTTGATCGGCTGTCTGATAGTGACCCGGGTTTTCCCGCTCGTCAAGATGTTGACGACGCAGGAAATCGTCGGTTAGCTGCGTGGCCCCTAGCCGTGCGGCTTGGCCATGGCGCGATAGTCGAGCGCCTCGTCCAGAACGGCGTCGTCCACGCCCTTCTCCCGGGCCACTTCGCGGAGCGAGCGCCCGGAGGCGGCCGCCTCCTTGACGATCTCGCTCGCCCGGTCGTAGCCGATGTACGGGTTCAGCGCGGCGGCCGCGGACAGGGTCAGCTCGGCGTAACGGACGCAGTTCTCGCGGTTCGCCTCGATCCCGTCGACGCACTTCTCGGCGAACAGGCGGCAGGAGCTGGCCAGGAGCTTCACGGAGTCGAGGATGTTCCGGGCCAGCAGCGGCACGAAGACGTTCAGCTCGAAGTGGCCCTGCATCCCGCCGACGGCGATTGTCATGTCGTTGCCGATCACCTGGGCCGCGACCTGGGTCACGACCTCGGGGATGACCGGATTGACCTTGCCCGGCATGATCGAGCTGCCTTTCTGGAGCTCCGGCAGGGTGATCTCGGCGAGGCCGGCGCGAGGGCCGGAGCCGAGGTAGCGGATGTCGTTGGCGACCTTCGTCAGCGAGACGGCGAGGGTCTTGAGCGCCCCCGAGGTCTCGACGATGCCGTCCCGGGCGGCCTGCGCCTCGAACGGGTCGGCCGGGGCCGAGATGACGAGGCCGGTCTCCTTCGACAGCCGCTCGCGAACGCGCGCCGCGAACTCCGGATGGGTGTTGAGCCCGGTGCCGGTGGCGGTGCCGCCGAGCGGGATCTGGCCGAGCCGCGGCAGCGCGTCCTTCACGCGCTCGGCGCCCTGGCGGACCTGGGCCGCGTAGCCGGCGAACTCCTGGCCGAGCGTCACGGGAACGGCGTCCATCCAGTGGGTGCGGCCGGATTTGACCACGTCGTCGAACTCGCGGGCCTTCGCCTCGAGCGAGGCGCCCAGGAGGTCGAGTGCGGGCAGCAGATCGTGGGTGATCTCGTCGAGCGCGGCCAGGTGGACGGCCGAGGGGAAGACGTCGTTCGACGACTGGCCCATGTTGACGTCGTCGTTGGCGTGGACGCCCTCGCCTGCCAGCGTCGCGATCACCTCGTTGGCGTTCATGTTCGACGAGGTGCCGGAGCCGGTCTGGAAGACGTCGATCGGGAACTGGTCGTCCAGCTCGCCGCGGGCGATGCGGTCGGCGGCGCCGGCGATCCGGTCGGCCTTGTCGCGGTCGAGCAGGCCGAGGTCGGCGTTCACGTGGGCGGCAGCGCCCTTGATCCGGCCGAGCCAGCGCGCGACCGGGGCGGGGATCGGCTCGCCCGAGACCGGGAAGTTGGCGACCGCCTTCGCGGTCTCGCCGCCCCAGAGCTCCTGTTTGTCCTCTGTCTTGCTCATGACCCGAGTGTAGGCAAACGCTCGCGCGCCGGGTGGGCGCGTGCATCCGCGTGTGCGCGGACGGCGGCTGCGGAAGAGGACGGAGAGTTCGGCGGACTAGCCGACGGCGCGGAGCCGGCGGGTGGCGAGCGGGCGCTCACGCAGGGCCTGGCGCTGCGGCTCCGTCAGCTCGGCCGAGTTCGCCCAGCCGACGTAGCCGCACTTCGGACACTCGGCCGACTCGACGTGGCGCCACACCGTGTACCGCGTCTGGCGGGGCGTTCCGCAGCGAAGGCACTCGACGGTCAGCGTGTTCAGCATGTCCACGGTCCGGTCCATCGGCGGACGGGAGCCGCACCATGTCCCCCGGAAGGGGGAGGCCCTCCTAACGCGTCGGGGCGCCGGCGGTCTGCCCGGCGGCGCGGAGGAGCTCGTCCCAGGTGCAGAACTTCACCCTCGGGCGCCCGAGCTTCTCGCCCGCGGAGCGCTCGGCCGCGTCGATCGCGCGCCAGCCCTCGTGCATCACCACGGTGATGCCGCGCTCCTCGAGGAGCGAGTCCACGGCCGCGGCGGTCGCGCCCTTCGGCGCCAGCCGGCCGTCGAGGACGTCCTCGAACAGCAGCTCGACCGTCTCCGTCGCGTCCTTCTTGTTCGTGCCGATCACGCCGCTCGGACCGCGCTTGATCCAACCGGCGCAGTAGACGCCCGGCAGCGGCGCACCATCGTCGCCGAGGACGCGCCCGCCGTCGTTTCGGATCGTCCCGCGCCGCTCGTCGAACGGCACCTCGGGAAGGGCGACGCCGCGGTAGCCGACGCTACGGAAGACCAGGCCGCACGGAATCGTCTCCCGCTCGTCCGTGGCGACGGCGCTGATGCGGCCGGATTCGTCGGCCTCGAGCCGGTTGCGGACGATCTCGACCGCCTCGACCCGCTCGTCGCCGAGCAGCTCGACCGGCGAGACGAGGAAGCGGAGGTAGAGCCGCCTGGGATGTCCCTGAAGCGGCCGCGCGGCGTACTCGCGGAGCACCTCGAGATTCCGCGTCGCGTTCGTGTCCCCCTCGACGGCGGCGGCGCTCGCCGGGTCGAGCTCGAGGTCGGCGGGATCGACGACGATGTCGCAGCCGGCGAGCTCGCCGAGCTCGATCAGCTCCGGCGTGGTGAACGCGGCCTGCGCCGGGCCGCGGCGGGCCAACATCACGATCTCCTCGATCCCGGCGCCGGAGATCGCGGCGATGGCCGCCTCCGTGGTGTCGGTCGGCGTCAGCTCCTCCGGGGTCAGCGCGAGCATCCGGGCCACGTCGACGGCGACGTTGCCGGCGCCCACGACGACGACCCGCTCGACCGCGAGGTCGAAGTCGATGTCCTGGTAGTCGGGGTGGCCGTTGTACCAGGCGACGAACTCGGTGGCGGGCCAGGAGCCCGCCAGGTCCTCGCCGGGAATCCCCATCCGCCGGTCGCTCTGCGCGCCGACGGTGTAGATGACGGCGTCGTAGAGCTCGACGAGGTCGGAGTGGTGGAGATCGCGGCCCGCCTCGACGTTGCCGAGGAAGCGGAAGCCGGGCCGTTCGGCGATCTTCTCGAAGGCGCGGGAGACCGACTTGATCTTGGGATGGTCGGGGGCGACGCCGAGCCGGACGAGCCCCCAGGGCGTGGGCAGCCGCTCGATCATGTCCACCTCGACGGCGGCCTCGCCGCCGAGCAGGGCCCCGGCAGCGTAGAAGCCCGCCGGGCCGGACCCGACGACGGCGACGCGGAGAGGCTGGGTCGCACTCATCGATTTGATCGTAGTCAAGCGGCCACAGCGCCCTATCGGTGGTCGCTACGGATCCGTACCTGGCACCAAACCCCGCTTCCGGTACCAGGTACCAGAGCCGCCGCCGGTACCAGGCACCGAAGGGGTCGGGTGTGCCAGGCACCAAGCCCGAAGCAGCAAGGGCCGGAGGCTAGAGCAGGCGCAGCCGGTCTAGCCGGAGGCCGGAGGAAGCAGACGAGCGCTTCGCCGAGACTCGGCACCGCTCAACAGCCCGTGCGTCGCCGCGACCGCGCTCGCGGTGACGCAAACGAAGCCAGGCAGAGACGAACCGCGTCAGCTCAGCCCATCACTGAAAGTCCGAAGGACTTTCAGTGAGAGCAGCCGCTACCGCAGCCGCCGACGGTGGCGCCGGGATCGGCTTCCTCGTCCACCTGGAACGAGTGGCCGCAACCGCACGAGGAGACGGCCTGCGGGTTGTCGATCTTGAACCCGGACTCCTGGATGGTCTCGAGGTAGTCGACGGTCGCGCCCCGCAGATACGGCGCGCTGAACGGGTCGACGACCACCTTCACGCCCTCGCACTCGAACTCGACGTCGCCGTCCAGGGCGCCGCGGTCGAAGCCGAGGCCGTACTGGAAGCCGGAGCAGCCGCCGCCCTCGATGGCGACGCGGAGCACCGACACGTCGGTCTCCTCCGCCATCAGCCCGCGGATCTTCTCCGCCGCGGCCGGCGTCAGCGAGACGAGTGAGTCCGCGTGCTCCTGGGTGCGCTCCTGAATCTCCATCGTGCTGCCATCGTACCAACGGCGCCCGTCGTTCCGAATGCCCCATTCGGATCCAACTTTGTAACAGCCGCCTCACGCACCGCTCCACGGTTTGCGCTTGAACAAGTGCAGCCCGACGGACCCTGATAACGTCAGCCGTTCGGTGGGTGGACGATGCTGAACGACTGGCTTCCGTTTCTGATCTACGCGATCCTGGCGCTCGCCATCCCGGCCTCGATGATCGCGATGTCGTTCGCGTTCGCACAGCGGCCCTCGCGCCGCACCCGCGCCCGCACGATCCCCTTCGAATCCGGCGTCTCGCAGGGCCAGATGCCGCCCCAGCGCTTCACCGTGAGCTTCTACCTCACGGCGATGCTCTTCATCGTCTTCGACATCGAGATCGTCTTCCTGTACCCGCTCGCCGTGCAGCTGCATGCGCTGGGCTGGTTCGGGTTCGTCGAGTTCGTGTTCTTCGTGGCGATCCTGCTCGTCGCGTACGTCTACATCTGGCGCAAGGGTGCGCTCGAATGGTGAAGCCCCCGAACCCGCGGCTGAGGGACTACGGGCTCCAGTCGGAGCGGCTGCTCTGGCCGACGAAGGGCCCCTCCCACTTCGAGGAGGAGCTCGGCGCGGACGAGATCGAGCAGGCGCTCGGCATCACGACGCTGGAGAAAGCGGTGCGCTGGGCGCAGACGAAGTCGATGTGGCCCGACACCTTCGGGCTCGCCTGCTGTGCGATCGAGATGATGTCGATCGTCTCGGCGCGGCACGACCTCGCCCGGTTCGGGATGGAGGCGTTCCGCTCGTCGCCGCGCCAGGCCGACCTGCTGATCGTCTCCGGGCGCGTCTCGCACAAGATGGCCGCGCCGCTGCGGCAGATCTACGACCAGATGCTGGAGCCGAAGTGGGTGATCGCCATGGGCGCCTGCGCGAGCTCCGGCGGCATGTTCAACAACTACGCGATCCTCCAGGGCGTCGACCGGATCGTCCCCGTCGACATCTACGTGCCCTTCTGCCCGCCGCGGCCGGAGGCGCTGATGGAGGGGATCATCCGGCTGCACGAGGCGCATCTCGCCGGAGTGCCGCCGGCGTACGAGCGGCGCGAGGTGGCGACATGAGCTCGAGCGACTGGGAGCGCATCCCCGGCTTCGTCTCCGTCAAGGAGGCGCACGGTGAGACGACGGTCACCGTCGAGCCGGCGTCGATCCGCGACGCGTGCGCGTTCGCGCGGGACGAGCTCGGCTTCAACTTCCTCGCCGACGTCGTCGCCACCGACTATCTGAACTGGGGCACGAAGGGCGTCTCCGGGTACATCGGCACCGCGGCGGGACGCGATCTGAACCTGCCGATGACGCAGGGCCTCCAGTCGCTGCCGGAAACGAAGCCGAAGCGCTTCTCCCTCAGCTACCACCTGCTCGCGCTCCGCAAGGGCGCGCCTCGGGTGCGGCTCCAGTGCTGGGTCGACGACGGCGAATCGGTGCCGAGCGTCGTCTCCGTCTGGCCGACCGCCGACTGGCACGAGCGCGAGCAGTTCGACCTGATGGGCATGCAGTTCGACGGCCATCCCAACCTGAGCCGGCTGCTGCTCGAGGACGACTGGGAAGGCCATCCGCTGCGCAAGGACTACCCGATCGGCGGCGAGCCGGTGCGGTTCTCGGACGCCGAATGACCGTCGCCCCCGAGAAGCCGGCCGCCGCGGCCTGGCCGGTCGTCGCTCCGCCGCAGTACGAGGGCTCGCGCATCCCGCGGCGGGTGCCGACGATCCTCGACGTCCCGGCGGAGCTGCGTGAGACCGACGACATCATGCAGATCAACTTCGGGCCGAACCATCCGTCCACGCACGGCGTCCTCCGCCTGATCGTCGACCTCGACGGTGAGACGGTCGTCGGCCTCTCGGCCGTGATCGGCTACCTCCACACCGGCTTCGAGAAGTCGATGGAGTCGAAGACGTGGTGGAAGGCGATCACGTACCCGGAGCGGATCGACTATGTCGGCTACCAGAACGCCGAGCTCGTTTTCGTCCTCGCCGTCGAGAAGCTGCTCGCGATCGAGGTGCCGGAGAAGGCGACATGGATGCGGATGCTGCTGTGCGAGCTGAACCGGATCCACTCGCATCTCGTCTACCTCGGCACGTCGGCGCTCGAACTGGGTGCGGTCTCGATGTTCTGGTACACGTTCCGCGAGCGCGACCTGATCATGGATCTCTCGGAGATGGTGGCCGGGACGCGCATGCACACGCGCTACTTCCAGGTCGGCGGGCTCGCCGAGGACATCCCGCCGGGCTTCTACCCGCAGGCGCGGAAGTTCGTCGAGTGGATGCCGAAGGCGCTCGACGACTACCTGGGGATGCTCGACCGCAACATGATCTGGCTCGAGCGCACGAAGGGCGTCGGCGTGCTCTCCTCGGACGACGCGATCGCGCTCGGGCAGTCGGGCCCGAACCTGCGCGC
>Ga0265338_10005829_pt1 | contig 15897 bp, 16 predicted proteins | sample 42126metaG_FD_193579 | JGI IMG/M metagenome (GOLD analysis project Ga0265338, IMG submission 193579) | Rhizosphere microbial communities from Carex aquatilis grown in University of Washington, Seatle, WA, United States - 4-21-26 metaG | ecosystem: Host-associated > Plants > Roots > Rhizosphere... | reverse complement strand
CAACCAACGCTAGCGTTGAGGGCGAAAGCACGGCCCTGCTACTAACCCAGTCTGTTGGCGACCGTAAAATTAAAATTACACGCCTGGCGCGGGGGTTGCCGATAGGTGTTGATTTAGAATATGCCGACCAAATTACCCTGACCCGCGCTCTAGAGGGCAGGCAATCTTTGCGCTAAAGCCCGTTTTTTTAAAGAAGTTAAAGAGATACAATAAATAAAGATGAAAAATGCCAATTTTGAAGATATTAAACAATTTGCCGACGCTGCCGATAAAATAGTAATTATTCAGGCCGACAACCCCGACGGAGACAGCCTGGCTAGTGCACTGGCTTTAGAACAAATTCTAGGCGACCAGGGCAAAGATGTGTTCCTTTATTGCGGAGTTGATATACCCTCCTATCTATCCTATTTCCCCGGCTCTGACCGAGTAACTTCGGATCTGCCAAATGTTTTTGATGCCAGCATCATAGTGGACACCAGCAGCGACACTCTGCTTGAGCAGCTAAACTTGAAGGGGAAAAGGTCGTGGATAGCAGCCAAGCCCTGTCTGGTGATTGACCATCACGTCAGCCCACCTACCATTGACTACGCAAAGCTTACTTATATAAATAAAGCCGTTTCTACTACAGAACTTATATATGAGATTAGTAATGGTCTTAGCTGGTCGTTAAACCAGACATCTAGGGAACTAATAGCAATGGGGATACTAAGCGACAGCTTAGGACTAACGACTCAGGACACATCGGCAAAATCCATACATATAATTGCCGACTTAGTTGAAGCCGGAGTTAGTTTGGCAGAGCTTGAAAACGCCCGCCGTGAAACCATGCGCCGGGAGGCAGAGCTCGTGCATTATAAGGGCCGTTTGCTTGAACGCGTTGAGTTCCATGACAATAACCGGATTGCTATGGTATCTATTCCTTGGGACGAAATTGAAAAATATAGCCCTCTCTACAACCCACCCATGCTGGTAATTGACGATATGCGCATGGCCAAGGGCACCGATATAGCAGTCTGCTTTAAGATATATAAAGACGGCAAGATTACATGTAAGATTAGGTGCAATTACGGTAAGGCAATTGCCGACAAACTAGCCGAGCACTTTGGTGGGGGCGGTCACGCCTATGCCGCCGGCTTTAAGATCCAAGACGGCAGAAGCTTAGAAGAAATCAAAACAGATTGTATAAAAACAGCCATCAAATTGCTTGACGAGCTAGAGGCAGTTAATGCTTAGGTTATTTAACAGTCTTGGGCGGGAGATTGAAGATTTTAAGCCCATAGCAGCGCCGGAAGTTAAAATTTATACCTGCGGTCCGACGGTTTATGACTACCAGCATGTAGGCAACTACTCCGGCTATATTTATTGGGACGTTCTGGTTAGGTTGTTGAAAGCTAGCGGTTACAACGTCAAGCGAGTAATGAATATCACCGATGTGGGGCATCTAGTGAGTGATGCGGATGAAGGCGAAGACAAGCTTGAAAAAGGAGCCCACCGAGAAGGCAAAACAGCCCGTCAGGTAGCCGATTTTTACACTGAAGACTTTAAGAAGAACGTAAAGAAGTTAAATCTTTTAGAGCCGGATGTCTATGCCCAAGCAACTGACTATATACCAGAGCAGCTTAAAATAATTGAGCAACTCGTTGATAAGGGGTTTGCTTACAAAACCGAACAAGCGATTTATTTTGACGTTAGTAAGCTGGCCGACTATGGCAAATTAACAGGCCAAAAATTAAGCGAAAAAGAAGTTGGCGCCAGGGCCGATGTAGTGACCGATAGCGCTAAACACCACCCTCAAGACTTTGCACTGTGGTTCTTTACGGTAGGGCGGTTCGCAGACCACAAAATGCACTGGCAGAGCCCATGGGGCGAAGGCTTTCCTGGCTGGCATATAGAGTGTTCGGCCATTATCCACAGTGTTCTTGGCGACCCTATCGACATCCATACAGGCGGCGTCGACCACATTGGCACCCACCACACTAATGAGATTGCCCAGACCGAGGCAGCTTTTGGGCACGAGCTAGCAAACTTCTGGTTACATAATAACCATATGATGGTAGATGGCCAAAAAATCAGTAAATCACTTGGGAACAGTATTACCCTAGACGATCTAGAGAAACGCGACTTCTCGGCAATGGATTTTAAGATGCTGGTACTACAAAGTCACTACCGCAGCCAAAGCAACTTTACGTGGGAGGGGTTAGAAGCCGCTAGCACCAGACTAAAGAATGTGTACGCCTGGGCCGATTTAGTACATCAACACGGTGTGGTTAAACAAGTTATGTCAGCATCGGCTCAAGATTACATGGCCGCTCTTGAAGATGACCTACGAACTTCTGATTTATTGATGCTTATCGAGCTAAATATGGATAAAGCACCGAAGCAAGACTTGCTAGAAAAAGCCGAGCTGTTGCTGGGCTTAAGTTTAAATAATCGCCCCGATATTAATGAATCTAGTAAAGAACTTATCAAGCAGCGTGAAGAGGCCCGAAAAAACCAGGATTGGCATAAGTCCGACGAACTAAGAGACGAGCTCACAAAAGATGGCATTGGTCTTCGCGACACCGATAACGGCACTATTTGGTATAGACTCTAGACGGTGCTAATGCCGGCTTCGTTGGTGGGAGCTTTAAGATCAGGATTTTTGTGGTGGAAGTAATCTTCTAGTAAGACCTTTATTGCGCTAGCTGCCGGGATGGCCACAATGGCGCCCAAGAAACCTTCTATACCAACACCAAGTAGAGCCGCCACGAACACAGACAGAGCCGTTAACTTATTGAGTCTGGCCTGAATATAGGGCTGGAAGGTGTGGTTCTCGACAAAGAAGTAGACAACGAAGTAAACAAGCATTACTAGGGCCAGCGTTACGGAATTAAGTAAGCAAACCAATAGGACGATTGCCGATGAGAGAGGATTGCCAAAGAGCGGTATTAACCCAAATACCGCTACAATACCGGCTAGCGCGGCGGCGTTCACGCTTACACCCACTATATGACTGGCTATTTCTAGAGCAGTAAAAGCAAAGGCTGCAGCAAGCAGAGCAACGATAACTTGGCCATTAACAAAGCCACTAACCCCTCTATACATCTGGCCGCCAAGTTTTTTGTAATGGGACCGTTTACCAACCGGCATCAGCCCCCAGAAAAGTTCTAACCAATATGGCCCCTCTACGAGCATCATAAAGGTCATGACAAGTACTGCAGCTACCGAGGCAAGCGTCTCTATAATTCTCTTCCCGGTATCAAGGATTTTGGTGCCAAAACTGCCGTAATTAGAGGCGAATTCTTTGGCAGAGGTCGAGAGTTTTTGGTCAAGTTTGTACTTACGAGCCTCTTTAGCAAGTGAAGAATCTTGGTGCTGGAAATTCTCGACTAGTTGAGGCACTTGGTTAATAAAATCTCTTGTTTGTTTAACAAGAGGCGGAGTAACCAGTGCAAAAAACAAAGCTAAAACACCTATTACAATCACGTAGGCAGCGGAGGTCGCCTGGGCCCGGTTTTTAATCCTGGAACGGTGACTCATCCAGCTAACAATTGGGTTAAGAGCAAGGGCCAAAAAGAAAGATGCGAATATCAGAGTAAGTATGTGGCTAATGCGCCCAGCAATCTTAAAAGCGGCAATGGCTGCTACAACCCAAAAAATGGCTCTGACCATGGTCCGGTTTGTGACGGTTACTATTGTTCTATTGGTAGCCATTATGCGTTATTATGCCCGTTTTTTGTCTTGATATCAATTAGTGACTCATACAGCTTAACGAACCTCAAACCTACAATATTAACATCGTATTGTTTAACCGACTCTTGCTGCCACTGGTTAAGTTCGCTTATAAGTTTTTTGTTGCTTAGTAGCTCGTCTAGTCGAAGGGCAAGTTCTTGAGTGTTTCTGGGATTAACTAAAAGTTTCTCCTGCTTGCCCAAGACGCTCCGGTACCCTGGGTTGTCGCCGCCCAGAACGACACCAGCGCCAGCGGCCATAGCTTCGATCAGAACAAGACCAAAACTTTCTCCGTATAGAGAGGGGAAACAAGCAATTTCGGCGCTTCCTAGAATCTTTGGCTTGTCGGATTCGTCTATAAAGCCCAGGAACTTTACCTTCTCGCGGAGCTCTAGTTCATCGACCAAGCGCTCAAGCTTGGCTCTGTCTGGTCCGTCGCCGGCAATAACTAATTCTGCTTCTGGCTTAGATTTAGCTAGTTCCGCGAAGGCGCAAAGCAGCTGCCCGCAGCCCTTCCTTTCTACAAGCCTACCTAGAAAAACAATTCGGCTAGGAATATTACCAATTTTTTGGCCACCAAGAAACGCACTAGTGTTAACCATATTGGGGACAACTACCGACTTGATGCGCATTGTTCGCCGCGCAAACAGCGCTGCATTTTTACTAGTGCTAGTAAACGCCTGGATTTTTCTAAGACTAAAGAATTGCAGCCAACCAAGAAACCGAGCGCCAAAAGCTGACAGCCAGCCTGATGGCAGTATATGAAAACTCCCAATTACAACCACGTTTTGACGCTTTGCCTCAGCAATAACCCTCTGAGCCATGAGCGGCGAGTAGGGAGTCATTACGTGTATAAGATCCAGCCCTTCAGCTCTCAGAACCTTTCTTATTCTTCTCTTGCTTGAGAAAAGCGGCATGCTTAGTCGGTTGCCATTAAATCGAATACGTATGTTTTTTGACAGGCTATACACTTTCCCACCAGACCATTCTTGGAGCTTTGTTTCGCCACACAAGTAAACTACTTTGTGTCCATGCTGACTCAAATATTCCCCTAGACGCCTTACTTGTTGAGAGACGCCGTCAGTACTATCAAGCGTGTCGTCGAATAAAAAGCCGACGGACAACCCTTTTCTGCTTTTTGTCATGCTTTTCCATCTTTTCTAGCGACCGCTTCGGTTTATGCCCATAAGTACGCCTAATTTCGATAGCCGCTTTAAACGCTGCCTCGTATTGTTCGGCGATTTTAGGATAATCATATTGCTTAACCTCGCTTAGCGCCCAGCCGGACATCATCTTGCGTAGATCTTCATCGGTTAGAAAGACTTCTAAACGATTAGCAAAGTCCTTAGTGGCCATCGGATCAATCAGCCCCATCCGGCCACGCCCCTTCATTACATTGACATAGCCCAAATTGTTACCAGCTAGCAATGGCGTACCGCAGGCCATAGCCTCTAGCAGTACAATGCCAAAACCCTCGCCTTGAGTCGATGGGAAACAGGCTAGATCGGCATTCTGTAGCAGGCGCAGCCGTTCGTCATCGCTAACATAGCCGGCAAAGGTAATGTGTGGAATCTTTTCTGACTTAACCCTCTGTTGCAATTTTTTGCTCAGAACGCCCTGCCCGGCAATAATTAGACGCGCCTCGGGTAGTCGCTGGACAAGTTCGGCAAAAGCATCGATTAAATACTCCACGCCTTTGCGTTTTTCGAGTCGGCCGATATAAACAATCGTCTTAGTGCCGGGACCGCTTAACGGTTCGCGCTTTTTAACTGGCTTAAAGTAGCTTAGTTCCACGCCGCAGGGCAGGTAACGCAGATTCTCCATCATCATTCGGTCGTGTGGTCGTTTCATATCAGCCATATTTAATAGAGCCGCCGCCGAAGCCGGTGAAGTGGCTGTCAAAAGATGCATCTTTTCCACGAATGGCCGGCCGAAGGGTGTGAAGAGGTTACTAGTCCAAACTTTACCGCCTGGCGTGTCGATAAGGTTGGCGTGAAAAGTAGCTACATAGACCGTGTGGGAATTACGGAGGATCTGCCAGGCTAGCCACGGCAGCCAAGGCTCGTGGACATTTACCACATCGAAGTTTTCCTTCTTAAAATACGCAGCTATTTCGTTGCCATCGGACGGCATCCCCCAGTTACCCTCGGTCCCCAAACCGTTGGTCTTAAAGGTTCGGGTAATCCCAAAAAGTACATAGTCTTCAGGTGCTTTGCCCTTAAAGCTGGAGGGGCGTTGGGTGATGATTTTAACTTCGTGACCGCGTTTTTTTAAACCATCGTGCAGGTGCATGACTACTTGCGGAACACCGCCAGGCCTATCAAGCATGTTATATGGGCAAACGAGAGCTATTTTCATCTTTATATTTTACCTTGTTTTTTAGTTTTATTTTGTTGCTTCTTATCTCGTTCACGTAATATTCGTCTTAGATATTCAGGTACATAAGGCGCGGCTTCTGCGGCAGTAGCTATAACAGAAGGAGCGTGAGTAGGGGGCTTGGCATGAACTTCTTTAAAATCGTTAAATATAAGTCGCATGTGCTCCTCAACTTTTATATTGTCAAAATATCTATCGCCATCTACTGAAATATGATAAACCTTGTGGTTAACCCTTGTCGGAGTTAAGTCTAGAGTAAACATAGTATGGGCAATTGACATATAGGTCCTGGGGTCGTTGCACTGCCATAAATACACCTCGAAGTTAATTCTTTTTTTTCTTTCTTCTTTGTCTATGTTGCGAACTTTAGTATTCTGTGGGTCTACTAGCAAAGGTTCCAGCGCGGCATAGGCTAATTTAATAAAAACTTTTCTAAAAATAATATATTTCAAAAAGGCTGCCGGAATTCGTCTAGAAAAGAACCAGGTACCAGCCCGAAATGTATAGTAAATTCTTTTTTTGTATTTAAAATCATCTTTATGGGAGAACCCGGCAAAACTAATTAAAAGATCAACCTGTTTGTTGAGCTCGGGGTGTTTTTGCAGCATTCTAGTAACAACCATGAAGCCAAGGCTAAATCCTACCAGGTGAAATTTTTGCCTCTTGTAGCGTAATTTTATAAACGAAGCTAGGTAGTCGGCCATGTTATCGAGGCTTGGCTGCTCACCAATCTTGTAAAAAGGATCCATGCCTCCAAACCCAGGAAGGTCAGGGACTGTTACTCCACCGTACTGGTTAAGGAACTGTGCTACGCCGAAATTACGCTCCTGGCTGGAGTGGTGACCATAGATATACATAATTTCTTGGGTTTTGCCCTTTGGTGGTGGCATTCTGAGCATGCGACCATCAAGGCCGTTCATATATAAAGGCACTATGAAGTCTGCTGGCTTGGACTGAGTTCTTGAGGACATTAGATTTATAATTATAAGATATTTTACCCTTTATGTAAAACAATAACCCTTGTAGAAAAATCAGTTATAAACGTATAAAATAGGTCTGTTCTGCTCATCGAACATTGGGGAGTGGCCAAGTGGTAAGGCACTGGTTTTTGGTACCAGCATTCGGGGGTTCGAATCCCTCCTCCCCAGCCAAAGCATAAGCGGTTTTACCGGCTATTGTTTGTGCGGAGTATAATGGAATTAGTATTGTTCTGCTCTCAAAATTATTAATGTATAAGGAGGCCATAATGGCTGAGGATGTACAAAAAGTCAGGGAAACGACTACACAATCAGGTGATACTGTACAAAAGACTACCGAAGCAAGTAATTCACGAGCAGAAACGGAACATCATCAGAATGTAGCAGAGAGAGTTGTTTGGTTTGTTGCGGGTGTACTGTTGATACTGCTAGGATTCCGATTTTTGCTTTCGCTGCTGGGTGCCAATACCACTAATGGTTTTGCCAATTTTATTTATAGTGCTTCCCATCCCTTTGTTTCTCCGTTTTTTAGCCTATTTAGTTACAAAAACTACTCTTACGGAGTCTCTCGCTTTGAGATTTATACCTTAGTAGCGATGATATTCTATGCAGTTGTAGCATGGGGGATCGCCAAGCTAGTTACCCTGAACCGGGACTAAGAGGTTTCTAGTAATTGCTCGCTAACAGTAGCAGAACACAAAACGAAAGGGTTCCTGACCAATGTGCTCAGCTGTTGGGCTGCAGCTAATTATCAAAGGCGAGCAAATAAAATAATCCTCAAGGCTCCAGGCCCGTACGTTCGGCCAGGTATATGCGGCTTAAACTTATTTTATTTTTTAAAACTATTGCTGTGCTAGTGCATCGTAAAGTGCATAGTAGGCTGGCTTGGGATTGTAGTTTCTATCGAAAGGCAACGGATTAGCGTTTGTAGAACCTATGTAGTTATACCAAGTTTCTTTATCGGTAATACCCAGGATAGAGAAACTGGGGCAGACCTTTGATTCGATGCAGGCGCGCATCATATCGTAGTATATATCGGCCTGAAGCTTGTCTTTATAATCTTTGCTCCCCGCGACGCTATTCATATTGACGTCAAACTCCGTGACATAAACGCTCACACCAAGCTTACCGAACCGCTGCATATTAGAAATAACCTCATTTTTATTGGGCCGCTTAGAGGCATCGATGTGCATCTGCATCCCGATACCATCTATAGGGATGCCCCGTTGTTTAGCAGATTTAATGTAGCTATACATGTTATTTGAAGTCGTGCTGTAAATTTCGTCATTAAAGTCGTTCAAGATAAGCTTGGCGTGCGGATCGCTCTGTCTGGCCCAGATGAAAGACTTGTCAATATAGCTTTGATCGCCAATATGATCGGCCCACCAATCGTGGAGCCCATACAAATGCTGAGCCCGGGTAAAGGCTTCGTTAACTACTGACCACTCCTCGACTCTTCCACTATAACGGGCGCCCATTACGCTTATGTGATTTTGAATGAGTGCTAGTAATTGTTGTTTATTGTAGCCTCCGTTTTTGAGCCAATCTGGCAACCACTTCTCGTCGCCCCATACTAAATGGTGCATCTGTATAGCCATATGATGCGCGGTGGCGTAATCTACCACTTGGTCGACTCTACTAAAATTAAAGGTAGTCGGTGATGGCCGCAGATCAACATCGGTAAAGTGCCAGTTTGGCTGATTATCCACCAGCGCTAAATTAAACTGGGAGGTTAAAAGGTAATCATAGGGCGCTTCGTTTGTTCGGCTAGGTATGGCAAAGTTACCAAGCTCTATATTATGGTTTGCCGCCAGAGTTTTTAGGGGTGGTTGTCGTAAGCCGGTTAGATGAACAGGGCTATGGTAAAAAAATACATAATTGATCAAAATTGCTCCAACTCCGAGACAGATTAGGGCCACTCCTATCCCGAGAATGCGTACAGCATTAAGCCTGATGTCTCTTGCAAAGAAAGTCCGGAGACGTTTTTTAAAGTTGAAGAGTAGTTTCATCTATTACTATTAGTATATCTGAAGCCGGTGCAATACCTAGATACCAGGGTCTAGACGAGCATGAAACTAACATGCGACTTAAGACTCCTACGTTTTAGTCTTCATATCTGAAACCAAAAAACCTATCCCTCCAAGCGCTAGACAAATGCCGATAACCACTAGATACCCCAGGCCAACTCGGGCGTGGTCGCCAAGGAACGCAGCACCAATGATTGCTGGGATTACGGTCTGACTGGCAGTCATAGTGGCATTTACTGCAGTCGCCTGGGCTCGTTGCAGGGCTATCGAAAACAGCAATATGCCTAAAATGCCACTGACAATAAGGGCAAAAACCAGTGGGCTATAAATTGTGTGCCAAACCGGATTCGATAATCTAAAGATTCTACCGACAACAGAAGTTCCTCCAAAGGCTAGCCCGCCAACGATAGCCAGGCCAATGGAGGCTCGGTAATTTTTGCTGCGCGCTAAAACGTAACCGACTGCGGCAATTGGAACGGGCGTTAACATGATAAACCACCTGAGCATATTGCTAATAGGCTCTGATTTTTCGGGGGACGAGGCAATGGCTAGTAAAACAAGCCCGACTACAATAATGGCAATTGCTTGGTAGGATTTGGATCTTATTATTTGGTGTCGGAACACTCGTTCAATAAGAGCAGTAATTACGATATTGGCGGCAATCACGGCTTCTACTAAAAAAAGCGGCAAATACTGAACGGCGTATAGAGTGAACAACCATCCCAGCAGATCTAGGACAATGCCAATGATATAGGGCCTATCCCTAAAGAGTCTGGCCAGTAAACGGACATTTAATGAATCCACCTTCTTTTCTTTGTCTGCACTTATTTTTTGCAGAACTGCCGCCGTGCCGTTACAGACCGCGCAGGCAAAAGCGGCTAATATAGGGATAAAGTAGTTGGGCATAGTCCCTTAATCTTAACAAATCAAGATGTCTTATAGGTTTTTGTAGCTAATGCCAAAAAGCCTGTAAAAAAGAACTTCGGTGTTCTAGACCAGCGTACTCACACGTGTCAATACAAAAAATCTGGGAACGAACGGCTATACGCTGAAGCTAACCAAGGCTGCTATGCTTAGGACACATGGATAAAGATCTAACTGTTATAAAATCTCAACAACTGCCAAGTGGACTAACAATTGCCGGCAGCGGTGACTACGACAAAATCTGGGTTAGAGATAACGTTTATGTGGCGCTGGCTCTTATTGAAGCTGGCCATATTTCCGAAGCCGCTACAATCTACAGCGAGCTTTATAAAATTATTGGCAAATACGATCATATACTAGACCAAAAAGAGTACCCGCAGCGAGACTCCGAGCTACTTCATCCTCGCTTCACAATCCATGGCGATAATGTGCCTGGACATTGGGGCAATAAAGAACACGACTCAGTGGGTGTCCTACTGTACGGGGTAGGGCAATTATATGCCATCGATGAAAAACAGATCAGTAAGCCGATGAGATTATTAACCCAGAAACTCATAAATTACTTGGAGACCTGCAGATACTGGCAGGATGAAGACAACGGCATCTGGGAGGAAGACCCACTGCTGCACTCCTCATCACTGGCAGCCTGCATCAGAGGAATAGATATGGTGAGCAGTTTTTGCAATTTCAATAAAGAGGGTCACAGCCTGGCAAAAATAAATCTTGATAAACTTTTACCTCGAGAGAGCTCTTTATATGCTGAGGACATGGCTCTTCTTTCGCTTATTTGGCCTTATGGATATAAACGAGCTGACATACTCGCCAATGTAGAAACACGACTACTTCGGTCAAAAGGCGTAATTCGTCACGTTGGGGATAAATACGAAGCTAATGGGAAGTCTGAGCCCGAATGGGTCATGGGGATACCGTGGTTAGGCATCGCACATCATGAGCTTGGGAACATACAAAAGGCTAAGGAATATCTAAGTAGAACAGAAGAGCTTTATACCGAGAACGGTTTACCAGAGTCTTACCTTGCCAATAATAAAGCCTGTGAACATACGCCATTGGCTTGGTCACATGCCATGGCGATTGTGCTGCGGTCAAAACTACGAAGTCTAACTGGTTAAATTGTTGTAAAATAATCAATAATAGGCTATAATAAGTATTATGATTTCATTCGTATGGCCGGAGGGAGAACCAATGTTAGCAGGAACCGGCGGATCCGAAACCTATACCGCGGGTCATGCTAGAGAATTGCTGCGGCGCGGCATAAAGGCTCAAATTGTCACTGTCGGCCACGGCGAGCAAGACGGCCGGCGCGATTTTCCGGATATTCCATTTTTGTCTCTTGATAAACCGGAAGATATCAGTCAGCTGCCGGGCTCCGTAATTTTTGTTAATAAACCATATGAGGTGACTACTAAAAAAAGAGCATCAGTTATTTTACACTGCATTATTCCGGGAATGGACGAGCAACAGTTTTATACCGATAGCGTAAAGAATAGAAATGTCATCACTACTAGCGTCTATAGCGGTCAGCAATGGGCCATATATCTAAAAATTCCTTATAGCCGAATACATATTGTGATGCCTTTTGCCGACCCGATATTTGGCAATGTCAAGCGTTCGACGCCATCAAAAAAATCACGCATCATTTTTGCCGGCAGGTTACACCCCGATAAGGGTATTTACACTCTACTGGAGACGATGCACAAGATGGAGCTATATAAGGATTCCATTGCCGTGACTATAGTCACGGCCGGGTTACATGTTAAAGAAGGACGTATGCTGGCTCATATGCTTGATGATTATCCGTATGCAAGGTTGATCCCCGCTAGAAAAACTGTTGCCGAAATGGCTAAACTTCTCGCTTCCAATGATGTGCTGCTAATGCCTTCTGTCTTTGCTGAACCGTTTGGGATGCTCTCGGTTGAGGCGCAACATGCCGGCTGTCGGGCAGTTGCTAGTAACGTCGGCGGTTTGCCTGAAACAAATTGCGGGCTACTTACTTTGGTTGACCCTCGCAGCCCCGATGCGCTTATCCGGGGAATTGAACAAGCGGTAGCTCTGGGCTCCGCGACAAAAAAAGAGCGGGAAACCGCAAAAAGTTATTTTACTCTCAAAAGCTCGATTGATTCTTTGATAGAAGCTTTGCGCTTGTAGATCGGCGCATAATACCGAGTAACTCGTTCAATAGGCAGAAGCCTACGCGGACCTTGCTTTTGTCTAAGGCAGGGTTTTTCTTTAGCTAAAAGCCTCTGCTTCGAGTTTGGCAAGATCTGGAACTAAGATACTTTTATCGGTTTTAATAAAGCCTCCCTTGCGCAGTTTGATCACACTCGTGGAGACCGTTTCGCGGGTTAAGCTCAAGATATCGGCAATGTCTTGGTGGGTAAGAGGGGCTTCTATAATAATCCCTTTAGACGTTTTTTTGCCGAACTCCCTTGAAAAGAAAGTCAGCTGGTGGGCAACCCGTTTGTAAGAACTACGCAACGATAGATTCTCAAGGCTATGCACACAACTCAGTAAATGGCGACCTGATTCTTGCATTAAATCGGCATATAGTTTTGGATTAGCTTTAACAGCTTCTTGCAGGGTAGAGGTGTCTATCGAGTAGACTTCTGTGTCGCTCATTGTCTCATAGTAGAAGACCTCCGGGCCGTTGTAGAGAGGTTGGTTAAAGAGAGTTTTATAAACTAAGGTGAGCGGAAAAACATCACCCGGACCGTAGGTAATCTGTACGCCAATGGCTCCGTCGTTAGTTATGGAGTAGCGTTTTATAAACCCAGACTTAACTAGATTGATAATGGGGCGATCGATCGAAGACTGTAAGATTTGTTTTTTGGGCAGCTTATATTCTCTGCCGCTCTTTAAAAGATTGTGTAGGTCATTATTTTTTTGCCTATCTACCATTTATATAAGTATAACATCATATGGGTCTTTTTGCTATACTTAGAGATATGATACCTCATGGAAAAACTGGCCTAGGCGGCAATGGTGATCCCTTTGATAGACTATCGCGGGAACAGTACGATGAGATTACTCGCGCCAGTATTAGACGTGGCTATATGGACCTTGCAGAGGGAGATATTTACTCAACGGTTTTTCGCGGGGTAAGCATAGAACCTGATGCTACAATTTTAGACCGCGGCTGTGGGGATGCCAAAGACATCATCACCCTAGCTAAAGAACATGGACATACTGGCCCAATTATTGGTATAGAGACAGCGATAAACGGTGAGCGAAAAATAAGCGACATAGACGTACGCCTTAAAAGTAACGGTGTAACCAACGCTCATATCATTGAAGGTGATGCTCAAGATCTCGCATTTGAAGATAACTCGATAGATGTTATCCTCGATTTTTCTGTTCTTCAGCACGTAGTAGACATACATGCGGCTTTGGCCGAGAGCAAGAGAGTGCTAAAGCCCGGGGGACTACACATTACAATCACTAACGGCATAGAGAATAAGCCAGTACATCACGGCTATCTAGCCGATATGATTGATTTTATAAATAATAATTATAAGCTTCCATTCAGGGCAATTCCGCCGCCGCCGCTATCTTCGCGTTTTACTGCAGAAATGGCCGCTAAAGTTTTGCCTAGATACGAGCAAATACGACATGAGTATAAGCAGGGCAGGACTGGTAATTTAAAGATTGACGATAGTGTAAAAGTAAATATGCTTCTTTCTTCGCTTTGGACTTACTTACCATCGGTTATGCCGAATGTGCCAGAGGATTGGCCCGAAGAAGCAAAAGCCGAGGCTAAACAAGAATTAATTGAAGCTATCCATGAGAGCAAAGCCTGGCGCCATGCCCGCGATATGATACGCAACGACGTAACTAACAAAATTGTGCAAAACGGCGCAGTCTACGAAACAATAGTTCGCCGGGCTTTTGTAGGACGGCAGGCGCCCAAAGTCCTGTCGCTTATCCGCTAATGAAAAAACGGCCGGGGCAAATCGACCGTTTTTTCCAGGATGAGCGACTTGCTTAAAGAACTCTAAGCCAACTGGTGCTTAATTTTGCGCCAGCGCCGAGCCTGCAGGCGCCGAGCTTTGTCTCTCCATGCATCATCATCTGCATCGTCAAATTCATCAATAGACAGATCGGACAAGCGAGATGGCTGAGTTAAAATATAATATTTCTTTACGTTTATGTCTTTTATTCTTGGACTTTTCATAGCTTCCTCCCCATTACTTGCTATAGTGCTTACATAGTAGCTAGTAAAGAGGCTCATGAGCCGTTAAGTAATGGGCACAGAGACTGTTAAGCTTTCTGCCTCCGGTTTGTAATATAATTCTCAGAGGGTGTTAAATAACAGATAAGCGAGCAATATGACAGACACAACTAAGGCAACTTTTTATAAGACTTTCTCCACAGGGCCTGTGGTCAACTATGTAGCTAACCAGATACAAAAACACCTTGACGCTGGTCAAAAAGTTTTTTGGCTTGTGCCGGGTGGCTCAGCAGCATCGGTAGCTGCCGAAGTAGCTAAAAAATTAAGTGGTGATTTGGCGGGCTTAAGCGTAACTCTAACCGATGAGCGCTACGGCAAGATAAATCATAAAGGTTCCAATTGGCTCCAGCTTCAACAGACAGGTTTTACGCTTAAAGGTGCAAATCTGCTGCCAGTCCTTAGGGATGAAAGTATGGAAGAGACTCGCATCAACTACGAAAACATTCTTAAGGGGGGCTTAGATAGTAGTGATTATGTGATTGGGCTTTTTGGGATGGGCGCCGACGGCCATACTGCGGGCGTTTTACCAGGCAGCACAGCTGTTGGGTCCAAAAAGCTAGCAGAGGCTTATGAGGCACCGCCCTACCAGAGAATTACTATGACTCTAGTTGCGATAGCCCGCTTAAATGAAGCTATAGTTTACGCTATGGGCAGCGACAAACATAAGGCACTCGAGAATTTAGACAAAGATCTTAGCGAAGCTATACAGCCCGCCCAAGCTTTAAAAAAAGTTGGTAAACTAAGTATATATAATGACTATAAAGGGGAAGAAGCATGAAGATTGGTGTTAGCGGCTTAGGCAGAATGGGGGGCAATATAGTAGCCCGTTTACTAGAAAAGGGTCACGAAGTGGTGGTTCTAAATCGTAGTCCAGGGCCGGTGGCCGAGGCTGTTAAATTAGGAGCCGCGAGCGCAAAAGACTATGAAGATTTAGTGGGTCAACTCGACCCAGTGGTTATTTGGCTGATGCTACCCGAGAACATTACCGAAGAGCATTTTAATAAAGTCCTGCCGCTGATGCCAAAAGGCAGCATATTAATAGACGGCGGAAATTCTAATTTTAATAAATCAATTGACCGAGCCAGCAGAGCAGAAAAAGTCGGGGTTCATTTTCTAGACATTGGGACCAGCGGAGGTATATTGGGCCGAACCCATGGATATGCCCTAATGATTGGCGGGGACGCCAAAGCTGCTGCCAGCCTTTCGCCAATTTTTGACAGTCTTGCTCCTAAAGATGGCTGGGGGCATTTTGGTCCTCCTGGCAGTGGGCATTATGTAAAAATGGTCCATAACGCGATTGAATACGGCATGATGGAAAGTTTAGCCGAAGGCTACAGGTTGCTCAAAGAAGGGCATTATAAAGATATAGATCTAGCTAAGGTGGGCGATGTATGGCAACATGGCTCGATTGTTGAATCATTGCTTAATGAACTAACCCGCCAGGCGCTTAGCGAGAACCCTGAGCTAAGCGGTATAGACGGAGTTGTTGCTGAATCGGGCGAGGCCCGTTGGACACTTGAGCTTGCCAGCAAGCTAGGACTGCCAATGCCTTCTATACAAAGCTCTTTTGATGTGCGCCTTAAAAGCCAGGCGGGCGATACCAATTACGCCACCAAGCTACTAGCGGCTATGCGCA
>Ga0265338_10005828_pt1 | contig 15899 bp, 14 predicted proteins | sample 42126metaG_FD_193579 | JGI IMG/M metagenome (GOLD analysis project Ga0265338, IMG submission 193579) | Rhizosphere microbial communities from Carex aquatilis grown in University of Washington, Seatle, WA, United States - 4-21-26 metaG | ecosystem: Host-associated > Plants > Roots > Rhizosphere... | reverse complement strand
CCTAGGGAAAGACCGGCCGCGGCGTCAAACTTCAAGCCCGGCGCGTGTTCCTTGAGCAATTCAAAGCACACCCAGCTCACCAGGAAAATGCCTGGTTGCGCGTTCTCGGTTTTGGTCAGGTCGGCTTCGGGTCCATTGAAACAGATCGCCGCCAAGTCGTAGCCCAGCGCGGCGTTGGCGCGATCGAACCAGGCTTTGGCGCTGGAATGTTTTTCAGCCAGATCCTTGCCCATGCCTACAACTTGGGCGCCTTGCCCGGCAAAAAGAATTGCGGTTTTGCTCATGAAGGGATTGATAATAATATGATTTTTGGCCAAAACAAAAGCGCAGATTTTCGATAGTCTAAGGATGCTTCTCAAGGACTGTTTACCCGCAATGGGCTTCGCAAGCAAAGCACCGCGAACATCTGCCAGCTTGACTTTCGCGGCTGAACCCGCAAAAAAGAGCGCCGTGAACTCCGAAGGCAACATGTTCCGGGCGGATAACTTCTACGCGGCCTGGCGCGAGCAATGTCGCGCCGTAAGCTTCATGCATGACGGCGGGCCGGTACCGCCGGAAAAATTACTGCAGGCCGTCTGGCAACATCAGCGAATCCAGCGGGACAAATTGCGCACCGCGGATGGCCGCCGGGTGCGGGTGTTGCATCCGGGCTTCGGCAGCGCGGAAGGCGGGCCGGATTTCCGGGGCGCCGTGCTGCAATTCGAAAACGCGGCACCCGTCTCTGGCGATGTGGAGATCGATTTGGTGGAAACCGGCTGGCACGCCCACGGGCACGATACCAATCCCCATTTCAAGAATGTCATTTTGCATATCATCTGGGAGAAAACCGGCGGCGGTAACAATGCCGTCCGCAGCAGCCGACGTGAGGAGGCTCAAACTCCTCCCGGCAAAGCGCGGATGCCTCAACTGGCTTTAAAAGAATTTCTGGATTCCCCACCTGCCGAACTGGCGCTGGCCCTGGAGAACGAATCCGGCCTGCCGGAAACATTGCGCGGCAAATGTTCCGCCCCGTTGCGCGAGCTGCCCGGCGAGCGGCTGACCGAACTCTTGCATGCCGCAGCCCGCGTACGATTTGAAAACAAGGCCGCCGCGATCCTGGCCCGCGCCAAACATGCCGGCTGGGAACAGGCGTTATGGGAGCAATTGTTTCGCGCACTCGGTTACAAAAGCAATATCTGGCCCATGCAAAATCTCGCGGAGACCAAGCCACGCTGGGCCCAAGGCGCCGAATCGTCATTCGAAATTCAAGCCCGCCTGCTGGGCGTGAGCGGGTTGTTGCCGGAGGAACTGACCCGCGCGCAAAAGACGGCCGACACCTTTTTGCGAAAGGCGTGGGATGTCTGGTGGCGCGACCGCGACGAATATGCCGATTGCACGCTGCCGCGCGCCATGTGGAAATTTCACGGCCAGCGCCCGGCAAATCATCCGCAACGGCGGCTGGCGCTGGCCTCGCATTGGCTCGCCTCCGAAAGCCTGGCTGGCAAGCTGGAAGCATGGTGCGTGGCCGAACTGCCGGAACGCGCCTGGCTGCCATCACTGCACGAAATCTTTCAAGTGAAGCGCGATGATTTTTGGTCCTGGCACTGGACGTTTAAATCCGCCCGCATGACCAAGCCACAACCGCTCCTGGGCGAAGGACGCGTGACGGACCTGGCCATCAATGTGGTGTTGCCCTGGCTCTGGATCCGTGCCCGCGAGGGCGGCAGCAAAAAAATATTGCAGGCCGTGGAGCAACGTTTTTTCGCCTGGCCTTCCGCCGGCGACAATTCCGTCTTGAAACTGGCGCGCCAGCGATTGCTCGGTACATCCAATATCAAAGTCCTGAAAGGCGCCGCCCAGCAACAAGGCCTCATGCAAATCGTCCGCGATTTCTGCGAACACTCCAACGCCATTTGCACCGACTGCCGGTTTCCGGAATTGGTGCGGGGATGGAGCAGGATTTGAACTGAATTTGCCAATTTTGAACTGGGGAATTGTGGTCTTGATCGGTTTGTTCCTTCCATTCAGGGGCCAGTCCGGAATTCTATTGGCGGGGAATTCAAACTGGGATCCATAAAATCAAATCTGACCGGTGGAACAACAAACCCCGGGCATCCGCCGCTGCACGCGCCTCAAGTATTCGCTGATTTGTCCGATTTGCATTTAGCGATACTGTGAATTGCCCTTTTGAAGCATGAAACTGATCCAGCTCATTTATGTCAGTGCGGCTACGAACCGGTTCAACCCGGCGGAACTGCGGGAATTGTTGCGGCTGGCGCGACTCAAGAACCAGCAGCTCGATGTGACGGGGATGCTGCTCTATCACGAAGGCTCATTCCTGCAGGTGCTCGAAGGTCCGGCCCCGGGGTAAGCCCGCTGTTGGAGACCATTGGGCGCGACCGGCGGCATCAAGAAATGTTGCTCCTGTTGCGGCGCGAGATCGATGCGCGAAATTTCCCGGATTGGAAAATGGGATTCGTGGATGTTGCCACCCAACAGCAATCCCTGCCAGGATTCCGCGACTACTTCAAGTCGCACAGTTCCTTCCTTGACCTGCTGGGCGATCCCAAAGCCGTTGAGCGGGTTGTGGACGGCTTTCGTGACGGCCAATGGCGGCAGTATATCCAGGCCAAATAGGAGACCGGGAGGCATCACCACGCGCGACGGATTTTCTCGCCGGTGAAGTGAAACCGCTGGGAACCCGTTCGAAAAGTCCCGCGGCCCGAACGAACCAGCAGTGACGATCCCTTATAAGTCCATGGCTGACGCCAATCTCGCCACTGTTGATCAACCGACGGTCCTTCAATTTTTGATTTTGATACGCAGCGTATTTTTGAAATATTAGTCTTCATGGAACAGCTAAAAAAATGCGCCCTCCTGATCTTCATCCTGATATCTTTTGCGCTGCCGGCGGCGGCCGCGGCGGACATTTGCGCGATTTGCGGGAAGGAAATTACCGACACGATCTACCTCGTCACCGACACGGTCACGGGGGAAAAAGAAATGGTTTGCGCCAGCTGCGTCAAATTGCCGCGCTGTTTCATTTGCGGGCTGCCGGTCAAGGATGACGGCGTGACGTTGCCTGACGGCCGGTGCCTTTGTCCTCGTGACAAAAGAACGGCCGTGCTGACGCCTAACGAGGCCCAGCGCGTTGCCGACGAAGTCCATGATCGCCTGGATCGTTTGTTCGCCCGTTTCACTTCCTTTCCCACGAACGTCGACGTAACGGTGCTGGACCGGATTGATGTGGATCAGATGTTCCAGCCCGATGGGAATGATTTCGAAAGCCCCAATTTGCTCGGCTGCATCCAGGCCAAAATCGACGGCAACCGGAAGCGCTATGCCATGCGCTTGATGACCGGCCTGCCGCTGGCGGAATTGCAGGCCACCGCCGCGCACGAGTTTTCCCACTCCTGGGTTGGCGAAAATGTGCCTCTGAGCCGCCGGGACTCATTGTCACGCAATGCGGAGGAGGGCTTTTGCGAATTGATCGCCTATCTGTTGATGGATTCTCAAAACGAAGCGGCCCAGAAGAATTTCATCCTGAAAAATTTTTACACGCGCGGCCAGGTGCAACTGTTCATTGAGGCCAATCAGGCGTATGGATTCGATCAAATCCTTGACTGGATGCGGTACGGCGACACCTCGGAGTTGGAATCCGGGCGTTTAGATAAGGTCCGTGACGTAACCATGCCAACGCCGGGTTCGATTGCTGCCAGTCGTCCGGCCGTTAATAACAGAAATGTGGCAAGCTCCGTTCCCAAAGCAACTGACCTCAAAGCCGCGGCACTGACCGCCGGCGATGGCACCGGCAATAGCGCTCCCGTGGCCGCGCCGGCCCCGGAAACGCTCAAGGTTCAAGGCATTTTTTGGGGCAAATCTCCGTCCGCCATCGTCAGCGGCCATACCGTATTTCCAGATGACCGGTTCAAGGTCACGATTGGCGGCAAGGCCTTGAATCTCCACTGTCTCGAGATTCGGAAAGATTCCGTTCGGATCGAAAATGTGGACACCGGGATAAAACAAGACCTGGTATTCTAGAAAACGCGCGCCGCCTCTTCGGGCAACAATCTGCCTTACGCCATTACGTGCGTGGAAGCCAGCCGCACCCGGCGGTCAATCTCGTCCGTGCCTTTGCGCACGTTCAGCAGGCCGCCGCCGCTCAACCGCAGGCGAGTATAGCCGGGATGTTGTTCATAGGACAATAGTCTGGCGGTGCTCAACACGATGACCCGCCCATTTTGCCCCGTGGGTTCATCCACCGCCGTCAGACTGACAGTTGCAAAATTTTGAGAGACAATCATGGCAAACACAGGAATCCACTCCGCAGATTGAAAGTAGGCTGGCGATCAATTCGTGCAAGCGCGAGTTATTAACAAACTCTTCACAGCGGGCGGAAAGCTATCTTCCCATCGCACGCCGTTTCGTGTTAGGTGGATACATTATTTTCATAGTCATTTGCAAAAAAGCTCATCCAAACAAGATCGAGTTTTTTTTGCAGGCAGCTAGAGTCGACATCGACCCCAATGAAAAAGGCCACCGAGAACGGCCACGGCATTCCCGTGGAATCTCATGCCGACAAAATGGGAACCGGGCATAATGCCATGAAATGGATTGCTACAACGTTGACGGCAGGCGCCGTTTGCTTCATCGCCGGACGCTACACGGCGCCAACGGCAGCCCCGCCGGGCATGCTGGCTGCGGCGCCAGTCGAAGCCCTCACCGCAGCGCCAGCCAGAGTCGAAGCCCCGACAACCGTCGTAATCGTTAAAACAAATTTCGTGTCCGTCGCGGAGCCCGGATGGGCCGAGTCAAAATGGAATGAGCTTCTGTCGGAACCCGGCACTGTGGCCCGCAACCAGTCGCTGGCCGCGTTGCTCGAAAAACTGGCAGCGACCGATCCCAAGCGAGCCATAACGCTGGCTCAGGCGGAAGGAAATTTGAAGTTGCGTGACACGCTGACTCAAGCCGCGCTGCATGGCTGGGCGCGCACGGCCCCACAGGATGCTGCCAACTGGGCCGCCGCCCTCACAGATCCTGCCGCCCGCGATGCCGCCATCAACTCCGTCTTTGCTGGCGCCGTGGCGGGCAATCCGGAGGAAGCAGTGCACATGGCCAACAATTTGATGCAACAAAATGGGGGCGAAGCCAGTTCGTATGGCTCGCGGTTGATCGATGCCTTGGTGGACGCCGGCAATTTTGCGGTTGCCACTCAATTGGCCGCCGGCGGTACCGGCAGCGTGCAGCGCTCCCTCTGGATGGCGGAGGCATATTCAAAATGGGCAGAGCTGCAACCGGCGCAGGCCGCGCAAGCCGCCAATGCCATTACTGATCCCGCCGCACGAAGCGACGCCCTGCACGGCGTGGTGGGTGGCTGGGCATCGACCGATCCGGCAGGGTTGACGCAGTTTTTGGTGCAGTTACCGGCCAGCGACGATCGTGGACAGATGATCGGCCAGGGGTTGGAAAATTGGGCGCGCCTCGATCCGACTGCCGTGGCCAACTGGATGAACCAGCATGGCAACGATCTTGGCACCGACATCGACAAGGGCATGCAAAGCATCGCCACCGTCGCGGAATTAAAGCCGGACGTCGCCGTGGCTTGGGCAGAGGGCATCATCGATCCGACGCTCCGATCCCAAGCCCTCAACGATGTCTTGCGCAACTGGGTGGCCAACGACCTCCAGGCGGCGAAGACATATTTCGATAACACGCAAAATCTGCTCCCGGCGGATCGGCAACAGATCGGCGAAATTCTGGCAGGGTTGAATCAAGTCTCAGCACAATGAACGATTGGAAGTCTACGCTTCGGCGATATTGGGTATGCCTGGCCTTGTTCGGGGGTACGCTCCTGATTTTTTCCCGGGTGGTGAACTGCCAGTTTCTGGACTGCGACGATCCTGATTACGTGACGGGAAACAGTCACGTGCAGCAAGGGCTGACTTGGGAAAACGTGCGCTGGGCTCTGACCTCCGGCGAGGCGGCGAACTGGCATCCGTTAACGTGGATTTCGCACATGGTCGACTGGGAGCTTTTCGGTCCCGATCCCGTCGGACCACATGTGGAAAATGCCCTTCTCCATGCCTTCAACGCTGTGCTGGTATTTCTGGTGCTGCGCAAATTTACGGGAGCCGGCTGGACAGCGGCGCTGGCGGCGGCAGTGTTTGCATGGCATCCGCTCCGCGTGGAATCCGTGGCGTGGGTGGCCGAACGAAAAGACCTTTTGTGCGGATCCTTCGGACTCCTGACGCTCTGGATTTACGCAGCGTATGCCGGGCAGCGTCGCCTTGGAAAACCGTCGCGAGGGTTGCTGGGGCTGGCCCTGCTGGCGTTCATGGCGGGGTTGCTCTCAAAACCGATGCTGGTCACGCTGCCGTGTTTGTTGCTCGTCCTGGACTGGTGGCCGCTGGGGCGGCTTGGACGGGAATCGATCGGCCATCTCGTCTATGAGAAGGTTCCATTCCTGCTGTTCAGCGCGGCGGTTTGCGCGGCCACGCTGGCGGTGCAAGGCCAGGGTGGAGCGATTGTGGAAACGTCAACGCTGATGGGCCGCACCAGCAATGCAGCCGTTGCGGTAGCCGGCTATCTTGAGCACTTCTTCTGGCCGCTGAACTTGTCCATTGGTTATCCGCAAGCCCAAGATATTTCCTCGGCGCGGGCCATTGGCTCAGTAGTGGGAATACTTGGCCTCTCCGCTTTATTCTTTCAGCAGCGCCAAAGGCGGCCCTGGCTCCTGGCGGGCTGGCTGTGGTTTCTCGGCATGCTCGTGCCGGTGCTGGGTTTGGTGCAGGTGGGCGTGCAGGGCATGGCAGATCGTTACACCTATCTGCCCATGCTGGGCTGTTCGCTGGCGTTGCTGTGGACGCTGCGGGAAATGAAATGGCTCCATCATCCCCGCTGGGCGGCGTCTGTCGCCGCCATTGTCCTGCTGGGCTTTTGCGGATGGCGGACTTGGGAGCAACAGGGCGTGTGGAAGAACTCCGAAACACTTTACCGGCACTCGCTGGCGGTGGACGAAAAAAATTACAGCGCGCACTGTTACCTCGGAGCCACCCTGTTCAACCAGAACCGGCTGGCGGAGGCGGAAACGCATTTCCGGCGGGCCGTGGAATTGAAACCAGATTTTGTGACCGCCCTCTATCGCTGGGGCTTGGTTCTGGAGCGAAACGGCCAGGCGCAGTCAGCATTGTCGGCCGACGAATGCGCGTTGAAGCTCAGGCCTCACGGCAGCCAAATCCTGTTTCAAACCGCGGTGGCGCTGGACGATCTCGGCCGGAAAAATGACGCGCTGACGAACTATCTCGCCGCCGCCGAGGCAGAACCGGGATTGTCCACAGCCCGTTACAACGCCGGTGTGATCCTCTTGGATCACGACCAGCCGTGGCAGGCCCTTGCCCAATTCCAAAGGGCATTTCGTTACCAGCCAGATTACGCCGCCGCGTATGTGGGCGCGGGCTTGGCGGCGCGGGCGCTCGGCCATGAAGCCCAAGCCGCTTATTATCTCAAAAGCGCTTGCAAACTGGACCCTCGCTTTCCGGGCCTGGCGGAAATGCTTTCACAAAAGCCGGATGAACTCGCGGGAGGTGCCAGCCGGCATTGACGAGAAACCAAGGCCCACAGATTTCAAAATTTACCCGCTCTTAAGGCGGCGTAAAAACAGGAAACAACACAACAAACAAAACAAAAAGAGGATAGTTATGACAAACACGAAACTAACCAAACACCTATGTCTGGCCGCGACCGCAATCGTGCTGGGAAGCACCCTGGCTCACGCAGATATTGTATCCACCATCCAAGGTGCGAAGTCGGGCACCACCGTAAATGTGTCCGGCACGTATTCCATCAGCGTCCGGATCAACGTCCCGAGCGGCGTCACAGTCACTGGGCCGGCTACGTTTAACTTCAACGGCGCTTCCGCCGGTTTCGTTCCCGGCAGCAACGTTCACCTCAACCAACTGACGGTCACCGGCGTCAATGGGGTCGGCATCTACATCTATGGTACTTCCGGCAGCGTCATTAACTCCTGCGTGGCCGAAGGCAACCAGAACACCGGCATTCAAATCCAGGCCAGTGGCGCCAATAACAATACGATCCAGTATTGCCAGAGTTATAATAACATCGATACAGCTACGCAGGGGCAAAATGCCGACGGTATCACGTGCAAATTCGGGGCCGGAACCGGCAACGTGATCAAGAACTGCATCATGCATGATAATGCCGACGACGGCTCCGACCTGTGGCAGGCCGGCGCGCCCGTGACGTTCACCAGTTGCCAGGCTTACAGCAACGGCAAACTGTCGCAAGGCAACGGTAATGGTTTCAAGATGGGAGCTTCCGGCGACCATAACGCGCACTCGTACACCAGCTGTATTTCTCACAATAACAGCGGCGTGAACGGCGGCTCGGGCTTTAATCAAAACGGCAACACTGGCGCCGTGCATCTGACCACCTGCCACAGCTACAGCAACCAGAACAAGGATGTGCTGAATAACTGCGTGCTCTCGAACTGCACAATGCAGCAATAATCAGCCTGCACTTGCTGGTAATTCCCACTATACCTGACGGGGGACCAAACGGTTCCCCGTCTTTCATTTTATTTCGAGCAGTTCCACTTCGTAAATCAATGTCGAATCCGCCGGGATGCCGGAGGTCGCGACATCGCGGTAGGCCAGCCCCGGAGGAATGTAGAGCTTGATCTTGCCACCCGGGTTGATCTTTTGCACCCCCTCGCTCCAACCGGAAATGACCTTGTCCAAATCAATGTCGAGCGGGCCCAGTTCGGTGCTGTCGAACACCGTGCCGTCAATCAGCCGGCCGGTATAAAGCACGGTTACCCGCTGCCCCGTTCGGGGAAACGATCCGCTGCCCGTCCGGAGAATCTGGTATCGCAATCCGTCAGGCAATTCGATGACGTTGGTGTCTTTTTTCAATTCGGCAAACAGCGCCTCGCCCTGGGCCAGTCGCTTCTGGTTGGCGGCCGTCACCGCTCGCTGCTCCTGTTCTCCCAGGTATTGTTGAACCGCCGGATAGGCCCGCTGGACATCGTCCGGCGACGGACCGCCACGGATGGCGGTCGTGAGCCCCTGAACCAGCGCCGTAATTTCGGCCGCGCTCAAGTTATATTTATCCGCATGCGACTCGCGCTCCACCAGCCAGCCCCACATTTCGACCAGCTCTGACGCGGGGAATTTCAGCGCGGCCGGCGGCGGTTCCGGCGCGGCCCCCATCTGCGCTGCAGCCAAATCATCGGGCTTGGTGTCCGCTATCGAAAATAATTCCACGTCAAAAATCATCAGGCTGCCGGGCTGGATGCCGAAACTATCGGCCTCGGATTCAGAGAGCGGCGGAGGCACATAGAGTTTTAAGGCGCCACCGGGGCCAATTCGCTGGAGTGCGTCCGACCAGCCACGGCAGACATTTCGATTGGTCACCAAGACCATGTCCACGGGGCCCATCTGACTGAATTCCGTGCCGTCGATCAAATGCGCCGTGTAATGCACAGTCACAGTCTGGTTCAATTTTGGATGATCGTTGGTGCCGGGGTTCAGAACCCGGCACCAGACATTATCCGGCAGCCCGATCTGGGCGGCGTCGGACTTGATTTTTTTGAGGTATGCGGCCGATTCCGCCTCGTTTTTTTGGGTGATGGCCCGCACCATCTTTTCCCGGCGCAGCTTGGCCAGCACCTGGATGTCAAAGTAGGCGCTTCGAAAATTCGTATTGGCGGGCTCGCCGGCTGCGCCTTCGCGGAAACCCTGGATAAAAAGCGCCAGCTCAGAATCGCTCAATTCAACGCCGTTGAGTTTCTTTTCCTGAGCGAGCACCCATCCCCAATCCGCGATGATTTGATTATGGGAGACGCCAGGAGCGCCAGTCTGGGCCACTGCAGAAACCGCCAGAAAGCCCGGCAATATTATGGCCACGGTCAGCAGGCAGGCAGGGAAATTCATGCAACTATTGAACCGGAAGACCGGACAACAAGGCAAGTAAAAGACACGGCCGCGGCCAGCTCCGCCTCACGTGCGGGGGGTTAATCTGCACGTCCCCGAAGGTACGGCAACCTCCCATTCACCACAACCGAGGCTATTTGGCATCCAGGCCGGTAAACGGGTTGTTGGCGAAACCACCCGGAGGCGGGTTGCTTTCACCCCGCTCAACTTTCACCGCCGGATTTTGCGCAGGCGGATTCGCCGGGGACTTGGGCTTGGGAGCCGGTTGCCCACCTTCTCCCGGTTGATCCAGACCGCCGCCGCCCTCACTGCCTTCCTCCTGGAAGGGATTTTTCGCGCGCTTGGCGCGCGGCAGGGGCGAGATCATCAGGTTAATGGCGCGGCCCACGAGCTTGGGCTGGAAATCCGGATGGCCAAACGGGGCGATTTCGACGATAAACTTGTTAATCACCTCAAAGCCGATTTCGGTATGGGCCATTTCGCGGCCGCGGAACTTGAGGGCGACCTTCACCTTCATGTCCTCGCAAAGGAAATTAACGGCATGCTGCACTTTGATGCCCAAGTCATGGGGATCAATGCGCGGGCTGAGCTGCACTTCCTTGACGGTGGAGGCGTGCTGGTGCTTGCGCGATTCCTTTTCCTTCTTGGCCAGTTCATAGCGGAACTTGCCGATCTCGATGAGCCGGCAGACCGGCGGAACGGCATTGGGCGAGATCTCGACCAAGTCCACGGCATGCTGCCGAGCGAGGTTGAGGGCTTCATTTAGTTGAAATACCCCCAATTGCTTCCCGTCTGGGCCGATGACACGGACTTCGCGGGCGCGGATTTTCCCATTTACGCGCATTTGCGAAGTGGGGGAGGAATTACGAGGGGACGGAAAAGGGCGACTCACGCGACCCTCTCTTGGTTGGGCTTATGGGCGATATACATCAATACAATACTGTCGTCTGGCTAATTCTTACAATGCGCTTTTTTAAGCCATGCGGTGAACGGCTGCAAGCAAATAATGGCAATAAAATTGTGTCAATTCGGTGGCGGCTGGCGAAAAGCCTGCACGCTATGGACGAAGTCATCCGGCACCCCGAAGTCGAACCGGCGGGCTTGCGTCATTTCCAAGGCCAGATAACCGTCGCGTTGGCGCAGGATTTCCTGGGCGCGGGTGAGCTGAAATTCGCCGCCATCGCGGACATTATCCCGGATCATCTGGCCCAAAACGTCATAAATACCAGGGGAGAGCAGATGCATGCCAAACCAGCCCAGCCACGTTTCGGCCGGGAGGCCGTCCACATGCAGCTTCTGCCGGGCCACGTCCACGGCTGGTTTTTCGATAATCAGCGAGATGTCAATCAGGCGCGCATTATCCGTGCGCCGCTGGCCCGCAATGGTGCCGTAACCTTTGAGTTCGGCCGCTGAGATGCGGTTTACGGCCGAAACACTTTTGCCGCCGGAAACTTTAGCCAGGTCGGCCAATTCGCGGTAGGGCGATACGGGCGAACCGCGGAACAGATGATCGCCCAGACCGAGCAGGACCATTTCGCCGCCGGCGAACTCGCGGGTTTGAAACACGGCATGGCCGTAACCTTCCTGCTGGTGCTGGACCGCAAAATGGACGCGGTCCGCAAATTTTTTCATCTGTTCGGCCTCACGCAACAGGGCGGGATATTTCTCGAGACGCTTCAAATAACCGGCGTCCGGGCCGCGCAGGTAGTTGTTGACCAGCCCGTCTTCGCCGGGTTGCACGATGATACAAATCTCTTCAACTCCGGCGGCATCGAGTTCCAGGAGATGATAGTGAAAAAGAGCGCGCGCGATGCCGTCCGGGCCGACGACTGGGAACATCTCTTTTTTCACCGCGTGCGATGCGGGAAAGTGGCGCGTGCCGAGACCGGCGATGGGAATGACCGCCTTGCGAACGGGGGAGGCTATGGAAGGATTCATTTCTAAAAAGGAAACATTCAACGCTCAACATTCAACCTTGAACGTCGAAGTAAAGGCAGGGCTGCGGCGGCCTGTCGCTGAGTCGCGAAGCGACGACTGATAATAGCCCGGCGTTTCAACGCCGGGTGGTAGTTTGCAGTGGCCAAAGTCCCGAAGGGACGGCTGACCACTTCGATGACCTTCATTTCCATTGGTTGTTCAATATGACGAATGGCATTGCGGGAATAGTTCAGCCGTCCCTCCGGGACCATGCTCGAACCGCCGACGCTTTGGTCAAAACCCGCTGAGGGACCCATTCGAAAGAGCATGTTCAATGTTGAATGTTTCCCCCCAGTTTCAAACGTCAAAGCGTTTCCAGCCGCTGGCGCCGAAGGCGTAGCGCTTGGCGCCGAATTCGATCGCGCCCGGGGAGGTGCCTTCGAAAATATCCGGCATCTGGCCCACGCGGCGGGAATATTCGGTGGCGATCTGGGGGATGTGCTCTTTCAGCGCCGCCAGTTTGCCAAAGACAGCCACGGTGCCGCCCGTGCCACCGCCGGTGATCTTGGCACCGTAAAGACCATTTTCGGGTCCGCGCTTGCGCACGGCTTCCACGAGGAAATTCACCTCGGGCACGGAAAGACGACAATTGTCGCGATAGCTCTCGTGCGCGCCGTACATGAGTTCGCCGGCAGTCACCAGCGCGGCCTCGTCACCGCTCTTCGCGGCATTCAGCGCCTCGATGAAGTGAAGCACGCGTTCATTTTCCCCCACCGGATGCCGGGCCGGGCCGACGACACGATAGGTGGCGTCTGGCTGGATGGTGGTAACCGGATCGTCGTGCGTCTTGTACCTGGCCAGAAACTCGGATCCCAGGAATGTCTCGGGGATTTCCGGCTGGTAATCAGATTTGAATTCCTGGCTGGAAATTTCGGTGAGGTAGCTCAAGGCGGCACGACCGGTGCGGGCGCGGACCTCGTTGATGATTTTTTTGCCCATGAACGCGCCGATGCGCACGTTGCCGTAGGCGTTGCCGGCCACGGAATGGCGCACCATGGAATTGATGCCCACAAAACCGGTGCCCGGCGGCACGTCCACCTCGCCGACAATGGAACCGGGGCGGCAGAGAATATGCGTGAGTTTGCTTTGGCGGCCGCTGGCCACGGCGATTTGATCCATGATGCCGCAGGGCGCACCCACAACGTGGTTTTCGGCCATCTGGCCGAGCCGGGCGATGCGCGCGCCGTCGAGGCGCAGGTTCATATAGGCATTGAGACAGGACAGCGTACCGATTTCGACGGCCGCCGAACTGCCGATGCCGACGTTCATCGGCACGGAACTTAGCAACAGGAAGCTGAAGCCAAACGGCAACTCAATGGATTCCTCCTTGAGGAGCGTGAATATGCTACCGACGATGTATGCGGCCCAGGCGGAAATGGGGTTGGAGAGGCAGAACTCACGCACCTGCGCGTAGTTGCCCACGGTATCGCCCGAGCGGAAATAATCGAGCGGCAGGCGCGTCTCCACAGGCAGGCTGCGGGGACCGACCTGCGCGGAACGGATGCGCAGCGTGCGATCCGTGCGGGCCTGCACAGCCATCAACATGCCATGGCCGATGACGGCTTCGCAGACGTTGGCGCCGGAATAATCAGCAATGCCGCCCATGACATCGAGCCGCGCCGGCACCCGTGCGACCCATACTTCGCCGCTGTTAAAAAATCCGGCAAAACCGGTGGGGTCACTGTTGGGTTTGCGCAGGAGGGTCTCAAACTCTGAGATTTCAAACGGCAACGCTGGTTTCATAGTGGTTGGGTTCAATGATTCTGATGATGGCGGATGATACGATTGCGATTCTCAAACAGATACCAAACGATGGCCACGTTGATGATCAGCACGATGGCCACGCTGATTCTCGGATACGGAAAAATGTGCGTATGAATTTCGGGATTGGTGTGCTTGCGGACAAGCTCGAAAATTTCAATGGGAATGAAAAAAGCGGACTCGCCAATGACCAGCCAGACCACCCAGCTGACCCGTAATATAAGGCCAATGGCCTGCAACAACATGAACAGGCCGTATACCACCGAGACGACCGCAAACCAGTTTAGATTGGCGGCCGTGATCTCCGCAATCCGTTCGCCCAAGTCCATGAAGAACCTTTTTTCCGGGTCAATATGGAAGAAGTCGAGCACCTTGCGGTACTCCTCCGGCAGGTTGTTATCAGACAGGCTATACGAAACCAATGCCAGCGCCAGCGCGGCAAGGCACTTCAGCAGTTTGACGCCGGCGATGAAGTACAGCGTGGGGGCACGCTTTTTCAGCTCCGGCGCCTGAACGGCCAGATCATTTTTAGGCTCTTCGCTCATTAACGAACCTTAGACAGTAAAAAATCCAAAAGTTCAGATATTTTGAGCCGTTCCTGCCGGCCGTCGTCGCGGTGGCGGATGGTCACCGTATCCAGCAATTCAGGCTTTTCGCCCAAGGTGTCAAAGTCAATGGTCACACAAAAGGGCGTGCCGGCTTCGTCCTGGCGGGCGTAGCGTTTGCCAATGGAGCCGCCGTCGTCGTAATAGACGTTCAGCCACGGGCGCAACAGGTCGCGAACGGTCAGGGCCTTCTTGACCAAGTCAGGTTTGTTTTTCAACAGCGGCAGGACGCCCACCTTGATCGGAGCGACGCGCGGGTGAAATTTCATCGTGTAGAGCGTCTCGCTCTTGCCCTTGTCGTCGGTCTTGGTGGCTTCGGTGTAGGCGTTGGTGATGAGGGCCAGGATCAGGCGATCCACGCCGGCGGAGGGTTCAATGACGTGCGGGATGTAGCTGCCCTTGGCCAGCGCGTTGGCGTCGTCGGTCGCCTGCTTCTGCGCGGCTTCATCGGCCACGCCCGTCTTGGTGAGATACTTCTTGCGGTTCTCGTAATAGCGGCGCCAGAGGTCATCCTGTTTTTCCTTGGGCAACTTTCCCCAGGCGGTGCGCAATTCCTCGTCAAACACCGACATGGGCTTGCCGGAGAAACGCTGGTGCTGCGACAAATCAAAGTCGCTGCGGGCGGCGATGCCTTCGAGTTCCTCGCCCTTGAGTTCGCCTTTTTCATCGCGCTTGCTGAAGGGGAACTTGAACAAAATATCCACGCAGGCGCGCGCGTAGTGGGCGAGTTCATCGGCTGTCTGGCGATGGAAGCCGAGCGTATCCCGGGAGAGGCCGATGCCTTCGTAGAAGCGCACGCGTTCCTCCACCCAGTATTGATGCCAGGCTTGCCAGCCCCAGTTGGGCTGCGGCTCGCCAGGATGACCGGTCTCGGGCACGGTGACTACCGAGCCGTGGATGGCTTCCACGGCTTCATCCGGCTTGATGAAAAACTCGAGTTCCATCTGCTCGAATTCGCGCGAACGGAAGGTGTAATTGCGCGGGGTGACCTCGTTGCGAAACGCCTTGCCGATCTGGCCAATGCCGAACGGGACTTTCTGGCGCGAGGTTTCCAGCACATTCTTGAATTGGGCAAAAATGGCCTGCGCGGTTTCCGGGCGGAGATAGGCTACGCTGTCTTCGCTTTCCACCGGGCCCACGTAGGTCTTGAACATGAGATTGAACGGGCGGGGCTCGGTCAAGTCGGTGGAATCGCAGTTGGTGCACTTGGTGCCGGGCGGTAGCACAAACTTGCCGCTTGCGTCCTTCGTCAGGGTCAGGCCCTGATCCTCGCAAAGCTGGTCGGCCCGGAAGCGTCGCTTGCACTTTTTGCAGTCGCACATTGGGTCACTAAAAGTGTCCACATGGCCGCTGGCCTTCCAGATCTGGGGCGACATGATAATGGTGGCCTCGAGGCCGGCGACGTCGTCGCGCTGGCGGGTCATGGTGTTCCACCAGAGTTCTTTGACGTTGCGCTTGAGTTCGGCGCCGAGCGGGCCGTAATCCCAAAAACCGTTGATGCCACCGTAGATTTCGGACGACTGAAAAATGAAGCCGCGCCGCTTACACAGCGACACGATTTTTTCCATCTGCAAATTTTCTTTAGGCTCTGCCATAGGGTCGGTCAGTGTTCATTAAAAACGCTGGA
>Ga0265338_10005827_pt1 | contig 15899 bp, 11 predicted proteins | sample 42126metaG_FD_193579 | JGI IMG/M metagenome (GOLD analysis project Ga0265338, IMG submission 193579) | Rhizosphere microbial communities from Carex aquatilis grown in University of Washington, Seatle, WA, United States - 4-21-26 metaG | ecosystem: Host-associated > Plants > Roots > Rhizosphere... | reverse complement strand
AGACCGAGCAACAGCACCCTTACGCGCATAGTCATCGCGGCTTTGCCGGTGACTGCGTCTTTGCCACCCTCAGCCACTTTGTCGAGCGCCTGCAAAATGGCGCGCTCTTTGAGACCAGGGGCGAGAATTACCTGAACACCTTGGCCGTCCAGGAGGCCGTCTATGCCTCTTCGGCCGCGGGCCATCCTGTCGCGGTCGGACCTGGCTGATCGGGTGAGCGAAGGCGCTTTGTTCGCGAAGCCTGATGCCATAGGCTGGCCAAAAAACAGGGCAGGGATGGCACGTTTTCAAATAGCGGTATTCCCGGGTGACGGGATCGGGCACGAGGTCATGGCGCCCACGCTGGCCCTGCTGAAAAAGCTGGAGGCCGGGATTGGCGGCTTCGAGCTGGCTTTCCAGAGCTACGAGGCGGGCGCCGGCCTTTACCAGCGCACCGGCGTCGCCCTGCCAGACGAGGCCATGGCGGCGGCCGCGCGCGCCGACGCGATCCTGTTGGGCGCCATGGGCCTGCCCAATGTCCGCTATCCCGACGGCACCGAGGTGCAGCCACATCTGGATATGCGCGAGAAGTTTGCCCTTTACGCCGGTATCCGGCCGGTGCGGATCATGGCGGGCGCGCCCACACCGCTGAAGGATCCCCGCGCCGCGGAAGTTGACTGTGTCCTGGTACGTGAATCCACCGAAGGCCTGTTCGCCTCCCGCAGCATGACGCGGCGGGAAGGCGATGCCGTCTATGACACCATGAAGATCAGCCGCTCTGTCAGCGAGCGCCTGTTCGATGCGGCCTTCCGGCTGGCGGCGCGGCGCGCCGAGGGGCGGGCGCGCAAACCGCGCGTCACCTGTGTGGACAAGGCCAATGTCATTCCGTCATTGGCCTACTTCCGCACCTTGTTTCTGGAATCGGCGAAAAAATATCCGGATATCGATGCCGACTGCATCTATGTCGATGCCACGGCCCTGCGGCTGGTTCGTTCGCCTTGGGAATTCGATGTGCTGGTGACCGAGAATATGTTCGGCGACATTCTGTCCGATCTCGGCGCCGCTTTGATTGGCGGCATGGGTATGGCGCCTTCGGCCGACATCGGGGACAGCCACGCGATTTTCCAGCCCTGTCACGGCACCGCGCCCGATATCGCAGGCAAGGGCTTGGCCAATCCCACGGCGATGCTGCTGTCGGCGGCGATGATGCTGGACTGGCTGGGCGACCGGCACAGCAATGCGTCTTTGAAACGGGCCGGCAGGGTTTTGACCGAGGCGGTGGAAGCGGCCTTTGCGCCCGGCGACCTGGTGTCGGTGGAATCCGGCGGCAAGGCCGGCACCCATGAAATCGTCGCCCGCTTCGCGGCGGCGCTGGCCGGGAAAGCGTCCGCGTGATCCTGGCCCGGCATCGTCTGGTCGGGGTCACCTTCACGCTTACCATGCTGCTTTATGTGGATCGCATCGCGATCTCCGCCGGCAAGACAGCAGTGGCGCAGCAATTCTCGCTCAGCGACACGCAGTTCGGCTGGGTGCTGTCGATTTTCGCGCTGGGCTATGCGCTGTTTCAGATTCCGGCTGGCGCCTTTGTCGACCGGTTCGGGCCGCGGCTGGCCCTGACCCTCATCGTAGGCGCCTGGTCATTCTTCACCGGTATGACGGGCCTGGCCTGGAGTCTCGCATCCTTGCTCGCCTTCCGGCTGCTGTTCGGCCTGTCCGAAGCCGGCGCCTTTCCCGCTTGCGCCCGGGTGTTCTATGCCTGGCTGCCGGCCGGCGAGCGCGGTCTGGCGCAGGGTATCAATCTTTCCGGTTCGCGGCTGGGCGCCGCCTTCGCGCTGCCGCTGGTGGCCTGGCTGCTGCTGACCATCGGCTGGCGCTACGCCTTTTTTAGTCTGGCGCTGGTCGGGATCGTTTGGGCCGCGGGCTGGCATCTTTGGTTTCGCAACAGCCCCGAAGAGCATCGTGCGGTGTCCCCCGATGAAAGGGCTTACATCGCCGCCAATCGCGGCGTGATTGAAAAGACGTCCGAGCCATTGCCGCTGGGCAAGCTGCTGGCTCTGCCGAATATCTGGCTGCTGATGGGCCAGTATTTCGCCTCCAACTTCACTTTCTTCTTCTGCCTGACCTGGCTGTTTCCCTATCTGCAGCGCACTTACCACCTCGCTCCTTTGGCCACCGGCTTTTATTCCGCGGCCCCGCTACTGGGCGGCGCGGTGGGCAATTGGCTGGGCGGGGCGCTGGTGGATCGCCTCTACCGCCATGGGCTTGGACATCGTTCCCGGCAGATCCCGGCGATGGTCGGGTTCAGCCTGTCGGTGGTCAGCATCCTGGCCTCCATGCTGTGCTCAGCGCCCCTTCCTGCGGTGCTGTGCCTGACTTTGGCGATGTTGGGCTCCGATATGACGGTTTCGGCGTCCTGGGCCTTCAGCATCGATATCGGGCGCGGCCATTCGGGCGCGGTCAGCGGCGCGATGAACATGGCCGGCAATCTGGGCTCGTTCCTGACCAGCCTGGCTTTCCCTTATCTCCAGCTGATCACCGGTTCGACAACATCATTTTTTGTGGTCGGCGCAGGCCTGAACGCCATCGCCGTCTTTTTGTGGAGCAGGGCGCGTCCCCCCGCGGGGGCCACCAAACTGCAAGTGGGAGGAGTTTCATGACCGAAGACCGTCGCAATGCGATCCGGAAAATTGGCTTAGGGGCGCCGCTTCTGATGGCGGGACTGGGCGCGCGCGCCGCTTCAGCCGCGCCCGGCAGCCGCGCCACCAGCGTCGCCATCGTCGGCAACGCCTTCCATATCAATGGCAAGCCGACCTATCCCGGCCGGTCCTTCCGCGGCAGCAAGGTCGAGGGCCAGCTTTTCACCTCCCGCATGGTCAACTGCATCATCAACGACCAGAACCCCGAGACGCGTGGCATGTGGGCCTGGCGCGATGGGCCCTGGGACCCGGAACGCAACACCAGCGAATTCATCGCGGCGCTGCCGCTCTACCGCGCGCACGGCCTTACCTCGGTGGCCTTCAACATCCAGGGCGGCAGCCCGATGGGCTATGGCTGGAATCAGCCCTGGCATACCAGCGGCTACGCGCCGGACGGCCGCCTGCTGCCGGATTACAAGTCACGGTTGTTGCGGGTTCTGGATGCCGTGGACGCCAACGGCATGGTGGCGGTTCTGGGATATTTCTATGTCTCGGCGACACCCGCATTGGCGGATGAGGCCGCCTTCATGCGCGCCACGGATGAGATCACCGACCTTGTCTGCGACGGCGGTTACACCAATGTGCTGGTCGAGGTCGCCAACGAAGCCGATATTTCGCGCTGGACCGCCGAGACCATCAAGCCGGCTCGCAGTCATGAACTGGTGGCGCGGGTCCAAACGCGCAGCAAGGGCAGGGTGAAGACCCCGGCCGGACGCCTGCTGGTGAGCACCAGCTTTGCCACGCCGGCGCCGATCCCGGGGCGGTTGCTGCAGATGGCCGACTATGTGCTCTATCATGGCAACGGCCTGGCCACGCCGCAGGCGGTGCACGCCCGCGCCAGGCAGATCCGGGCGACGGCCGGCTATCGCGGCCAGCCGCTCTTGATCAATGAGGATGATCATTTCGATTTCGACAAGCCGGAGAACAATTTCCTGGCCGCGGTCGAGGAATATAGCGGCTGGGGCTATTTCGATTACCGGCAGATCCGCGAGCGATTCGAGGATGGCTATCAAAGCCTGCCGGTGGACTGGGGCATCAACTCCGCGCGGAAGAGGGCATTCTTCTCGCTGCTGGCCCAGGTGACGGGTGCAGCATCACAGTAACCGGACGCATTTCCGTCCGGTTACTGCTCGCTGCCTTCGACGTGCCCGCGCCGTTATTCCCGTGCCGCCGCGCTCAGGGGCGAGACGTTGGCGGATGCGCCACCGGCCACCGGCTTGAGCGTCGGCTTGCTGTCCGACTTGCCGTATTCCGGCTTCAGGCTGCCGCTTATAAAGGCGCCGGAGTCGATCTTGATGTCCTGATGCAGGATGTCGCCGGTCATACGCGCGGTGCCGGTCAGCGTGACCTTCTTGGATTCGATCTTGCCTTCGATGGTGCCGGCAAGCTCGACCTCGTCGCCATAGACCGTGCCCTTCACCTTGGCGTTCTGGCCAATCTTCACATTGATGCCACGCACATCGCCTTCGATGTCGCCGTCGATCTGGATGTCTTCACTGCTCTCGAGCTGGCCTTTGATCTTGAGCGTCTTACTGATCACTGACGGCATATGGGCTCCTGTCCTTGCAGTTGTGGGCGTGGGTGGTTGAACGATGGGGGCGGGCCGCGGCGGCTCGGCCTGGGTCGGACGCGGCGGTTCTGCCGTCTTGAGAATGACGGCTTCGGCTTTGGCCTGCGGCGGTGGGGGCGCCGGCCGCGTCTGGTTCTGGGGTCTCTCCGGCTGTTGAGGACCGCTGCCGGATTTGTCACCGCGGTTGAACAAACTCATAGACGTACCTCCGGAAGTTTATCGAGGGTTTCAAAATAGCTGACGGGTCGCCAGGGCATCCGCCCGCTCATGCGGGCGCCGCGCGCGACAGTGATATTGGTGTGGAAGATGCGGCCTTCGACCACGGCGCTGGCCTCGACCGTGACGTTGGGAGCAAAAGCACGCCCGTCCAGACGGCCGGCGATGACGACTTCACGCGCGATGACGTCGCCTTCGACATGGCCGCCTGCGGCAATGACCAGTTTGATCGCTGCGACGTGGCCCCTCACATGGCCGGAGATCACAAGCTCGCCTGTGATTTCCAGCACGCCTTGAATGCTTATGCCGGGACCGAGGAAGGATGGAGGTCCCTCAGCCTCGTCGTGCACGGTCCTGCTCCCCGAGCGTTGGACCTCTGATCCACGGGTCAATGCAAGCATGAACAGCCCTGTTCAAGCCCCAACCCAGCCCGTCGCGATAATGACAGAAAGAATAGGCAGGGCAAGCGTTTATTGTTCACGTTTTTATTTCCGGGGAACCCGTCAGGGTACGGACGATGGCGCCAGAAGTTAACGGGGCAAAACGTTAAAATTCGCGCGCGCCGTTAATAACGGAAGCGCATGCCCAGCGTGAAGCGCCGGCCGTAATCCACGACATCCAGAAGCTGTTCGGCGAATCGGCCGCGCGTGCCATAGGTTGAGTCGGTGAGATTCACGCCGGCGAAATAGACGTTCAGCTCCGGCGTTATGTCATAGCTGGTGGTGAAGTCGATCTGGGTATTGCCGTTCACGAAAGTTGGCTCGGAGCCGAACATGGAATTGTTCTGCTGCTGGCCGAAGTGATCCAGATAGACATCGCGCCAGTTGCCGGCGATGCGGGCCTGGAAGCCGCCGCTCTCATAGAACAGCACCAGGTTGGCGGAATCGGCAAGGCCGGTCACGGCAAAGCCGCTGATGGAAAGATTGTGCGGGTCGTAGGGTTTGTTGGTGCCGACCAGGGTCGCGTTGGCCTGGACGCCGAAGCCGCTGGCGCCGAACACATGCTGGACCGCGAACTCCACGCCATAGACGTTCGCGGTGGGGCCGTTGACGTTGGTGGAAACGGTGAAGATGGCGGGCTTGCCTGTGGTCGGGTCGATCACGCCGTTGATCGCCTGCTGGGTCGAACCGGCCACCACGAAGTCGGTGACATTCTTGTTGAAGGCGTCCACCGACAGATACGAGTTGGGCTGGTAGTACCACTCCGCGCTGAGGTCCACGTTGTCGGAGGTGTAGGGCATCAAATTGGGATTGCCCCCGGTCGCCACCAGCGAGCCCACGCGCTGGCCGGTGTTGATCATGAGTACGGGCGAGATCAGGTTCAGCGCCGGCCGGGTCAGGGTGCGTGAGGCATCGAAGCGGATCTGCAGCTCGTCAGTCACCGCCAGGTTGAGGTCCAGGTTGGGCAATAGCGACTGATAATCATTGTGGCCGCTGACCATCGCCGTCGGGCTGAAGCCGACCAGGAAGGCGGTATGATCCGACGGCTGCACCGTCAGCGACGTCGGCTGCTGGCCCAGACCCACCGTGGTGACGTTCGTGTATTCGCCGCGCAGCCCGGCATTTATCCTGAGCGGCATGCCAGCCAGCGAGACCGTGGCGAACATATTCACGAACCCCGAATGAGTATTCTCGATCACCTGGGAATAGGAGCCGACGACATTGGCGAGCTGATACATGCCGGTATAGGCCGGGTTGCAGCAACCGACATTGAAGCCCGGAACAGTCTGGGTTGCGGGATTGCCCAACCCTTGCAGGTAATTGAGCACTGAATAGGGATCGAACACCAAAACCTTGGGCGGCAGGTTACTTGAGCCTGAGAAGCCGTTGATGAAATCTGCGGTACCGAAAGAGCCGGTGAACAGGTTCTGCGGCAGCGCGGCGCCATGGACGCCAATGTTGCCCGAGGCCGGGCCATAACCGGCAAATGCCTGCCATTGGTTGTTGGCGAAATCGTCGTGGCTTTGGGCGTTGTCATGGTCGCCCACATATTGATAACCGGCGGTGATCTTAAGCTTGTCGCTCTCGACCCACTGCGCTTCCCCCTTGAACTGTCTGATCTGATCGAAGCGCTGATTGCTGCTCATGGGGAAGACATGGCTGCCGATCAGGCCGTTATTGATGAAGGCCGCGGCATTGCCGTTAGGCCCCAAGCCCGTGGGATAGGGCAGCGCGTGGCTGCCTGGCACGACGATACCTACATTGGTGGCGTTGGTGGTGTTGCCGGGAACCGAGGGGCCGTAGCCGACATCCGAGTCGATGCTCGACAACTTACGGTCTGGATTCAGCCACGCCTCGGAGTTGTCATAGTCGAAATTGAAGGACAGGTTGTCGGTGGCGTCCCACTTCACGTTCAGTCCGGTATCATTATTCTGGATCATTGAGCCATTGATCTGGGACTGGAAGTCTGTCGGCGTCGCGGGCTGGACGAAGCTGGTGATGGTGCCGTACGAACTTTGCGTCACATTGGTCAGGCCGCCGGCATTGAACCAGACGCTGTAACCATATTGACGGGCGTGCAACGTGTCGCGTGAGTAATTGTCGTCGAGCGTAATCACCAGATTCTCGGCTGGCCGCCACTGCAGCGAGGCTCTGCCGTTGATGCGAGTGTCCTGCGTGGTTTCCTGATAGAGGCCGTAGTCCTGGATGAACCAGGCATTGATGCTGTTGGTGGTCGAGGCGCCAGGCGTCGCACCTGACAATTGCGACGGTGCGATCTGGGTGCCTTCCCAGCCCTGGATATTGACATGATTGCCGCGCGTACGATCGATCGCGTAGCTCGCGTCGAGCAGGATGCCGAAGCTGTTATCGGCGAAGGTGTCGCTGAACAGAGCGCCGATATGGGGCGTCGCATTGCCTTCTTCCGGCGAAATGGTGCTGTTGCCACTGGCCACGAGCTCCAGGCCCGGATGGTCGAAGGGATTGGGGAGTTTGAGATTGACCGTGGCGCCGATCGCGCCTGAGGAGAGGGTGGCGTCTGGTGATTTCAGGACATCCACCTCGCTGACAAAGTCCGCGCCGATGGAACTGAAATCGAAGGACGAGGCGCCCCCTGGACCCGTGACGACACCGCTGGCGATTTTGCGACTGTTGAACAAGGTCTCATTGAATTGCGGACCGAAGCCGCGCACCGTGATCTGGGTGGCGATGCCCGTGGAGGTCGGCACGCCCCCCAGGCTGGAAAGGCCGCGGCTGACGGTGACCCCGGGAATGCGCTGCATGGCCGCGGCAATGTCGGCGTCGGGGAATTTGCCGATATCCTCTGACGAAATCGCATCCACCAGGCCGGCCGCGTTGCGTTTGACGTCCAGGTTGGTGCGCAGCGAATGGATCAGCCCCGTCACGATGACCTGCTCGGTCTCATCGTCGAGGGACGGTGGCGTCAAGGGACCTTCGATCGGCTGTTCGCCGGGCAGGCGCCGGCGAACCATCACCGCGCCCCTGGCCGTGTGTTCCACGAACAGGTCGGTGCCGGCCAGCAGCGCGTTCAGGGCGTCAGCGGCGCTGAAACTGCCGTGCAAGGGCTTGCTGAGATAGCCCCAGACCAGGTCCTCGGTAAAGATGATCTGCTGACCCGAAACCCGCGCATATTCCTTCAGCGAGGCTGAAAGCTGCTGTTCCGGCAGGTCAAAGGTGAATTTCTGCTGGGCCGAGGCGGGCTGGGAGCACAAGGCAAGGTAAAGGCTCGCCGCCGATACAGTGCGCAATAGCCAATAGCGTCTCTGCCCCCTGGGCATGCCGTCCCTTCTTGTTATCCGGACACTTGTGCCGTGCCCTCTTACCGGAAAATGCGACGGTTCTCAGGGATCCCTCCAATCCCTCATATCCCGTTCTTTTTTGTTACGCTCTCAAGGGCGATGACATGCTGGCCTTCCGACACCGCCTTCACGGGCAGATAATGCGTGACGATTTCAACAAAGCCCAGCGTGTCGCCGGCATTGAATACGCCGCTGATCTTCATTGCCCCGACCTCCGGGCTGGCGATCACCACCTGGGGCCCGCCATAGCGGTTGACCCGGTCCACAACTGAAGACAACGGTTCGTCATCGAAGATGATCTGGCCGATGGTCCAGGCTGTGACCCGCTGGATGTTGGCGGGAATGACCTGGGGCGGCGTCGCGGCGTCGGCGGCAAGCTGCTGGCCGGCCTTGAGCTCGACCGGGCGGCTCCAGACGGCGGTCACGCTCTTGTCCGCATCATCCAGCACCACCACATGGCCCTCGATCAGGGTCACCAGCACTTTGGGGCCGGCCATGTCGATGTTGAAGGCGGTTCCGGTGGCGATCACCTTCTGGTTGCCGGCCACCACCGAGAAGGGACGGCTCTTGTCGTGGGCGACATCGAAGCGCGCCTGACCCTTGAGCAGATGCAGTGCGCGCTCATGGGCGCGATAGCGCACGGTAACCTCGCTGTCGGCATCCAAGGACAGCTTGGATCCATCGGAAAGCGTGACCACCCGCCGTTCGCCGAGGCTGGTGCGATAGTCGTCTGGCCTGACCAGCGACCAGTAACGGGCAGCGGCGGTGAGGCCGATCAGCAGAGATGCGGCAATGGCCATAAGCCGGCCGCGCTGGCGCCGGTCGCGCACGGCCCTCGCATCGTCCAGAGCCGCTTGCCGCACGGCAAGCATTTCCGGAGCCTGTGCGATCGCATCCAGATCGTTCCAGGGGCCGGCCAGCTGATTCCACGCCGCCTGGTTGACCGGGTCGGCAAGCCACAGCTCGAAATCGGGCGATGTCTTGGCGGACGATTCGATCAGGCGCAGGCGCCAGCGGATCGCCTCCTCGAGGGGGCGATCCGTCCGATCCTGAAATTCTTCGTCTGGACGCATCACTTATATCCAAATCGCTTGGCCAGGCGCAGGGCCGCGGCCATGACATGCTTTTCCACGGTGGAAAGCCCGATGCCGTAATAGGCAGCGATCTCTTTCTGCTTCATGCCCTCTAGCCGGAAAAGAATGAAAATATTCTTGGTCCGCTCGCCCAGCTCGTCCAGGCAAGCCAGAACCTCGACGAGATTCTCCTTGGCTATTAAGACGCGCTCCGGGTTTATATCCTCCACCAGCCGGGGTTCAAACTTTTCCCCCGCGGGTGCGTCCAGCGGCACGGTGGCGAAGCGCCGCATCCTGGTCTGGGACCGGCCACGGTCGCGCAAAAGGTTGCTGGCGACACGGAAGACGAAAGCCTGGGCTTCGTCCGCCATCTCGAAACTGTGTGAGCCGATCAGCCGGACGAAGGTCTCCTGAGTCAGGTCTTCAGCTTCCTGGGCGCTGCCGGTACGGCGCATGAAATAGGCGAGGAGCGAGGCGCGAAAACGCGCATCCAATTCCTCCTTTATGGCGCCGCGACTTGTTGCTGAACCGCTGAGCTGCACGAAAGACCCCTGCGGGACACTACGACAGTTCAAAGACGAAGAGTCTGAAATTTTGTTCTGGCGCGCGCAAAAGAGCCGCTGACACGGGGCATTGCGGACTGTGGCTCCCGAGCCGCGCTGCCCGCCCCGCAGCAAGCCTGGTTAAGAAATTTTGGAGGGTTTCGGGGGCGCCGGCGTCTTCACTTTTGAAAGGGCGCCAAAGCGCGCCGGGTCAGGGAAATAGGGAGGGCCGAAGTCTCAAAGCACCAGAATGCGCCGATCCTGAGCGGTCGGCCGGTCCGTTGGAGCTGAATACAGCTCTTTCGGAAGCGGGTGGGCTTTACCTGACAGTTGAACTGAAAGTTGCGGCGCCAGCGCGCTGACAAAAATGGAAATGGATTTTGCGCCAGCGAAGCCTGACGCTCTAACAGGGGGATAATATGTCGAATTTCAAAGTCGGTTCGGTGCGGGCGGCGCTTCTTTGTGGTGCGGGCCTGATGGCTCTGGCTGCGAGCCCTGCCGCAGCACAGCCCGCGGCCACCAATGGCCAGGTTGAAAGCGTCACGGTCACGGGCCTGATCGGCTCGCTGCAGCGGAACCTGGACATCAAGCGGGACGCCGGCGGCCTGGTGGACGCCATTTCCGCCGAAGACATCGGTAAATTCCCGGATGTGGATATCGCCGCCGCGATGCAGCGCATTCCCGGCGTCACCGTCACCCGCGGCGCGTCCATGCTCGGCGGCACCGCGACGTCCACCGGTAACGCCACCCAGATCACGGTGCGCGGCCTCGGGCCCTCCTTCAACGAGACCCTGTTCGACGGCCGCAAGATCGCCAGCGCCGTCACCACGGGTCGAGGTGGCGCTTCGTCCTTCGACTTCAGCACCATCCCCGCGGATTACATCAATCAGGTCGACATCCTGAAGTCGCCGGACGCAACCCTTTCCTCGGGCGCGATCGGCGCCACCATCAATCTCAAATTCCCCAATCCTTTCGACCATCCGGGCCTGGAGCTCGTGGGCACAGGCGGCAGCAGCTATTCGCCGGAAGAGGGCAATGCGACCCCCAATGTCGGTGCCCTGTTCAGCGACACCTTCGCCAACGACACCTTCGGCATCCTGCTGGATGCCTCTTATTCCCAGCAGCGCACCCGTGCCAATCACGTCAATATCCAGGGCTGGGAAGGCACGCAGATCGCGCCATCGCAATTGGCGGGTGCAGCGCCCAACGCCTCGACCACCAACAGCATCAATGCCTGGTTCATCCAGGACTATGGCCTCTATCAGGAGACCACCCAGGATACCCGCATCAATGGCAGGGCCGCGTTCCAGTGGCGGCCGGCCGAGAATCTGGTGATCACCCTGGACGACAATTATTCCCGCGACTCGCTGCACGCCCGTCAATATGGTTACAGCGTCTGGTTCAATGCCGGCAGCCTGACCAATGTGACGCAGAGTTCGCACGGCACCATCACCAACTTCGTCCAGCCTGCGACGCCGACCGACTTCCAGTCCCAGATCAATGGCTCGGTGGTGCAGAACAACGATACCGGCCTCAATGTGAAGTGGGACGCCAGCGACAAGCTGTCCTTCAATTTCGACTATGACAATTCCCAGGCTTGGTTGAATCCGGGCGGCAAGCTGTCCAGCATCGACTCGGATGTGGGCTATGGCCCCTCCACCCCCGGCGGCACCAACGCCACCAATGTGGGCATCGTCGTGCCGGGCAGCCACGCCCTGCCTTATCCCACCGGCCTGGGCCCCAACGGCAATGCGGCGGCCTTCATCAACAACGGCCTGATCGGCAGCCATGTTTTCCCGATCAGCAGCAACCAGCGCTTCGACCAAATCAGGCAGTTCAAGGCGGAAGTGAATTGGGTCGAGAGCGACAAGCTCAAGGTCACCGCCGGCTATCAATATGTCGGCGATCACGACAATGCCCAAAGCCATGACGACTTCGCCAACAACCAGTGGCAGGCCTTTGCCGGTTACGGCCCGGCCTCCAACAACAATGGCACCCATGGCGCCGCCTTGCCGCAGAATCTGTTCACCCAGTCCTTCGGCACCGCTGACTTCATCAATGGCTTCTCGGGCTCGAGCAACCTGCCGCCCAAGGTGCTGGTGTTCAATCCCTATTCGGTGCTGAGTTATCTGCAAGGCCTCGGCAATCCCGCGACCCAAACGGTTCTGGGCTTCAATACCGGCTGCTGTAATCCGGCTTATACCGGGACCTATCAGCTCGCCAATGTCGTCGGCTCCTATTCCCAGGTGATCGAGAATACCAACTCGGGCTATGTCAATGTCAGTGGCGAGCTCAGTCTCGGGGGCATGCCGTTCAAGTTCAATGTCGGCGTGCGCGACGAATATACCGATGTCACCACGGTGGGGCTTGGCCAGCAGCCGACCTCGCTGACGGTGCAACCCTCCGACCATACCGCGTTCCTGGTGGGCTTCGGGCCGACCTCGACGGTCACCGGTAACAACAGCTACCAGTATCTGTTGCCAAATGCTGACTTTGCGCTGGATGTCACCGACCAGCTCGAAATCCGCTTCGACGCCTCCCGCACCCTGACGCGGCCGCCGTTGAACCAGATATCGCCGGTTCTCAATGTCGGAACCGGGCAGCGTGTGGGCTCACTGGTGGCCACGGGCGGCAATCCCAACCTGATGCCCTTCACGTCGGACAATGTGGACCTCAGCGTGAACTGGTACTACCAGCAGAACTCCTACATTTCGCTGGATGCCTACAACAAGAGTGTCTCGAACTTCATCGTTGCTGGTGCAACCCAGCAGACGATCAATGGCGTGATCGATCCCACCACAAGCAAGCCCGGCGTCTTCACGGTTTCCACCAACGTCAACGGCCCCACCGCCAATGTCTATGGCGCCGAATTTGCCATCCAGCATGTCTTCGACGACACGGGCTTCGGCGTGCAGGCCAACGCCACAGTGGTGGGCACCAACAAGCCTTACGATCCGCTCAACCTGGCGATTAGCGGCTTTGCCGTGACAGGCCTGGCGGACTCGGCCAACCTGGTCCTGTTCTACGACAAGGATGGGTTCCAGGCGCGTGTCGCCGGCACTTGGCAGGATGTCTCCCTGTACCAGTTCGGCCAGGGCCAGAACAATTCGCAATTCGGATCGGAACCGACCTTCATCAATGGCAGCACCACGATCGACTTCAGCACCAGCTATGACATCACGCCTCAGCTGACGGTCAATTTCGCGGCCCTGAACCTCACCGACGCAACCTACAGCACCCGTAGCCGCTTCTCTGATCAGCCACTGGACATCGTCGATTATGGCAGACGCTTTACCCTGGGCTTCCGCTTCAAATATTGATCGGAGGCAACCTTGAAATGGGGCCGCTGGCTTGGCGGCCCCATCCTTTTTGCTAATATCGCAAGAGGGAAGAGCAGATGCCGGACATGATACGCGAGATCGTTGTGGTGGGCGGCGGCACAGCCGGATGGCTGACCGCGGGCGCTATCGCAGCGCGTCATCAGGGCCGGATGAAATCCGGCTTCAAGGTCACGTTGATTGAATCTCCCGACATCAAGATCATCGGTGTGGGCGAGGGCACCTGGCCCACCTTGCGCACGACCTTGGAAAAGATGGGCGTGTCGGAGACCGATCTGTTTCGCCACTGCGACGCTGCCTTCAAGCAGGGCGCGCGCTTCGCCCGCTGGACCACGGGTGAAGAAGATGACGGCTATTATCATCCCCTGATGTTGCCGCAGGGCTTTCATCAGGTGAACATGGCGCCGCACTGGCTGGCGAAAGACGGCGGACGCAGCTTCTGCGATTATGTCACGCCGCAGGGTGCGCTGTGCGACGACGGGCTGGCGCCCAAGACGATTACCACTCCCGAATATCAGGCCGTCGCCAACTACGCATATCATCTGGACGCGGGCAAGTTCGCGCCCTTCCTGCAGAAGCACTGCACCGAAAAGCTGGGGGTGCATCATGTGCTGGCAGACGTGGCCAAGGTCAACCAGGCCGACAATGGCGACATCACCAGCTTGACTCTGAAGCAGGGCGGCGAGCTGAAGGGTGACCTGTTCGTGGACTGCACCGGCTTCTCCTGCCTGCTCTTGGGAAAGACCCTGGGCGTTCCCTTCAAGGATTGCAGCGACGTGCTGTTCTGCGATACCGCCCTGGCGTTGCAGATTCCCTACGCCACGCCCGATGACCCGATGGCCTCGCACACCATTTCCACGGCGCATTCGGCCGGCTGGACCTGGGATATCGGTCTGCCGACCCGTCGCGGCGTGGGCTATGTCTATTCCAGCCGTTACACCACGGAGGAAGCGGCGACGGAAGAATTGCTCCGTTATATCGGGCCGCAGGCCAAGGGCCTGACGCCCCGCAAGATCCCGATCCGTGGCGGTTATCGCGAGACCTGCTGGAAGAACAATTGCGTGGCAGTGGGGCTTGCCGCCGGCTTCCTGGAGCCGCTGGAATCCTCGGCCATTGTGCTTGTCGAACTGTCGGCCAAGCTGATCGCCGAACAGATGCCGGCCAATCGCGAGGTGATGGACATTGTCGCGCGCCGCTTCAACGAAGTGAGCCAATATCGCTGGGGCCGCATCATCGATTTCCTGAAGCTGCACTATGTGCTGACCAAACGGCCGGAAAAATTCTGGCGCGACAATACCGACCCCGCGACGGTGCCCGGCCGGCTCCAGGATTTGCTGAAGCTGTGGAAGCACCAACCACCCTGGTTCCTGGATGAATTCGACCGGTTGGAGGAAGTGTTTCCGGCCGCCAGCTATCAATACGTGCTCTACGGCATGGGCTTCCGCACCGAGGTCGATCCCAACGACAATGAACCGACCGAGGACCTGGCCCAGCAACAGGCCGGCGAGAATGCGGCCATGACCCGCAAGCTGCGCGCGCAGCTTCCCCGCAACCGCGATCTGTTGCGCAAGATTCAGGAGTATGGGCTGCAGCCCATCTGACCTTTGGCCAAGATCGTCGCCCTCAACACCCAGGATCACCGCGCCGTGCGCGTGGAAACGGTCGCGTCGGTACGCTATGGCGACGCTCAGCGTTTCGTGCCGGTGGTGGTGGGGGAGTTTTCCAATCTCGTCGCCCACTATCCGATCTTTTTCTCCAAGGACGCGCAGACCGGCAGCTTTTATTGCGGGGCGATGCTGGGGATAGACGAGGGCGAGAACCTGTTCCTGACTGAGGGCCGCACGTTTGACGCCTATCGGCCGATGAACCTGCAGCGCGGCCCCTTTTATATGGCCGGCGGTGACATCGCGATCGATCTGGATCATCCGCGGGTGGGGGAAAGCGGCCAGGCGCTGTTCGAGGATGACGGCCGGCCGTCGCCCTATCTGAACAGCGTGATCAACCTGTTTCGCGACCTCAAGCCGGGCCTGGACCAGACCAAGGTCTTCGTCGAGACCTTGCTGGGCATGAAACTGATCGAGCCGGTGGATATCAGCCTTGCCTTTGACGATGGCAGCAAGCGGCAGCTGGAAGGTCTCTACACCATCAATCGGGACCGGCTGAAGAAGCTCTCGGACGACAAGGTCGTCGAGCTGTTTCATCGTGGCTATCTGCAGGCCATCTATCTGATGATCGCCTCCCTGAAGCAGGTGCCAGTTCTGGCGCAGAAAAAAAACAGCCGTCTGGCGGGATGATGCAGACCGTCGCCGAAATCGCTGGCGCGGACGCAACCCCGGAGCGGTTCGGCGAAGTGGTGCAGGGCTGCAAACCTGTGCTGCTGCGCCAACTGATCGGCCATTGGCCGGCAGTCGAAGCGGGCCGGCGCTCCCCGGCCGACTTTCGCGACTATCTCGGCCGCTTCGATGTGGGCGGCAAGATGGAGGCCTTCATCGGCGCGCCGGAAATCGCCGGCAAGTATTTCTACGGCGCGGACCTCGAGGGTTTCAATTTCCGGCGCTGCCAGATGTCGTTCGGCTCGGCGCTGGAAGTGATCATCGCCCAGCTGGGGCAAGCGGAAGCGGAGAGCATCTATGTCGGCTCCTTGCCGGTGTCGGATTATCTTCCGGGTTTCCAGGCCGAAAATGCCATGCCGCTTGTTACGGCGGCGGGACGGATCTGGCTGGGGCAC
>Ga0265338_10005826_pt1 | contig 15899 bp, 29 predicted proteins | sample 42126metaG_FD_193579 | JGI IMG/M metagenome (GOLD analysis project Ga0265338, IMG submission 193579) | Rhizosphere microbial communities from Carex aquatilis grown in University of Washington, Seatle, WA, United States - 4-21-26 metaG | ecosystem: Host-associated > Plants > Roots > Rhizosphere... | reverse complement strand
CAATGGTTCCCGGCGATAGTACCCAGAATGATACAGTACCGGCTAAACTCTCTCCGCATGAAATAGTACTACCCCGATCCGTCGCACAAGACCCTAATGCCCCTCAAAAAGCAGCTCAGTTCGTTCAGGGAGTTAAACAGAACGGGGGTCAACCTCCTATGATGGGTAATGGTAAATCTTTTGCTGACATTATTAAAGAACTAGAAGCCAATGGCTTAGAACTTAGGATTGGTACAAAATAATGCCCTTCAAATCTAAAGCACAACAGCGGTTTATGTTCGCAGAGCACCCAGAAATGGCTAAAGAATGGGCCGATAAGACCCCTGATATTAAGGCCCTCCCTCAACATGTCAAAAAGATGGCCGATGGGGGAATGGTGCAAGATGAACCGGGAATACAAGATGCTACAGTGTCAGACGGCGCTACATTAGCTGCTCTTGCCTCTCTTGCAGGTGCAATACCTGAATTGGCTGGAGCTGCTCCTGAAATGCTGGGAAGTGAAGCAGGAGAGATATCTCTAGGCGGTAAAGCTCCCGAAATGGAAGGAATGCCCGCTAAAATTCAAGTCTTCTCAAAAGGCGTTATGGGGAAAGGCACCCCAAATGAGACGACAATATGGGGAGTAAAAGGCGATCCAAAGGATCTTTTAAAAGAATTCGGTGACGAAGCTCCCGGTTCTGTTCCGGAACATATTTTGAAGGCAAAAGGATTGTTACCGGACACGTCTATAGATGCTACAAGTCAAGAGGCTCCTAATAGTTTCGCTAAAGGTGGAGAAGTCATGGATAAAACAAAAACAAATTCAATGAGCGACATCGGTACTCTAGCTGGTCTTAGAGATTTATTGGCTAAAGCACATGCAGGAGAAGATATACATGAAGCTCCTAAAATGAATCCTGAAGATGAGAACAAAGAAGGATCATTCCTCGGAGATTTTTCTGCTCACGCCTCTACTGATAGTGCCGGTTCGCAAGGCTACGCTTTTGGTGGAGAAACCAATCCTAAGAAAGAAACTGTGAAATCAATGGAAAATAACCCAACCGCAGGTTTTGCTGATGGAGGAGAAATAGATCAGGTTAATCCCTTCCTTCAAGGTGCCGCTGCTCAAATGGCTCAGCCAGTTGATACTGAAAACGGTGCACCAATGCCTCCTATGAATCCTGCCGGTGCTCAGGATATGCCTAGCGGCGTACTTCCAGACGCTCCCTCATTTCCGGCCCCAGCAGCTTCACCCGTTTCTCAAGCTGCAACAGCTGCTCAAGGAATTCCTCCGACCAATCCGGGCATCTATCAAGGTATTACAGCAGATGATAGAAATGCTCTTTTACAGAAACTTCTTGCTCAGAAAAGTAGCGGAGCAAATCTTGCTGCTTCTGGTTTAGCTGGTCTTGGAGACGCCATTTCAAATTCTTTCGGTAAAGGCGGTCAGAATACTCAAGGAGCTCTCCGCGAAGCACAAAATCAAAATATTAATACCCGTATCGGAGCTATGGATACACAGCGCCAACAGCGGATGCAAGACTTACAAGCTAATCTTGCACAACAGGAGAATGATCCTAGTTCTGCTTATAGCCAAGGGATGCGTTCTTTCTATAGCCAATTAACAGGCAAAACCTTCCCTTCAGGCATCTCGGCCTCTATGATGAAACAGGCTTTCCCAGATTATGCTAAGATATTTGACTCCCAGCTTACCGCTGCTACCGCTCAGAGAGGTCAGACTCTTGGAGCTCAAGAAAAGCTGGCAACCAAAGGACCTTTTCAACGATTGGTTGATAATATCTTCGGAAATAAAGCTGAAGAAACTCTTTCAAACGAAACTGGTGTTTCAACTCCAGCTCAAGGTAATGGCGGATGGTCAGTGGTGAAATAAATGGCAAATTATACCGTACAAGGTCCTGATGGCACACAACACGTTATTTCTGGTCCAGACGGGGCCAGCGATAGTGAAGTTATAGCACAGGCTCAAAAACTCTTTAATCCTTCTAATCTAGAGTCCTTTGGTAGAGGGATAGAGAATAACTTTCCTTTGTTAAATCAAGCCATTGCTGGAGGGTCCGCTGCGTTAGGGGACAAAAGTTATTCAGAAAATTTGGCTGAACAGAATAAAGACATTTCTACAGCCAAAACAGCACATCCGGTAGCCTATGGAGCAGGGGCGGTAACAGGTTCTTTAGCCCCCTTAGCTATTCCGGGGGTTGGAGAGGCCTTAGAAAGCGCTCCTATAGCCACAAACGCAGCCCTAGGAGCGGCAAATGCTGTATCTGACACTGATTTAGCTCAAAACCCTGAACAAGGCCTAAAACAGGCTGCTATAGGGGCAGGAACAGGGGCTGCTTTAGGAAAGATTCTTCCTACCGGGGCAGGTGCTGCTTCTGATTTAGAAAGCTATGCCAATAAGAAGGGTGTACAAGCTTTAAATCTTAAACCGGGTATGTTAGGTATCCCTGAAAACGAATTAGAAGCTCTAGGGGCTAGAGCTCACGAACTGGGGCTTATTGAGGGCTCTACCCCGGAACGAGCTGCTAAAGCCGATGATTTATTGGAACAAGTAGGGCTACAAATTCAGGATATCGGAGGAGGAGCACAGCCCTTACAAGATTCGTCCCAATTTGTAGATGCCCTGCATAACCATTTGCAGGAATCCTCAGAGATATATGGGGCCGAAGCAAATCCTGAAGCTACTATGTACCGACAGGGTATAGCCAATCTCCAACAGCCGGGACTTACATTTGACAAGCTCCAGCAGTTAAAATCAGCCTATGGGCAAAGAGCTTTTGACCAATTTGGCAACGTTAGAAATGATGCTGCTGCGAATATTTATGGCCAAATAAGAGAGGCTATGAAATCTATTGTGGACAGTTCTCCTGACCAATATCAGGAGCTGATGGGCCATTATTCAGATTTAAAAGACATCTCTAGCGGTCTTAATTCTCAATTACAGAAAGAACAAGCTACCGGAGGTCAAGCTAAAGGCTTGGGTATGGTCGGTAAGCTGACAGGTATGGTGGAGGGTAATAACCCGATTGCTAATGTTGGTACAGCAGGAGCCCTAGCTGCTTCAGGGCATCCTTTTATGGGACTTGGAGCTCTAACTCCTTTAGTGAGTAATCCCGTGGCTATGTCAGGGTTAGCTAGAAGTGCAGGAGAAGCTGTAACTACAGCTGCTTCAGGCATGGCTTTAACCAGTAACGATGCTGTCACTACATACCTCATGCATAATCTTAGCACCAATCCTCAGAAGTTTGGCCGCTATGCTCAACCCCTACTTAAAGCGGCGCAAGAAGGCGGTTCTCAAGGCCTCGCAGCTCAACATTATTTACTTTCTACTCAATATCCTGATTACAATGAAATGGTATTAAAACAAGAAGGAGACTCCAATGGCCAGCCTTAATAAAAGAGTGCGAATGTTAGAAGATGCCATGATCGGACTGGCAAATGACGTGAAGTGGATTAAGAAGATGGGATACTTAGTGGTAGGTAGCCCTTTTATAATGGAGCTTATTCGACATTTATGGAAATAAATGTATGCAAACTGTTTGTTGGAAATGTCAACGCTCCATCGAACCTTTAGAGCGTAGAGAAAAAGACAAAAAGGGAAAGAAGATTTGGTTAATAACCTTCTGTCCCTTTGAACGCTGTGCTGCTAATTTGGATTTGAGAGAAGTACCTAAGATGAAGCTGTGGAACGGCTCATTCTTTGAAGAAGAGAATATATGAAGCTTAGTTTAACCCGTAAGGCTCCACAGGGAATTGCGATATTCGGGGTTTTAACGGTTGACGGACTCTGTCCAATGTATACACTCGAACGGCTAGGAGTACAAATCCCTCCGGGCACGTATCCGATTGAGATGACGGATTCTCTAGATTTGACATGTGATTGCGGCCCTAATCATTCTCTGTCTCATCTTCTCCCTCTTCTTGACAATGTTCCGGGTCGGTCTGCCATTCGCATACATTCTGGTAACTGGCCTCGGGATTCGATGGGCTGTATTTTGGTCGGCCTTCAGACAAACCCGGACAGTAACATGATTCTTCAATCCCGCGCCGCATTAGATTCTCTTATTCCTCTGATACAAGCTGCGCTCGCTCGGAACGAGCCTGTTTCCGTAACAATTTCTTAGCTTTTTTATTACATACAAAGGTATCACGTCTAGCTCTCTTTCGGGTCATCCGAGAGGGGGCTTTTTCTTTGGTTAGATAGCTTTTGTAGTTCATGGCTTAACTCCCTGTGCTACAATAGCCATTACTACAACCCAGACAGCCCATAGAATAGGTAAAGGCATTAGATAGGCTCCTTTGAGAGAAATGCTCTGATTTCTGTAACATCTACAGCAATTAGATAGCCCGGAGCAACAGAAAACATATTCAACATTAACATGGCTGTATTAACACCGATAAGTCTGCCATGAAGGTCAACTAAAGGACCTCCAGAACTACCGGGAAGAATAGAGGCTCCGTGTAGAACAAAGGATTGCCCTTTATCCACTATATTCTCAATATAGCCGATGCTTACACTGTGCTGAAGTCCTAAAGGAGAGCCAAAGGCCAGCACTTCCTGCCCTCGGACACCTTCTGCCCCAAAACTAAAATAAGGGGTACGCTCCCAAGGGGTGTAAATACGAATTAAAGCTAAGTCCTTTGCTGTATCTATTTTAACTACGGTAGCTTGGTAATAAGTTTCATCTTCTTTTTTGACAAAGATCTTAGTGATATCTCTGTCTGCAACACAGTGAGCGGCTGTTAGGATAGTGCCCTCAGAGTCAATAAAGGCTCCGGAGCATATACCGTGTCTTTTCCCCACTACAAGGCCTATTTTAACAATTTTGTCTTTTGAATGGTTATAGACAGCTTCTGGGGATGCTGCACATCCCAACATCGGAATCAGTAACAGTAATAATGTCCTTTTCATATTTTATCTCCCCTTTGCCACTTACCACAATCGTTACAACGCAGTCTCTGCCATTCTGTTTTGAGAGTACGGTCTACCCCTCGTTTTTCTAATCTATGACTACCGCAAGATACACACCCAATGTTAGATACGGCAGGAGCAGTCTTTGGAGTCCATGCTTGAAGTTTCAAATATAGTTCTTCTGTAGACAATACGTCGTGAATATTGTATTCTTTCATTTCATTCCAAGCTTTGATATTACCTTTTAAACACTCATTCCATAAAGACATTCCGGGGAAGTTCTTATGGCTAAGTTTCTTATATTTTGTACATAGTTTGTCTGTTAAATACTCCAACTTATGCGAAGTAAATTCAGCTGCCGCTTTCGCAATCTTGTAAGTGTCCAAATGCTTATAAGGCTTTGGCGGTTTCATTCCGTATTCAATAAACCGGGCATTAAGCTTACGGGAGTCGAAATTCTGACCATTCTGGGTTATAACAATGTCCGCATTATCTAACAAATGCCATAATATCTCTAATATACGTTTCTCTGTCATTTTACGGGTGTCAAAATACTGAGTATCTTTGGGTTTATCTCCTAACCACTTAGCCGCCCATGCCATCACTTGCCAATCTTTGATAATCTGATTCAAGGAGATATTCTGATCTCTAAGTCCCCATACATGAGCAACAATAGGGCTTGTTTCAATATCAAAAACAAGGACTTTTGGATTAGGGCTCATTTTTTCTCCTTATTCGTTTTATCTAAATGACACTTAGTACACAGAAACTGTAAGTTCTCTATAGGACAGAAAAGCTTCTCATACCATTTCTTATACTCTGAAAACTTCTTAGGTTGTTTGCCAATAGGGACGATATGGTCTATAGCCCCGTCAATCTTTTTTCTCTTCCGTCCCCGCTTCGTCATGTAATCTATCTTTGTCACGTACTTGAAACACTTCTCGCATCTCCATTCCCCAGTTAAAGTCTTTACTCTCTTCAATACCTTTACTCTGTTGGGGGACCAACGCCACGTCTTTCTTGCCGCTGCTACTAAGTAGCGGTGCGGGCTCCACAATTTTATCTTTTTTGGCACTTGCTTTCCGCCTTTTAATCCTATTTTCTCTAGTATTCCAAATGTAGTCGTATATAAATTCTACAGTTAGGATAAAGCATACATAGGCCTCTAAACTATCACTTAGGTTCATGTAAACGTTTCCAAGTTCTAACTCTATGACAATTCGCACAAACCAAATCGCATTTTTTTGTTTCAGCAATAGCCCGTTCTAATGATGCGGTACGAAGTAATTGTCCTATACTTCTAATCTTTCGCGTTCCCGGTCTATGGTCAAAATCCATGGATACAGGATTAAATTTATGCTGACAATCCATACACGGTTTATCTTTTAATTTATTTATAACAGTTTGTTTTCTAGTAATATTTTTAGACTATGGTATGTATGATAGCGTTTAGAATAGCTGCCGCCTAGACCGTCAGTTAGAGTCAAACTAATTCTCCCCATCTAGGCCCTATTTTCAAATCAACAACTAAAGGAATCTTTAACTCAATGGCCGATTCCATTGCATCCGCTACTCTTTTAGAATCTAATGCCATTTCAGTTGATTCAAATACTAGAGAATCGTAAATCTGGATTAAAAGCCCTAAATTCGGCCATTGTTTGTTTAGTTTAATCATGGCTAACTTTATCACTTCGGCTGCGCTGCCCTGTGCGATGTTATTTATTAACTGCCTTTCCGCCGCTTCTCTTTTCCATGAGTTACCTTCGCTGAGGTTCTCCACACGGATACGCCGTCCCAATAAAGTGGTACAAAATCCAGACCTTTTGCTATCAAACAATGTACTTTCTTGCCAACGTCTAAGTACAGGGAATAAGTTCCACCATTTGTCAATCTCGGCTTGGGCCTCGTCATGTGTGCCTCCTAACTGCCTTTGGACTGAATATTTCGATGCTCTATAACCCACACTAAGGTTCAAAACTTTTGCTTTATCTCGGGTAATATTAAGACGTTCGGCTGTCCAAGCGTGGAAGTCGAGGCCTTGATTAAACACGGCGCACAGGTTCGCATCGCCGGATAGGTGGGCCAGAATCCGGGGCTCAATGGCCGCATAGTCCGCTTCACCCAAGACCATTCCTTTTCTAGGAATAAACATATTTCGCACAATTCGGCCATTCTCAGTCCTCTTTGGTATCTGTAATAGATTAGGATTGCTACAACTTAATCGCCCTGTTCTAGTGCCACATTGGTTGAACCAAGGATGTACTATCGCTTGATTTCTTTCAAGGTATGGCGTGACAAAGCTTGAAAGTAAAGCGTCCAATTCAGAATACCTAAGCAAGTTAGATACGACGGCATTTTTGTCTGATAATAGGCTAAGAGCCCTTTTATCAGTTGACGCTTTTCCTTTGAACTGAGGGTAGATTTCTTTCGCATTTAAGGCCTCCAAGAGTTGCTTTGGACTATTAAGATTAATACTTCCCAACTGATTGTGAATTTCCGCTTCAATGGGCAACTTTTGAGACTCCAAATTGTCTTTAAGTCCTGCCAGATATTTAAGGTCAACACATATCCCCCGTGCTTCCATTGCTCCCAATATAAAACTTATTGGTCGCTCTATATCCTCGAAATAGTTTGTGACTGGGTGGTCATTTTCTCTGTATAAACATCCTAACTGATCTTTTTGTAACTCATAAAGTTCCCATGCGACAAACACGTCCATTGCATTATAGGCTGAAACTAATTCCAAAGGTTGTTTGTCTAAGGTTACTCTAACACAATTACAACTATCGTCTTCTAAACATTTTGTTTTATGTTTGCCTACAATATCCTCATAGCTAGGATATTCGATAGCTAAATCTGCTTTCGCCAATGTTTTAAGGCCATACCCCCGTCTGCTGGAGTCAAGGATATGCGCGTAAAGTTCAGTGTCCCAAAACAACTGAGTGTCAGCGAGGTTGATCCCCCAAGACCTCAAACAATCAAAGTCAGACCTACCATTATGGCAAATTAGAGAAACGGTAGAAAAATCGCAACTGTTAAAAGATACATGATTACTGTAATAATACACAGTACCACACCCATTATACAAACCCACACCAACGAAGGTTCCTGATTCATCGTGCTCCACATCCAACGCCCAAGGCCCGTCAAACTTACGCGGCACATCAAGAGCGATTTCGAGCTTGTGTGCTGCGATTAAGCCACGAAAAACCTCTATAAGCTGCTCCGAAGACTGCTGAGATGAGCGCAAGGCTAACAACCCCTAGGCCTATCGTCAAGACTAGGATGAGATCGAATATACTCAAAGCACATTGCCGCATCGCACGCAAGGTGTGCAAGATGACTAAACCCACTTTCTTGGTCATTATTTTCTCCTCTTATAAAGGCTGTTAGGTGCCTACTGCATGACCCAAGGAGGGCCATCCAAGACATGCCCTTGCGGTAATTCCAATGGGAGCCATACTTCTTAGCGCCGTAGTCCATCACCTTAGCCATTTCGGTAATGAGGGGCATAGCGAGGATACAATGGATACCGGGTTTACCATCATCCATATGTTTAGCTGCATTTTCAGATATATCAATATTCGTTATAATACAATCTTGACCCATTTAGATTTCACTCTCTTTCCATAAGATTTGTCTTGTTGCCTTCACTTCAACTAGAATAGCTTCTAATAGAAGTATAAGAGTTTGTTTGAACGGGTCAAGGGTTTTGAAATCTTCAGTTCTCATCCTCTTTCCCCCTTGAGCTTGCGGATGCGGTCGGCAATTTCTTTACAACAATCAGAATTGTGATTCAATCCCAGCGCATTTGGATGCGCATCCGCCACCTTCGCCGCTTCTTCCAGTGCGGCGGTGCGGGCTTCCCATCGTTGTTCTTTTCCGTACTGCACAACGCTTTCGCGCTCTTTGTCTCGCGCTTCTTTGTCGACGGAACGGAACTGGTCTGCGATATGAGAAAACAATTTATCCCAATCAACTATCTCAGAATTTACCCATGCTAAATATTCCGGATGATCTTCGTTTAAACCAATACTCGATTCTCGTATTTTCTCCGCCAGAAGCGCAAAGCGCGTGTCGTCTTCGACTCTCGCCGCGAATTTGTCAGAGGACATTGTATACTTCTCCATTAGCAACCACTTTCTTATCCTCATAAGGAGCAGCCACTCTGCGGTAGAATTCTAACTTGGCTGATTCGAGTGCCCCCATAGCCTCATTGACTGTGGCGTAGGACATACCTTTCATTGCCACAAAGTCATTAAGCATCTTACTAATCAGATAGTTCAGTTCTCCGCCGATTAAGGGTTTTCTTCCATCATCAAGACTTGCTCGAATTCCTTGTTCAAGATAAGGCATTATTTTAACTCCTTTAAAAAACAATCATTTACTGAAATTTTTCCTTCGTAAGCTTCAGTAGTAACACATTGGAGAATAGTTGTACGACATTGATACATTTCTTTAGTAGTCGCCCCTGGATGATTACACCATAAAGATATAGCTATTAAAAGTTCCATTTATATCTCCTTTTCAAATAAAAATCAACAGAATGTATAGGCCACGAAAGAGCTTTAGCTATATACACTTCCAGTTTAGCCCCTCTCGACTTTCTCCAATTTGGAAGGAGAGCAACAGCCCGACATTTCATCATCTCTTTAATATCTCTTACTAAACACTCTTCCCATGTTGCCTTTGGATCGCCTATATTCAGCTCTGCCGGATTCACTACACGATACTTCTTAGCCCGTAGCTTAATGGCTGCCTTCATAAATGCCGGGAAGTTCTTATCTTTAAGTCCGGTCATAGGTCCTGAAAGATACAGATGATAAGTTGCCATTGGAGTGTCAGTCCTCCTCATTCCCGCAATTAACGTGCCTGAGTGTATCTTTAATCACTTCATGCGGCGTAGAAATACAGTAATTAACCCTACTGCCTATCTCTTTGAAATAAGCTCTCGCTGTAAATTGCACTTCTTCATCCGTTTTAATTCTGTTATTGCATTTAAAACAAATTATAGTCATAACTCTATCATCCTATATGGATTTCGGGTTAACATAAAATGGAGCAGCCCTTTGTCTCCATTATCATTCTTATCAAGGTTTCCGACAATTTCAGTTCCTTCGGGTGTAACCCTTGTCTCCGAAAGGAGAAGAACACGGCTACTTGCCTGTTCTATAGTACCAGACCCTTTTATCATACTCATCCTCGGAGTAACTTTCTCACCTGTTTTAAGGTCAATCCAATCTGCTGCGCGGTTAAGTTGTGCTGTAACAATTCCGGCTGTGTCATACTTACGTCTAAGATAATTAAGTCCTTGCATAAATTCACCAAGGCCTTTGACTTCTTCTGAGACGTGATTAATATGGTCAAACATGAACACGTCAGGTTTGATAGCATTTATTGCTTCTTCCACCTTTTCAAGATTAGGCGCAAAGCTGTCACATACAAAGAACTTGTGTTCTTTAAATTCTTCTCTATTTTCAAGAGTTGCAATATATCTTTCCCAGATTTGGGCATACGGCATTTCTGTAGAGAATAGCAATACGACTTTACCTGCTCTGCATAAAGATTTGACTGCTCCAAGGAGCCAATTAGTCTTTCCAACGCCCGTCCTAGCTGCCAAAGTAAATAATCGGCTTGACTTGAGTCCTCCTTGGAGCATTGCGTCAAGTCTCGCATATCCGGTACTAAGCCGTTCCCCGTCACATCCCGTTCTTGCCAATGATAATTGCTCGAATTGCTTGATACTGTCCGGGTTTGTGGGGCTGTGGATAACCAAACCGGAGTTTTGAGAGCCCGAAGGCAACTCCCATCGTCGTTCCACGTTTCTACTTGAGTTAATAGGTTTGGCTTCATCTCGCTGTTGCGAGGGATATCTGTTCCAGATGTTCTTAATTTTGGCTTCCAAATGGCCTTCTTCAGCACCGGCAGCCCTTGCGTGAGGATCAAGTAAAATACGAGCATCGCCGCTACTATAGCCATCACGACGCAGGCGGCCCAATATACTTGTAAGAGTATTGTCAATATTGCCATCTTTCATTTCCTCCAGTGCTTTAGCAATCCAGCCTTCCGGTTTACCAACTGTAGCTTTCGATGTATCCGAGGAGCTTTCCATCTTTAGTAATTCTTTTGGAAACTCTTGTAATTCCTTTATATTTAGTGGTCTTAAGAACCTGTACCTTCTTCCGCTTTCGTGAACGCTCGGAGGGACGACTACATACCCATTCTGTCCACGCACGTCTATGCCCGGATATATCCTTACAGCGTTTTGTACAGGCACAATGGGGTTTCGATACCATAAGTGTTTACCGTTCCCTGTAAGACTTTGGGTCATTGATGATAAGCCCAAGTTCTGAGCCTGTTGTAATCCTTCTGGTCCGTCGAGGTCTGCTACACAAATGCGGGATATTGCCCCTGTAACGACACCCAGATTTGCGTCCGGCCGCTGTGTGAACCACTCTCTTATTTCGCTTTCGCTTGCCCTTCGGCTTTGATAAGGCTTCCAATCTAACAAAGGCGTTTTCGACCTGGGTGCCAAGGGTATGACCGAGAAGCCTAGTCCAAGATATTTTAGAGCCCAATTTAGCATTTTTCATAACCCCTCTTTTATCTATTGGTTCAAGAATTTCCACATTAACATACTGGCGTTCCATGCTTCCGCATAACTAGGCAAGTAATACCCTTTAAGCTGTATCTCAGGAGACTTATCCAGCTTCTTCTCTCTTCGTATAATCAGTCCCCAGTTAGCCTCAATGCCATAACATTCTTTGAGAAGCAATGAATAACCGTATAGCTGAAGCGGGTGTAAGGGATCGAGCTTCGACTTAATCTTTAAATCCTCAATCCAAACATCATCTCTAGTTATAGGAAACGCTTCGGGATGTGCATTACCCCAAAACGTTTTTCTCTGTTTCTCCCAAAAAGGAACATCAAATGTCCCTGCGCCATCTAATGTACCCCCGAATTCCTTGCCTGTCATCTTTAATTCAACAGCAAATTTCCCGGCTATTGGCAATGGCCGATATCCGGATTCTTTATAGAACTGGGCGACGGGAGCAAAGACATTCGCCTGATACTCTGGGACACCTTCCTCGAAGCTTTCGCCCCTAAGAAAAGCCTCTCTAAGATTGTGTATGTCATTTCCCAAATCAGCCTGTTCTTGATAATACTCTCGTTTTGCTCGCGTACAGCATCTATCTTCTTTGCCATGTTGCCCCCTACATATCCAGTCCTCAAACCCGGACATGTCATGTGCGAAGATGCCGGGTATTTCTGAGACGGAAGGCATTTTAAGTCCGGCGGAATCTAGATGCTGTACATGCATATTAAGCCTCGTTCACATAGCGAAGCATAGAATCAGATAACTTAATCGCTTCGTTTTCTAATTGCTCTAAACTCACGACAGGGGCCAAAGCATGAACCGCAGCTTGAATACAACCTTGACGGCTAATCCGTCGGTCTTTAGCTGCCCATTCATCTTTAGATAGTCCCGCGCTTGTCGCATCTGCTTTCTTTGTGAAAGAAGGCTTAAAGGCTTTAGGTGTATTCCTAACAGCTCGTTCTGCATCTACTTCTAGTTTACTTTCCGACTGTTTTACCGTATTAGATACGGTAGATAAGATTTTATTCAAATACTCTTTGCCACTATCCGCCACATAATACTCAGCTTCAAATGACGCACCGGGAACCAATCGAGCTTTGTCAGCATCGCTCAACTGTTTGCTAAGGCCTACATACTTACCATTGGCTTTGAAACCGTACTTACTTAACTCTTCAATCGTTACTTTCACTACAACTGTTTGTGCCATTTAACAGCTCCTTTCTGCTGAATCGCAGATTATGTCTCCTTAAATACGGACGCTTAACATCGCGCCGATATGTTTGCCCGTATCATATGTCATTGATATCTGGGTATTGCTCCAAACATTGTAACTTACTTTAGCTAGTCCTACAAATGACCCTCCGTACCTATTTATACCCACACCCAATCCTACATCTAGCTTCTTATAAAAGAACAGATCAGATCCAGCAGCGAAGCGAAAGGTATCCGAAATCATACCTCCTATAAACGGATGTTCTTCCCATCCCATTTGAGCACTTGTCACTTTGACTGTACCGTCATTCTTGATATCGAATGTTGACGGTCTATCCGGCAAAGTCAGATGTTGGTCAGGTTTCATAGGCCTTCTAATTATAAGACTATTATGGTCAGGGTCAACGATTATTTGTTCCTTATCATCTTTAGGCAAGATGCCCGGACCGGTAGTTTTAGGTTTTGCACAACGCCCATATAAAAAGGCGGCGAGTAATGCAGTTACAATTATTCCCAATTTATATCTTAATTTCATATTTTAGGCCCCTTATTGCTATAAGCGAAACACGCAACAGCACTCCCGTAGGCGGTTGCATCAGCCATATTTAAGCCCGGATGCACTATTTTCCAAATGACTGCTAAGCTGAAGATGAGCATGATAACATCTCCATCAATGTCAAAGAGAGATTGTATATAATCCCAATAGAATTTAATGTTATCTAGCATCCTGTATTCTCCTTTAACAAATCATACATTCCTTCATGTTCTTTAAACCATCGGGCCATTTTCTTCTTTGCCGCTTTAATGTGACGGCACACAACAGATTGAGATAGGCCTAGTTTATGCGCTATAGCATCTTGTGTCATTTTCTCATAAGTGAGATATTCCCAGACCTGTTTTTGTTTGGGCGTTAAAGCCCGGATAGCTTCTTTTACGAATATCTGATTTAAACTGGGATGTCTATTATCATCTTGTATAGGTTCGGGTATATCATTAATATTCATACACAGGGATACTCCTTATCCCATTTCGCCGCTAGAGTATCTCTTTGTACCTTGTAGGAATCTCCGTGAATAGGATTAACACAAGTTTTAGTCTCACAAATATTACACTCCCGTTCACTATCAGACGTTCCATCCGCCCAGACTACGTGAGCCTTAATTGTGTTACTCATACCGTATCCGCTAGTTCGGCCCGTAAGTCTTTAATCTTTCTATCCACGGCAATTCCTGAGAGCGTATGTAAAGCTATCTGCTCATCAATCTGTAACTGATCTGCCATTAACAAAGCGATGGTAGAATTGATAAAGGCTTTCTCACTTTCTAAATAGGTAATGTCTTTTCGTATTTCATTCGCTTTTGTATGACTCATTTGTGTTTTACCTTTTTAGTGACGGTTTCCTCACAGCCTGTAGGTACATAGCACGTACCTTCCGGCCCTGTTTCTTGTCCAAAAGCATAAAGGCTAGAGCGGCCCTGCTCATAGCCTAACTTGTAGGCCAGGTGACTCACTAACAACCCCATGACAAATAACTGAGCGGACAAGAATATGAGAGTAAACTTCGTGAACTTATCCACGTAACCCGTCCATAGGTTGAAAAAGAGTTTCGCCGCAATTGGCGTTCATACATCGGTAATAGTCCCCGCCGTCCGCGCTCTCTGCATACTCCCATCTATGCGTATCCGGTTCACAACCCATTATATTGCCTCTCAGGATTCGATTTAAGGCCTATAAAAACAAAAGCCTAGGTAAGACATCTACCTAGGCCAAAGTTTAAGACTATTATTACTGCTGTCAAGGGGGACGGCTAGATATTTTCTGCAAGTCTCTCCTTTGCATCGTCTACTGATCCATCGGCATTGATATGCCAAGCCTTATAAAAGGCTAACCCCAGTTCTTTCCTCATCTGGTAGCCATAGCACGTCTGTACTATGAACCTTGCCTCACCTGAGCGGCGAGCACAAGTTATAGCATCTTCTAGAGCACTCGTAAGATCATAAGCATTATAAGAACCCATATAAACTCTCTCCTTTAACGTAAATGTAACGGTAAGTCTCTATCCGCTTCCTCTTTGATCTTACTTGAATAACAGAACCCGCACCATGTATCTTTAACTGCGCCATGCGAGCACCATTTATTTTCTTCTTTCTCTTTGCTCATATCTAGAATAGATTTTGTCGTATAAACAGGAGCAGAATCTATCTGGAATGTCTCTACTGTTTCCTTATCTTTAAACCACCTCATAGCCATTTCTTTGGGGAATGGATATATAGTAGGCTGTTTAAGTTTCATACGTCCAATACAGCTTTTGATAATTTCTTCCGTAGTACAAAACACAGTGCCAATCCCTGCGACATGAGCAAAGTATAGACTCGTCGTGTCATCTTTAACGATCGTTACTGATTGGTCTGCCGGATTGAATACCATAAACGCATACCACCCCGTTGCGTCGTCACAGACGTGTTGAACATCGGCTAGACTATCCTTAGCTTTATTCTCCAGATACAAGGAAAGTAAGGCCTCTGAGTCACAGCTTGATACTTCTTTCTTAAAGTTTGTATGGTTACTGATAACTCCGTTATGTATAAGCGCAAGACCGTCTCTAACAAACGGGTGAACATTCTCTAAACAGACTGGGCCCGTTGCCATACGAGAATGTACTCCAATGGCATAAATGCCCGTCTGCGAGGTTTCCCCCTCAGTATTATACCCAGACGGAAGTAAGGCTTGATACTTTGATAATGAGGGATCACAAACAGCTTGCGCCGTCGGAAACTCTGATGGTTTTAACCACCTCTCAATACCCATACCCTGATCTCCCATAAGCACTACGCCTAGCCCATCATCATCTCGCAAGGTCATAGGTTTCACCGCCATTTCCGAAAACTCTAAGGCTTTGTCCTGATTCTCAATGTCTACAATACAAAGTAATTTACACATTTGCTATCCCCCTAAGAAACAACGGGTTCTCATAGACTGGGGGTCTTGCCGCTTGAGCGGCCTCTTCCGGCAATTCCGGCACTGGAGTATTGCTTTCAATTTTCTTTTTTACGTATTCTTTAATCTCAGGTTTTATCTTAATTTTCTCCATGAATTTCTCTAATGTAGTGGGAGCGCGTTTAATCTCTTCCCCTTTAATAATGTCTAAGAGTAGCGTTATCCAGTTTATAATTTCGATCG
>Ga0265338_10005825_pt1 | contig 15902 bp, 11 predicted proteins | sample 42126metaG_FD_193579 | JGI IMG/M metagenome (GOLD analysis project Ga0265338, IMG submission 193579) | Rhizosphere microbial communities from Carex aquatilis grown in University of Washington, Seatle, WA, United States - 4-21-26 metaG | ecosystem: Host-associated > Plants > Roots > Rhizosphere... | reverse complement strand
GGGCATCGCCACGCTGCTAGCCGTAATAGTTACGGTTGCAGGCTCTGGATAAGGCGTGTCGTAGAGCCCTGTCGCACTGATACTGCCAGCGCTCAGACTGCTGCCTGAAGGCGCAGCAACCGACCATTTGATCGCGGTACTCGTTGTGCCGAAACCACTCGCAATCGCCGTGAACTGCCGCTGGGTTCCAATAACCACTGCGCCGCCGGGAGAGACGGTTATCGAGGGCTTTGCCCCAGAAGCTGGCGCGGATGCCGGCGAAGCCCATGAGCTACCTCCGCTAGTCGCAATCAAAAAACAAACCGCCAAAATTCTTGCAGGTGTAACCAATCGGTCAAAAACGTTCATCAGGCCCGCCTCAATCTATTCAATTACATTCTTTTTTGAATGCGTTTACATTCTTGCAGCTCAAACGCCGCTCCGGAATGCTGGCCGCAATTCTAACACCGGTTTTATGCAGTCGTCGCCGGGGCCCGGCACACCCGCAACCATGCCCATCCTCAAGGCGAACTCTCGCCAATGAAGCGGGCTGCGGGTGCCAATGCAAGTCAGTTACTCGCCACCCCAGTTATAAGTCGAAATCAGCTTGCCATCCTTACCGACAAGCACAATCGCAGCCTCGCCGTTCCCAAGCGCGCCCCTCAACCTTTTGCCGCTGCGCCCGTCGGTGAAATCCACCTGCGTCTGGTTCGACTCCGATGTGATGACATAGAGCGTCGCGTCAGGAAATTGCGTAGGGCAGATGACAATGCCGGGATCGGCGAGCGTGGTGCTGTATACCGCGTCAACGCCGGCGGTCTGGAGCGCATACCGATACACATCTCCCACCGCAGCCAAATTGTCGTTGAGCTCAATCGGCAGCGCCGCAAACAATATCTTGCCGCGGCCCACTGACTTCTCAGACCAGGTGCCGCCGTCGTTCATCACCGCGCTGCTCAGGTAAGTCGTCTTGCTGCCACTGAAGACAAGCTTCTCGTCGCCACCGGGGAAATGCATCACCTGCTCGCGTTCGGTAAGCGGCACAGTTTTATACTCGAAGCCGACAGCAGATTGCCTGCCGGTAGCGTGTATGTGCGCGTCGCCATCGAACGGTCCAGTAACCAGTAGCACCGCCCCATCGTTCACCCGATCGAGAATCACCTTCCAAGCCTTCTGCGTCAGTCCTAACGGCGACGGCAGCAGAATGAGTTTCGGCGAGCCAAGCTGATCGATCTGATACTCGCCAACCGCGTAAGCCTCGCCGCGCGCGTATCCATAGAGCGCGCGAACCGCCGCCTGTTGCGCCTGGATAGCGAATCCATTGCTAACCGACAACTGCAGCGACTGTGGAAGCACAATCGCAACCTGCGGCAGCACGATACCGGTCGCCAGCGGCGCAGCTTTGCGAGCGAACTCACCAAGCGCCTGCATCTGGCTCTCCCATAACTTGGCCGAACCGTCGCTGCGCTGCATGCCGAAGTCAGCCTCACGCGCCCAATCCCACTGCAATGCGCCGCTCGATCCCGCAGCAAAGCCCAGAGCCCACTTGCGCTCAATCAGGCCGAGACCCGTCAGCTCGTCATAGCGCCAAGAGCCATCTGCTGCCCACACCGGCTGGTAGCCTGTCTCGCCGGTAATGTTGGGTTGGCCCACGCGCTTCGCCACCACTGAATCCCACAACAGCGCATCGTCTTGCCAGTACGTGTGATTGGTAGTGAATGAAACACCCGTGCTGCCGTAGAACTGGTTCAGCACGCGATCCGTCACGCCGCCTTCGTCCTGTCCCACGTCAACCAACTGCTTGCTGCCAGTGCCGCGAATGAGCTCAACCATCGAATGCATCCAGTCGCCGAACATATCCTGCGCAAACAAGTTGTAATCGAGAGCGCGCACCTCATCCGCGTTGCCATAGCGATCATCCTGCCCGCCGGCAGCAAGATCTTTGGGCGCAGGCAGCGGTACGGCGTCGAAACTCGCAAGCCGATCGGGCGTAACGCGCCATGCGCTCGCCAACGCATCAAGTTTGCCGTCGTATTTCTCACTCAGCCATTTGCGCCATGCCGCGGTTTCGGCCGGATCACCGTTCGGATAGCTCCCTTGAAATACATGGTAGGGATTCGAAAAACTCGGCTCATTAATCAGGTCGTAGGAAAGAAACGGCACATCTTTAAAGTGATCGACCACCGAGCGCACATAGGCTTTCTCAGTAGCGAGAGATGCGGGGTCGAGATATGGATTAGCCACTTGCGGCTCAGGCTTTTTGCCGCGCAGTGAGCCATCGTATTTTGGCGTGAAAGCAAAAAAGGTAAAGTTGACCGCAATCTTGTAACGCTGCGCGCACAGCAAATACGCCTCAAGATTGCGCAGAAAGCGTTGATTCACACCACCGTCTTTGTCCACAAAGCCGGTGTTCGTTGACCACACTCCGGTGCGCACAAAGTTCACGCCATGCGCCGACATCTCCGCAAAATCTTTCTCCCACACCGACGCATTGCGCGACTCTGAGAAGTCCCACCCGTTTTCTTCCGTGGTGAAGTAGTTAGTTCCAACAGGAAAAAATGGCTGGCCATCCTCGGTCAAAAAGTCGCCATGCACGCCCGTCACCGGCCCCGATTTCACAGCCGATTCAGGCTGCACCCAGAAGCCATTCTGATAGAACTCTCTAAGATTTCCGCCCGCGCTGAATGTTGCAGACACCGTATAGAACCCGGGCGCCAGATCGCTCTTTGAAGGAACAGGCAAATCGGCCGTCGCTGCATCGGCAACGGGAAGCGTAACCGAATCGACGAGTCCCTTTTCCGAATTGACTTGCACTTTAACTTCGCCGCCAAGCTTCGCGTGAGTCTTCGCGAGGTGCGGGCTCTTCAGATGAACCGTGATCTGCGGCGTTTCGCCGGGGCGTATGACCGAGAACTGAAGCTCAACTGAGAATTCCGTTGCGCCCTGGCTCGCGTACAGCGCAGCCTGTTTCATCAGCCCAATGCCGTCAGCGCTCTGCCAGTAGCCGGGCTCGGCATCGAAGTCGAGAGCCACCACCCGGCTGCCCTGCATCGGCCCCCATCCGTAATTGGCCACAATTGCCGGCGCAGCCACCAGCAATCCTGTGGGGTCCACCATGTATCCAAGGCCATCAAGGTGGCCTTCGACGGCGAAGAAGCGCCGCGCGCGAATCGTCGGCGTTTCATCAAACTTGTAGCCGTGCTTCCACGCAAAGCGCGCTGACGATGAAACAGGAACCGCGTAAGTATGGTTGAACTGTAGCGCGCGCGCGTAAGTATCTTGAGGCGGGTCTTCTCGAAATTTGCCGTCGGCCTCGGTCACCGGCACATGCAGCGGCTGGCCGCCAATCACCAGCAGATTGCCGCCGGCACGCTGGTAAGCTCTTATGGCCTTCCACGCATCCGTGGGCACCGCCGAACCATAAGGCAAAACCAGCAAATCGGCGCCGTCGAGCGTGGCTGGATTGTTCAAAGTTTTTAGATCGGCAAACACCGCGCCGCTTATAGCCTTGCTAAGCGCGTCGTGGTCAACCGGCTCACTGTCTACAGTAGGAAATCCCGGCTGCCAGAAAACAACGGTTTTAGCCGTCAGCAAAACCGGTGAAAGCGCAACAAGAAAGGCAAGCAAAAGCAACCGGCCAAAACAGCGCGGCGAAATAAAACAAGCAGGGCTACCAAGATTCATTTGAAAAACTCCGAAATTCAGACGAGAGACATTCGTTGAGTGGGATCGCGCACCATATTCATCGCGAATGCGCGCAACCGGAACATCTACACGAGTCTATCTTCTGGAAGGCGATTCACCTGTGACCGGCGTCGCTCAATCGCCGTTTGCGTGGGCGCCGCTCGCATGAACAGATTTCGCATCCTCAAGGGCGGCAAAAGTTGCCACCGCGCACCCTACCAGCGGCGCGCGATCCAACAGCTCTGAAACGCGAACCTGCAATTCATGATCGGGAATCTCAGCGCGCGTAATCGGCAGAAAAATGTCCGCGGAGCGCGAAATGCCTCCGCCAAGCACCACCACCTCGGCGCGAAAATCCGCGATCAGCGAACCAATTACCTGTCCCAGATGACGGCCGAAATCGGCAAATGCTTCCCGCGCGTCAGCGTCGCTTGGAACGGCTGCGGCAATCTCCGCTACTGAAATGGTCTTTCCCGTGCGCCGGCCGTAATTGCCCGCGATGCCGCGCGTTGAGACAAAATCTTCCACAATGCCGTTCTCGTACGGCACATTCCAAATCTCGCCGTCTTTAGGCACGCCCGGCCCCGTCGTAACAAGTCTGCCGTCCACGGCAAACGCCGAGCCAATCCCGGTGCCGAGCGTCAGTCCCACTGCGCGGGCAAAACCCTTTGCGGCTCCGGCGCCCGCTTCGCCCAGCAAAAAGGCGTCGGCATCGTTCAGAAAACCCACCTGGGCCGGATCGCAACCAAAGCGCGCAGCGATAGCTTGGCGCAAGTCAATTCCGTATAGATATTCCAGTTTGTGGCGCATCTGGCTCACGCCGGCCTCAAAGTCGAATGGGCCGGGAACCGCAAGAGTAGCGCCGATTCCTTTGGCGTTACCACCAGCAGCCTTTGTTGCCAGGTCATAAAGCAGGCCCACGAATCCGTCGCTGCTTGTCACATCTCCGTATTGCGCGCTTGCCACTGGCCCAAAGGTCAAATCGTCACCGAAACAGAGTGCCGTTGAAATATGGCTGCCGCCAACATCGAATGTAAGTACCCGGGAGTCACCGTCGTGCGCCATTGTGTCCGCCGCAATTTCCGTAACTAGTAAATCGAATTATGGATCGTTAGCAGTTCTACCACAGACGGCTGCCTAGAGTCGAAAACCGGAGTTGAATAGAGGGTCAGGCGTCGCTGATTTGTCTACGCCGCAGGCTCACCACCCCAATTGCCAGACCGAATCACAACCGGGACGCTGTTCTTGCAACCGCATGAATTGCGCAGCACAATCTCTACCGGTAAAACAATGCGATTGCCCACGTAGGGAGTCTCGCCGACACTAATGCGATCGAAGAGCAGCTTGGTTGCCGCGAGGCCCATCTCATAAGCGGGTTGCCTTACCACCGTGAGCGGCGGCGACGTAACCTCGGCCATGTCAAAGTCGTCGAATCCAACCATGGCGAGGTCGTTTGGGATATTCATGCCGAGACGCGCCACCGCATTCAACGCGAAGCGCGTCACTTTCGTATTCGAAGTGAACAGCGCCGTGGGGGGCCGGCTGCTCTCCATCTTCTTTTTCAATATTTCCACAGTGACTTGCTCAGTTGTGCAGTCGAATGAGGCGTCGGTTTCAAGCCCCGCTTCCAGCATCGCCCGCCGATAACCAAGAAAGCGCGCGTTGATGGTAAAGAGCGACCGGCTGAGGCCCAGGTGCGCGATATGCTTGTGGCCGTGCTCAATCAAGTGCTCCACAATACGGCGCGCGCCGGCCGTGTTCTGCACTAGAACCACATCAAGCGAGGGATCAGGCACAGGGCGGTCAAAAGTAACTACAGGCGTTCTACCGAAAAGATTGCGGGTGAGCCGTGACTGGCGGAACTTCGAGGGGATAACAACAAGACCGTCCACGTGGCGCTCCAGCATCCGCTCCGCCTCGGCATACTCGGTCTTTGGATCCTCGGCCGTGGTGGTGATAATCACCGAATAGCCGTGCTCCTTGGCCACCGACGTGACCGCATGAGCACAGGTAGCAAAGAATGCTTCATTCAGGCACGGGATAATGAGGCCGATGGAATGGCTCCGCTGGCCGCGGAACGCCCGGGCCAGCTCATTGGGGCGGTACTTCAACTGCTCCACGGCGCGAAGAACCCGCTGTGTTGACGAGGTAGAGACGTAGGCGTTGCCGCTCAGCACTCGCGAAACAGTCATGGTAGCAACGCCCGCCAAGCGTGCAACATCGCTCATAGTGGGCTTGCGATGCACCAGCGGGGGCCTCATGTGCTGGCTCACCCTCGCTCCGACCGGGTTGCGATTCTATAATGACAACGTTTTCTCCAGGAACTGCGTCTTGATAGCGCCCTGGCCGGGGTCTAGATGATTCAATCTGCGAGGCTTCGCAGCGCTCACATTCTCTTGGTACGTCAGAAAACGATTTCTCGCGCCGTCTGTTTACTGCTTGTAGTGTGACTAGTTGAGGACTATAGCAGTAAAATGCGCCGATAATCAATGGCTTTTCACGGCCTTTTCAGGAAAGCGATTCACTGGAGTTCGCACCGCACTGCGCTGATTCGCCGACAAAAGAGCTGCTATCACCAGGCTTAAAATGCATCCAGAATGGCACTGCGCAAAATTGTTCACGTCGACATGGACGCCTTTTACGCGTCGGTGGAGCAGCGTGACGATCCTGGCCTGCGTGGCAAGCCGGTAGTGGTTGCATGGAAGAGCACCCGCTCAGTGGTTTGCGCTGCGTCATATGAGGCGCGACGCTTTGGCGTTCGCTCCGCCATGCCCGCGGTACGAGCCGAACGGCTCTGTCCTGAAGCCGTTTTTGTGCCTCCCGACTTCACCAGATATCGCGCCGTGTCGAAACTGACCCGCGAAATATTCAAGCGGCATACCGACCTGATTGAGCCGCTGTCACTCGACGAAGCGTATCTCGACGTGACCGAGAACAAGACCGGCCTCGCCACTGCAACTCGTGTGGCCCGCGCCATCAGGGCGCAGATTCTCGAAGAGCTGAATCTGACCGCCTCGGCCGGCGTCGCTCCCAACAAGTTTCTCGCCAAAATTGCATCGGACTGGCGCAAACCCAACGGAATATTCGTCATTCAACCTGAAGACGTCGACCGTTTCCTGCCGCCCCTGCCGGTAGGCCGTTTGCCAGGAGTGGGCAAAGTGACCGAGTCGCGGCTTGCCGAAATCGGCGTGAAGACGGTGGGCGATCTGTGCGCCTTTGAGATGGCAGATCTTGAGAGCCGATTCGGCCGGCATGGGCAGCGGCTCTACGAACTGGCCCGTGGCATCGACTTCAGCCCGGTGGTTCCTGACCGGCCCACTCAGTCCATCTCAGCCGAGGATACCTTTGAGCGCGATGTGCCTCTCTCTGAAACCGAGCCGCTGATTTGCAGGCTTGCTGAAAAAACCTGGCTCGCCTCTCGCAAAGAAACGCGCCAGGCCCGGACCGTAGTTCTAAAGCTGAAAACCAGCGACTTTAGAATCCTCACCCGGAGCCTGACTCCACCGTCGCCTCCGTCAACTTGCGACGAGCTCACCAGCATCGCCCTCTCGCTCCGCGATCGGGTGAACCTGGATACGCGCCAACTGTACCGCCTGGTTGGGGTTGGCTTGAGCAACTTCCACGACCCTGAAGTCGAGCCCCAGGCCGAACTCTTCAGCAACACAGAACCCTGAATGCCCCTCACCGCCCGCTGATATAGTCGATCACTTAAGGAGAGCAAAATGTGCGCAGTCGCAAACGCCTCGCTTCTGTTGAGCCACAGGTTTACCCGCGCGGTTGATTACGCGCGAACCCTCCACATCGAACGCCGCAAGGGCACCGAGATTCCCTACATGGCGCATTTGCTGGGTGTGGCCTCGCTGGTAATGGGCGAGTCAGGCCGCGTTAGTTTCCCGGTAACTGAAGATATGGTGATCGCCGCGTTGCTTCACGACACCGTTGAAGACTACGGCGGCGAACCTCGGCTCAAAGATGTTGCTTTCAACTTTGGAGCCAACGTCGCGCGCATGGTCGAGGGGCTCTCGGACACCCTGGCCGAAGACTCCAGCCAGAAAGAAGATTGGACGGTCCGCAAGCAGAAATATCTCGACCGCCTGCGCCGCGAGCCCGCCGATGTGCAGTTGATTTCAGCCGCCGACAAGCTCTACAACGCACAGTCGATTCTCACCGACTACCGTCGGGTTCGCGCCGACATTTGGCGCCGTTTCAAGCGCGGACGCGACCAGCAGCTTTGGTACTTCAATGAGTTGCTGGCGATTTTCCGCCTCTCCGGCACCAACGAAATCGTGGACGAGTTGGAGCGCGTCGTGAATGAACTCGATCGTGAGTCGGCGGCCGAGTCTAAAACGGTTTCCGATTAAGTTATCGATACAGAAGAGTCCCGTTTCTGCACCACAGCCCACACCGTGGAACCAAATACCGAAAAAAGGTAAAAAGATGATGAAACGAGGCAAACCGGGCCATAGTAGAATAGCTGCGAACTGAATCAATTCATCTCGTGCGGTCCCAGGTTGAGGCGGCAACGAGTCAGTGTCCACGACAGTTCATGAGGCGCGTTCTTCACTCTGTTATTTCAGTCGTTATTGTGATACTCGAGCTAGTCACGGCACGCTCACGACGCTAATGCCACCCCCCCAGGGGCATCGAGCGAATGGCAAAACAATAACTGCGGTCCCGTCGCACGCAATCTTCGAATTCGAAGCTGCGACGAAATCATTTCTCTTGACTATCCGCTTCCGTTTTTCACGCCGGGGAGGCTTGTCATCGAGCACATGGGCCATGACCAAACTTTGCATACCACCGCAAGGCGAAGCCATCGGCACACGACGGGGAACGATCGAACCCCCGGGCAACATTCGCTCCCGGCGCAGTTTCTTGCAGTACTGCAAACTTTAATCCCAATGCGTTGGCTACCTCATCTCAGGGGAGGATCGTGCGTACCGGCAACCGGCTCATCCAGCCATAATCAACGCGCGAACTCTCTCAAATTCGAGTGGATGCGACAAGGCTTGCCCGTCCTTGCCTTCTCGTTCTGCGCCTTTTTTCTGGCTTCAAACCTAAGCGCGCAGCAGTACAGCTTTCGCTACTTTGGCATCGCTGAAGGCCTCAACAACCTTGCCGTCAGAGACATTTATCAGGGCCAATCCGGCTTTCTATGGGTCAATACTGAAAACGGCATCTACCGCTACGACGGCGATCGATTTGAGTTTTTCGGCCCCACCCAGGGCATCCCTCTTGCTCTCGACGTCTCCTTCGGCGACGCACCCGACGGTTCGCTGCTGGTGGGCGCGCAGTTTGGCCTTTACCGGCTTACCGGAAATCGATTCAGCCAGATCGCCGGCAGTTTCACCAGCGTAAGTGAAACTGAAGGCATCCAATCCGACGGCAAGGGGCACACCTGGCTCGCCACCGATATCGGCCTTGTGGAACTCACCTCAGACCCCGCCCAGGTACCCTTCGCGCAGCGCGTGCTTCCGCGGGCTCCGGGCACCTCCACCCCCGCAGCCCACTCGGTGTTTCTTGATGGCAACACTGTCTGGTACGGTTGCGGCAACGAGATTTGCCACATCGACGATCGCGGCTCGACTTCGGTCCTGGGGCGCGATGCCGGACTGCCCGCTGAGCCATGGCAGGCTATCAGGAAAGACCGCGACGGAACGCTCTGGGTGAGCGGCGCCACGAGCGGCATTTTGTCCCGGCCTGAAGGGCAGGCAAAGTTCAGCAAGCCCAGCGACCCTGCCATAGCTGGAGCTCTCAGCGGAGTCCCGAGTCTCGATGCCGACGGCCGCGTAATATTGCCTTCGCCCACCGGGATAATCATCGCCAGACGCAGTGGATGGAATCGCGTCGACCGCGCCACCGGTTTGCGCGGCACCGTCTACTCAATCTTTGAAGACCGCCAGCAGTCTCTCTGGGTGGGGCTCGGTGGCCGCGGCCTGGCGCAGTGGCAGGGCTATCGCCAGTGGGAATATTACACAGCGGAAAGCGGCCTCGGCAGCGATGTTGTTTTTGAGATTCTGCCCGAGGCCAACGGCTCGCTCTGGGTCGCCACGCAGGCCGGTGTCTATCACGGTGTGCGTAAACAGTTCACCGAGCAGTGGACTCCGCTCCACGCGCTCGCCAACATTAGCGTGCACAGCCTTCAAAAAGACCAGAATGGAAGTCTCTGGGTTGGCACAACCCGCGCCGGCATCGTACGCGTCAATCTCGCCAGCGGCGCTGCAACCCGGTATTCCGATGCCCAGGGATTGACCGGCAAATCGGCATTCACCATCAGGTTTGACCGCGAACACCGTCTGTGGGCCGCAACCGACGGCGGCTTGTTTGTGTCAACGCCTCCCTACGATCACTTCACGCGCATTACCGAGCTCCCAGCCTCGCTCTTTTGGGCCGTCACTGAAGATGCGCAAGGCGTAACCTGGGCCGGCGGCTCCGGCGGACTTTACGGATTGATCGACGGACACTGGCACAACTGGACCAAAGCCGATGGACTAAGCAACCAGGAGGTGCTCGCCCTTGGCGCAGGTCCCGGCGGCGCGCTATGGATCGGGTACAGCTATGGCGGTGGCATCGACCGCGTTTATCACACCGGGTCCAGCATCCGGGTTGAAAAAGGCGTCCAGAGAAACGGAACCACCGGCATCATCTACTATCTCGACTTTGATTCAACCGGCCGCCTGTGGGCTGGCTCAGACCACGGCGTCGACATGTGGAACGGCTCGCGTTGGAGCCACTACGACATGAACGACGGCCTGGCCTGGGACGATTGCGATTTGAACGCCTTCGCCCAGGAGCCAAACAACGGCCCCATCTGGTTCGGCACCAGCGGCGGCCTTTCGCGATACACGCCCAGGCCGCGAGCCACCTCAAGCACCACGCCCCAGGTTGTGTTCACCCGCCTGCTCTCCGGGCAAACCGATGTTTCCGGTCTCCAGGATCCCTCCTTCGCCGCCAGCGCGAATTCGTTCTCCGTGCAGTACTCCGCGCTCAACAGTTCCGCCGGACCAAACAACGTCGCCTTCCGCTACCGCCTCGTCGGTGAATCGCCTGACTGGACCGAGACCTCGCGCCGTGAACTCGAGTTCGTCCACCTCGCATCCGGACATTACAAGCTCCAGGTTGAGGCCGGCGACGGAGTGGGCAGTTGGAGCGGCCGCGTCGCCGAATACGAATTCACCATTCAGGACCCCTGGTATAAGGCGTGGTGGTTTTTGCTGCTTTGCTGCATATTGCCCACCCTGGGCATTCTCGGTTTTCTGCGTCTTCGCGTCGCCGGCATCCACGCCCGCGAGCTTGAGCTGGTTCGCCTCGTCGAAGAAAAAACCGGCGACCTCAAGAGAGCGAACGAAGAGCTCACGCGCCTCTCGGCAACCGATGCCCTCACCGGCCTGGCAAACCGGCGTCACTTCGATCAGACTCTCGAGAAGGAGTGCGCCCGCATCCACCGCTCCGATACGCCGCTCTCACTCATCCTTTTCGATGTCGATCACTTCAAGGCTCTCAACGATTCGCTCGGCCATCAGCGCGGAGATGTCTGCCTGGCCTTGCTCGCTGGCGAAATGAATCGCATCGCCCGACGCGCCATTGATGTGGTTGCCCGCTTCGGCGGCGAAGAATTCGCCATGATCCTCCCCAACACCAGCCTTGAAGGCGCGCGCCGCATTGCAGAAATGGTGCGTCGAGCCGTCATGGACTTGAACCTTCCGCATCCAGCCTCGCCCGGCCCCGCTTATCTAACCGTCAGCGCCGGCGTGGCCACCGCCATCAGCGGACAAGACACTCCTGAGAAGTTAGTAAAAGCCGCGGACCAGGCCCTCTACATGGCCAAGCGCCAGGGCCGCAACCGCGTAATCCTGGCCCCCGAATCCATAAATGGCCTGTCCGCCACGCCCTCGCCACCCGAGCAATAATTCCACGTTCGCAGCCCCAGCCTCAAATAGCGCCGATCTAAAGTAGCGCCGCGCTCCAGCGCGGTTGTAGCGCCGGCCTCCCGGCCGGCTGTAGTGTGGGTCTCCAGACCCACGCTGCTGAAAAAGCACGTTCAGGCACAAGCAGCGGGCTTTGTGTCAGGACACGAGTTTACTCGTGCCGACAGAGCCAGCAAAATGAGCCGGGCTTTAGCCCCTGCCGTGCCAACTGTCGCGAAATTGCTTAGTTCAGCGAGTTTTCCGCAGATATGTTCAGCCCCTGAAACCCGGAGGAAGCAGCCGCCTTCAGGCTGCTGAATAGGACGCAAAACATAGAAACGGCTTCAGCCGCGGAACCGCCCCGGTCCTAAGGCGTCGGTATTTGCACTTCTTGCATCAGCGTGAAATCAAGCAGCGTTTCGCTCGGCACCTTTACCTTGCCGCCACCGGTGATGATTTCCGAGCCCGCCCCGGCCCCTGCGCCTGCGCCCGCGCCGATCGCTGCTCCCTGGCCGCCATCGGCTGCAGCGCCAATGATCGCACCAAGAGCCGCTCCGCCGAGCGTTCTCTTCGCGGTGCTCGCGCCTTTCGACTTGCCGTTCACCTGATAGTCTCCCGTCACGACGGGCACCATCTTTCCGTTCACAACAATCCCGGTCAGTTCCAGCCGTAGCTGCGATCTGCCGGCGAACGTTCCCGCCTCCTTCGCTTCTGTCAGCCTGCCATAGACGAGGGATTCATCCGGAACCAATATTCTGCCCTCCATGCTCAGGGGCCCTTCGAGCGAAGCCTCGAAACGGTCTCCAACCATGCTGGTGGAGGAATCGATGGCGTCGATCGTGCGCACTGAGATTCGTGTCCCGGCCGGGATGGTTACAAAGGCCGGCTTCGTTTCCACCGGCGCTGCCGCCACCGGAGCGTCGGGAAGCGAGCTCTGCGGCTGCGGCGCCGGGGCGCTTGCCGCGCCTTCCGGTTCAAACTTGAGCGCAACAATGTCGGCGACGTTATATTTCTGTACGGTCGAGCCGACCTGGAAGCTGATTTCAGTCTCAGTGCCACTCACGAACTTGCCCTTGATCAGGCTGCCGTTCTTCAACTCCAAAGTATCGGCCCAGGCCACTTGCACGGCCAGAGCGAGCACAGTAAGCAATCCCCATTTCAGCATGAGTCTCATGACCTCGTTGGATGTCCCATTTAACTGCCCGTTTCATATAAATTGCAAGCCTATTCTGGCGTCACCCTGAGCCGAAGCATAGGTTATTCTTCCACTGAGGTGCGCAAAGTATGATGACGCATATCGGAGGACGCGGAATGATTCAAAGTACGCTTCATCAAATCTTTCAGATGCACTATATCCACGAGGTTCTCCACCTGCTCAGCGGGTGCGTGGGCTCGTTCATTGGCACCTGGGCTTACTTTTCCATGATCCAAAAGCGCAGGAACAAAAAAGAGCTCGGTGAAATTTAGGCTCCAGTCGCCGCGGGCAACGTGCCGCGTGCCCAGGCTGGGATGATTCGATACCCTCTGCGAAGGGTACGGGCTTTAGCCCGTACGTTAATGCACCGCAAAATCAACACGGGGCTTCAGCCCCTGAAACCCGGAGGGAGCAGAGGCCTTCAGGCCTCTGAAACGAGCGCAGAGGAATTGTGGGGCTTTAGGCAGTGTTTGGTGAATCGATTTCTTTCAGATAGAGCTTCATGAAGGCGAGTCCAAGCATAGCCAGGAAGGTTTCGGCGAGTTTATCAAATCGTGTCGCAACGGAACGGCATTGTTTGAGCTTTCCGATGGTTCTCTCAATCACGTTGCGCATGCGATAGCGTTCTCGATCCAATGGCGGTGGTGCGGGGATCCAGTCTCGCTCGTCTTTGCGGTAAGGAATCACGGGCGGGATACCGCGAGACTGCAACCAGCGGCGGATGCGAGGAGCGCTGTAACCCCGATCCCCCAGCAGCCATTTCGGCCAGCCATGGCGATATCCACCCTCGACCAGTTCTTCCAGGTAGCAGGATTCGTGACGCTGGCCGGGACTGAGCAGCACGGTCAGGGGAAGGCCGTTGCCATCGGTCAGCAAATGGAGTTTCGAGCCCCACCCGCCGTGCGAGCGACCGAGTGCTGCTTCGGAGCCCCCTTTTTCGCCCCTGCTGCGGGGCGCGCTGCGCGAATGTTGCTGCCGTCTACGCACCATGTGTCCCAATCAATCCGGCCCAGTTCGTCGAGCCTCAACTGCAGCCGATCCAGCAAACGCTGCAGCGTGCCGTCCTTCTGCCAGCGGCGAAATCGGTAGTAGACCGTCTCCCAAGGGCCATAGCGCTCAGGCAAATCGCGCCAGCCGGCTCCAGTGTTCAGCCGCCAGAACATAGCGTTCAGCAGCTCACGATGAGGGCGCCACTGGCCCCCGCGCCGACCGTTCGACGGCAACACATCGGCCAGCAAATCCCACTGTCGATCACTCAACTCATGTCTGCGCACGGTCATCGCTCACCGTCGCGGTCATCGCCTAAGTTCTTTTAGCCCATTCTCCGCCCGAAAATAAGTGACAAATCTGATTCACCAAACACTGCCTAGCCCCAATTATGGCAATAGTACGACATCGATTGTGATGGCTGTTCCTGCCAGGCACACACGGAAAAGGAACGCACGAGTGCGGGAAGTGAAATGAGAGCACTATCGGTTACATCATTCACCCAGCGGGAATCGGCGCTTCACTTCGTATTTCGATTCGGCTGCCGACAGATGGCTCTCGTATAGGCGGAACACGGTCGCTTTAAATTGCTCGAAGCTTGTTCTTTCGCCGGCTCGTTCCAATAGCGTGCGGAGTTCGCTGCTACGGCTGTCCACCCCACGGACGAAGACCTGTCCGTGGGGGCCCCGACTGCTGAGTTTTGCTCGCGCCAGCGTTATGTGGGGGCGATAGGGACGGTCTTCCTGTTCGAATCCGCAAGGTTGGGTTGCTGCTACTACTCGCTTTTGAAGGGCTACGAGTGGGGAGGTTGGGGCGACTTTGAGGATGAATACTCCGGCGCGCTCGAATGTGCCCAGGCTTTCAAACTCTATGGGGATTGGGGATGCTTTCAAGGCTGACAGACGCGGCAACAGGCACGTGTATTGTTCGTCGCTTGTGGCGCCCAGGAACTGTAGGGTGATGTGCCAGGATTCGGGTGAAGACCAGCGGAGATTGGGTGCTGCGGGCTTTAGACGGTTGGTTAGCTGCTTGAGTTGGGACTGGACTGACTCTGCCAGCGGGATGGCGATGAAAAGACGCATGTGGGGAGTTTAAGTGGCGGGGTGGGTGACACTGAAAGGCAAAAACTATAAAGGACTGTAGTTATAGATATCCCATCTTGGCCGCAAGAACAAAGACGCGGCGAGGATGGGGCACCCGGCGAAGCGGAGGCGCCTATTATGGATCTTTATGGCTTTGCCCGGTCCGGCTGCGCTGTGTGCTTTGGGGTCAGTTTGCTTGGGAATCTCGGCGGGAGCCCCGCTGGTGGATTGGCTGCCGCTGTTGATCGGCGCCGGGAATCATCCAGACCAGGTTAAGGCCTTGGCAGGCGTGCGCTCTTTCGGCGGCTTCGAGTTCGGCTTCTGCATTCGATGTGGTAATCGTTGCGAAGCAGCGTGTGCAGATTGAGTCGATGGTGCCGTCACGATTGTGCCTATGCGGGAAAGCTGTGTTGGTCGCGTGGGACAATTTGGGCCTCCTCTCAAGGTGGCAACGTGTGCATGTGAGAGGATTCTCGCCGGAGTCGCGGGTTCAGGGATGGTCAATTGTGGACGCTATTTGAAATATTATTGACCCGGAAGGAAATCGGCGTGGCAGAACGATGTTTTATGAAGGAGAAGTCGAAGCCTGCTGTTTGTGGCGTTCACGGTGTGCGGCTGGAGGCTCGGACGCTTCCCGGTGACGTGACTGGGCCGAGGCGCGAAAGCTTCGAGGTTTTTGTGTGCTCCGTGAGCGGCGCGGTGGTTGATGAGGTGCCAACGCAGGCTTGAGACCCTACCAAAAAGTAGCGTCAGGAACCCTGCAACGTATCCACCGCCGCCAGCAAAAGCCCGGCTCATTTTACTGGCTGTATCGGCACGAGTAAACTCGTGCCCTTTCAGGACTGCCCGGGGCTAGGCAGTGTTTGGTGAATCAGATTTGTCACTTATTTTCGGGCGGAGAATGGGCTAAAAGAACTTAGGCGATGACCGCGACGGTGAGCGATGACCGTGCGCAGACATGAGTTGAGTGATCGACAGTGGGATTTGCTGGCCGATGTGTTACCGTCGAACGGTCGGCGCGGGGGCCAGTGGCGCCCTCATCGTGAGCTGCTGAACGCTATGTTCTGG
>Ga0265338_10005824_pt1 | contig 15902 bp, 13 predicted proteins | sample 42126metaG_FD_193579 | JGI IMG/M metagenome (GOLD analysis project Ga0265338, IMG submission 193579) | Rhizosphere microbial communities from Carex aquatilis grown in University of Washington, Seatle, WA, United States - 4-21-26 metaG | ecosystem: Host-associated > Plants > Roots > Rhizosphere... | reverse complement strand
CGGACGCCCCAGAATCGCCACCTCGTCGTCCAACGGTGCGGAATCATAAACCAGGCTGAACGCATCCACGGGACGCACGTCGCTCAACAATTCTCCCCACCAGAATCCCGCCTCGACTCCAATCGACGGAACATATTTCAACTGATGCACGGCGGTTGCTGGCGCAACTTCTGCCAGCGTGTGATTCGGCTGCAGAAATAGCGAGGTAACCTTGGCCTCAGGCGGCGGCCACACCTCCTCGCGCCGCCACTCGCCCGGAACTTCCTCCAGGTTCGGATCGGGCGCGTGCCAATGCTGCATAAAAACCACCAGCCGCGGATCATTTTCCACGCCCGTGTCCCGCCCCTTGAGCCAATGGTCAAACCAGCGCACAGCCTGATCGCGCCACTCGAAGCGAGGACCAAAATCCGCATCGTTCGGCCACGAATGATTCCACGGTCCGACGACCGCGCGAATCGGGGCCTTCGACTTCATCAGCATGTCGGGGACGTTGTCTCGATAACCGTCCTGCATGCCCGCGATCAAGAAACTTGGAGTTGCAATTTCGCTCAGTGGGCGCACCCGATCGCGCCAGAACGGACCGTCGTGCTGATGCTTCAAGTACAGCAGAGACCATGGCGGCGTATCGAATCGCGGCCCCAGTGTCTTCTCGTCCAGCGAGTAATCTGGCGCGCCTACCCATCCCTGCGCCATGTCCATGTTCAATTCGAATTCATCCACGTGTGCCATACCGTCCATGTAGTGCACGTCGTCGTGAAACAATTCCGCGGTTGCGTGGGCGGCCACAATCGCCTTCAAAGCCGGAGGATGCCGCATCGCCATCTGCATAGCGGTGAATCCTCCCCAGGAAATCCCAAACATGCCGACACTACCGTTCGACCAGGACTGATGCGCCAGCCAGTCGATTACTCGTTCTCCGTCAATTTGTTCCTGCTCCGAGTACTCGCGCTCCGGCGGAACCCCCTCGCTCGCTCCAAACCCGCGAATATCTACACGCACGCTCACATACCCACGCCGCGCGAAATATGTGTGCTTGCCATAGTCACCCGCAGCCGTGTCGTCATCTTTTCGATATGGCAAGTATTCGAGCAGGGCAGGGAACTTCTCTCCCCCCTTCGCTCCGTCGGGCATATATAAGGTTGCAGCCAGGCGCACGCCATCCTTCATGGGAATCCATGCCTGCTCCATACGCACACCGTACACCGCAGGCGAAGGGGGTTCACTCGCAAAAATGTGAAGCGGAAGAATGCTTAGAAGAATGCAGAGTTTCCAGGATGTTCGCGCCAAGGCAGCTCCGAGGTCGTTCGCCGAGCGGTGACCAGAGTCAATCCTGTGGGCTTTGCTCTCGTCGCATGGCGCGCAGGTCGATCCCCAGTTGCTCCGCTTTCTTATACAGGTGACTGCGCTCCAGGCCAAGCGCTTTCGCGGCGACGCTCATGTTGTGATGGCTCCTCTTCAGCTCTGACAAGATGACTTCACGCTCGAAAGACTGCACGCGATCGGCAAGCGGGCCCGCCGCCACCGCTGACGGCGCGACTCTTCCGCCTGACAGGGTCTTTGGCAACGCCGTCTGCACAGTAGCCAGATCAACGTGACCCTCGGTCGCAAGCAGCATGAGCCGCTCCACCATGTTGCGCAATTCACGCACGTTGCCCGGCCACGGATGCGACTGCAACGCCTCCATCGCCTCGGCTGAAAATGGAACCGGCTTCCATCCATTTTGCATGCAGACCTGTGCGGCAAAATGTTCAACCAATGCGGGGATGTCCTCTCGCCGCTCGCGTAGCGGCGGCAGCACCAGGGGAAACACAAAGATGCGGTGAAATAAATCCTGCCGGAACCTTTCCTCCCGGACCCGTCCTTCCAGGTCGCGGTGCGTTGCCACCACAACGCGGACGTTGACCGCGACTGGCTTGTCGCCCCCAATGCGCTCCACTTCTCCTTCTTCGAGAACGCGCAACAGCTTGGCTTGCATGTTCAGCGGCATGTCGCCGATCTCATCCAGAAAGATCGTTCCCTGGTCCGCTTGCTCGAACTTACCAATGTGTCGACCAGATGCACCGGTGAACGAACCCTTCTCGTGTCCGAATAATTCCGATTCGATCAACTCCGCCGGCACCGCCGCACAATTCAGGGTTACGAACGGTCCACTCGCACGTGCGCTCCGATCGTGAATTGTGCGAGCCACCAACTCCTTGCCGGTACCGGTTTCGCCGAGAATGCAAACTCGCGACTCGCTGGCGGCGACCCGCTCCAGTTGTGCCATCACCCGCCGCATCGAGTCACCCTGCCAAACGATTTCGTGCTTGCCCAGGCGTTGCCGCAGTTGACGGTTCTCGCTTTCCAATCGTTGTAGCTTCAGCGCGTTTTCGACCGTGAGCATCAGCTTGTCGGTCGTGATTGGCTTTTCCAGGAAATCGAGCGCACCCAGTCGCGTCGCCCGCACTGCCATCTCGATGTGTGCCTGTCCCGACATCATCACGACCGGCGCAGTCACTCCCTGCTGTTTTAGTTCTTCGAGCAGAGCGAGTCCGTCTTTGCCCGGCATTACGACGTCCGACAGGATCAGGTCGAAGCTCTGTGCCTTCGCGAGTTCCAGAGCCTTGGTCGCGTTGTCGCATACGGTCGCCTCATGTCCCGCCAGGCGGAACGCCCGCGACAATGATGCCAGCGTGTTGGCTTCATCATCGACGATCAAGAGATGCGCTTTGATTGGCACCCGTCCTCCAGTTGCTTCCTTCGTGAAAAGTAGCGTCCTTCGTATTCAAAGCTCTTTGATTGCGGCCATCACTCAAAATCATGCTGTCGCTGCTGACTCCACCCCAACCGGCAGCTCGATCACGAATGTCGTTCCCAGCCCCGGTTCGCTCCTTACGCTAATTCTGCCACCATGGTCACTCACCACAGACTGCACAATCGCCAACCCGAGCCCGGTTCCGTGCTGCTTGCTCGTGTAGTACGGTGTAAAAATACGCTCGCACTCTTCGGGCGTGAGTCCCGATCCGGTGTCGGCAACTTCAATGACCACCCTGCCATCGTTGCACCTCGTGCGCAGAGTGAGTGTGCCACCCTTCGGCATGGCGTCCATTGCATTGAGCACTAGATTCGATAGTGCACGGTGCAGCAGTTCGGGGTCCACCGCGCTCGGTGCAAGACGTTCATCGAGTTCCAGCTTACATGCGATCGGCGTCCGTCCCGGCGACTGCAACTGCGCTTGAAAGAGTTGCGCCACCCCACGGATGAGTTCATTCACCGAAACCTGCTGCAACTGCGGATGGGGCATCTTCGAAAACTCGCTGAACCGTCCAATGATCGCTTTCAGATTCGAGATCTCGGCCAACAGTGTTCGTGAGCTCTCGCGAAATACTTCGTCGAACTGCTCCGGACTCTGCAGCCGCGCTCGCACCAGATTCTCGACCGTGAGTTGCAGAGGGAACAGCGGATTCTTCAACTCATGCGCTAGCCGCCGGGCCAACTCACGCCACGCGGCGACGCGCTCGGTCTGTACCAGGCGCTCTTTCTGCGTCAGCAGCTCCGTTGTCATTCGGTTGAACGAATCTGCCAGTTGCGAGACTTCGTCGTGCCCGGACACGTCTACTCGCGTGTCCCAGTTTCCGGCAGCAACATTCCGCGCCGCGCGAGCCAGTTGCACCACCGGCCGCGTCACTCGCGCCGCCGCCCAACTGCTGAGGAGGATCGCCAGGATAATTCCACCGCTACCCACCATCAGGGCCGATGCGCCAATGTGCCGCTTCAGTTCCACATAGGACCGCCGCGACGTTCCAATCAGCAGAATCCCCAGCAGCGGATGCTCCTTGCCTACGCCCCGCAGCGGAATCGCATGAAACACCTCGTCATCCGCCTGATCCTTCGACCAATGCACGATTCCTGTCATTTCCTCGTTGTACTGCCGCACCGCCTCAATCAGCGTCTTGAATTTTTCCACCGGATGAGCCGCATCAGGTGCATCTCCCGTCGATGACGGATCGAGCAGCATGTCGGCTGAGAAATGATCTCCCCGATTCTGATACAACAGCGCCCGCATGTCGGCGGGCAAATCCAGTGCTGAAAGGAAACTGCGGTCCAGTCGACGCCCTCCGATCACGTACACCGGATGGTCACCCACGCGCGTTGTCCGCACTGCGAACATGCCGAGGACAGTCGCGTCTTGCAATTCTTCCTGCTTCAGAAATGCACCTTGATCGTTGGATGCGGAGAGATTCTCGAATGCGACTTCGGGATAGCCAAACTTTGCCGGCCACTGCGCAGAAGAAATGATGGTCCCGCGCGCATCGACAAGCTCCAGAAAATCGAGCTGTCGGCTCTCAGCCATGGATTTGGCCAGCTCAAAATATCCAGCGGAGTCCGTGGACGTTCCATTCAGCGCCGTGGTCATCCGGGTCAACGGCTCCGAAGCAGCAATGCCTTCGACGCGGCGCGCGACCTCGCCACCCTGATGAACAAACTCTCGCTGGAATTGAGTGATAAGCGCCGCCGTCCTCTGGCCTTCGGTTTTCTCGAATGCATTTCGCGTAATCACCAGAACAAGTCCAGCGACCGCCGCTACCGACAAAAAGACCGTAAGCGCGAACACGGCCAGCAGTTTACGGCGAAAAGTCATGGCCTCCCGCTCCTCAGCCATGCGTCGGACAGGTTCCAGCTTCCATCCGCACGCAGCGTCCAATTCTCCAGCGCAGGTGCGGCAGCGTACGACACGGGCAGATGAAACAGAGGAACAGCCCGCTGCGTCGCCAGTTCCGCTTGTTCCGCAGCATACAGATCCTCCACCGAGCCGCCCCATTTCACAGCGGGCATTCCCATCTGCGCAGCCACGTTCGACAGCGCGATCCACGGATCGAGCGAAACCAGCGGAATTCGCACCAGTCGTAAATCAGCAGTACTGGCGTTTGTCGGTTGCAGTGACAACCCAGCGTCTCTCGCGTTCAATGCAATGCGCTCCACCAACAGTCGCGACAGCGGATCGCCGGCGTCGTATCCGACCGTCCAGGTTGGGATTGCACGCACCTGTTCACGTGCATGACGCGCCCTGGGAAGATCGGCGTCAGTGGGAAAAACGAATCCGTATCCGCTCAACCAGTTTGGAAGAATGCTGGCCGCAGGTTCACCTGCGCCCTGCAACAACACGCTGCGAATCGATCCCCGCTCCACGCTGAGGGCGAGCGCTTCTCGCAACAGCTTGTCGTTCCCAGACACTACGTCGCGCGTGAAAACCAACGCCAACAGCTCAACCGGAGCCGAGCTTGCCAGGAACTGTCCGCCATTCGACACCCGGTGCGATTGCTCGGGAGCCACCTCCACCAGGTCGGCCTTGCCCAATTCCAGCGCGATCGCCTGATCGTGCGAACTCTTCCCCATCTCAATGTCAATGCGGTCGAGAAACGGACGCCCCCGCCAATAACCTTCCTCAGCAGCCAGCATCAACTTCTTTCCCGCTTGCCAATCTACAATGTGAAAGGGTCCCGTCCCGCTCGGCATGGTGTCGGCATTTCTCTTCGCAATCGCATTTCGCGAGAGCGCAAGTTCAGCCAGTAATCCGGGATCGGCCGCACTCAGTTCGACCACGACCGACTCCCCGTCCGCAGCCACACTCCATGATGGATTAGCGGCGCGCACGGAAGCAGCGACAGCCTCTGGCGTTAGCGCCGAGCCGTCGTGAAACTTCACTCCGCGCCGCAACCGGAACTGCCAGCGCTGGCTGCCCGCCGAAGTCTGCCAGGATATAGCCAGTGAAGGTTGAACGCGTCCGCGTTCGCCCATCGTCACCAGCGTGTCGAACATCAACATCGTCAGACTGCGTCGTGCAAAGGAATCTGGCTGCGCCCCGTCCGCCGGGTCGAGTGTCATGGGTGCGGCATGCATGGCTACGCGCAGCACGCCCCCGTACTGAGGCCGCGTCTCCGCATCCGCCAGCGCCACCAACAACAGGCTACTGACTACAAGCCACCGCCACTCGAATGGCCTCATAGCTCCCTGTCTCACGATCTCTCGTAATAACGACGCCCGTGTCACCCTTCGCTTCTGTCCATAGCGCCGTGATCGCGCCCGGAAACTCAACCGCCGCACTCACCGCCACCGGATCACGATCAGGAAATTCGTACGCCCGTACCGAATCTCCATTTCCAACTCCCGAACCTGCGGCCAGCACTTGCCAACCGGCGCCACATGCCGTTTTCACGCTGGCCAAGTCACTGCCCCATCCGAGCCTGAGGCTCTGATCGGTCACACCATCGACCACATGGACCTGTGCGTCGGTTGCAGTGAAGAGCCACCACATGTCCTTGTCTCGAGGGAGCAATGCTGCGGAGTAGAACTTGGTCACAGATGTTAACTTGCCCACGCCCGGAGTCAAAGCGCCGGTGAAAAAATTGCGCGCAGGGGCAAAGAAGGCTTCGAGCTGAGGAACCACCGTCGAAGCGCCGTTCCCCAGCCCCGCACTCGGAAAAACAGACAACGTCCCGCCATTGAGTGTCCCCGCGACCAGCGGCCACGGATCATCGCCTTCGCGGCAACTCAAAGTCAGCGGCAGTCCCGATCCGATGCGGCAATGCACGCCCGGAAGATAAATATCCAGTAGATGGTCTTTTGCCAGAATGAGTCTTCCGCGCAAATCCCGTGGCCAGGGCCGCGCGTGGACGATGCTCAGTTCCTGCTCAAGCTGCCACTTACCACCCTGCAGGCGGTATAGCGAAATCTTTTCCGGCGACAGCACCGCGATATGGGTTGGAGTTGTGCTCTCCTCCAGCACGGCAACATCCAGAATAGGATCGTCGGAATTCCAAAGGGGAATCTTGCGCAGGCTGAGTGGCACGGTGTCGTAACCTGCGGTCGATCCCTCAGGTCGCGCGGCCGAGACCATCACAACAGCAACCTGCGCTCCGCCCTGATGAATCTCCGCCACCCACACGTAGGACGCAGGATTCTCCGACAGTGAAATTGCGACGGTGGCCGCAGCTTGCTCCGCCTTCACCAGGCGGATCCCGAGTCCCTCAAGTGCGCTGCGCAGACCGTTCTGAACAATCTCGCTGTCGCGCCTTCCGAGCGACGAATGATTCTCCAGCGACAGCGCCATCGCGCCTGGTCCTGTAACCGCGACAATCTTTCCGGCGAGTTGGTGCTCGGCAGAATTCCAGTCGGCCGCGATGGCGGCAACTGCCAACCCGAGCACCACAAAGGAGAGTCGTACAACAACGCGGAGTCCGGGCGCAGTCCGTAAGGCGCAATTCACCATGTTCGGGATGGCCAAATTATAAACCGCTCTCTGCACGCGTTCGCTTCCAGCCTCTGTACTGTTTGGACACCATGACCGCATGTTGTGACAACGACTACACCACCTGGAGACAGCCGCCTCGGCTGTCCCAGCGAGGGCGAAGCGCAGCCCCCCCGGGTGCAGCGCCTCAGCGCTTCTGCGCCGACTTAACGGTAACCGTCTGCTCGGCCAGTTTTGCCGGCGCGAAGAACAATCGGAATACTTGCCCGAAGATCAATTCTTCCGCCAATAGTGCGACAGCCAACGAAAATACCATTCCAGCTATCACTGCCATGAATGTGATTGCCATTTGCATAACGTCCTCCCTGAACCCCTGACCTGTAATTCAGCTACTGACCAGACGGCTGATCGGTCGCCGCCATCGCCAACTCCTCTTGTTCGTCGCCGAAGATTTGTGCAATCTGTTCGTCGCGTTCATCGCGAATCTCGACCGCGTCGCCCACTCGCAACATGGCAAACAGTCGCTCCATGTCGCGATTGCGCAGCCGGATGCATCCGTGCGATGCCGCCTTCCCTACGGACCTTGGCGCGTTCGTGCCGTGAATCCCGTAGCCCTTCCGGCTGAGGCCCAGCCAGCGCGTGCCCACCGGATTGTCTTTTCCGGTCGGGATCACCGTGCCTGAGCGGTAGTAGGTAGGATTGGCAATGCGATTGACGATCTGGAACTTGCCGGAAGGACTTGGGCTCACATCAGCGCCCACTGCCACCGGGAAAGTCGCAATGACCCTCCCGTCATCGACTACAGCCAGCTTGCGGTCCGGAATGCTGACCACCACTGTTCGCGGGGTACGATTGCCGCTCGCCGGTTGAGCCGCCTGTCCGAAGCAAGATGTGGCCAGAGCCAATGTGACGATCGCTGGGAGGATTCTCCCGCCGAGCCCCGTAGCACCCTTGTCGTCCAAGTTCGTCCGCTTGTGAATTCGTAGCATGCCAATACAAGAGGCAAGACGGGAGCCAGACAGTATCAGATTGAAAATAAAAGGGTTAAGGAGCCAGACGAGGCACAGATCAATGTGCACACAGCCACGGTGTGTCTTCATTGACACACTCATGCGGCTGAGCTTTGCGGGTTGGTTTCAGCGCGGTACGGCCTCCACCGGTGTTCACGAGGAGACAGATTGCGCCATGGGAGAGCGGGGTTTCAACGGCTGGGTAAGGTTCAGATTTCAGGGACGTGGTTTCCGCCAGTGTGGTCGTCTTGGACCGTCTTGTAGCCTTTCCAAGTTCGAAGACACTTCAAGTGAGGTTGGCGAATAGGGGAGGTGGGGAGGGCTCCGGATCTCTGAAGCCTTCAAGCGCCCGGCCCCCGCCGTCTGGGGAAACGGCTTGTGGGGTTCTGTGGGTGGGGCCGGGCGATCCTTTTAACTAGAAGGCCTAGTTCAATTGTGCCTATTTAAGCCCTATCTCGTTTCCATTTCTGTGATGGTCGTCACAGTTGACCGTGATTGTCATCATCCGAAAATCATCGAGCCATCGCGTCCCGCCCCTCGCAAGAGTCCGCCCTCTCCCGACACGCACAACCGACTGTGACGCGAATCACCGCTGCATTGTCCCGTCTTTCTTACACTGATAATCGAGCGAGCCGGAAAATGCTCACATCATTCTGGAGACCGATTCATCATGGCTTACGTAATTACTGATTCCTGCATCAAAGACTCCCTCTGCGTCGAGGTCTGCCCCACCGACTGCATCCACCCCAAGCAGGACGAACCCGGGTTCGAGGCCGCGACTCAGATGTATGTCGACCCCGAGGGATGCATCGACTGCGGCGCCTGCGTTCCAGCTTGCACTTCGGATTCGATCCATGCCCTCGAAGATGTGCCGGAGGAGAAGAAGGCTTTCATCGAGAGCAACGCTGCCTACTTTAAGCAGTGAAATCGGGGAGATTTCTCCGCTCTGCTCCGCGATTGCCGGGCGTTAGCGACAAGGCGAACCTGCCACGCTAATGCCCGGTGATCGTTTCAGTGCCATCTTCGTGTGTCTCCGTTGACTTGGCTCCAGTGCCCGCTTATCGTTCCCCGCCCATTCTGCGTCATATGCAAAAGCAGAAGGGGAGATGGCTGCACGCGGCCACAGAAGAAATGTTGAGTGCTATCCAGGAAGACTGGAGGACGTGGCGAAAGGATGGATACGCCTAAGCGTTAGTGAAGATGGCTATGCCGCTCCGCTCCGCCCGATGCCCGCTCCCGCCGCCACACTCGCTGCCGGACGTCGCAGCGGAGCCAGCGCCACCCCGTGATCCCGCTCGTAGACCAAGGTCCACTGCGCGGCACAGTCATCGCACAACCAGTAGTGCTCCACGCGGCGTTGTTGTTGCCGCGCCCGCACAAAAGGCGGGACCGCAGGTTCTCCCGGTTTGGTCATGCGCTCGGTCTCGACCAGAAACAGCTTGCCCTCTCTGAGCTTGAGGAAGGGTTTCGAACACTTCGGATTGGCACATTGGCTGAGCATGTTTTCACTACTTTCCGCTCGATAGGAACGGCCTCGGCGAGCCAGGAGAATCCACATCACCAGCACGCCACATGCCAGTGTCATCCCAACGCGACTGGGCGTGTTCAACGATTCCGATCTGGTCCCGCTATGTCAATTTTCCGTTGCCCTGCCGACTAATCGGCTATTAGTGCCGAGACATCGTCACCGTGGATTGCCCACGACGCTCTTGGACAGCTAACATCATTACCATGCCTAAGGTGCTGCTCTGTCCACCGGATTATTTCGATGTCGTCGATCAGAAAAATCCCTACATGTCGCGAGAAGTCGCAGTGGACCGCGCGAAAGCACGCACTCAATGGGAAAATCTCCGGAATGTCTTGCAGGAAAATGGATGCGAAGTCGAAACCATCGATCCCGTTCTGGGACTCGAAGATATGGTGTTCGCCGCGAATCAAGTTTTCGTCGGCGAAAAAAATGGCTATGGAAAATTCGCCGTCCCCAGCCGCATGGTCTATGACTCTCGACACCGCGAAGTACCCTACTTCGTCCAGTGGTGCCGCAGCCGCGACTTTCAAGTCATCGACCTCGAGTTCGGCGACGACTATCTCGAAGGCCACGGCGACTTGCTTTGGCACCCGGACGGTTCCCGCATCTACGCCGGCTATGGTTTCCGCAGCACGCGAGGCGGCGTGGAGAAGTTCGCTGCCGCCATGGCGAAGATGGAAATCCCGGTGGAGCCTCTGCAACTCGTCGATCGTTATTGCTATCACCTCGACACCTGTCTTTGTCCGTTAAACAACGACGCCGCGCTCATCTTTCCCGGCGCCTATTCCAGCGAAGCGTTGGCGGTGATTCACAAATTCTGGAAGCGCGTACACCTCCTTACCGCCGACGAAGCGCATCGCTTCATGGGCAACGGGATCGTGGTTGGCAGCAGCTACATCACGCCGTACATAACCCCGCAGTTGGAGAAGATTCTTCAACAGGAAGGGCTGAAGCCCTTTGTCGTCGACACCTCCGAATTCGAAAAGGCCGGCGGCAGTTGCTTCTGCATGAAAATGTTCTTGCCATAGCCACGACATACGCCGCAGAGACGTAGCTTGCTACTTCTCTGCCGCCTAAGGGAGACAGTTGGCACCCTTGGTAAATGCCATGCATGATGGGGCAAGCCGATCAAGCCGCATCAATCCCGAACCCATGACCACCCAGCCCGCCCCGACGCTGCCGGATCAGAATCGAAATCGTACGCTGATCCTTGTCGCCCGCTTCCCACGTCTGCGAGCTCTGTCGTGGTCCGAAGATTATCTCTACGCATCCCGCGGCTACCAACTCTTGCGCGCCAGAATTCAAAATCCATCGAGCGTGACCTGGCAACCAGTTGCCGAATTCCGGCCTGCCCTGCGGCGCCGCCTCTCCGTCACGAACTCCCTTACCGCGCGCCTGTTCCGCGACGGCTTCCATGCGCTCGCTGTGCTCCCATCCGGCGGACTTATAGCCGCGGTTCCGGGATCGATCGTTACACTCCGCCCGAAAGAAACCGAATTCCGCCAGACGCACATCATCACTCGGGGCACCCGGCCGCTGCACATTACCGCAGTCCCCGGCGGCGCAGTCTACTGGGGAGAATACTTCGACAATCCCTCACGCGACGAAGTTCACATCTACGCCTCCAGCGACGGAGGCGCGACCTTTAGCGTTGCCTACACATTTCCCAAAGGCGCCATCCGACATGTTCACAACATCGTCCATGATCCCTGGGGAAACTGTCTCTGGATCCTCACCGGCGACTACGGCGACGAATGCCGCATCCTGCTCGCCGCCTGCGATTTCGCTCGCGTCGAGCCTGTGCTCCAGGGGAACCAGCAGGCGCGTGCCGTCGCTCTCATTCCCACCGAAGACGCCCTCTATTTTTCCTCCGATACGCCGCTGGAATCGAACTTCGTCTACCGCCTCGACCGTGCGGGAGAATTGTCGCAACTCGATCCGATCAGCAGTTCCTCCATCTACGGATGCCGCGTCGGCACTCGCGTCTTCTTCTCCACCATGGTGGAACCGAGTGAAGTGAACAAAGGTCGCCAAGTCCGCGTCTATGGCTGTGACGTCAACCGTAGCTCGCAGGATTGGCCCGCGTTGCTCGAATGGCAGAAAGATCGCTGGCCCATGGGCCTCTTCCAGTACGGCAACGCCTTCCTGCCCGATGGAAACAACAAGACCTCGTACCTGGCGGTAACCACAATCGCTGTTGAGAGGGACGACATGGTCACATCTCTTTACAACTTAGGAGAAAGCCTTCCTCTGTGACCTTGGTGGTTAATGTCTTTCGACGGCCCTATCGCTCATCTCCAGCTGCCTCCAAAGATCCCCTGCCATAATAGGGACAGCGGGTCATCAAGTCCTTGCCCACTCTCAACTACTACCGACGCATCTTTGGCGCCTACCTCGGAGGCGGCAAAAGCCATCTCACCTTCTGGCACGACATGCCTGCCGAGAATCCGAATGCGCCTACCCATGAACTCGGCGAGTACTACATGCTCTTCGCCGAGAAGGCCGACTACAAAGGCGCTTACGACGCTTCGGGCGTTCCGCAACTCGACTACCACGGTCACATCGGCCTGCAGTACAACCCCATCGCGATCGCGCAATACGGCCTCGGCAACTACAATCTCTTCCGCCGCGCCCCCGATCCTGTCCGGCGCATGAAGTTCCTGCTGGCCGCCGATTGGCTCTGTTCCCACCTCGAACAAAACGCCCAGGGACTAGCCGTCTGGAACCATCATTTCGATTGGGAGTACCGCGACACACTCAAAGCTCCGTGGTACTCGGCTCTGGCGCAAGGGCAGGGAATTTCCATGCTGGTTCGCGCCCACAAAGAGTCTCGCGACTCGCGCTACATGGACGCAGCGAAACGCGCCCTCGCCGCCTTCTTCCAACCGATCACCGAAGGCGGCGTCGTGTTCACCGACAAATCGGGTGACTTGTGGTTTGAGGAATACATCGTTTCGCCACCCACCCACATTCTGAACGGCTTCATTTGGGCCTCATGGGGCATCTACGATTATTTCCTCGCGACGGAACATCCCGCAGCCCGAGAACTTTTTTCGCGCGCGGTGCAGACCTTGCTCCACAATCTCGATCGCTACGATCTGGGATTCTGGTCGCTCTACGAGCAGTCCGGCACGCGCCTGCCCATGGTGGCCAGCCCCTTCTATCACCAGCTGCACATCGTGCAGTTGCGCATCATGCACCGCCTGACCGGGGAAGAAACATTCGCTCAAGTTGCCGACCGCTGGGAGAAGTACGCCCGTAACCGCATCAACCGCACGCGCGCCCTGTGCTACAAGACCGCATTCAAACTCCGTTACTACTAGACGCAGTCACTGCATCCGCTTCCAGTTAAAGCGCGAAAGATTATTCCACCCTCGAAAAGACCGTGGTATGGTGCCTCCGACAGATTTCTTGCGAGGGAGTGACCTATGCAGAGACGAGCCTTCATGAACCTTACGGCGGGCGCCGCCACCGCGCTGGCTTTCAAGCCGTGGACGCTTTCCGCCGAGCCCGATCAGAAGAATCTCGTGATCTATCCCGATCCGGCGGTGGAAGTGATCGATCCGCGCTTCGAAAAATACAAAGTAGGCAACGCCGCGGTCGAGCGTTTGTATACGGGCACGCGCTGGGCGGAAGGGCCCGTCTGGTGTGCGGATGGCCGATATCTCCTTTTCAGTGACATCCCCAACAACCGGATCCTGCGTTGGCTGGAGGACACCGGAGAGGTCACCGTCTTTCGCAGTCCTTCGAACTACAGCAACGGCAACTATCGCGACCGGCAAGGCCGGCTACTCACCTGCGAGCATGACACGCGCCGGGTAACGCGCACCGAAGCAGATGGCACCATCACTGTCCTCATTGATCGCTTCCAGGACAAGAAGCTCAACGCTCCGAATGATCTCGCGGTGCATTCCGACGGAGCGATCTGGTTCAGCGATCCTGGATACGGCATCATGTCGAATTACGAAGGCCACAAAGCCGCCTTCGAGTTGCCCGCCAATGTGTACCGGCTCGACCCCAAGACCGGCGAGGCAACCATCGTTGCCAGCGACCTGGACAAACCCAACGGCCTCTGTTTCTCTCCCGACGAGAAGAAGCTGTACATCGTCGATTCGGGATCTCCAAAGCACCCTGGCGACCCGCGTCCAATTCGCGTCTACGACGTTGTGGATGGTATGCGACTCAAGAACGGCCGGCAGTTCGTAAACATGTCGCCAGGCTCGTCCGATGGCATCCGTTGCGATGTGGACGGCAATGTCTGGTCTGCCGCGGGATGGGTGGGCGAGGGCTACAACGGTGTGCACGTGTTTGCTCCCGACGGCAAGCTGATCGGCAAAATCCATCTTCCCGAAACTTGCGCCAACCTCTGCTTCGGCGGCGCCAAGAAAAACCGACTGTTCATGGCTGCCAGCCAATCTCTGTACGCGGTCTATGTCGAGACTCAGGGTGCCCAGACGCCTTGATCTTGCGTGTCTTCTTGAGTCGTGCCCGTACCGCGGGCTCAAGCCCGCTATCGCGAACTCCCCTGTCTGCGATAGCCTCTAACTTCGCGTGAAGATCCTCTACGTCTCACAATATTTCCCGCCGGAGATGGGCGCGCCCGCCGCCCGTGCCGACGAACTCGCTCACCACTGGGCGCAGGCCGGCCACGACGTCTCCGTGCTCACAGGATTTCCCAATCACCCCACCGGAGTCGTTCCGCCAGAATGGCGCTCCCGCCTGCGTCGGCTGATCTACAAAGAGAACGTCGGTGGTGTGAACGTGTTTCGTACCTGGCTCTGGCCCCTGCCCAACCGAAAAGCGCACGAGCGCATGCGTAACTACGCTTCTTTTTCCATCTCTGCCGCGCTGCGCGGCCTGACCATTCCGCGCCCCGACCTCATCATCGCCACGTCCCCGCAACTTCTCGTCGGGCTCTCGGGATGGTGGCTGGCATTCGCCCGGCAAATACCATTCGTCTTTGAAGTGCGCGATCTTTGGCCGGAATCCCTCATCGCCGTCGGAGTCGGGAATGAAGATTCTCTGCTGCACCGCGGGTTGGCAGCGATCGCCAAGTTTCTCTATCAAGAAGCCAGCCTCATCGTCGTCGTGACGCCCGCTTTCAAAGAGCACCTCATGCGTCGCTGGCATGTTCCCGCAGAGAAAATTGCAGTCGTCGAAAACGGAGTCGAGACCGGCCTCTTTGTGCCGCAACCGCCTGTAGCCGACCAGGTTGTTCGCAAAGAACTCGGCGCTGAAGGCAAGTTCCTCGCAAGCTATATCGGCACCCTCGGCAACGCCCACGGTTTGGATACCCTGCTCGACGCGGCCGCGCAACTTCAACAGCAGAATCCGGATGTGATGTTCCTCCTGGTGGGCGAAGGCGCTGAAAAACAGAGGATCAGGTCCCAGGCGCAGTCCCGCGGCCTCAACAATATTCGCTTCCTCGATCAACAGCCCCGCGAAAAAATTCCCGCCATCATATCGGCGTCCGACGCGTGCCTGGTCCTCCTGAAGAAAACCGAGGTCTTCAAGACCGTCATTCCCACCAAAATGTTGGAGTTCATGTCCTGCGCCCGCCCGGTCATTCTCGGTGTCGACGGTCAAGCGCGGCAGATTGTCGAAGAAGCGGGAGCCGGACTGGTCATCGAGCCCGAGAATGTTGACGCTCTGGTGCAGGCCATCAACCAGTTAGCCGCGGATCGCGGTCTCTGCACTATGCTTGGAAAAAAGGGAAGGGAACACATTCTGCAGCACTTCTCGCGTGCTCAGACCGCCGAGAAATACATTCAGATTCTTCGAGGAAGTTCTTTGCTCCCTGTTCTCAGTTCTCAGTAAGAACCGATGGATCTGGAAGAGAGCGAAGATTAACAATCTATACCGGAACAAAAAGATTTTTCTGAATCTGCGAGCGAATTGCGCAGTCGCTTTTCTGAGAACTGAGAACTGAGAACTGAGAACTGAGAACTGAGAACTGAGAACTGAGAACTGAGAACTGAGAACTGAGAACTGCCCTACGGATGCACCGCGTAAATCCCCACTGCCGTGGTCAACGCCATCGCAGCCTCAAACGTCCGACCGGCCAGCACACGCCCGCCGCTCACCGGAACAAACAGAATATCGTCCGCCTGCAATGTGACGTCGGGTGTCTTGGCCT
>Ga0265338_10005823_pt1 | contig 15903 bp, 9 predicted proteins | sample 42126metaG_FD_193579 | JGI IMG/M metagenome (GOLD analysis project Ga0265338, IMG submission 193579) | Rhizosphere microbial communities from Carex aquatilis grown in University of Washington, Seatle, WA, United States - 4-21-26 metaG | ecosystem: Host-associated > Plants > Roots > Rhizosphere >... | reverse complement strand
ATAATTCTGATCCAGATAGAAGAAAGCTTCATTGACCAGGTCCTCCAGGAGAGAACCACTGAAGGGCAGATGGATCAAATGAATTAACTCTTCATGATCTTCCTTCTCATCCTCGTCCGCACCATTGAGGGATTTCCATTTTCCGGTACGATCGAAAATTGCCTGCGCGACCAGTTCTTTTCCATCGGGCGCGAGCTGGAAAAAAGAGCACATCTCGGCCTGAGCCAGGTTAGCCACAATCTGCACAAATTTATAGAGCAATTCATTGACGTTCAGCACGGTGCTGATGGCCTGCAAAGCATTGACGGTAGATGCCAGTGACTCCTCGCGGCGTTTCGCCTGTTTCAGCGCCAGACGGGGCCGCTCGTACAGCTTGGCATTCTCCAGTGCGACTGTGATAATCTGCACCATGGTTTCCAACACCAGGATCTCCAGCGGACTATAAGCCTGGGCACGCCGACTGGTGATAGAGAGCGAACCAACCACGCGGGTAAACATTTTCATGGGAATGAGCAGAAAGGTTTCAGCGCTGGTCTGATTCCCCCAGGTACCTGAAAGCAACTCGATGTTATTCTGCACTTCCGTGCGCTCATGCTTATCTAATGAGAGCAGTAATGTATGCTGCTCACGCTGGGTAACCTGCCACCACTGGGGACGCTCAGAGGGGTCAACAATCATCGGCTGGTTGGTCAACCCCTCAATGCGGCGGCCCTTGTCTATGGCAAAAATATCATAGAGCTTGCGTGTATCGCGATCGTGGAGTGTGAGTAACATCGAAGAGACATCGACGGTATTGACCACAAAACGATACACCTCTTCGACCAGATCAGAGAGATTGAGTGTATTGGGAAAAGTCGTGCTGATCTGTTGGAGACGTTTGATATGGTCCCTGGTGCTCAGTTGCAAACGACCCAGGCGGTCATTTTGCAGATAGAGGCTGATGCGCTCGGCCTGCTGTTGCGCGAACTGACGCTGCTGGTGTTGAAAACCCGGCGCGGGCTCCGCCAGATAGAGAATCAGAACCCCCAGGCAGCGATTGGGCAGACGCTTGCGATCGATGTCTTCATATGCCTGTTCCGGCTCTTTCAGGGGCAGTGTCAGATACCAGTTCGGAGTAAATGACTCTTCGACGGGCTGTTGATGGGCGCTGGCCCGCAATTCCTGGTATTGTTGATGAGCCAGGTGCATGGGTTGATTATGGCGCCAGGTAACCCCGATTAGATCCTGACCATAGGGATAGGCACTTCCAGCGGGAAAGAGTGCGGTGGCACGGGTGGTGGTGATCATCGCGAAATGTCCTTCCACGTGCGGCTGGCTCCTGGGAATATCTGGCATAGGCACTGGCTGGTCTGCCAGCTTGATAGTATTACGACGTATTGGTGGTCGCAATGGCGCATTAGCAGTACCCAGGGAAACCTCTTCCCCGTTCTTGCCATATTCATCAGTACGCCGGATATGTACACGCACAACCATCTGGTTTAGATTTTCATCATAAAGTGCCAGGCAGGCTCCATAGGCCGAAACCTGTTTGAGCACATCTTGTAATAACCCCTTGAGTAGCTTAAGAGGATAGTGCTCGTCGCTTGTAGGTTTTGGATCTCCCCAGATGGCATTAGACATTCGGATTTTCCTCTGATCGTTGCGTAATCCTGTTCAGGCTTTCTCTATGAGAATAAATGAACCACTGTCAGCCCTTTGATACATTTTGACACAATATGACGCAAACAGAACAGTGTATTGGTACAGGAATGTATAATTTACATGTTACCCGTACACTGTAGAATATCATAGGCTTCCATTCTATTCAACCCATCGGGCTGAATTTTTGGGAGAGCGTGGCTCTTCTTGCTCATAGCCAGTCTGAATCCTGTTCCAGATATGGCGATAATCCGTGTGCATGAAAAAATGCCAGAAACATTTGACAAGCTATGGTTGCCAGGGCTATCATGCTAGTAAAGAACTATTCTGCTGTGCATATTGAAGGAGATTCCTCATGGCCGAATCCACAGCCAATGGCACTGTGTTTTATACTCACCAACTGCCCAATGGCTTGCAAATCCTTGGTCAGCCTATGCCAGATTTTGAGTCCGTTGCGGTCTCATACTATGTAAGAACTGGCTCGCGCGATGAGCCTGATCCTGGTATCGCAGGGGTCTCACACTTTCTGGAGCATATGGTCTTTAAGGGGACAAAAACCCTGGACTGGCAGGAAATTACCCTCGAATTTAATAAAATTGGCGCCGAGTTGAATGCCTTTACCTCCCATGAGTCAACGGTTTATTATGCGCGTGTCCTGGGCGAATACCTGGAACGCGCGGTTGAACTGCTCAGCGATATGATGTATCCACGTCTCGCTGAGAGCGACTTTGAAACGGAGAAAGAGGTCATTATCAACGAGATCGCACGCTCGGAAGATCAGCCCTATAACCTGGCGTTCCGCCGCATGATGCAGACCTATTTTGCTGAACATCCGCTGGGACATGATGTTCTGGGGTCGCGTGAGAGCATCAGAGATATGCAGGTTGGCCAGATGCGCACATACTGGGAACAGCGCTACGCAGCGAATAACCTGGTCCTGTCTGTCGCTGGCAATTTTGACTGGGAACAGATTGTGAGCCTGGCTGAGAAACACTGCTCGAACTGGCGCACAGGTGATGCCAGCCGGCACACAGAGGCGTACCAACCCTCACAGCCGGTTAATGAGATTATTGTAGACCCCAATCTCAAGCAACAGATTATGATTGTTTCCATGCCCGCTGTCGATGTCAAAGATCCCGACTATTATGCCGCTGTCCTGGGAGGCAGTATCCTGGGCGATGGGGATGGCTCGCGACTCTTCTGGAACATTCACCAGAAAGGTCTGGCCGAGTCTGCCAGCGCGGGCATCTGGGCCATGGAGGGCACGGGCATCATGATGATGGAAGCCAATTCGACTCCTGAAGAGGCCCCACGGGTTCTGAAACTCCTGCAGGCAGAACTGAATAGTCTGCTGGAAGATGGCATTCATGAAGATGAACTGCGGCGGGCCAAGGATAAATGGATCAGCAATATGGTCCTGAGTAGCGAATCAACCTTCTCACGCATGCGGTCACTGGCCAACGACTGGGTGGTCGAAGGCCGTTTAATCAGCGTTGAGGAAGAGATTCAGCGCATTGAAAAGGTCACGACTGAAGATGTGATGCGTTCACTCAAACGCTTCCCTATGCGTGACAAACAGGTGCTGGTCGCGCTCGGTCCTTTGAACGAAGCGGAACTCCTGGCCTCATAAGCTCAGAGCCCGGTTTCTCAGATGAGGAAAAGCAGGCGGCTTTGCCTGCTTTTCCTCACAAATATTTGCGTGGAATGGGATGGCAGACAGCCCCTGAAGTGGGACAGGGCCCCGGCTTGTGTTTTTAGTGTGTCTATGGTACACTTTTTAATGGAAGAATAGAACTTATTTTTTAGTCCATTGAAATTTTTTTGCATTGGCTTTTACTTCTGTAGGCGCAGACAGAAGTGAAGATAAATAGAAACAGAATACATATACATTTGTGACGCTACATGTCTTAATGTAGTGAGGAGGTTTTTTTTACCTTGACAACAGAGAAACTTCGACTCATCCCCCTGGGGGGCCTCGGGGAAGTCGGAAAGAACATGATGGTTGTGGAGTACGGTAATGACATTATCATCATCGATGCCGGGTCAATGTTTCCCGATGAAGAGATGTTTGGCGTGGATCTGGTAATCCCCGATACAACCTACCTGAATGATAAGAAACAGCGTATTCGTGGCATTTTTATTACCCATGGCCATGAAGACCATATCGGCAGCCTGCCCTACCTTCTGCCGGTGCTCGACTTTCCACCAATCTATGCAACTCGCCTGACGCAGGGCCTGATCAATGTAAAACTCAAAGAACATCGCCAGGTTGATAAAGCGACAACCCACGTTGTCAATGCAGGCGACAAGATCCCTGTGGGCGATTGGCAGGTCGAGATTGTACGCGTCAACCATAGCGTCCCGGACGCGGTCGCGCTGGCGATTCGCACTCCTGTGGGTACGGTTGTGCATACAGGTGACTACAAATTTGACCATACTCCAGTGAATGGAGAAGCCGCTGACTTTGGGGCGCTGGCTCGGCTGGGCAATGAGGGTGTGTTGGTAGCTATGGCCGATAGTACACGTATCGAGTCACCTGGCTATACTCCTTCTGAACGGGTATTGAACGATTCGTTTGATAAATTGTTTGCCAATGCGCCCGGACGAATTATTCTCGCGACCTTTGCCTCGTTGCTCTCACGCGTTCAACAGGTTATTGATACTGCTGAACGCTACGATCGCAGAGTGGCTCTGGTTGGTCGAAGCATGGTCAACAATGTGCAAATGGCCATCGAACTTGGCTACCTGCATATTCCACAGGGCATGCTGATTCGGGCCGAGGATATCAAGCAGTTCCAGCCCGAACAGGTGGTGATGATTTGTACCGGGAGCCAGGGTGAACCTACTTCCGCGCTGACCCGGATCGCCAATCAGGATCATCGCCTGGTGCGTATTCAGGCAGGCGATACAGTGATCCTCTCAGCCACACCTGTGCCAGGCAATGAACGCATGGTCAATCGCACGATCAATAATCTCTTCCGCCAGGGCGCCGAGGTCTATTATCAAGCCATCGCCAATGTCCATGTGTCCGGGCATGCCGCTCAGGAAGAGCAGAAACTGATGCTCAGTCTCCTGCGCCCCAAATTCTTTCTGCCAGTCCATGGAGAATATCGTCAACTGGTTTTGCATGCCAAGCTGGCCTTCTCTCTGGGTATAGCGGAAGAAAATATTCTGGTGGCCGAGGATGGCGATATTATGGAACTGACGGAGAATACCTTTAAACCTGTCGGACATACCTCCTGTGGCAATGTCTTTGTGGACGGCCTTGGAGTGGGCGATATCGGGCAGATTGTCCTGCGCGATCGCCAGGTGCTGGCGCAAGACGGTATTCTGATGGTCGTGCTGACTGTCGATAAGGAAACCGGTCAGCCGCTGGCTGGCCCGGATATTGTCTCACGCGGTTTCGTCTACATGCGCGATTCTGAAGAATTGCTTGACAGAGCTCGTGAACGGGTACTCGATTCATTTGTCGGTCTGAACGGGCATAGCTCTGACTGGTCTTTTGTGAAAGATAAGATCAGGCATATGCTGAGCGAGTTTCTCTACGAGCAAACCCACCGTCGCCCGATGATCTTACCGGTCGTCATGGAAGTTTAATTTTACCTCTTTCGTAAGAAAAATCCGGTGCTACACTTAGTGTAGCACCGGATTTTTCTTATGAGTCGCTCGCAGCGAACTTGTCCAGCAACAGAGGAAAGAGAGGCTTTTCTATAATGGCGAACTGACAGAAAAACAGAACTCTCTGGCCAAAAGTATTGGTTTTGCCGTTTCCAGGCAGACTAAAAAGAAGAGACCTGAAAAGAAAGCTCTGTTGGAGAAGGATGAATACAATGCAACCAGCACGATCCCCTTCCAGGGAAGAGGAAGCGCCTCAAGGGACTCTAACTCTGCATACGCAAGCCGTTGAACGCGCAATCCAGGTCATGCACACCCATATTCAGGAGCGCCTGACACTCGAAGACCTGGCTTCCGTCGCCTACCTCAGTCCCTACCATTTCAATCGTACCTTTCATCGCCTGGTTGGCGTTCCTCCTGGCGAATTTCTTTCGGCCTTGCGCTTCCAGATGGCTCGACGTTTGCTTTTAACGACGAGTCTCAAAGTGATCGATATTTGCTTCACCGTTGGCTATACCAGCACTGGCTCGTTTACGAGCCGTTTCACACAAATGGTTGGTCTCTCACCACGCCTGTTGCGCCAAAGAGCACATGAATTTGAGTTAACTGGGGGAGAACATACCGAGATATATCCCATCCCATCCACCGGCAGAAAGATGAATAACTCACTTATCGGTCATATCAGTGCTTCACCAACTTTTAGGGGTACGATCTATATTGGCCTTTTTTCCAGCCCCGTTCCCCAGGGAGCACCTGTGCGGTGTACCAGACTTTATTTGCCTGGTACATATCGGCTCTCTGACGTTGCTGATGGTGTCTATTATCTCCGGGCCGCTGCTTTTCCTGTTGCCTCAGACCCTCAATCATACTTCCTGCCTGGCGAGAACATATTACTGGGCAACCATACCAGTCCATTAGTTATACGCCATGGGCATGTCTTTGGCGATACTGATCTCGTTCTGCACTCACCACGTTTGACTGACCCACCCCTGGTAATGGGACTGCCCTTGCTTTGAGAGCAAGAGTATATGAATTTGTTCCCAACTTGTTGATGGATGCCGCCTCCCGGCTGCGCGGCGTCCACAACGAACACCAAACAGCCGCAGAGGTAGCGATCGAGAGGTCACGGCTGGCTTTGAGAGTCAGTAGCGGTAGCCCTGGAGTTCAGGTCATCGGAACGTCCAGCAGCAAGCCGTGACCATTGGGCGGTGGGTCGTCCGTCCGTGCGGAACTGTCCGCCGTTATTTTCCCAGCGTTGCGGCCAGCCAGCAGGCGAGTCTTCCCAGGTCTCCTGCCGTCCGTACACAGTCATGTCCAGCAGCCCATAACTGGGAGCCATCGCTTCCGTACTGCGGCCACTGCTCCAGTAGGTCTCGAATACACGATCGCCGAGCCGCAGGTAGCATACCAGCATGCCAAACCAGCGCCCGGCGAGCAGGGCATCAACGGAGTCTCGCGCCGAGTACCACGGAACATCCCAACCCATGAAGTCACGGTAACGGACACTCTCCTCATATGGGCCTTCACAGAACGTGGCGTAGGTAACATCGCGGGAATGCAGGTAGGACAACTCGCGAACCTGACCAGTGAAGAAGGTACAGCCCTCGCACTGGGCGGCTGCGGGTTGGCCGTCGTGCCACATGTGAAAATAGGCAATCAACTGCCGACGACCCTCGAAGACCTCCAGCAGCGTGACTGGTCCGTGTGGGCCGATCAGCGTAATAGTGGGATCCACCTCTACCATCGGCAAAAGCCTCCGAGCCGCCGCGATCGCATCTCCTTCGCGGGTATGCGCTTTTTCCCGAGCGAGCAGTTTGTCCCGTTCCAACTGCCAGGTTGGTCTATCGACCACTGCGGGCTGCGCAGAGGTGTCATTATCGGTGACGAAATTGTGCTGATCAAATGCGTTCATAGGTGTTTCCTTCTTTCTTCTTCCTCTTGCATTCAGAATGACTCAAGACGAGCATAGATCTTCTTACAACGTGTAAGTACATTTATTCTATGAATAGAGAAAGGAAGGAAACTTCTCCAATCTTGCTCAAATCTCTATCAGTCTCTCTGTGTATTCGTCTCCTTCGTGCTCTCAATATCGGGCGTGTCAGAGAGGATTTCCTTCACTCTTTGGGGAACCAGAGGGGTGAGCAAATCGTGAAGCTGGAACTGGCGAGCGCCGACCAGGTCCCAGGCACGAGCAATCCCATAGAGATAGATCAGCACAAGCAATGTCGTCAGAGCAGAAAGAGTAGAAAGATCTCCAGGTGTGACGATTAAGCGTATGCTGTAGTCGATTTCAAAACTGAAGATGACCAGACTACCCAGGAGAAACAAAACGCTTTTCAGCTTATTAGCCCAGCTCAGAGCATCCTGGAACAGACTTACCCCCATAACGATAGTGCTGACCAGCCCGATCAGGCTCATACAAAGGGTCACGGTCCCGATAGTGGCATGAGGCACCAGTGCGAATAACGAGATAACGAGCGGATTGAGCAGGGCACTGTATGAACTGGCAACCTGGGCCTGTCGCATTACCGAGGTGCTTTCAACACGTGTGACTTCAGGCTTAATAGTGATAACAAGAAATATGAGGCCAAACAGAGTTGCTCCAACTCCGGCCATGACAGAAAAAAAGAGTGTGAAATCAGTTGGCACCATTGAATAATTCCATCCTTTTACCTATTTCGAGCAAAGTATACCCGATGGGAAGTGGCTTTTCCAGGCAGCGCAGCGTCCATTTCCACCTTTCGGTGCAATATCAGTCCACCTTTCAGTTCATTATTTACCAACCAGTAAGCAAAAGAAGCAAATAATCGTCACAAACCTCAAAAGAGAGCCCGTTCTGAGGAGGAAAGAGCATGAAGTCAGCAGGGGCCTTTTTTCTCGTCGTTGAGATCATTATCAGCACGATTTCTTTTTGTCTGAATCTGTCCACTTGCGCATACTGGAACATCTGCGCTATCATAGACTTGTTTAGAGGCCGCCTCATGAGATCAGAACGCAGAAACGGCAAATGGGTAGACAATCATCCGCCGTTCTTTGAAAAAGGTTGGCAAGCTGAGCACGTCAATGGTTGTGACGCAGGAGGCATCGTATGGCAAACAAGGAACAGAAAAAAGAGCCAGATAAGGGCGCGGGCATGGATAGCGGCAAATCTTCGCGCGTAAGCAAAGCGGCGGGCAGTATAGGTTCCAACCAGGTACAGGTGGAACAACGGTCCTCGCCTGCCAGTTCCCGCGTGCGCTCCAATGGCCAGGCATCCTCTCGCTCTGCAAACGCCGGGAAACCCGCGCCGAAAAAAAAGGCCACGCCAAATACTCCTGCGCCCAGAAAGCGGTCAGATTTTGCGACTCCACAACCAGCGGACTCGCGCCTGATCCAGCAGGTCCGCGACGGCTGGGGCAATATGCAGCCTCATGAGCAGCAGCGCCTTTTTAGTGTGTTCTTCCTGCTTCTGGCACTCATTTTACTTGGCGCGCTCACAATCTGGCGTGATCTGGGATTATTCAATCCTCTGGCGAATTTCTTTTTCAGTCTCTTTGGCTGGGCTGCATTTCCACTGGCCCTGGGTCTGATTGCTTTCGCAGGCGCGCACTTGATTGAAGGATTACGGAATATTCGTTTCATTAGCTGGCCGATGGTGCTGGGTCTGTCGAGTCTTCTGATTCTCTTGCTCATGGAGAGTCAGCTCCTTTTTGGCCATATTACCGGCGGCATTCTGGGAAGCGTCCTGGTCACTCCGATGTTAACCTGGGGCATTGGCGCTCATATCCTGGTTCTGGGCCTGTTTGTGATTATTACGCTGTTGACGTTCCGTATTACCATGAGCCAGGTACAGGCTGTATTACGCACGTTGCAACGCATCTTTGTAGAACCACGCGACACCCGCTCTGAGTCTGCTCAGGCAAGCGTCTCACCATTTTTGGGCCAGCGTCCACGTTTCAGCCGCTATGGCAATGGGCTGGCTGAGCATGAGAAACCAGCGCCACTTCCGCACAAAAGGACCTCTATCAACGAGTCTGAGGACGATGACGAGGATGATGACAACACACTGATTGATTTTGAAGACGATTTTGACGCACCTGAGAATGATCCGCGCAACGATATTAACCTCCATAAGCAGGAGGTTGTAAAGGTTCCAAGAGGCTCTCGTACACCTCTGCCGGCCAATCGTGAGGAACTGAATGCCGCTATTAAGGGAGCACGTCCGCAAAAACTGCCTCTCCCGGAGACGCCGGCAGAACCACCACTTGAGTTGGAGGAGATGGAGCCGCTCGCTCCCAATCCACATCGCGCGCAACAACCCCAGGTCATCCGTCGTTCAGCCGCTGAACTGGCCTCTCCCTGGAAACAACCGGAGACTAATTTACTCAACAGCCCGGAGGACTTAAAACAGCAAATGTTGGGCGAGGACACCTCCAGCCTGGCCAAAACAATTCAGGATACCCTGCGCAGTTTTCGCGTCGAAGCCGAGGTGCGACCAGAAGATATCAGCATCGGCCCGACTGTCATTCGCTTCGGCATTCGCCCAACAGGCAAGCCGATGATGAAAGAAGACGAGAAGGGTCGCCTGGTTCCGATCAAAGATTCGGCTGGCAATATTGTCTATGAAACGCGCACGCGTGTGAGCCGGATTATGGCACTACAAAACGACCTGGCGCTGGTCCTGGAATCGAAAACGATCCGCATGGAGGCGCCAGTGCCTGGACGGCCCTATGTAGGAGTCGAGATTCCAAATAAGAACAGCCGCCTGGTCACCCTGCGCGAAATCCTGGAGAGTAAAGAGTTCCAGACAGCAAAAAATAAATCAAAACTAACTGTAGTCCTGGGCAAAGACGTAGCCGGAGCGGTACGTGTCGGAGATCTCGCGAAAATGCCGCATTTGCTGATTGCTGGATCAACAGGTTCAGGAAAATCAGTTATGATTAACGCGATCATTTCCAGCATTATCATGCTGGCTTCACCTGAAGATGTGCGGATGTTGATGGTAGATCCCAAAATGGTCGAACTCTCGATGTACAATGGTATTCCACATCTGCTATCGCCCGTGGTGATCGAGGTTGAAAAGGTCGTGGGCCTGCTCAAAATCGCGATTGCTGAAATGGAAAAGCGCTACCGGCTCTTCTCACAGTTGGGAGTACGCAACCTGGATGGCTATCGTAAACTGCGCGCGGAACGGATCGCTCATGGCGACCAGACTCTCAACAATCTGCCCGCGATTGTGATTATTATTGACGAACTGGCTGATCTGATGATGGCAGCCCCGGAAGAGGTAGAGGGCCTGATCTGTCGCCTGGCACAACTGGCGCGAGCCACAGGCATCCACCTGGTCGTCGCGACACAACGTCCTTCCGTCGATGTGATTACAGGCTTGATCAAAGCAAATATTCCAACGCGTATCTCGTTCATGGTCAGTTCAGCGGTGGACTCCCGCACAATTATCGATATGGGTGGCGCGGAACGTCTACTGGGACGTGGCGATATGCTGTATTTACCGGCGGATGCTGGCAAACCTGAACGTATTCAGGGCGCGTTTGTGGCGGATGAAGAGGCTGAGCATCTGGTAGCCTACTGGCGTCAGCAGGCTACCGAACACGCGGCACAGATTGCCGCGATCGAGGGGAAGGTTGTCACCCCCGGCGTTGAACCTGGTTGGGAAGTCAGCGAACAGACAGGGGACGATTTTGAACTGGAAGACGATCTGCTGGAACAGGCTGAACAGGTCGTGCAAGAATATGAACGTGCCTCGATTTCGCTCTTACAGCGCCGCTTGAAAATTGGCTATTCACGCGCGGCGCGCCTGATTGATTTACTGGAAGAACGCGGGACGATCAGTCGCGCAGAACCGGGTGGGCGAGCACGCGAGATCCTGGAACCACGTGCACTATCACGCCATAGCGGCGGTGGCGAGGGCCGCACTATGGCCGACGAAGCTGCCGACATTATGGAAGAAGAGCGCCAGCGCGAAGAGTTTCTAAAAAAACAGGCCGAGCGGAACCACCAGAACGATCCTTTATCCTGACCTGCACCAGAAGTACAGTCAGAGAGTTCTGCTTCATGGTAAAAGATCTTCATCCAGCTCTTTAAGGATCTTCTGATCCTGCTTGCTGCTCAGGTCCTGCCGGGCAAAGAGGTCGGGACGCCGGGCCAGGGTGCGGCGTAGCGATTCTTTGCGGCGCCAGCGGGCAATATTGGCGTGATGGCCGGATAACAGAATATCGGGCACACCCCAGCCACGAAATTCAGCAGGCCGGGTGTAGTGGGGATATTCGAGCAAACCGTTGCTATGGGACTCTTCTAGCGTCGATTCTTCACCACCCAGGACACCGGGCAGCAGGCGGCTGGTGGCATCAACAATGATCATAGCAGCCAGTTCGCCACCAGTTAAGACATAGTCACCCAGAGAAATCTCGTCGGTCACCAGATGCTGGCGCACACGCTCATCTACACCTTCATAGTGACCACAGATCAAGGTCAGACGCTCTTCCTGAGCGAACTCGCGCGCGATACACTGGGTAAATGGTCGGCCCTGCGGCGTCAACAGAATGATCGGGCCACGCTGATACACAGCCTCAACCGCTGTAAAAATTGGCTCTGCCTTCATGACCATACCAGCGCCACCACCATAAGGATAATCGTCTACGACATGGTGTTTATCTGTTGTCACAGCGCGAATATCATACAACCCGATAGAGAGTAAACCTTGCTCCTGAGCGCGTTTAAGGATGCTCTCAGAGAAAGGACCATCAAACATCTTAGGAAAAAGTGTAAAAATATCAAAATGCATAGGAGAACCTCGCCGCCCAGGGGCACAATAACATGATTTCTGTGTTACAATAGCACTGTCTTGAACGGCTGGCAAGTAGTTGTGCCGGTGATACACCAGATCGCTAACGGAGCCTGCAATGTCCTGGTCCCACATCCAATATTCCGAGGGTTTGCACGATCAAATAACCATCCTTGTAGGGAGTGCCACACGTCTTCTTGGCGCTCAGGCCGGGGTTTTTGTGCTGGCCAACGCCGCGTTTGACCCTCAGAGCAGTTCAGAGTATACTCTCTACCAGTTAAGTCAGGCTGAAACGGCTCTTTTTCTGAACTCGATTCGTGAGTGTACTCAACCCGGTCCGGCGCGCCCACTGGTGGTTGAACAGGTCGCCCCCGCGTTAAGCGCACAACTGAGTGTCTTTCAGACGCAGGGTGAAGATAGCACGACACAAGAGGAACCTCTGGTGCTGGAACGTTGCTCAGTCTTTGTCTCTGACCACGCGGGTCCGCTGGGGGTTTTACACTGTCTGCGCCTGAAACACCTGCCTGCTCAAACGGGGGCTGTGCGCTCAGTTGAGGCTGAAATCCATCTATGGATTGCACAACTGGCGGGAGGGCTACGCGCAGCTTTACAGGCTCAAGCGCTGGTCAAAGAACAGCAACGCCTGGCTGCGATTTTTCAGCAAAGCGCTGAAGGGATTCTCTCAGTGGACGCTGCCTTGCGCATTCTGGATTTTAATCCGGCTATGGAACGGCTGACTGGCTGGCACGAATATGAGGTGGTGGGACACTTCTACTATGAGGTTTTGCGCCCCAAAGATCGCCAGGGCCATGATCTGGGCCTGCAAAATTCACCGATCATGCTTGCCTTTGCCGGTCAGCAAGTATCTGAACGGGAGATGTTGATCGTGGCACGCGATGGACAACATTTTGATGTCTCAGTGACAGCATCCTGTATCCGCTCAGTACACGGTGAACCAACAATAGGTATTCTCAATGTGCGAGACATCACCCACGCACGTGAGCAGGAAGAGCAGCGCTCAACCTTTATCTCGGTGATTTCGCATGAATTGCAAACGCCGATTGCGATTATCAAAGGTTATGCGTCAACCCTGACCCGGCCTGACGCAACGTTCGACCAGGAAACGCTACGCACCCGCCTCAAGGCGGTTGAAGAAGAGGCGGATCGTCTGAACAAGCTGGTGGGCAATCTGTTGTATGCTTCACGTATCCAGGCTGGTGGCCTGCAGATGGATATCACGCCACTCGACCTGACACACTTGCTGGAGCGAATGGCAAAGCGTCAACGCGTCAAAAATCCCGAGGTCTCTATTCAACTCGATCTGCCTCCACATCTACCAGATGTTATGGCGGACAGGGAACGGATTGAAGAGGTCTTACAAAATTTGCTGGATAATGCTATCAAATATTCGCCTGACAAAGCACAGATTACAGTTACCGCCCAGGCGATGGGCGATGAAGTCATTGTCAGTGTCAGCGATAAAGGTATGGGCATCCCGTTGCGTGAGCAGACAGAAATCTTTGAGCGTTTCCATCGCGCCGTGGACGGCACAAATCAGTCCATTCAGGGCGCCGGGTTGGGACTCTATATCTGTCGCGCAATTGTCGAAGCGCACGGTGGGCGCATCAGAGTCACAAGTACACTGCATAGCGGTTCAACGTTTTCTTTTAGTTTACCTCGCGAGGAAAAGGCGCAACTGCCAATGGTGGTTTTTTGATGGAAAAGGATGTATTTGATACACGCGATATGACAATCTTAATTGTCGATGATGAGCCGCGTATTCGCGACCTTGTGCGTATGAATCTGGAACTGGAACATTATCGTGTGGAAGAGGCAAATAATGGCCTTGAGGCTCTGGAGAAGCTACGCGATATTCTACCGGATTTGCTGGTGCTCGATGTTTCAATGCCCGAGATGGATGGCTTTGAAACCTTGCGCCACATTCGCGAGGTTTCAACGGTTCCAGTCATTATGCTTACCGTACGCCAGAGCGAAGCTGATAAGATCCGTGGCCTTGATCTGGGCGCTGATGACTACCTGGCCAAGCCTTTTAGCCCTCCCGAACTGCTCTCTCGCATCCGCGCGCTTCTGCGACGCTCATTGATGGCCCCTCCAGCCCGTAAAACAAAGATTGTGGTGGATGACGACCTGACCATCGATTTCTCACGGCGCGAGGTGATGGTGCGTGGCTCCAAAGTCCTGTTACGCCCAACCGAGTACCGTCTCCTCTATCACCTGGTCAGCAATGCCGGTCGTTTGCTCACCCATGAAACGTTGCTCTCGAAAGTCTGGGGTTATGAATATCGTGATGAATCCCATTATCTCCGCCTGTATATTACCTATTTGCGGCAAAAGCTGGAGAAAGACCCGGCGCATCCGAAATATATTCTGACCGAGCGCGGACTGGGCTATTGCTTTAAAGAGTTGGAGGAGCAGTCATGAGGAAAGATCTTTTCCTGCTGCTTTTCCTCTGTCTGCTCGTGCTTACCTCCTGCGCTGGAGATGGTAGTAGTAGTTCACAGCCAACGCCAGCAACTCATCAACCTGGCAACGACCTGCCATCTCCGACGACCCAGCAACTCACCAGTCTGTTACAGACGGAGAAACTGGTGCTGGCAACGCCGCTCCCTACCAGCGATCTCTATAACCTGGCTCAACGCCTCGGCACCTCTGTAACACAACTGGGTCCTCGTGTGAGTAGAACATCTCCGCTTAACGAGAAAGCCGGGCAGGAACGAAATTTCTGGCTGTATAACCAGGATACCCAGACCTATAGCCAGACGCGTGCGCGCCTGGTCTATGTTACAGCTCACACCTATATGTATGTTGAGGATAGCCAGCCTTTCAACCAGACCGCGCTCCAACTTTCCGCCAACACCTTTGAACAACAGATTTATACCAATACCCGCGCGCTTTTTGGCAGCGAATGGACGCCTGGTATTGATGACGATGTGCACCTGACCATCCTCAATGCAGTCGGACTGGGCAATAATGTCGGCGGAACCTTCCTGGTCGGAGATGAATATCCTACCAGCGTCGATCAGTATAGCAATCAACGCGAGATGTTCTATATGAACCTTGATGGGGAGATTCCTGGAAGCGCTGACTATAACAGCACGCTGGCCAACGAACTCCAACATCTGATCAACTGGCACGAGCATCCGCTGACCTTTGACTGGTTAGATAATGGTATGGCCCTTCTGGCTCAACATATGAACAATTATTCGGTCAACGGCGCTGACCTGGCGTTCCAGCAATCTCCCGACACCCAGCTCAACGACTGGTCCAATGATCCTACGCAACAACCAGCCTATGCCGGGGCCAGCTATCTCTTTCTCAGCTACTTCGCCTCGCACTATGGAGGCTATAGTATCCTGAAAGAGGTCCTGCAAGATCCAGCCGCTCCCCCCACAAATTTTGATGATGTTCTGGCGAAACATGGCTATAGCGAGCGATTTAATGACGTTGTCCGTAACTGGCTGGTAGCAAACTTTATCGCAGACCCGAGTATCGACAGCGGAGAATATGGTTATCCAGCCACCCAGTTGCCAGGGGCCACGCCCCAGCAGGTAATCATCACCTATCCATACGCCCAGACAGACCAGGTCAACCAGTACGCAGCGGAATATTATGATCTGCATTTCAGGAGTGGCCAGCATACGTTGAGCATCCAATTTACTGGCGCCCCGACAGTGCGCTTGGTCGGCAATGATCCCTCTGGATCAGCCGATGAATGGTGGGGCAATCGCGCCAATAACCTGGACAGCACCTTGACGCATAGCTTTGATCTGAGTAAGCTAAAAGGGCAACATGCGACACTCCAATTCACAACCTGGTTTGACATGGAGCAGAATCACGACTACGCTTAC
>Ga0265338_10005822_pt1 | contig 15904 bp, 6 predicted proteins | sample 42126metaG_FD_193579 | JGI IMG/M metagenome (GOLD analysis project Ga0265338, IMG submission 193579) | Rhizosphere microbial communities from Carex aquatilis grown in University of Washington, Seatle, WA, United States - 4-21-26 metaG | ecosystem: Host-associated > Plants > Roots > Rhizosphere >... | reverse complement strand
CGTAAAACAGCAACCAGTGGCCTAAGACAAAAGCCAGGCTGGCCGAAAAATAAGCCCAGATATGCGACAGCAACGTCGAATACGGCTCCTCGAAACTGGTCATAAAATGGCGCGCCGAGACGTAAGCAATCAGCCAAGTGCCGGCTACCAGCACTGGTAAAGCCGCGTCGCCGAATTTGAGATAAAAAATCGATAGGCCAGCCAGTTGCCCAACCATGGCCTGAGCGGAAACACTCAAGGCGTCGTAACGCGGCTTCAGATAAATCAGCCAGCCGGCCCATAGTAGCACCCAGAACAGTTGCCACCAGGTGGTCGCCGTCGAAGCCATGAATAGAATGGCCGAGACGCCAACGATGATATCGACGCCGTTAGAAATAGTATTGGCTATCCAGTAACGCGGACGGACGGCGAACATCCTCCACTTGCTCAAAATAACCAGCAGAATCGCCGGCCAGACAAAGTTGGTGCGCACCAAAATGTAGGCTAGTATCGGCAACAGCACCTTCAGCGCTATGTGCGCGACGTGCGGGAACCCCTTGGTTGGCGTAATCTTAGCCGGAAGTTGCAACATCTCTGCCTAAGATTATAACAAAGCTAGTCCCGGTCGGTGCCGTAACGCCAGCACTCTTTGGAATCGTCGAAACGGCGCTCACACTGAAGCGCTGTTCCAGATAGTGGCGGGTATATTTATCCTTGCCCTTAGTCAGGTCAACCAGTGTGGTCTTGGCTGGATTGGTCAGATTTGTCGTGTTGGCGATGGTCGTAACCGAGTAGCCATATGACTTCAGCAGAGTCCCTTCACTGGTGGCAACCCCCGCGACGTCGGTCGCGTTATAAACAGCGATTTGAGCGTTTTCTTTAGCAATAAAGCTGTCTTTAAGCGTATTGCGGACGTAGCTCTGGATGGCCGAGTAGTCATATGGTCCGGCTAAGGGCTCAACCGCCGACAGGCCATTTATATCAGCCGTCGTCACCAGCTGGTTCGGCGGCGTGTCCAAATCCAACGACTTGATGCTCGCCGAGGGTATTTGTTGGGCTATCTGATAGAGTCGGCTGATGTCGCCAAGCGAGAAGTCCGAATAAACGTTGGTCCCCAGGCTGGACAGCAAGTTCGAAACCTTCACTGGATTACTGAAGGTACCGAGCGTCAGAGTCTTATCTTTAATTGCCACCATCAGTGCTCGCTGGCGCTCGCCTCTAGCAAAGTCAGAACTGGTTTCTCGGGAGCGGGCGTAAAGCAAAGCCTGCTGGCCGCACATCGTCTGGACGCCTGGTTTGGCGACTATCGGACTGTTGTGGTTCTCCCAAGCTACGGTTGGGTCATACAGCTCCGTCGGCACATTGATACTGACACAGCCGATGGAGTCCACTGACTGCTGGAACGCCTGGAAATCAACCAGGACGTTATAGTGGATTGGCACACCGAGTACGCCGCTGACCACACTGTCAACGGTGTCAAAACCAGCCTGGATAGCTTTACTGTTACCGCTGGTGGCGTCCTCTTTACCGAGGTATGAATACTTACCTGATTCATAGGCGGCGTTAATTTTCTGATAATTGCCGACGAAACTGCCCGGAGGCATTTTTACCCACAAATCGCGGGGGATACTCAGCAAACCGACGCTGTGATTGATTGGGTCGATGCTGGCCAACATCATCGTATCCGTCAGATCCGCGCCGTCGTGCCCAACGCCGCCGATACCAAGCAGTAGGATGTTCACACGGCCGTCGCCTTCGCCTTTTAGCTGATTGATATCAACATTAGCCGCCAGCGCCGGCGCCTTGCCGCCGCCGCGGAACAGATGTCGCTCGGTTATATAAATCTTGGCGGCAAAATAGACGCCAAGCAACAGTACCAAGGCGCCCAGGACCAAACCGGCCCGCTTGGCGACTTTGCGGACCTTTGGGCGCTGGAAGCCGAAGCGATATTTTTTCTTTGGGATGGAGTCATTGTCCAATTCAATCGGCGCGTCCAACAATGCGGCTTCATCAACTTCGGGGATCATATCTTTCCCTATTCCGCCCTGGCTGGCTCGCAGTGGATAAAAACCATCTGTCAGCCTCATCACTGAACCGAGCGACGGCGTGCTATGCCCGCGCTTTGGCTGGTAGATACTTCTTTTACCCGGAAGGCCCAGCGGCCGCGCGTCCGAGATAAAACCATCTATCGGCGAGGACTGTTTGTCCCCCTTAAACTTCTTGCCCTCGTCCATATTTCACGTCTAAGTATATCATTGGCCCCATCTCGAGAATCCGCCTAAATTGTTTATGTCTTAGCTTACCCGTATAATATTTTAACAGATGAAATTAGCACGTCTTAAACAGCATCGGAAAGCCAAAGAGCCTCTGCCCGGAGCCGATGAAGAGGCCGCCAGAGTCCCTGGCTGGCGCGGTCAAACCAGGGAGTTTCTATCTTTCGCTGGCTTTTTTGTCGGCGTCCTCTTGGTAGTGATACTGATTAAGGCATTCGTTATCCAGCCTTATATCGTTGACGGCCAAAGTATGGAGCCCACCCTTAACGACCACGACCGCTTGCTGGTAGACCGTATTCCCCGGACCATCGCTCGCGTTGACGGCCACGCTTACGTGCCAAAACGCGGCGACATCATTGTCTTCAACCAGTCCGGCATACCCGGCTACAACGGTCCTAGACAGTTGATTAAGAGAGTTATCGGTCTCCCTGGCGAAGAGATTATCATCAGAGATAATAAATTAACCATCTTTAGCAGCGCGGATCGTCAGGGCTTCGATCCGGATTTTACACTTGGCTACCACCCGTCCACGACCCAGGTCATGGGCTCTGTCGACACTATGCTCGGCTCAAACCAAATCTTCGTTTTGGGTGACAACCGCAACAATTCAGAAGACTCCCGCTATTTTGGACCGGTAAATTTGAATCAAATCGTTGGCAAGTTATCATATAGAATCATGCCCTTCAGCAAAGCTGAACACTTCTAGTACGACACTTTTAGCGGTAAAAGTGTCCAAAAGCCGCCAAGCAAGCTGAGAAACTAGACTGCTTTTAGTTTGTCCGCATCCGGATTCTGCGGGACGCCCTGGCGGTTAAACGAGTCCTCGAATCACGGCATGCTCACTGCACGAAAAATAATCCGTTTTTCAGAGCTTGGGTTAATAATTCGAACATTGAGAAAACAGAGGGAGCAAGCGACGAGAAGTGGGCAGAATCGAGGACCAGCCTTTAGGCCGACTGAAAGGAGTTCCGCAGATTCACCTACTTTGAGCCGTGAGCGACCATCTAGCTTTTATCACCGTTCGAGAGGTTTTAGGTTCCGTTTTGCCGGAACAAAAAAATTTGGTTCTTTGGAAAAGAACTCAATTGAACTTATTTTTTATTCAGCGCTTTTGGTCAGCGCTTCGGCGATGCGCCCAAGGTCTTTTTCATCTTTGAAATGAATGATTAGCTGGCCGCCATGGGCAGTGTGCTTAAGCTGAACTTTAGTTGCTAGTTTGGTTCCAACCTGACGAGTTAAGTCAGTCTCGCTAAGCGTTGTTTTCTTCGCCGCCGTACTATCTGCGCCTCTCTTAGCGGCCACGGCGAACTGTTCAGCCTGCCGGACAGTCCAGCCATTGTTCAAAATACAATGTAGTAATTCCTCTTGCTTAGCGTCTATGCCTTTTAGGGCTAGGATAGCCCGGGCATGCCCTTCGGTTAACTTGCCGTCCCTAAGCGCCTGCATGGCTGCGCTAGGTAACTGTAGTAAACGGGTCATATTGCTTATGGTGCTAGGAGCTTTTCCAAGCTTTTGAGCGATCGCTTCTAGCCCCAAATTAAATTGCTGCTGTAATTTATAAATACTCAAAGCCTGCTCCAACGGCGACAGGTCGATCCTTTGGATATTCTCAATCAAGGATAGCTCCACCTCTTCCAACTCTTGCAGGGATCGGACAATCGATGGGATGTGAGTTAGCTTGGCGTCCTTAGCAGCCCGCCAACGCCGCTCTCCGGCCACTATCCGATAGGCGCTGGGACTTTTAGAACGCACCACTATGATCGGCTGGAGCACTCCATGCCGCTTAACAGAAGCGACTAATTCGCCGTGCGCGGCGTCGTTAAATTCGCGTCTAGGCTGCTCGGGATTGGGGGCGATATCGGTGATGAGTAACTTTTGTACTCTAGAACCATCGTCCGCCAGGATGGCTACATCCAGGTCTTTGGGCATCAATGCGTCAAAGCCGCGCCCTAGTCTGCTATTTGCCATACAGTTTATGCTCCAATTCTTTGGTCAACGCCTTATAGGCCCTGGCGCCTTTACTCCATTTATCATACTCCATTATCGGCTTGCCAAAACTCGGCGCTTCAGCTAAACGGACGTTGCGCGGGATGATCGTTTCGAACAATTTATCACCGAAGTGCTTGGATAGTTCGTCTTTAACCTGGTCGGATAAGCTATTGCGTGGGTCGTAAAGCGTCAGTACCAGTCCTAACAGATTGAGATTGGGGTTAAGACCGCCTTCAACCTGCTGAATAACGCTCAAAAGCTGGCTTAAGCCTTCAAGGGCGTAATATTCGGCCTGCACCGGTATCAGCACGTCAGTGGCAGCGCTCAAGGCGTTAACCGTCAGTAGCCCCAGGCTTGGTGGGCAGTCGATGATTATAAAGTCGTAGCTCAAGCCTTCCAAAACGTGCTTTAGGTAATACTCTCTGCCAGGCAGTTCAACCAGCTCAATTTCGGCGCCGGCCAGCTGGGCATTGCTGGGCAACAGGAACAACTTATCTTTGCCAATTTTTTTAAGCGCCTTACTTACCTCGGCGCGCGAAAACAGCACGTCGTACAATGTCACAGTCAAGCTCTGCTTATCAACACCAAGCCCGCTAGTGGTATTGCCCTGCGGGTCAATATCTACAACCAACACCGAGCGGCCGTCTTTGGCCAGATACGAAGCCAGGTTTATAGCCGTGGTCGTCTTGCCCACGCCGCCTTTTTGATTTAAAACCGCCAATATATTAGCCACTATTTGTTTTACCTATTGTCTTATCTAAGCCTAACATATCTACTTAATCACCCAGTAATAGAAGCTCATTACTTCGCCGGCGGCTGGTGTGTTGCCTGTTAGATTAGTATTAATCTTAATTGTGAAGGTAGTAGCGTTAATAGCCGAGACATAAGCCTCCCGCTGATTCGTGGCGCTGCCGACGGCCAGCGTCGGAGTAATAACAACTGACTTTGGCGCCGTTGTGTAGGTTGCATTGAAGGTTATAACCGTATCACAGGTGGCTGGACTGCCCGTGCCAGCTGTAATAGTAAATGAGCCAGCACTGTCGCTTGATCCGGCCGTAACGGCCGCGCTCGGTGAGCCGGTGCCGCAGTTGGTCGGCGTACCGGCACTTGGTGCGGTGCCTGTAGACTTTATGTGCCCCGTCAAAGTTATATCGCCAGTTCCAGCCTGTATAGCTACTGCCGACGAACTACTGGTCGAACCGATGGTAATTGTCTGGACCCCTGCCGAGCTGTCAGCTATGTGAACCGTGGAGTTAACGTTGGCCGAACCTGTTATGCCTATATACACGGTCGTATTGGTAGTATCAACCAGCAGAAAGTTCTTGCCAGCAGCGTTCTGAATCTGGAAAGCAACTGTGGAGTCGGCAGCATTCTGGAACAAAGCCGACCCGCCAATAGTCAGGTTGCCATTAGCTTGTAGCCCTTGCGCGAAGTTGCCCTGTCCTTGTACCTGCAGGCTTCCCACAAACAGACCGTTGCCAGCAGTCAGGCTCCCACCGACAGACCCAAAAGATTGGTCTCCTGGATCGCTAAGCGTCCCGCCCTGCAGGCCAACTAGGTCTAGGTTGGCACCAATTTGGATTCGAGAAGCAGAAGCATAGAAAACGGTTGATTTGAAGGTAGCACTTAGAAGTCCGCCTATCTCATAAACGTAACCGTTCGCTATAACCGAAGTAGCGAATTCTCTGCCCTCTGGCAGAGAATTTGTGTTGGTCGACCACGCCCCTGTGCTGCCATCAGAATTTAGTTTCGCGTAGTAGATAGTAGTGGTGCCATTGGTGCCTCCATCGCCACCAATTACATAAACATAGCCGTTGGATACCACAGAAGTATGAAGAGCCTGACTGGCTGGGAGGGTATTGGTATTTGTCTGCCAAGAACCGATAGACCCGTCTGCGTTCAACTTGGAATAGTAAACAGAGTTTTGGTCGGCGCCAAGCTGGCCACCAATCTCATAAATGTAGCCATTTGCGACCACTGTGCTAGCAAAGCTTAATGCCGAGGGCAGGGCGTTGGCGCTGGTCTGCCAAGCGCCTATCGAGCCATCAGCGTTTAGCTTGGCATAATAGACAGTCGCTCTTGCGGTCAACGTGTCATCAAGTCCGCCTAGAAGATAAACGTATCCATTAGCTACAGCAGCAGAGGTGCCGAATCGTGGAGACAGTAAAGTATTTGGGCTAGTTTGCCAAACTCCCGTAGAACCATCCGGATTCAACTTAGCGTAGTAAACCGTTGAGGTTGTACTGCCACCTCCACCGCAGCCAGTTTGACAACCACCGATTTCATAAACATATCCATTTGCCACGACGGAGGAGGCGTTTCTGCGCACGTCGGGCAAAGGATTTGCATTCGTGGTCCATGACCCTATCGAGCCATCGCTATTTGCTTTAGCATAATAGACCGTTGAGTTGGCGTTGTTCGTATTATCGACTCCTCCAATTTCATATATATATCCATTTGAAGTAACCGACGTTGCTCTATCGCGAACAGCCGGCAAACTACTCGCACTAGTCGTCCACGAGCCCAAGGCTCCGGAGTTAGAGCCATCTAGGGTAATGGCGCTGGTGGAAGTTTGAACCTGGAAGTTGGCTTGGTTGGCTTGGAAGGAACTGGCCGAGCTGGCTTGCTCTAGCTGTACAGCGTCTATGTAGAAAGTTCTGGCTGTGGCATCGGACTGTTTGATATAGATCTGGGTCGGAGGAGTAATAGTCCCGCCAGTGGTAAAGGTACAGGTGTATCTCGTCCAGGTTGTGGTAATACTCTGGCTGGTTAAGCAATTTATGTCAGTAGTTGCTACGTCTTGATGCCCAATAGATATGGTCGAGACCGTGCCGGAAGTACTCCTGGCGTAAAGGCTTAGGGTGTATTGAGTGGAAGCCGCGAATGTGTAGTTAAAGAAAGCGCCATCATTGGCAGCGGCGGTAGTAGTGACAGCTAGACTGCCAACACCGCTAGCCGCTCCAATAGCTGTTGTGTCATTGCGGGCGATGGTACCACTTCCCTTGCCGCTCCAACCGCTAGTACCAGACTCAAAGTCTCCGTTAGAGATGAGGTTAGGTGTAGTGACAGTGCTTACGTTAATTGCTTGAGCGCCGGTGGTATTCTGAACCTGGAAGGCAGAAGTTAGACCAGTCGAGCTTTGAAATAGAGCCGAGCCTGTATTGGTCAGGTTGCCCGTTATCCCAACACCTTGGGCAAAACTGGCACTTCCTTGCACCTGCAGACTACCAACGAACAAGCCGTTGCCGGCAGTTAAACTACCGCCGGCAGAACCAGTGCTCTGATCGCCAGGATCACTCAGTGTCCCGCCTTGTAGACCAACAAGGTCTAGATTGGCTCCTAATTGAATGCGAGCTGTGGAGGCGTAGTAGACGGTGGTAAGTCCAGGACCGCCCAACACATACACGTAGCCATTGGCTAGCACCGAAGTAGCCAGAAAACGAGCCGCCGGCAAAGAACTAGCATTTGTGTTCCAGGGACCGTTGGAGCCATCAGCGTTTAATTTGGAATAGTAGACGGTTGATAAAGCGGTTCCGCTACTATTTGTCCCGCCAATAACGTAGACGTAGCCGTTACTGGTAACCGACGTCGCATCCATTAGGGCGAGGGGCAATGGTCGAGCACTTGTCGTCCACGTACTAGTGGAGCCATCAGCGTTTAGCTTGGCGTAGTAGACCGCCGAGGTTTGGTCGGGAGCTCCGCAATTCCAGGTATTACACCCGCCCATCGTGTAGACAAAACCGTTGACGACTACTGATGTAAACTCGTCTAGACCTTGAGGCAAGGCGTTGGTGTTAGTACTCCACGCTCCGATGCTACCGTCGGCGTTGAGTTTGGCGTAATAGACTGTGGATTGCAGAGCGCTGCCATTATTACCACCTATAACATAAACGTAGCCATTCGCCACAATAGCACCGGCGAGGTTTCGGGCTGCTGGTAAGCTGTTCGCGTTTGTATTCCAGACACCAGTGGAGCCATCAGCGTTCAGCTTGGCGTAGTAAATGGTGGGGCTATAGCTGTTACTAATTATGCCGCCTAGTGTATACACGTATCCATTGGCGGTTACTGAGCTACTGTTTCTTACGACTTGGGGCAACGCATTAGCGTTAGTGCTCCACGCCCCCGTACTGCCGTCGGCATTCAGTTTGGCATATAGAACCGTATTCTTATCGCTCCCGTCCGAACCACCTATTTCGTAGACGTAGCCATTCGCCGTAACGGACGATGCCAGATTCCGGCTCCCCGGCAATGCATTGGCATTGGTCGCCCAACTGCTCAGCTGGCCGGACGTGTTTCCGTCAAGGGCAATAATTGAATTAACTGAATCGACGTTTATTAGATTCCCGCCTGTAGCATTTTGCAGGCTGAAGGCGCTAGTTGAATCAGTCAAAGCTTGCAAAGATATGCCGCCCTTAACCGTCAATCCATTACCAACAGTCAGTTGGTCGCTGATACTCTCCTGCCCCGAATTCCTGGTCATCCCTTGCACGCTGGCAAAATAAACAGTGGTCTGAGCAGTGCTGCCGTTAAAGCCGCCTATCTCATACACAAAGCCATTGACAGCGATTGAAGCAGCCATGTTTAATGTCTGGGGTAAGGCGTGAGAATTAGTGCTCCACGTCCCGGTCGAACCGTCGCTGTTTGCCTTGGAATAATAAACGGTTGATGCTGGCGTCGAAGTACAGTTACCAAGACCATTACCTAGTGTATATATGTATCCGTTAATTGTTGCGGTACTGGCACATTGTGTAGCAACTGGCAGTGCATTAGAGTTCGTACTCCAGGCACCGGTAGATCCGTCAGAATTTAGTTTGGCGTAGTAAACCGTGGGCTGCGGAGTCAAGCTATTGTCACTGCCTCCCATTTCATATATATAACCGCCGAGAATAACGGATGTGGCATCCTGCCGAACGGCTGGCAAGGCATTGGCGTTGGTTTGCCATGCGCCGGTAGAACCGTCCGAATTGAGTTTGGCGTAATAAACGGTGGACTGGGCATTACTGCCACTGCCATCATTGCCACCCAGTGCGTAAATGAAGCCGTTAGCGGATGCGGAGGTGAGTTCTTGCCGTACGGCCGGTAGTGCATTAGCGTTCGTACTCCATACTCCGGTAGATCCATCAGAATTCAGCTTAGCGTAGTAGACTGTTGATACTGCCGACCCACCGTTTGTTTCGCCACCTGTTACGTACAGATAGCCATTGGCGGATACAGTAGCCGGTTCGTCTCGTAGTGTCTGAGGCAGAACATTGGCGTTAGTTTGCCAGATACCTGTGGAACCGTCGGAATTTAGCTTGGCATAGTAGACAGTATTTGTACCGTTGCTCCCTGTACACGTGGATGTTGTGCCGGCTAGTATGTACACATATCCGTTAGCGTAAGCATAACCTCCGCAAGCTCGAGAAGTCGGAAGGCTATTGCCGCTTGTACTCCATGCCGCTAATGCGCCAGCGGTCAATTTGCCTAAGGTAATATTGTTATTTACTGAATCAATGCCCAACAGGGTCGTAGTGCCGGCGGCATTCTGCACCTGGAAAGCCGTCGTGCTGTCGTTACCGGTCGAAGGTTTGATTAGGACCGTGCCGGTTATATTAGTGGCGATGTTGCTGGAAGTATTGCCGATAGCAATCGAAGTAGCGTTGGCTTGGCCGATTCCTAAGGCTCCGGAAGCAGACTGGTCGAGGGTCGCCGTTTGCACATTGGCGGAGATGGCCGTTCCCGAAATATTCGTACTGCCCGTTTGCGTTACGCCCGGCGTCGAACCTTGCAGCTGCACGTAAGCACTCGACCCGCTGGCCGGTGTACAACCGCCGGAAGTACAAATTGGCGAACCGTTGACTTCGTAGCTACCGGTAATGTTCACATTGCCGGATGGATCAACAATGAAGACATTGTTGCCAAGACCGTCCTGGCCGCGCAGCAGGTCAGCCGTCTGGCCACTAGCACCGCGCAAGATCCCCACTACGCTGCTGGAGTTGACTGACTCTATATTAAAGTTGGCGTTGGCCTGTAAACCAACTGTGTTTTGGATGTAGTTACTAGATCCGGCACTCGGCGCGCAGGTAGCGCTCGGTCCACAAATAGCCACTCCGTTGATTCGGAACGAAGAGCCTGTGGCAATATTAATGTCACCATTTACGTCCAGGGTATAGCCCGGCAGCATGCCGATACCGATACGAGTGTCTGTAGAGTCGGCAATCAATAAATTGGAATTGCCCGCATGGTTTTGGAACACGGCGATACTTGTCGAGTCAACGGCCGGCTGAATAGTGAAGGTTCCGGTAAAAGTATTATTACCTGTAAATGTTTGGTTAGCCGATAACTTAGCCAGGTTGGTATCATTAGACAGATTTGCGCTACTAATTTGCACGCCGCCCACTTGGTACTGACCGCTAGCGTTTACGTTGCCGCTAACCGACGCACCCGTGGTACCAACGGCTAAGTATTTGGTACCGCCGCCAAAAGCCTGGACATCTAATATATCAGCCGTCTGGCCGCTGGCGCCCTCCAGAACACCTGTAACGGCTGAGGTGGAGGCGCTCCTTATATAATAGTTAGCGCCAGTTTGGATGCCAGTGCCGTTTTGGATGTAAAAACCACTGCCGGACGATGCCCCACAGCCGCTACTGTCGCAGACCAGATTTCCACCAACCCGTAATCCCGTAGTCGAATTGATATCCCCGGCAACATCCAACGTGTATGTTCCGGTTATCTGGTTAACGAAGACGTCCGTACCGTTGTCGTATATCAAGGAATCTCCCAGAGTCTGTGGACCAGTAAATTTCGGGATCTTATTGATCGTCCCACCCAGCGTAGTCACGCCGCCACCAGAACCAGAGCAGTTGCCAAACGTCGTGCAGATTGTGTATGTTCCCGGAGTGGCCGAGTTATCAAAGTTGTAGTTTAGGCCGCCCGTGGCGCTACCACTGAAACCGACCGCAATTATATGGCTTGAGTTGGTAGTCTCCAGACCCGGCGCGCTAAGAATATTGTCGAAGGTATTGCTACCGCTGAAGGTTTGGTTGGATGCACCCAAAAGGGCCACGTTGGAGCTCAAGAGGTTGTCATTAACTGTACCGCTAGCCAAATTAGAGGCGTTCAGGTTAGTAATCAGCGAGCCGTTGAGCGCCGGGTAAAACGCTAGGTTCGTGGTCTGAATCAGCTGACTAGCGCCGTTAAAGGTGTTGCCCTGCAAAGTTACATTAGGAGAAAGCCGTAAATTGTTAACCGTACCGACCGTTAACTGGGTGGCATTCAAGTTAGTCAGGTTTATACCCGACAGCACCGGCAAATCGCCGGAATTATTCAGCTGGACAAGCTGGCTAGCGCCGTTAAAGGTGTTGCCCTGCAAAGTAACATTGGCGCTCAAGCGAGCATTGCTTAACGTACCGGTCGATATATTGGTAGCGTTGGTATAGTAGCCGGCTGGCTGGCCGCCCAAAGTCGAGGCGCTACAACCGGTCGCCGTACAAACCAACACATTGTTGATGGTCAGCCCGCCGTTACCAAGAGAGGTCGCCCCGCCTCCGGCCGAAATATTGCCGGACACCTGCAATGTAGCGTTGCCGGTAGGCGCAGTGCCGATGCCGACCCGCTGATTTTGGGTATCGGCGACTATAAGATTATCGCCAGCCGCGTTTTGAACGGTAAAGGCGTGGGTCGAATCAGCCTCGTTCTGGATAGCTACTAGCCCGGTCGCCGTAAAAGTCTTACCGCTACCGATTGTCGTATTGACATTAAACGTCAACGCCGAGCCACTGGAAAGATTCTGCAGTGTGTTGTTGGTAACGTTGACGGTAGACGAGTAAGCCGCCTGACTAACCTGGGCATTCTGCTTTTTTTCTTGGCTGATCAGATATGCGATGCCGCCAGCGAAGAAAAGGCCGCCAATCAGGAAAATAACCGCCATCATATTGATGTAGCGGCGCTTGATTAATGCGTGCAATGGGCTAGGGCCTACTACCGGGGTAGCTTGACTGACAACCGTTTGAGGCGTCTGATTTATCAGGGGCGTCGTCGAAATCGACGAGAAAGACGCCGCCTGGCTAACGGGTAAGACTGGCGCGGCTGGACGGGCAGTCGGCTCTAAGGACTCCAGCGGTATCACCGATGGAGTCGGCGACAGCGGGCGAACGGCACTAGCAGGGGTCGATGCTTGGGCTCTGGCCACAAACATCGGCGTGGTCGGCATAACACCGGCCGGCTGTGAGCTTGGTAATTGGCTGGATATTGTGGCAGGTTGCGTGGTTTGGCCTAACGGGGGCGGCGAAACTGTGACCGGCGTCACGGTTTGAGGAGTTGACCCCTGTAAATCAGATAGTGGAGCGACCGGAACGGCTGGGGCGGCCGACATCGGTACGCTGGCAAATCCTTCTTCGGTCGCCGTGGCCCCAACCCTGTTTTCAAGGCTCTTTACGACCTCCTCGGCCCACTTCTCTATCTTGTGTTCGGCCGTCTCAGCCTCGTGGATTTCCCTAGATAGCAAAGACTTAGCCCGCTGCAAACGTTTACGGCAGCGAGCTGAGCAAGTCTTAGCATTCGGACGGCCAGAAAAAGGCTGTCTGCAGACTATACAATTTTTTGTTTTTTGGCGCGCCATTTTTTTGGTTTTTTTGTTTTAGAACGCTAAGCAAGATTATCAGGTAAATTGCTTATGCAGTCAAGGAGTAAAATCGTGACAAAGCGTGACGCGGGCGTTACAATTTTGTGACATTTTTACATGGCTCTCAGATTACCTCTACCAAACGGCGGCAAAACACTTGGCCAGCCGAAAACTGACCTTTCCAGGCTGTGGATAACCTAAGCGATCCTGGTGATTTTTAGCCGGGCATGGAGTTGGCGATGGCCCCGAACTTTATGAACGCGTTTTTTGGCTTTATAACGAATAGCTATGACTTTGTCAGCTTTGGCGGCCTGCTCAATGACTTCGGCGGTCACCTTGACACCCTCTACTGTAGGTGCGCCAATCAGAGTTTTCTCGCCGTCAATCACCAACAGGGCTTCGAAACTGACCGTTTTATCAACTGGTCCGATTTCCACCTCTATCTCATCGCCTTCGCTGACGAGGTACTGTTTGCCACCACTGGTTATAACCGCTTTTTTCATAATTACTTTATAAACTTACTACAGTAGAGGTTAACAGATAAGCCCTAAGGTGTAAAGTCGCCCGGGCTAAGCCTTCGCCAGCCTGATAACAAGCTCCTGGTCGTCGATTTTACCCTTCTCTTCGTGCTCGGCAACACCGCCAAGCCTGCTCGTGGCCAGGGTTTCGGCAAAGATTAACTTCTTAAACTGCTCTGCTGCTTTCGTCAGTTCCTTCGACGGCGAACTTAGGCCGAGTTTTATCCTATCCTGTACCTCTAGGCCAGCGTTTTTACGGGCGTTTTGGACAAGGCGGATGATCTCCCGGCTATAGCCTTCAGCCCTGAGTTCCGGCGTTATTTTGGTGTCCAGGATCAAAGGAGTCTGTTTACCTTCGAAGCTGACTTGTTTGACATTCAACTCATCGGTGATAATCGTGGCGTAGTCGGCTTGCAGACCACCGTCCAATCCGACTGCCACCTTACCTAGCGGCTGACGGACTTTGATGCCGGCATCGGCTCTGGCAGCCAAGCCTTCGGCTATAGCTTGGCGCACCAAGCTCATATCTGCTAGTACTTTATGGCTAGCCTTATCTGGCTTGTTAGCAGATGGCCAATCACTTAAATGCACTGACTTGGGCAGATTCACGCCCTGACTCAGATTCCGCCAGATGTAGTCACTCATAAAGGGTGCCCACGGTGCCATTAGTTGGGTCAGCCTTAGCAAGACGTAGTGTAAGGTGGCGTAAGCCTGCTCTTTATCCTGGCCGGTCTCACTTTTCCAGAATCGCCGCCGGGAGCGACGGACATACCAATTTGAAAGGTCGTCTATAAAACCCCTTAACGGCCTGACGGCCCGCTGAACTTCGTATCTTTCTGCCCCCTCCGTGACAGTGGCGACCGTTTCATCTAATCGAGCAGTTATCCATTGGTCTAGCACGTCGCTCGAGCTTGGCTCAGTCAGTTCCTTTGGCGCCTGCCAGCCATCAACTTCGGCGTAGGTTTTGAAGAATTTATAGGTGTTCCAGAGGGTCATGAAGACGTTGCGCTGGGTATCGAGGATGGCCTTTTCGTCGATTGCCACCGTCTCACCGTTGATGACCGGGCTCTCGCAGATATAAAACCGCAGAGCGTCGGCGCCATAGGTGTCAAAAACAAAGTTTAGGTCCGGATAGTTACCGATGCGCTTACTCATCTTCCGCTTGTCAGTCCCCAGAATCACACCGTGGCTGATGCAGTTGCGAAAAGCCGGTTGGTCCCACAGGATGGTAGAGACCACGTGCAGGGTGTAAAACCAACCCCGGGTCTGGCCGATATACTCAACGATGAAGTCAGCCGGGTGCTTAAAGGCTTTGACTTTATAGGGATAGCCGTGCTGGGCGAACGGCATGGAGCCGGATTCGAACCAGCAGTCGAACACCTCGCTTACCCGGCGCGCCAGCTTCCCCGAGTCAGTCTTTAGAACCACCTCGTCGATGGCCGGCTTATGCAAATCGGTGACTTTAGCGGGATCAACCGCCCGCCGCTTAATCTCTTCGAGACCGCTGACCACCAGCACTTCACCGTCGTCGGTCTTCCAAACTGGTATAGGCGTGCCCCAGTAGCGGTCGCGACTGACATTCCAGTCGCGGACGCCTTCCAGCCACTGACCGAAAGCGCCGTCCTTGATATTCTCCGGCACCCAATTGATTGTCTGGTTGTTTTTTATCAGTTCGGATTTGAACTGGGGGACTTTGATCATCCAGCTCGAGACCGCTCGATAAATCAGCGGGTTATCTGTCCGCCAGCAATGCGGATAGCTATGACTGTATTCCTCTTGGTGGAATAGGCGGCCTTGGTTTGTTAAATGATTGATGACAGGCTGGTTGGCGTCAAAGACATTCACGCCGACCATATCGGTAATCTCGTCAGTGTAATTGCCCTGTTTATCTACCGGCACGACGATCTTGATACCATTGGCCTCGCAAACCACTTGGTCTTCTTCGCCGAAACCGGGCGCTTCATGGGCGATGCCGGTACCATCTTCAGCACTGACAAAATCAGCGTGCAACACTTGGTGAGCGTTCCTATGGCCAGTGAAATAATTGAATGGCGGTTCGTATTTTTGCCCGACCAGCTCTGAACCTAGTAGGCTGTCGGCTTTCTTATAGTCCTTGAGCTCCGTAGCGTACTTCTCAGACGCGCCAGCCGCCAGGACGAGTCTTTCTCCGTTCCCTTCGAAGACCTCGTATTTAAGGCCTTTATTTACGGCGAGCGCCAGGTTAGCCGGCAGAGTCCAGGGGGTCGTGGTCCAGGCTAGTAGCGTCAGACCGTTTTCGAGCGGGAAACGAACGGTCACGGCCGTATCGACTTTGTCTCTGTAAGAATCGTCCAGGCGAGACTCGAAGAAGGATAGCGCTGTCTCGCAGACCGGACAGTATGGCATAACCTTGAAGCCCTCGACGACTAGGCCCTTATCATACATCTGTTTGAAGGCCCAGATAACGCTATCCATATAGTCCGGATCCATGGTGTAGTAGTTGTCTTCAAAATCAACCCACCGCCCGAGACGAGTGATGTAACTCTGCCAATCTTCAGTGAATT
>Ga0265338_10005821_pt1 | contig 15907 bp, 8 predicted proteins | sample 42126metaG_FD_193579 | JGI IMG/M metagenome (GOLD analysis project Ga0265338, IMG submission 193579) | Rhizosphere microbial communities from Carex aquatilis grown in University of Washington, Seatle, WA, United States - 4-21-26 metaG | ecosystem: Host-associated > Plants > Roots > Rhizosphere >... | reverse complement strand
ATATGTTCCTACACCAACTGATGTCCACGTGAACGAATAGGGATTACTTACATCAGTTCCTATTAGTGTGCTGCCATTATAAAACTCAACCTTTGCTATCGATCCATCGGCATCGGATGCCACTGCAGTTATAGTGATTGATGCAGGTGCGGTAACCGTTGTATTAGGTATCGAAATTGCTACTAATGGTGGAACATTGGCTGCATTTACCGTTACCGGTATTGCTTTCGAAGATGTTATCGCTCCATTATTATCGGTTGCTTTTGCAATGATACTATATGTTCCTACACCAACTGATGTCCACGTGAACGAATAGGGATTACTTACATCAGTTCCTATTAGTGTGCTGCCATTATAAAACTCAACCTTTGCTATCGATCCATCGGCATCGGATGCCACTGCATTTATAGTGATTGATGCAGGTGCAGTAACTGTTGTATTAGGTATCGAAATTGCTACTAATGGTGGAACATTGGCTGCATTTACCGTTACCGTTATTGCTTTCGAAGATGTTACCGCTCCATTATTATCGGTTGCTTTTGCAATGATTGTATATGTTCCTACACCAACTGCTGTCCACGTGAAAGAATAGGGATTACTAACATCTGTTCCAATTAGAGATGTTCCATTATAAAACTCAACCTTTGCTATCGATCCATCGGCATCGGATGCCACTGCATTTATAGTGATTGCTGCAGGTGCTCTTAACGATATATTAGGAATCGAAATTGCTACTGAAGGAGCTATATTCGGTTCATTAACAGTAACCGAAATTGTTTTTGAAAGACTAACCGCCCCCTTATTATCTGTAGCTTTTGCTGTTATAAAAAAGATACCTGCACCAATTGATGTATATGACAATGTATATGGATAAGTAACATCAGTCCCAATGAGCGTTGTACCATTAAAAAATTCAACCTTTGCAATTGAACCATCTGGATCTGAGGCCACAGCATTAATATCGATTGGTGAATTTGCGTAGACATTTGTTTTTGCTATTGTTATTCCTACAGATGGAGCTATGTTTGGAGCATTTACGTTAATAATAATAGCATTAGATGTACTAACTGCTCCATTATTATCAGTCGCTTTGGCAGTGATAGTAAATATGCCGGTACTTATTGAAGTCCACGAAAAGGAATAAGGACTTGCAAAGTCAGTACCAATTAATGTAGTACCATTATAAAAATCTATCTTCGAAATAGAGCCATCAGGATCGGATGCCACAACATTAATAGTAATTGAAGCAGGTGCCGTATATATAGTGTTGGCAATTGAAATAAAAACTGAAGGAGAAATATTGATTTTATTTATAGTAATTACATATACCTCGTCATAATATAAACCTCCTTGATCTGTAGTTCTAATCTTAATCGTATAATTATTTTTAGTATTATAATTAAAACTAATTTTAGATTTAAGCATATTGCCTATTATGATAAAACAATTATTATCAGGTTGATCATTTGTTAAAGAATAGGTAAAACTATTACCTGCATCCGGATCATCGGTTGTTAATGTTCCAATTAATGTATTACTGGGAAGATTTTCGTCAATCTTTTTATTCGACAAATTAATATTTGTTGGAGCATGGTTAACCGGAACAATTTGAGATTCCCTCTGTCCAAACATAAATAATATTCCTGGATACAATCCTCCAGCACCTTTCCAACCACAATTAGATCCAATATTTTTAGGCGAAGCTTTTAGATCTTTCATTGAACTTCCATTATGATTATTAGGACCAGGTTGAATATATCCTGCTTTAATTGTAGGATCTTTCCAAATCAAATTTCCGATTGAAAGGTAAATATCTTCTATTCTATACTCATTAGTTTTATTATAAGAATCGTCAACTGCAGCATAACCATCAAGTAGATCAACACTTTTATCCAAACCTTTTTTCATATAGGTATAGACATCGGTAGTAGCAATATATTTATATCGTTTTATTGAATTATCAAAACAACCTGTCATATAATCGGCAATTTTCTTAAGACTTTTAGTACCACCTTCAGTAGCATTAACACCATCAGATGTAGAATAAGTAAACAATTCATCATCACCCGCCCGATAAAAGGCATAAGCCATTCCTATCATATTCCCTAAGGTAACAGAAGAATATTGAACACCAATTGCAGCACTACGACCTTTTGCTCTTGTAAATTCATAAGGAGTACCATCAGGATATATTGCATACATGAGATATTCTTTAAAGAAATTCTTAGCAGTTAATTTAAATGACGCATTATTAAGTATAATACCGGCCATTGCAACAGGAAAGGTTTCTTCAAGACGTCTGTTGTTATATGCAGACGAAATATTACAAATTTCCGGACCATTTTCATAGACATCGCCTAAGCTTCCTCCACAATTATTTGCAGCCTTTAAACCTTCATCAACTAAAGTATGTGATGTTCTATTTCTAATATAACTATCATTTGCATCGGTAACACTCTTATAATAATATTGTTGAAGCTGTCTCTCAACTAATGCCTGGAAATAAATAGCACCATTTTCAATCCATTGTTGTATTTCATTTTTTTCGTTTTGACTGAAACCGTATTTTAAATAATCGTAGGTAAATATCATTCCGGAAAACCATTCTGCAATAGCAAAAGCAGGATTTGCATCGGCTAAATCATCTTTAGTCCATCTACACCATTTAGATTTATCAGAAAAGTCAACTCCCGGCTTTCTAATTTGCATGAGGAATATTTCACGAGCCTTCGATGCATAACTATCATCTCCCATAACTAACGCATAAAATGCAGCATCCCTCATATATTGACCATAACCGTCTTTTCCATCAGAACGATGAGGTTCAAATTGTTTATCTCTCGGAATACATCCGCTACCGGTATAGCCATTCCAAATATCGTCGGTAGGATTCGACATGAAATCTTTTGCTTTTCCCACTATTCTCGACCAATCACCTGGTGTATTATATCCATCAACTCCCTTATTCACATAAGGACCAGTTTTAGAGCGTTGTTTCCAGAATGCAATATCATCCTCATTATAATGCAATCCAGAACGCATTGTAGATTGACCCATTGCCGTAGCAACCACAAAAACTAGGACGCATGCAACCACATAACGACCTCCTCTTACTTTAAAAGCTTTCATAATAATACGTTTTAAAAGATTTAAACCCCCGTTTAATAGAGTAAAGGTACATTCAGAAAACGCTTTTATCTGTTCACTACCATCCTATATAAATTCACTAGTATCCTAGAATTATTCACTCCTGTCCTATTTATTCAATTTTAAGAGAAACTGATACTCTAATTATAATCTAAATAAATACATTTGCTAAAAAACGATTTTGATGTTTATCATTTTCACTTCTTATAGACGTAATCCTTTTAAAACTACAACTTCTATATAATAAAAGTGTATAAGAATAAAAATGCTTCGGTAGTTCTAAAGATATGATATTGGAATAAGAAAAAAAGCATTAAACGAACGTTGTTTATATAACTATTAATTAGGCTGACCCCTACGGGGTTCCATCTGACAATTAATGACTTAAAAACATCAAACATATATAAAAAGTCATATGTATTCAATATTCAGAGCACCCAAAGATGTTAATTATAAAAAGTATTCGTTATGTTAATCCATTTGGGATTGTTTACAACAATAAAAAACAATATTAATAAAATGAATGAACCCAATTATTAGCTAAATATAACATAAGTAAGAACCTTTATCTACCGTGAATTCACATCATTGATAAAAACAAATAAAAATCTTATTATGAACATTATAATGAAATATTTATCATTTGTTTTTTTGTTTTGCACAATGTATCTATATGGATTTGAACCCATTGAATTCGGTTCAATATCAAATAAGAATGGTTTGTCGAATAATTCAATTGCTGATATTATACAAGACTCTTATGGTTTTATGTGGTTTGGTACCTATGATGGACTCAATTGTTATGATGGTGTAACCTGTAGGAGTTATTTGGCTAATCCTAAAGATAAACAATCGCTTTGTGACCCTAAAATATATTGTTTGTTTGAAGATGCTGATAGGGACTTGTGGATTGGAACAGCAGGAGGAGGAATTTGCAGATATAATAGGAAATTGGATTTGTTTGAGAACTATCCAAATCAGCCATTTTATACTGCAAATTCAATCATTGAAATAAAACCGCATATATTGCTTATCAGCACTGAATTCGGACTCTATGAATATAATAAAACAACAAAGATATTCTCAAAAAAGACATTTAACGGCGACCTTCATTCATTCAACAATTCAGTCTATAAAATAATAAAAGATTCATATGGATTGATTTGGATATCCTATTATAAAGGTATGTGCGTTGTCGATTCAAATTTCAAGGTGGTTATTAAGAAAACCGAAAAAGAATACATTGGAACAACAGACAAAAAAGGAGTAAATTATCTTTATGAAGATAGACACGGAGATATTTGGATTGCCATCCAACCTCAAACAATCATTAAATATGATAGAAAAAAGAACGTCTTTAATACAATACTATCAGATCTGAAAAAATTTGGAGAACCTTTAATGGAAGATGTACTCGATTTAACCGAAGATGATGACAACAATATTTGGATAGGCACAATAAATGGAGGGTTACTATTATATAATACCGCAAATAGCACTTTCACCAGATATAAAAGCAGCCAATATATAGGAACCGGGCTACACGGAAATACTGTATCGGCACTCTATCGTGATAAGTCAGGTATAATATGGATTGGAACACATAAAGCAGGTGTACATTATTATGCTAAATCGAATAATCGGGCAAAGTGCTACAAAAGTGATCCTAGTGATAAAAACAATCTAAGCTTTAATAATATTAGTGCGTTTTTCGAAGATTATGACGGTAGTATTTGGATAGGAACAGATGGTGGAGGCTTAAATAAATTTAACCCCAAAACAGGAACATTTGAGCGATTTAATCTGGATAATGGTTTTCCGGTAAAAGTAATCCTTGATATTACAAGAAAAGATAAAACAACCTTATTTCTTGCTACATGGAGTTTGGGTTTAGTAGAATTCAATACAGAAACCCATTCGTGTAAGATGATAAAAAATCTATTGTTTAAAGACAAGGCGGTACTATCGTCCAACATTAGAGCACTACACAAAAGTTCCAATATTTTATATATGGGAACACAGGGAGCAGGAGCCTGTAAATATAATATCGATACACATACTTTCTCACGCGAAGAAAGTATTAGCAAAGATATGACTTCGTTTAATTGGGTAAACGACATAGTTTGCGATTCGAAAGGAAGAATTTGGTATGGCACCTATTGGGGGCTATTTTGTGTTAAAGACAACAAATATCAAACATATGTTAATTCAAAAAACAATCCTCGATCAATTTCATCCAACCTTACCCATTGTATTTTTGAAGATTCAAAACATACTATCTGGATAGGCACCAATAACGGTCTTAATCGATATAATGAAAAAACAAATGACTTCACGGTCTATCGAAAAAGTTCGTCCATGGAAAGCGATTATATCTGTAGTATTATTGAAGACAACAATCATGAATTATGGATTAGCACAAATAATGGAATAGTAAAATTCAATACAGCAACCAATGCAATGACAAGGTATGATGTAGATATTGGTTTACAAAATGCAGAATTCACCCCTCATTCCGTTTTGAAATCGAGCAATGGGCTTTTGTATTTTGGAGGCGTTGATGGATTTAATATAATCGATCCCACCAAAATGACGGGAAAATCTAATGTCCCGCCTATATATCTAACAGGAATAGAGTTATTTTACGAAAAACAAAATCCTCGATCAAAGAATAGTATCATCAGTAAAAGTATGATTTTGACAGATACTGTAACGATACATTGGAATCAATCGACTATAACATTTGAGTATGTAGCATTGAGTCTCGAATCATCTTATAAAAATCGATACAAATGTTTACTCGAAGGATTTGACAAAAAATGGCAAGACCATGGCAATGAACGTAAAGCAACATACACTAACTTAAATCCGGGAACATATATTTTTAAAGTTATAGGTGCAAATAAAGATGGTATATGGAATTATAAAGGAGCTTCAGTAACACTAATAATTCTGCCTCCCTGGTGGAAAACATGGTGGTTTATTTTATTGTTATCAATGTTTATAATAGGAGCTATTATTGGATTCATCTTTTATCGTACCTACTCTATTCAAATGCAAAACATACAATTGGAAGAATTGGTAGTAATAAGAACAAACGATCTTATTGAAGCTAATTCAGGTTTGATTGAAAGAAATGAGGAAATAAAACAACAGAGAGATTACTTGGAAGAATACAACAATGAAGTATTACGTCAAAACACCAAGATATTGAATCAACAAGAACAAATTGTTGAACAGAACAGAAAATTAAGTGAATTAAATTCCACTAAAGATAAACTGTTCTCAATCATTGCCCACGATTTAAAAAACCCCGTAAATGCAATAATCGGTTTTTCCGATTTAATAATTAATCGTCTTGAAACATTAACTCCCGATAAGATAAATACATTCTTAACCCATATAAACAGTTCTTCACATACACTTATGGATTTATTAATGAACTTACTCGACTGGGCTCGTTCGCAAACTAACACCATTCAATTTTCACCTGAGGTTATTCCTTCAAATAAAATAATTTATAAAATTATCAATCAACTAGAACTTCAATTTAAAAACAAGAATATAGCTCTTGAAACCGAATTAAATCATACACATCTTATTTGGGTCGATTTGTATATGATTGAAACGGTTATAAGAAATATTGTAAGTAATTGTATAAAATATACGCCGAATAATGGTTTAATAAATATTCAAACTCTTTCTGATAATCAAACAACAAAAATAATCATTACCGACACCGGAGTAGGAATGACGAATGAACAAGCCGATAATCTTTTTAATGTTGTAAAAAACAGATCGACTCCTGGAACGAACAATGAAAAAGGGACAGGATTAGGTTTACTTATTTGTAAAGAATTTATCAGTAAAAATAATGGAATAATTGAAGTTCTAAGTACTATAAATGTAGGCTCCGTTTTTACATTGACATTTCCAGCAAATGGGAACAACATTTCAACTGTTAATCTTGAGATACCTAAAGTTAAAGAAAATGTTTATTTAAAACAAGATAAACAATATCAATCAATACGAGGTAAACGGATATTAATTGTTGAAGACGACGACATGTTTCGTTTGCATTTGCACATACTATTATCATCACATTTTGAAATAATTGAAGCTTCAGATGGAGAAGAAGGGTTACGTGTATCAACCGATATTCAACCAGATCTAATCATAACCGACATCAACATGCCTAAAATGAATGGAATAGACTTTTGTTCAACTATAAAAAACAACAAAAGTTCGTCGCATATTCCGGTCATACTTATTTCTTCAGAAATAGAAAGTACAATTAAGAATCAAATTAAATATTCCGGAGCTGATTTCTTCCTTAGTAAACCGGTGATGGAATTTCAACTCTTTGAAGCAATCGAAAAGGTTTTTGATCAACGGAAAATACGTCATAACAACATAAAACCAAACACAAAACTTAATCCTGCTGATTTTACATCAAATGCACTTGATATTGAACTTCTAACGAAATTAATTCAATACGTTGAAGAAAACATTTATAAACCTTCAATCAATTCTGATACATTGTGTGATGTATTTGCAATGAGTAGAAGTGTTTTATATTCAAAACTTAAAAACACAACTGGTATGAGTGTTAATGAATTTGTTCGAACAATAAGACTTCAAAAAAGTGTGGAATTTCTATTAAAGCGACGATATTCAATTATAGAGATTGCCGAAATGACAGGTTTTAGCAGTCAATCATATTTCACACGCAGTTTCATTAAAAGTTTTAATGTGTCGCCAAGCGATTATTTAAAATCACTATAACCCATTTATTTAAGGGCTGCTTTATATCACTTACAATCTTAAGATCAAGTCAGTTATTCCTTCTTGATAGCTACTAAATTATTTTTCATATAAGACCATTATAACCGTTTTAAAGATAAACATTCAATTACTCCTGCAACAATGATCCATAGAAACAAGTTGCCAAAGGTTACAATATCCAGAACTTTTGGGGTGGATACTTGCTCAAAAAAACAAAATAATTGCTTTAAAATTACAAAGAATGTTAGGACAAGATTGTTATAGAACTACATGAATAAGACTTTACAAATTTAGATGAATAATGATATTTCCAGACTGTAGTACATTTACGTGAAAAGTTGTTGTTGATGAGACCTTAGTTGGAGAAATAAATCATTTAGAATTTAGATTATAAATAAAAAGAATCGATGGTTTCGAGTAAGGATTTACCTTATTAAACGATTGTATTAATATAATAATGTACTCGACGATGAATTAAATAAAATGCCATTGTTTGAGAACATTAGGTTTAAATATTACATAACGATAATGATTGAAGAATTCGAAACTATATTACAATCAAAACCATTGACCTTAGTTGCATTTTATACCGACTGGTTTGAACTTTGCAAAAAACAATCACCAATAGTTGAAGATATTGCCGACGAACTAGGTGAAATGATTAAAGTAATTACGATCGATGTAGAAAAATTCCCGCAATTAGCCCGTTATTATAGTATTCAAGCAGTTCCAACTATCATTCTATTTAAAAAGGCAGAAATGCAATTCAAGAAAGCAGGAATAATGTCTAAACCTCAAATATTAAGTATCATTTTTCAGCATAAAGAACAAATCTAACATTATTAATTCATTATTATGACACATACAATAGGACGCTATTATCAATATACTCCCCTACTTGCTTCCGGAGCTCAACCAACTGAATCGGAAATTAGATTACTGAAAGAAGATGGTTTTCAAGCTATAGTAAACATATCGCCTTCGAGTGCTGGCAATTTTTTACATAACGAAGCATTGGTTGTTGAACATCTATCGATGGATTATGTTCATGTTCCAATCGATTACAATAATCTCCGTCCCGTTTATTATCATATTTTCAAAGGAATAATGAATGGATTGAAAGGCAAAAAAGTATTTGTTCATTGTGGAGGGAATATTAAATCGTCAAACTTCCTTCATATGTACGATGTATTGGAAAACAACATTGATGAAGTAGAATCGCTTAAAATATTAAGACGAATTCAAAACCCTGAAGAAAAATGGTTTGTCTATTTTAGAATGTTGGGTATGAAAGGTATTTCAAGTATATAATACTATTTTAATCATGCTATTCTTTAAATTCGTGTAAAAGAAATCTATCGAAAATACCCGCTATTAAAGGTTATTACTAAAAGAATGAAAACCCAAGAAAAATAACATTACATACCTTTTAAAATCATTGTATTACTTATATTTCAGAAAGAAATAATTAGTACATTTACAAAACATAAATAGCTCATTATTTGATACAGTCAGAATCTATACAATTATCTTGCAATCAGTTACAGAATAAGAGTACTGAGCTATTCAAATATTCTTTTGATAAATGCACCGGAATACTGTATAAGTTCTATTATGGTGAAATTTTACTTGATGAAATATTTACGACATGGGATATTGCTTTAGCTAACAACCTTATTCCCAAAAATGTAAAAGGATTTATCTTAGATTATAGGAATGCTACTTTTAAATTAAAAAGATTGGAATATCAATGTATTGCAAAATACTATAAAATGCATTTAGATGTTTTTGGCAATAAACGTATTGCTGTTATTACAGCAACACCAAGTGATACCGTTATTCCAATTTTAGTTAAAACACTCGACGAAGGCTATTCTTCAAAACCTTTTAGTACGGTCGAAGCTGCCATTGATTGGGTTTTACGCTAATTGCAAAAAGGAACAAAGAGTAATTAAGGTAACAATTAAATGCTGAGTTTATCCTATTCCAGGTGTAAGTAACTCTATGTTAATAATAATAATCTAATTACTTAAATAGTAGAACCGTTCTATTCTTCTCAAACGGACAAAAAAAAACAACAATATTACTTGCCATTTGAATTAACCGATATGTAACCAAACTTTGAACGAAATGACTGCATTAGACGTAATGTATTTTGCTAATTACATAAATAAAAGTAGAATTACAACATAATCAATATACTGATTTTACTTCATTAAAAGCACTAACTATACCTTTACGTTTGTACAATATAAACTTGGATCAATAATTTCAAAGTAACGTTTAAACAAAAGAAAGACTGTCATCTATCGTGACAGTCTTTCTTTTGTTTTATCTAGCACTATTTTTATTACGTTTTATTTTTTCAACAATGCTTTAGCTTGATCAATTGTAACACGTTGTCCATTATTGTATGCCACAATAAACACATCGGTTCTTCCTTTAGCAATAAACGTATCTTTAAGCTTTTGAGCTTCTTCAATATTTGGATAACTACCTACAGTATATTTATACCAACCGTCGATGTGTTCTTCAACAATAGGTTCTGTAATATTATATTGTTTTTTTAGCCTGTTCACTTTCTTGAAACCTATTTGATGCATAGCTGTAATTTGAACTCTAAACTCAACAACCAACTGACTCTTAGAATTACTTTTCGATTTTGATGTTTTTTCTTTTGAAGCCGATTTAACATCTTTCTCAATTTTAGGTTCCGGAGTAGGTTTTGATTCATGTTTCACCTCTGCAACCGGTTCGTGCTTCACTTCTGGTGTAGGTTCGGGTTTTACCTCTGCAACAGTTTCTACTTTTGGTTGAGGTTTAGATTCTGTTTCGGTTATTTTTGCTGTTGTATCAATTTTAGTTTCTTCGGTTTGCGATAGTGTTGCTTGGTTCGACTTTACAAGTGCTGCAGCTTTCAATTCGGCTGAATCTTTAACCAGACTATCTACAGCAATTTTTACTGAATCTTCTTTAACGGGTTCAACCACCTGTTCCTTAATCGGTTGTTCAACAACTTTAGGTTGTTCCTTTTTCTTGCTTTTTCCAAATAAGTAGGTTACTCCTATTGAAGTGTAACCATATTTATCATTTCCACCTCGAAAGGTTGATTCAAGTCCATCAAGAAGATCTGATGTTGTAAAACGAAGCGAAGCATCTATATTGACTTTTATACTTGGAGAAACGGCATAATCAAGTCCAAGACCAACAGGAAAAACCACAGCTACGTCGGAATACGATTTTAAGCTTTTACGTGTTGTAAGGGTATTTAAATTAGAAGTAAAACTATTCATCCCTGCTCCTAGATAGGTGTAAAAATTATAAGCCCTCTCGTCGTTTTGGGAAATAATATTCGAAATATTGATTTTTGCATTTGCATTAACTTCAAACATGTTTGTATTAAAGTATATATTATTAGGATCTTTTGTGTACTTTTTTGAAGGACGAATAACACCTGCCAGCGATCCCATTAATACTTGTAAACGCATATCGATTATCGGATTTAACTCTTTACCAATATTCAAACCGTATCCCCATTTACGTTCATTCTCGTATTTTCCCACCGGATACAAAGAATATTGACGAACATCACCATACGATAAATTCGAACCGAAATGAGCACCAATACTCCATCCTTTCTGAATCCAAGGTTTTCCACTTGATGCCGTATCTTGTGCAAAACTACTTTCAGATACCATTATTAATGCAAAAAACGACATCACCCAATAATAAACCAAACCATTCTTTTTCATCACTATATATATATTACAATTAAAACAAATAATTTAAAATTATATAAAACCCTGAAACACCATCTTGCTTTTCAAGAGCCTGACCATCTTCAAAAGCAACTACAAAGTTTTCGTTCATGATCACCCGTAATCCCAATCCGACACTTTGATGAAGATTGTCGGTTGTTTTATCGGTAAAATATGTTGCCTTATCCGATTGCGATACTTTTGATAAATCAACAGGAATAAACCGGGTCACAATGCCCGCATCGTAAAAGGTATTTAAGCCGAGATGAAAATTTTGTTTCATTATTTTAGTATGAGCAAACATATAACGAAATTCGAAATTACCATAAGCAAAATCATTTCCAATAAGTCTGTATCGTAAAATACCTCTAACAGTTTTCGAACCTCCAACACCTTCACTATAATCGCCCGAAGGATATGACTTTAAAAGAATTTGTTTTGCATACCAAGGCATATCTCCTTCGTTTCCTTGCCATGATAATCGATAACAAAAACTTAGTTTATTTTTAACTATCGTTATAAATTGACGATGAACAATGGTAATTTTAGTACTATTGGTTTGGTTTCCCAATAAAACAGGAGCGATGCCAGCTAAAACCTCATCGCACAGTCCATGCATTGTATTTACTTCATTGTCGCGTGTATCGTACGATAATCCTAAAATAGCATGATTAAACCAACCTCCATTTTGTTCTTTTGAAGCTATTAAACCCCACGATTCATATTTATCATACAATCCGGGTACATTAGGTAATAAATTCCGTTCCGACTGTCCTTTATTCAGATTATCAACATTAACCGAACCATCAATAAAACGATAAATTCCAACACCGGCAATCCATCGTAATTTATGGTAAACTATTCCACTCAAAACAGGCTCAAAACGAAATAATTTACGACTATAGCCATAAAACATTCGTGTTTTATAATCTGCACTCTGGGGATCAATAAAACTTGAATTATAAAGCGATTGATTCCCGTTGAATCCATAAAACTGGAGGGCTTTATCATCCATATAAGTTGCATCAACAGAAAATCGACAATGCTTTATAAACTTATCGGTATCGTAAAAAAAACGATTTACAGCATTCCCTTTAGTTGTTGTACTTATTTCTAAATAGAGCGAATGATTATACTTTGGATATCGGCTACCATCGCCAAAATTATAAGCGTTGACAAGTCCACCATATTGAAAGCCTAAATCGGTTGAAAAAGAGACAGCCGGTAAAATGCCAAAATTCCATCCTTTTTTAATATTTTCTTTTACAGCCAAAGAATCGGTGCCTGCTATAACCTTTAACGTTGAGACAATTAACAGTAAACTTACTATAATGCAATACTTTATATTATGATTAAAGATCACTATAAATGGCTATATTAAAACAGAGTACATTACGATTATAGAATAAACAGATATCTTTTACGTTAAGCAATTCTATACTTGTCACAAATATATTGAAATAACTTTACATCAATCGTCTAAAATGATTTATTTGTAGTTACAATCGTTTTTTAATACATTCGTAGCTAAATTCATACACTATGATAAAATTCATTACAATTATTTTAATTGTTTTACAACCGCTACTTTTTTTTGCACAATCAAATTCAAATATTGAGCTAGCTGCCGACTATTTTCAAAAGAAAGAATACGACAAAGCCGCTGAACTCTATGCACAACTTTTTGAACAAACAAATGCAAAAGTCTATTTCACCTTTCTATTTGACTGTTATACAGCACAGCAAAAATACAACGATGCTGAAAAACTGATAAAGAAACAAATCAAAAAAAACACGAATGAATTGAGTTATCAGGTTCTATTATCCAAATTATATAAACTTGAAGGTAATACAGATAAAGCAAAACAAACGATTACTAAAACGCTTGATAAACTTCCAGCCGACCAACAACAGATTATTTCATTAGCCAATGCACTTGAACAAGATCACGACTTTGAATCGGCAACTGCTGTATACGAAAAAGGACAGAAGCTAATGGGCAAAAGCTATGGATTCCATCTTGAATTGGCAAATATTTATCAATTAACAAAGAACTTCAAAAAAATGTCTGACGAATATATCATACAACTTGAAGAAACACCTGAATATTTAATTCCAATAGAAAACAGATTACAATTATTGATGCAAAATGATTTGGAAAACAATGTTGGTGAAAGTGTTAAAAATGCCCTTCTAAACAGGATTCAAACAAATAGTAAATCAATTGAACTCTCCCAATTATTGATTTGGTTCTTTATACAGGAAAAAGATTTTGCTCCAGCAATAATTCAGGCAAAAGCAATAGATAGACGCACAGGAAATGGGAATGACTTACTTATGCAAATAGGTGAAATAGCTTTATCAAACAACGATTTTGATGCTGCAATTTCATCATTCGAATATTTAAAAGATAAGGGCTCGCAAACATCTTTTTTTTATAAAGCCGAATGCAATTACTTGCGTTCATTAAATCGAAAAATACTTATTAACCCCAATCACACAAAGATTGAAGAACTTGAATTGGAAACTCAATTAAAACAAGCTATTCAAATATATGGAATCAATCATGAAACGGTAGCTTTACAAATCGATTTAGCTCATCTTCTATCGCACTATATACATAAGAATGATGAAGCAATTGCCCAATTAGAAACGTCATTGCAAAGCAACAACCTTTCTGTTGACGATAAATCGGATATACGGATGGAATTAGGTGACACTTATTTATATTCAGGTAATGTTTGGGATGCCAATCTTGTATATGCTAAAATAGAAAATGATAAACAAGGAGCTCCTATTTCAAACGAAGCTAAATTCAAACGTGCCAAGATTGCTTATTATATAGGTGATTTCAAATGGTCTTCTGCATTACTCGATATCTTAAAAGCTGCTACATCGAAAGAAACATCGAACGATGCATTCGAATTAGCTTTATTAATAAGCGACAACACCCAAGACGATTCGTTAGGAAATGCAATGAAGTTGTTTTCAACTGCCGATTTCCTCTGTGCTCAAAATAAAGATTCACTTGCAATAATAACATTCGATTCGATTCCCAAATTATATCCGGGAAATCAATTGGAAGATGATATATTATTTCGTAAAGCAAAGATCTATGAATCGAAAAACCTTATTGATTCGGCAATAACAAACTATCAACAAATTGCCACTCGCTTTTCATACGAAATATATGGTGACGATGCCATATATAGGTTAGGAATTCTTTACGAGACAAAGAAAAACGATCCGGTTAAAGCTATGGACTATTATAAGCAAATTATTAGTAATTTCGGAAATAGCATTTATGTTTTCGATTCACGAATTCGATACAGAAAATTAAGAGGTGAACTTAAATAAAATGGAAGATAGTTAAGGTTGATTGATAGTTTAGAAATAGTTGCATAAATGTATTAGGTTTAATTTCAATTATAGTTACGATATACCTAAATCTATTTTTTTCGATTTCAAACTTATCAATAAGAATGTACAATTAACTACTCTAAGATAGCAATTCTTTATTTAAACAAATTGTCAAATTTCATTACTATTTATTGATATAAAGAAATTCCAATTTTAAAAGTGATAAACACAAAAAAAGGCAAGATGCGATGCATCCTGCCTTTTCAACAATTATCTTTTAAAAGATAATTATTTTTTTACTTCAGTTTTAGCTGAGTCAGCTTTCACTGCAGTATCAGCTTTCATTGCAGTATCAACTGCTGCTGGAGCTGCTACTACTGTATCTTTTGCTGTTGAATCTGCAGTACCTTCTGCTGATTTGCTACCACCACATGAAGCTAAACCTACAACTAATAAACCTGCTAATAATAAATTTAAACTTTTCATTTTATAAGTTCTTAAAGATTAATAATTAAATTTCATAACGGAAACAAAAGTACACATAAATTTAATTCAACAAAAGGTTTTGCAAGTTTTTTTCCTGTAAAACGGGGTTTCAACCTACTTTTAATCAATATACTTATTGTTACACACAAACTCACTGATTATTAGATGCTAATCATTAAAATATTTTTAATTTGACTTTAATGTAGAGTAATATTGATCTATTATAATAGAAAGAAACTACAATTTCTAAAAAAGCAACAAAAAAATTATTTTCATAACAAAGAATTTAGTATAAATAATAATTATCATTATGTTTGCATTGAATTGGAATCAATAGTATTTATCAAATATGAAATAACCCTAAACATAAT
>Ga0265338_10005820_pt1 | contig 15907 bp, 14 predicted proteins | sample 42126metaG_FD_193579 | JGI IMG/M metagenome (GOLD analysis project Ga0265338, IMG submission 193579) | Rhizosphere microbial communities from Carex aquatilis grown in University of Washington, Seatle, WA, United States - 4-21-26 metaG | ecosystem: Host-associated > Plants > Roots > Rhizosphere... | reverse complement strand
CCGGGACCCCGGTATTCGTCGCATCCGGGAACCCGCAGGCGCTGGGGCTGAGGAAGCAGTCGTTCTGCGCCCTGGTGGGGCTGGGGCTGGGAGAAGGAGTGCGGGTCGCGGTGACCGTCGGGCTGGGGCTGGGAGTAGGAGTGCGGGTCGCGGTGACCGTCGGGCTAGGACTGGGAGTAGGAGTGCGGGTCACGATGACCGTCGGGCTAGGACTAGGAGTAGGAGTACGGGTCGCGGTGACCGTCGGGGTGGGGGTCGGGACGGGGGCGTGCTGAGCGCCCGCCGAGGCTGCTCCGGCAAAGACCACGCTGAGCGCGATGCCAACTGCGGTGGCGCTGGCCACAGTCAGGCCGGCGGCGGTGGTGATCCTCTGGAGAGCCATGATGTTTCCTGCTTTCATATTCAATTTGTGTTGCAATCACTACTCTCCGTGATTTAAGGGATCCTCCCCAGAGGCAGAGTGCCCGCTGCGGACGGGGCATTTTGCCCGTCCTTTCGGCCCGGTTCTTTTGGCCCGGGCCGTCCGGCCCCCGGGGCCACGCGCGGCTGAGCTCAGCCGCGCGCAGGGTGAATCAGTGGGGATGCGCAGGCACCGACCTGGTGCGGTGGAAACGCATGAGTGCCACCGGCCGGCTTGCGCGGGCGGGTGGCACTGGCGTCCTGCCGCGCGCCGCGGCACGGTGGTTACGGCACGGTGGTTACGGCACGGTGGTTACGGCACGGTGGTTACGGCACGGTGGTTACGGCACGGTGACCGTCAGGCCGGCGTAGTTGGTGCCCGCGCCGCGGCCACGCCTCGCAGGACAAGGCCGGGCTGGATGCCCGCGTTAGGTCACGGCCGCGGAACCCCGCCGCGTGAGGTAATTCGCTGCGGCTCTCCGCGAGCCGGGCGGCGAAGGCGGCCGCCTGCGCGCGCCGTTGCATGCCCAGCTTGGTGAGCACGGATGACACATAGTTCTTGGCGGTCTTTTCCGACAGGACCATGCGCTCGGAGATCTGCCTGTTCGTCAGCCCCTCGCCGATCAGCTCCAGGACCCGCTTCTCCTGGTCAGTCAGTGCGGACAGCGGGTCGACGCCAACCATCCGCTCGCGCAGTCGCTCCATCACCCGCTCCGTCGCGTGCGCATCGAGCATTGACCCGCCCGCCGCCACCGTGCGCACCGCGCTGACCAAGTCGGAACCACAGGTCTGCTTCAGCACGTACCCCGCGGCCCCGGCCATGATGGCGCCGAGCAGGGCCTGATCATCACCATACGAGGTGAGCATCAGGCAGGCGGTTCCCGGAAGCGTGGAGCGGATCTCACGGCAGACCGAAACGCCGTCACCGTCGGGAAGCCGGACGTCGAGAACGGCCACGTCCGGCCGCAGCACCGGAATCCGGTTCAGCGCCGACATCGCCGTTCCCGCCTCGCCGATCACGTCTATGTCGTGCTCAGCCGCCAGGAGATCCCGTAGTCCACGCCGGACGACCTCGTGGTCGTCGAGGAGAAACACGCTGATCCGCCGCTCCCCTGCGCTGATCTCGCTCATCTGCGCGCCCCTTTCCGTGCCTGGCCGACGCTCGCCGGGCGGCGGTGCGCGGCCCCGCCCCGGGCACACTCGCAGCAGCGACACCCCTATTTAACCGGCTGTTATCACTAAGCTACTCTTTGTAGTGTGAATTCCGGTAAACAGTCCGGCGCCTGTTCCGCGATCTGACCGCATCAGGGGGGTTTGTCATAGTGTTGGGGAGTCCGGCTGACCTGCGAGTACTCGTCGTCGATGACGTCGAAGAGATGCGGGTCATGATCCGCCGCGCGCTTGGTTCCCGCGGGTACCAGGTCGATGTCGCGGCCACCCTGGCGGAGGCTCGCGCCATGGATCCAAGCCGGTACGACGCAGTGCTGGTCGACGCGCACCTTGGCGCTGACCGCGGCACTGACCTGGTGGAAGAGTTGCGTTCGGCAGACCCCGCCACTGCGCGGCGGTGCCTGGTGATGACCGGCGGAACCGCGGACACCCTGCCGCACGGCGTCGCATACCTGGCCAAACCGTTCCAGCTGGCCGAACTGATCGACGCCGTGCGGGCATTGCATGAGTCAGCCAATGCACGGCCGGCCGTGCATCAGGTGGCCGCCGCTGCGGTCGCCAGCACGCATCCCCGGGCCTCAATGCTGCCGGGCGGCGACCAGCGGTGCGCCGAGGAACCCCGGGGGTGGCAGCTACTGCGCCTCACCCGACGGCTTCGCGCGCGTGAGCGCCACGAACTGGTGGACTTCCTGCACGACAGCCCGATCCAGGAACTCACCGCCGTGACCCTCGAACTGCAGATGATGTCCCGGTCGATGCCGCCCGCACCGAACTTCGACACGGTGCTGCAGCGGCTGAACGCCGCGGCCGGCTCACTGCGCTGGCTGGTTGACGGACCGTGGCCCTTCGTGGAACCCGAGACCAGGCTGGCGGCCGCCCTGCAACAGCGCACCGCGTGGTTGCTGGCCGAGCCGGTCACCGTGGATGCCGACGAACAGGCCGCCGGCCTGGGTCCGCTCGAAGTCCCGGTCATTGTCGACGTCGTGGAGCTGATGCTGCTCGGGATAGTGACCGCCAACCCGGCACCTCGGGCGCACGTTACGGTGCGGACCGATGAGCACCTGATCACCATCGAGCTGATCCTCATGTCGACCGGAGGCACCGACAACGCGATCGGCGATCCGGTGACAGCACAGGCCGCGCTGGATGGACTAGCTTCGGCGCTGGGGGCGAGCGTGCAGACCAGGCTCAGCGGGCAGCGCTGGACTGCCGAGGTTGTCGTGCACAGGCAGGCCGGCATGCCTGCCGGGCAGGTGAGCCGCACTGGCTGAGGTACCGGGCCCGACACGATCGGCTGGACCCGCTCGCAGCAGGGCGAGGGACGCCCGCATCCGGGCCGCGAGGAGCCCGATGATGGCCAGCCCGGCCAGGCCACTGACGGCGAGTGCCGCCAGGTAGTCCGGCGCAACCCGGCCAGCCCCCACCGCAGCCAGGCCCGCGACGGCCGCACCGGTGATCGGAAGCCACAGGCATGCCCCCAGGGTCCGCCGGCGGATGCCCACCTTCCTGAGCTCATGGAGGTACCACGGGAGGATGACGCAGCCAGCGACAGCGACTTCGGCCGCACCGACTCCGACCATCCCGGCTATCCCGGCGCCCAGGATGAGCGCCGGGATCAGGGCTAGCAGCCACACCAGCTGGACGGTGAAGACAACCCGGGTCCGGCAAAGAACCACCAGGTAGTCGTAAACGAGCTCAAAGAAGATCGTCAGCGCGGCGAGCAGGGCGAGCCACACCAGCACGTGGGCGGCCGGGAGCCAGCGGGTGCCGTAGACGAAACCGATCAGCGGCCGGGCCGATCCGCCGATGCACAGGCACACCGGCAGAGTTACCGCGCCGAGCAGGCTGGCCGCGGACAGGAAACCAGCGCGCATGGCCGTCCCATCGTGCTGCAGCCGGGCGAAGGCAGCGGGGGCGACGCTGCGGACCGGCCTGGAGAACATGGCGACCGGCCACGCCGCGAGGTTGGCGGCGAGCACATAGAAGCCGAGGGTGGTGGCACCGAGCACGCGGCCGACGACGAGCTGGTCCAGGTTGGTGACGGCGAAGGCGATGAGCGCGGATCCGGCGAGCGGTGTCCCGTACCGGAGCAGCGCCCGGGCCCGGGCCGGGTCGAAGCCGAACCGCAGTGGTTCCGGTGAGAACGACACGTACAGCCCAGCCGCCGCCAGGGTGCCGGCGATCCGGCCGAGCGCGAGGCTCATCGCGCCGAACCCAGCCCAGGCGAGACCTACGGACACGAACGCGCCGAGCCAGTTGTTGACCTGATCCGCGATCGTCCTGCGATCCTGGCGGAAATGCCGGTCCAGCAGCGCCACCGGCGTGGCGACTACCCCATCGAACACGACCGTGAGGGCCAGCACCCGTACGACGCCAGCCGCCGCGGGCGCTCCCATCGCTGAGGCGTAGGCCGGCGCGGCAACGAAGCAGGCCGCGTAGACGGCGACGCTGGAGACCGTGGAAATAGTCATGACCGTAGGCGCGATCTCGGCCGGATCGCCGGGCCAGCGGACAATGGCCATGCTCAGCGAGAGATCGTTGAAGCTCAGCACGGCTAGCAGGGCAACCCAGGCCACCGCGTAGGTGCCGAAGGCATGCGGGCCGAGCATCCGGGCGAGCATGACCCCGATGCCCAGCGTGCCGAGCCTGCCCAGCGCGTTGCTGGTGAAATTCCAGCCCAGCGCCCGGCCCGCGCGGCCGGCCAAGGTGCTCTCGTCCGCCAGTCGCAGCCTGATACCGCGCCGCGCCGGGCCGCGAGTGCCGCCGTCCCGCGGCCGGCCGCGCCCGGGCGCACCGCCACGGAAGGCTGGAAATCCTCTCATCACGCAATACCGCGAGTGATTGCCGCATATTGGCGGGAGGACATGACAGAAATCCTCCTCAATTCGCGGTAGCCGCAGCCGGGAACACAATATCTATTCAGCATCCAGAATGCCCAATGAATCCGGGGAACTTCAGCACCGGTGCGCTGGAGAACAGTTCTGTCCTAATAACCGAGATAGATACGGTAGGACTACATATACCCAGCTAGACACGGAAGTCATCGCACCCGTTGCCTGTCATAGAAGTGGTGGGCAGAACGGCCAGAAAATGCCGCTCACCGAGCCGGTCCGGCGCGGGGAATGTTAGCCTTGGCGTCGCTGAAAAATCGCGTGGGAATTTGATGGACATATTCATCTATGGAGCTCGCCGTGGGAGGAGGCGGTCAGGCTCGACCTGCGTTACGTGGAGAACTGGTCGTTCGCTCTTGATCTGCAGATTCTCTGGAAGACATGGTCAGCAGTCAGCTGCGGGAGCCGGTGCCTGCTAACGCTCGGGCCGGCATTCCGCCAGTGAGGAGGGCACTGTGCCGAAGGCACTGCTTCACCGCGCGGTCCGCACCGCCCGCACGGTCCGCGCGGTGCTGGTCCGGCCGCCGTATGCCACGCCCGGTCACTTCTACTCGCCGTTGACCACCGAGGCGGACCTCGGGCGCGCCCTGAGCTGGACCGGTGCGCCCGGCGTGGATCTGGCGGAGGCAGGTCAGCTGGCCCTGGCCGCGCGGCTGCGCCCAGGGCTGGCCGAGCCTGTTCCCGGTCCGCGTTATGTCGCCGGCAACCGGATGTACGGGGCGGGGGACGCCGCGGTGTACCGGGCCATGCTGGCTTACCTGCGGCCTGCCCGGGTGATGGAGGTGGGGTCCGGCTACTCGACCGCGCTGGCCCTGGACGAGGCAGACGCCAATCCCGAACTGTCTGGACTGGAGATCACGTGCATCGAACCCTTCCCTAAGCGCCTGCTCGGGCTCATCAAGGAGACGGATCACCACCGGCTCACCGTGCTGCAGCGGCCCGTCCAGGATGTGGACCCGGCCACCTACCGGCGGCTCGGGCCACGGGACGTGCTCTTCGTTGACTCGACGCATGTGGTGAAGGCCGGCTCGGACGTGGTCTGGCTCTTCTTGCACGTGCTGCCCCGGCTCGCGCCGGGCGTGGTGGTGCACATCCACGACGTGTTCTGGCCGTTCGAATACCCCGGCGAATGGTTGCGGCAGCGCCGCGACTGGACCGAGGCCTATCTGCTGCACGCGTTCCTGGCCGGGAACGCCGACTGGGAGATCCTGTTCTTCTCGTCGTGGATCTGGCGATGCCGGCCGGAGCTTGTCCCGCCGCCGCTGGCCCGCGAGGAGCCGGGCTCCATCTGGCTCCGCAAGCTACGGTTATCCCCGGTCAACTGGCTGTTTCAGGTCAGCCCCCCCGGTGGTCCTGAAGCCCCGGAAGTGGCCGTCGAGCACCTGTCCGGCTTTGGCCATCAGGTCGGCTTCGGAGAACGGTTTCTCCACCAGGGCCACGTGGGGTTCGAGCCGGCCCTGGGAGGCCAGCACGGGCCGGGCGTAGCCGGACATGAAGAGCACCTCGATATCCGGTTTGATCAGCCGCATTTTCTCCGCGACCTCCTTGCCGAGCATGTGCGGCATGACGACGTCGGTGACGAGCAGGTGGATGTCACCCGGGTGGTTGTGGGCCACATCGAGGGCTTCCGGGCCGTTCCCGGCGGTGATCACCCGGTAGCCGTTGCGGGTGAAGATCCGCTTGGTCACCTCGCGCAGGGCTGGCTCGTCCTCGACGACCAGGACAGTCTCGCCGGTGGGGACCCGCTGCACCGGCGCCACTTCCACCACCGGCGCGGCCGCCTCGGCGGTGACCGGGAGCGTGATGGTGAAGGTCGTGCCCGCGCCGGGCTCGGAGTAGATCGCGACATGGCCGTCGGTCTGGGTCACGATCCCGTAGACGGTGGCCAGGCCGAGCCCGGTCCCGGTGCCGTCCACCTTGGTGGTGTAGAAGGGCTCGAAGGCGTGCTCGATGACGTCCCGGCTCATCCCGGTGCCGGTGTCACTGACCCGCAGCCGGACATTCTGCCCCTGCCGCGACTTGGACCCCCCGGCGACGGAGTCGTCGTCCACGGTGATGTTGCTGGTGTCGATGGTCAGCGTGCCGCCGGTGGCCATCGCGTCCCGCGCGTTGAATGCGAGGTTGACCAGCACCTGCTCCAGCTGGCCCGGGTCGGCCAGGATCGGCTGCAGGTCGCCGGCGAGCGAGATGACCAGCTCGACGTGCTCGCCGATGGTCCGGCGGAGCATTTCCTCCACGGCGGTGATCACGCTGTCCAGGTCGAGGACCTGCGGCTGGATCACCTCCCGGCGGGCGAAAGCGAGCAACTGGCGGGTCAGGCTGGCCGCCCGTTCGCCGGCCCGCTTGATCTGCCCGAGATCCTCCTGGGCCGTTTCGCAGCGCCGTGGCCAGTCCGAGTCCGTCGCGGCGGTGAGTTCCTCGGAGACGAAGGACACGTAGTTGAGGATCACGGCGAGCAGGTTGTTGAAATCGTGGGCGACCCCGCCGGCCAGCTGGCCAAGGTTCTCCAGGCGCTGCGCCTGCTGCAACTGGGCCTGCGACTTGTCCTGCTGGGCCTGAAGGAGAATGCCCCCCATGGGGAGCCCGTTGTGGTCGCGGGCATCCGACCGCTCGTCCAGCCCGTGCGACACCGTCGCCGCGCTCACCACGCTGCCGGCCGTCCCGAGGACCGGCAGCGCGGTCAGCGACACCGGGATGACCGTGCCATCCTTGCGCCGCCGGAACGTGTGGTACTGCTTCACCCGCTGGCCGTCGCCGATCCGCCGCAGGACCTCGTCCTCCTCAACCCGCCGGTCCTCGGGGTAGAGCACCTGCGCCGCGCGGCCAACGATCTCCTCTGGGGCGTAGCCGTAGAGCCGCACCGCGGCTGGATTCCAGCTGGTGACGATGCCCTGCCGGGTAAGGCCGATGATCGCATCGTCAGTCGATTCAACGATCGCGGCCAGCTCCGCCGCCGCGGTGACGGCCGATTTCTGGCTGACGGACGTGGCCATATGACTCCCCCGCGACACAGAAGGCGCGTGCTGCGCCAAGGTTCAGGCGGCCCGGGACGACGGGCGAAACCGACAACGACAGTTCTGCTACTTTAAGTGAATTATATTATACGTTAAGTAGTCAGCAGGCGGGTGCAACGGGGATCCCCGGTCAGGACCAGGCCCCCCTTGAGCGAATGGATGCGTAGAGGTACGGTTCAATTACTTTACGTCACGAAAGTTCGAGCACTGCCCGTCTGCAGCCCCGATTTCACGTACCCGCCAGGCGGGCGGCTCTGTCGAAGGGGGCACCCGTGGCACAGGACCACAACTCTGGCCCGGATGAGTCGCGGAGCGCGGCCGAGGCCGCCGCGGCGGACCGCGCCGGGGCGCTGCGGGCCAGCGAGCAACGGTGCCGGCGGGAGTTCGGCCGGATGCCCATCGGCATGCTCGCGACCAGCCTGGAGGGCGATCGGCCGAACGCCTACCTTACGGTGAACGACGCGTTCTGCCAGCTGACGGGCTACTCCCGGGAGGAGCTGAGCGGAGGGGACTTCCTCGGTGATTTCCATCCTGAGGAGCAGCCCGCGCTGGAAACCCTGATCCAGGACATCCTGTCGGGCGGAACTGACCAGATTCGCGCGGACACCCGCCTGGTGGGCAAGAACGGCGAGGTTCTGTTCGTGCACCTGACCGGATCCGCGATCCAGCCCGCCACCGGTGAGCGGTATCTCGCCACCTTCATCGAGGATGCCACCGCCGCTGAAGCGGCCCGGGCCGAGATAAGCCGCCTCGAGCAGGAACTGCGGCGGTCACGCCGCCTGGAAAGCGTGGGGCAGCTCGTCGGCGGGCTCGGGCATGACTTCAACAACCTGCTCACGGTGATCGCCAACTACGCGAGCCTGGTCCGCGACGAGGTGAGTGTCGCCGAGGCAACGGAGAGCGCCACCCGGTGGGAGCCGGTCCGCTGGGACGTGGAGCAGATCGAAGACGCCGCCGACCGGGCCAAGCGACTGATAAAGCACCTGCTGGCCTTCGCCCGGCGGGAAGAGGGCCAGCCGGTGCTCGTGGACTTCGGGCAGCTGATCAACGACGTAGCCCGGCTGCTCCGCGAGATGCTGGGCGAGCAGGTCCCGCTCATCACCCGGCACAGCCCGGGCCTATGGCCGGTGCACGCCGACCCTGGGCTGCTGGAGCAAGTGATCATGAATATCGGGGTGAACGCCCGCGACGCCATGCCGACGGGCGGGCGGGTCACCATCGAGACCGCGAACATCGACACGGTGGACCTCGCCGCTGACTCGCCGGACGCGGCCGACCTTGCCGAACTGCTCCCCGGCCGCTACGTCGAGATCCGGATCACCGACACCGGCGCCGGCATGGACGCCGCGACCGCCGAGCGGGCGTTCGAGCCCTTCTTCACCACGCGAAGCGGAGATGAGGCAGCGGGGCTCGGCCTGTCCGCCGTCCGCCGGTTCGTCGCGCGGGCCGGTGGCAGGGCCTGGCTCAAGTCAGAACCAGGCCGCGGGACCACTGTCACGGTGCTGCTGCCCGCCGCGCCCGGCTCAGGTTCCGGGGCGGCCGGGCCAGCGGCCGCGTATCCCGCCGCAGCGATCCCCCGGGCCGGCACCGTGCTGGTCGTGGACGACGAACCGGCCATCCGCGATGTCGCGCACCGGGTCCTGACCAGCGCCGGTTACCGGGTCATGACGGCTGCGAGCGGACAAGAGGCGCTGGACCTTCTTGGCCATCCGGCGAACGCCGTCGACGTGCTCCTGACCGATGTCGTCATGCCGGGCCTGACCGGTCAGGCCTTTGCCGCCCGGATCCAGGCTCAGTACCCGGCTATCCGCGTGCTGTTCATGTCTGGCTACGAGCGGCCCGGTGGTGGCGCGGACGGCTGGCCCGAACTGGGCACACCGGTCATCGGAAAGCCCTTCTCCCGGGCCGCGCTGCTGGCCAGGGTGACCCAGCTGATGGCGGAGGACACCGGCGAAAGCCAGGTCGAACAGCCGGCGCAGCTGGTGCGGGTCCGGCGCCGGTTACGGTGACGCCCGCCCAGCCGCATTAGGGCGTGTCCTAGGGACACGCCCTGTCCGCTGCCCACCAGATGGCCAGGCATCCTGACGAGCGCGCTCGATAGCGCGAGAGCGAGCCGTTACCGGGCTGCCGCCATGATTGGCGCGGACCCTTTCCGGAAAGGACCGCGCAGACTAGGGTAAGGGTGTCAGTCGTTGCCCCGGACCCCGGCAGCTCTCGAATTGCTCCTATCTCCGGAAGGCACGTGGTGTACGTCGGCGTGTGGAATCTTCCTCGCCGCAGCCGCGGCAGCCCGGGCGTCCGATCGCCCCAAGCCGGACGACCGGCTGGGACCCCCCTGGACCTAACTCCCTGTCATCGTCGGTTACTCCGTACCGACGGCCTGCCATTGCTTTGATTGAGATCTGCCTAGCTGGGTAGCTAGGCAGGCCGACCAGCCGCTTGCGGCATTTCACACCATGCTGTTCTGTGCCATCGAACGGAAGGATGCCCCCAATGCTAGCTATCGTCGCAGCTATCCTCTTCGTCATCGCGTTCCTGCTCCACGCGACATCGACCTCCACCAACGTGGTCTTCGATTCGACCAGCCTGATGCTGGTCGGGCTGGCCTGCCTCGCGCTGCACCAGGCGGGCGTGGGCACGACCTGGTACTCGTCGCGGCGCCGGTCCCGCCGCTGAGCACGGGCCACCAGGCAGTCGTAAAATGGATCACCCGGTAGAACGTTTGCTTCGGAGGTAGTAATGCGGATCGGATCGCTTCTGCTGATTGTATGGCTGATCATTGGCGCCCTGGCGGGTTACCAGCGCCACTATTACAACCAGGATGTGAACAGCTGCCACAAGGCAGGCACGATTGCCCTGACGATTGTGGCCGGCCCTCTCAATTACGTCGGTGTGAACCCGAAGACCACATGCAAGGCGCCGCAGCCTAGTAAGTGACCTGCTCTATGTGGTGCCCGCCCGGCCCGGCCGGGGCGGGCACCACACCCGTGCCAGCGCGTGCCTGAGATCACCAGATCCGCCGCGATGACCCAGGTCGACCCGGATCGCAGGCAATCGATCTGGGTGATGACGTTTGCGGCTTTCCGCTCTTTCCGCGGCGCAGCGGCTGGGCTTAGCTGAAGAGAGGCCGGGTTCCGCCCGGCCACAGGAGGCCAGCCATGTACGTCCTCGTGCCGCTTCTGGCACCTTTGGTATTGCTAGGCGTGATGGGCCTGGCCTGGGTGGAAGAGCATCTGCTGCCCCCGGTCGAACCGGTCAGCCCAGCACGCGACCCCGCTGTAAACCTGCCGTCTGATCCGTGGTGACCAGCCAGCCCAGTCTCTCGGACATGGCCCGGGCACAACTGACGATGGCGCGCACGTGGTCGGAATCGCCGGCCGCCCGCCACAGCACCGACCACGGATAGTAGGAAGCTGGCTCGGTGAGTGGCCGCCAGATAGTTCCGGGAAGTGCTGAGATGCACGACGAGGGCACGCAGTACAGGCAGCGCCCCTGGGCGACCAGGTCGGCGGCCGCGCGGATGCTCTCCACGGTGCCCTCGTAGACGGTGGGGGTAAAGCCGACCGAACGGCACAGCTCGACAGTGAACTGGTTGAACTCCGGAGCCCGCACCTCTTCCGCGAGCAGCAGCGGTTCCTTGGCCAAGATGGCGACCGGTACCCCATCCATCGCCGCGAACCGGTGGCTGCTGGCGACCATCACGCCCAGCGGGTCCCGGCGGAACAGTTGCGAGGCCACCTCAGGTGGGGCGAGGGCCGCCCGGCCGATGCCCACATCCAGCCGGCCGTCGACGAGCTGCTGGTACTGCTCAGGCACACTGGCCTCGACCTGGTGAATCACCAGGCCTGGGTAGCGGGCCTGCACCTCATGCAGGATCTGCGGCATCGAGTCGTAGCTGGCGTCGATGATGCCGACGCGCAGCGTGGGAGACGTACCAGCCGCGCTGCGGGCTATCGCCGCGGCCCGGTCCACGTGGGCCAGGATCTGCCGCGCCTCGACCAGGAAGACAACCCCGGCGGCCGTCAGCGAGACGTGGTGCGTGCTGCGCTCGAAAAGGCTGGCCCGCAGCTCACGTTCCAGCCGCTGCACCTGCTGGCTCAACGCCGACTGCACGATGTGCTCCCGGGCCGCCGCCCGGCCGAAATGCAATTCCTCGGCCAGCGTCACGAAATAGCGCAATTGGCGTAGCTCCATGCCACCACCCTCCGCCGCCGATGACAGCAGCCTACTTTCCGCCGCCCGGCCCGGGCCGGGCCCGGGCAGTTGCCCCCTTTGCGCCCACGATGATCGGCCCTGCTGATGAGATCTGCTCGGATTGCCGGTTTCCGGCGCCAGGCCATGGGAGTTGACTAAAGGTATCCAGCGGATCATGTCCGGCATTTCTAGCACCGTCAGGAGGTGTCCATGATCCCCGGCCAGAGCATGGCGGCAGGAGTGCCCGCGATCAGCCTGAACGGGTCGGCGCCGCGCTGTGCCCACCTGGACGGCCTCTCGGACGTCTCACCCCAGTCGGACGGCTGCCGGGCCTGTCCCGCAGGCGCGGATCATCCGGCGACGCTGCTGGTCTGCCTGACCTGCGGCTGGGTGGCCTGCGGGAACGATTCACCCGGCCAGCACGCCCAGGCCCACTACGCGGAGACCGACCACCCAATCGCCCGCGGCCTGCCCCCGGGCCCGCATCTGACCTGGTGTTACGTCCACCAGCGCCTCGTCTGAGCATCGCTCATCCCGGCCTGCGGGCCGCCGTCAGCCGCGATCGCGCGGCCGGGCGCGCGCCCGCGGCACCGGAACGGGATCACTGCCTGGGATGACGCGGTTGCTGATGCGGCCGATTCCCTCGACCGTCATGGTCACCACGTCGCCCGGCCGCAGCGGCGGCGGGGCCTGCTCCCCCCGGCGTCCCCAGAGTTCGGCCAGGCAGCCGCCCTTACCGCACGTCCCGGAGCCGAGCACGTCCCCCGGACGTACCCAGGTCCCCCGGGACGCGTACGCGACGAGGTCCTCAAACGGCCAGCCCATGTTCGACAGCAGGTCACGGCCCCCCTCAACCCCGTTGACCTCGACGACCATGAGCAGGCGGAGAAATTCTTCCGGGTCCCGGTGCGGTGCCAGCTCGTCGGCGGTCACCAGCCACGGGCCAAGCGTCGTGGCGAAGTCCTTGCCCTTGGCCGGGCCGAGGCCGACCCGCATCTCCCGGCGCTGCAGGTCACGTGCGGACCAGTCGTTGAGGATCGGGTAGCCAAAAATGTGCTCGCGCGCCTGCTCCGGGGTCAGGTTCTCACCAGCCCGGCCGATGACGGCGGCCACCTCCAGCTCGAAGTCGAGCAGCGCGCACCCCGGCGGGACCGCCTACGTCATCGCCGGGACGGACCGGATCGCCCTGGTCCAGGCCAAGCTCGCCCCCCGGCTGGTCGCCACCGGCGACGTCCGGGTGCTGCCCTGCCCCTTTGACGCGGTGCCGCTCGTCCAGGCGCTGTGGTGGCATCCGATGAACGAACGCGATCCCGCGCACATCTGGCTGCGTCAGTTGTTCGCGGACGCCTGCCGGCCGGTCCCGGTGACCGCTGGAGACCAGGTACCCCCGCTCTGACCAGCCAGTAGTTTTACCTCGGCAGGCCGGCGGCTTGCTGGGTAGCCATCACTGTCAGTGATAGGCAGGCCTAACGGAAACGATTTCCCAACTCGGGGCCTGCGGATCAACACTTCCGCGTAACTGACCCGCGCCACTCCTGGCCCGTGGCGGAGCCAGCCTCCGTGAGTCGCCCTGCTACCCGGACGTATCGGTTCGATTTCGTTTCTGGACAGGACGGTTACGGGAGGGTTACCGTCAACAGCGACAGTAAAGTCAATTTCATACAGTGAAAGTATAGGCTCCGGAGCGCCCGGATGAACAACCTGCTCATGGTCGAGGACCTGCGCGTCACGTACGGCGGCGTGACCGCTGTCGACGGCGTCAGCTTGTCCGTGGGTCACGGCGAGATCGTCGGGCTGATCGGCCCCAACGGGGCTGGGAAATCCTCGATGATCGATGCCCTGACGGGCTATCACCAGGCCGCGGCCGGCCGGGTGATCTTCGACGGGGAGCCGATCATCGGCGCCCGGCCCTACGCCATCGCGCGCCGCGGCCTGATCCGCACGTTTCAGTCGGTCGAGCTGTTCGATGACCTCACTGTCGAGGAGAACCTCCTGGTCGCAGCCGAGCAGCCGTCCGTCTGGACCGCCCTGCGTGATCTGTTGGCACCGCCGCGGGCCCGTCGCAATGAGAACGTGGCCTGGGCTCAGCAAGCCTGCGGGCTCGATGACGTCGCGGACCGCTTGCCGAGCCAGTTGTCGCACGGCCGCCGGAAGCTGGTCGGCGTGGCCCGGGCGCTGGCCATGCGCCCGCGCCTGGTCCTGATGGACGAGCCGGCCGCGGGGCTGGACAACGACGAGAGCATCGCCTTCGGCGAGCGGGTCCGCTCACTGCCGGAGCGCGGGGTGAGCGTGCTGCTCGTCGACCACGACATGGGGCTGGTGCTGAGCCTCTGCGACCGCATCGTGGTCATTGATTTCGGCCGGGTCATCGCGTCGGGGACACCGGACGAGATCCGCGACAGCCCACCCGTCATCGAGGCCTATCTGGGGAGGCACGGTGGCGACCACGAGCGGATCTGAGCGCCCGAGGGTCGTGCAGGTCGAGGGTCTCGACGCCGGGTACAACGGCAACCCGGTGGTCCGCGACCTGACGCTGCACGTCTTCGAGGCGGAGATCGTGACCCTGCTCGGGGCCAACGGCGCGGGCAAGACCACTACCCTGTGCACCATCGCCGGGCTGCAGCGGCCGATCGCCGGCTCCATCCGGATGGATAACCAGGACATCGCGGGCCGGCCGGCCTACCGGCTGGCCCGCACCGGCCTGTCATTGGTTCCCGAGGGCCGCGCGCTGTTCGCCGGCCTGACCGCCCGGGAGAACCTCCGGCTCAGCGCCGGCCGGGGGCGCCGCGGGGACCGCGCGCACGACGAGGTACTCGACCTGCTGCCGGAACTGCGCAAGTGCCTGGACCGCAAAGCGGGCCTGCTGTCCGGCGGTGAGCAGCAGATGCTCGCGGTGGGCCGGGCAATCGCCCGGCGGCCGCGGGCCCTGCTGATCGACGAGATGAGCCTCGGCCTGGCCCCGGTGGTGGTCGAGCGCCTGCTCCCGGTGCTGCGGCGGGTGGCCGATGAACTGCGGACCGCGGTGCTCCTGGTGGAGCAGCACGTGGCCCTGGCGCTGGAGATCGCCGACCGCGCTTACGTGATGGCGCACGGGCGGCTGGTGCTGGAGAGCCCCGCGGCGCGGTTGCGCAACCGCCGCGAACTGCTGAAGGCGTGCTATCTCGGCGACCTGGACCAGGCGGCCCAGCTAGCCGGGGACGAAGACAGCGATCCTGGCGAGCCGCCCGGCGGCGCGGCGGCGGGCTGAGACGGCGAACCGGCCGTGCGCAGGGCCCACACACAGCACGACCCGCGCTCCGACCGGCGCCGCGGGCCACAGATCAGTTTCAGCCTGACACAACATGAGGAGACACCATGGCGGTTACCTTGGGGAGGGCGCGGCCGGCCGCAGTGCTCGCCGCGATGACAGCGTGCGGACTGCTCGCCGCCGCATGCGGGAGCAGCGGCGGAGGCTCGTCGACGGCCAGCGCGACGCAGAGCGCGTCACCGGCGTCGGCCCTGGGCACACCACATCCGGCCAGCGGCTCGCCGGTCGTGTTCGGCCTGCTCAACCTGCAGTCGGGACCGGTCACGTTCCCCGAGGTCGCCGGGGCCGAGCAGGCCGCCGCGCAGTATGTCAACGAGTACCTGAACGGGATCAACGGGCACCCCATCAAGATCGTCGTGTGCGCGACCGATGGCCAGCCCGCCACGTCCGCGCGATGTGCCAACCAGCTCCTGAACGATCACCCGGTGGCGATCCTCGGCGGAGCTGACACCGGCGCGCCGGGTGCGATGCCGGTATGGCAGCGGGCCAAGCTCGCCTACCTCGGCGGGATTCCGTTCACCCCGGCGGAGTCGAACTACCCTAACGCCGTCATCTTCGATGACGTCTCGGTGGCTGACAACGCCGCCGCCTCCGTGTACGCGTACAAGACGCTGAACGCCAAGACGGCCGCGATCATCTACACCTCGGACACGCAGGGCACGTCAGTGGCCGACAACGTCATCGCGCCCACGATGAAGAACGTCGGGTTCACCAAGGTGACGAAGATCCCGGTGCCGCCCACCGCCACGGATGTCACCTCGGCGGTGGCGGCCGCGATCGGCTCGCATCCGGATGTCGTGTACATCGACGACCCGAACTCCTGCCCGCAGGTGCTCAGCTCGCTGAAGCAGCTGGGCAGCACGGCCAAGGTCCTGGGCGTCGACCCGTGCACCGCGCCTGCGGCCATCGCTGCCGCCAACGGCGGCGCGACC
>Ga0265338_10005818_pt1 | contig 15908 bp, 32 predicted proteins | sample 42126metaG_FD_193579 | JGI IMG/M metagenome (GOLD analysis project Ga0265338, IMG submission 193579) | Rhizosphere microbial communities from Carex aquatilis grown in University of Washington, Seatle, WA, United States - 4-21-26 metaG | ecosystem: Host-associated > Plants > Roots > Rhizosphere... | reverse complement strand
CCCGCCGGATATTCCGAATGCATTCCAAATTTCCGGCGGGGTGCTGCAGCCGTCAGAGGTGCCCCCGATCGGCGCGCGGAAACGACGGCCGTCACGCGCAACATAGTCGAGGGCCTCGAGCAAAACGAAATTACGGCCGTCAGAGCTCTTCACCTTGAGCAGTGGAGAGCCGGCTGCGTCGAAATCGCAATTCTCAAAGCTCATGGAGAGGCGGCCGGCTTGGATCCGAACAGCGAAAGAATCGTGCCGAGCGTTCCACCGCTCGAGGCCAGCGTGGAGCTGAGCTGTGACTTGACGATCAGCGTCCAGGCGATCAGCCCCACCAGGGAGCCGATCGCCACGGCGAAGATGATCAGGAAAAAATCGCGTGTGCTCATCCAGCGTGATTGAACGCGGGGTTCGGCGAACCGTCGGCCAGGTACGGTGAGGGCGCTGCAGCCGGTTTGGTTTGTTGGACCTGGGCTTGCGCTTCAGGCTCAGCAACGGCCGCCAGCAATGCTGCAGCCGCCTGCTCATTGGTCTCAGGAGCGGCCGTGGCGGCCTCGGTAGCCACCGGAGCAGGGTCTGGGAGCACTACGGGCTTTGAAGCGGCCAGAGCGGGCAGTGCGGAGGCCGGCACGAAGTCTTCGTAGCTCTTGGAGAGAATCTTCGCGCGCAGGGCTTCCCAGTCGGCCGGCGTGGGGTTTGCCTTGGAGAAAATATCCTGCAGGTCGGTGACGATGCCAGGGGCGAGCGTAACGGCTTCCTGGACCAGTTGGATGATGAGGGCGATCATTGCGGGTGACATATTTTTTTGTGAGTTGGGGTTGGGGGTTGACGGTTACTACAGCTTCACGCCAAAGGACGTGATCAAAGCTTCGAGGTCCGCGAGCTCCTGGCCGGCCGTGGCGATCGCTTGCTGCAGCGCCAGGCTTGCGGCCGAGGACCCGGCCGCTGAGTTGGTGACACTGCTCGCGGCGTAGATTGCGCCGGCATCGCAGGCGGTGGCCATCGCGGCCTGATATTTTTGGTAAGCCGATTGCACGGCCAGCTCCTGGGCAATGGGCGGATGATTGGTGGCGACGTAAGTGCCCCAGAGACTCATGGCAGTGTCAACGGAGACCGTCGCGGTCCCCGCGGCCTCGTAAGTCACCTGTTGCGGTGTAGTCTGACAGCCATCGAGGACAACGGCCGTGGTCAGCGCCAGGCACGCGAAGGCGAGCATCAGCGGCAATTTCATCGAGGTCGTGGCTGCGGTCGCCGGCGCAGTGGCGTTGACGGCCGGCGGAGCATCCGGACCCTTGGCGATGCCGGCGCGCAGGAAAGCAACGGCCGCGGCCATCAGGGCCAGGTAAACGTCGTTGGGGATCGCCCACCAATGTTGCCAGTCGCCAAAGAGCAGGACGGCGACGGTGATGACGGTGAGATAGGTTTTTTTTCCGGAGATGAGCTGGAGCAGTGCGGTGGCGTTCATAGATCGTTGTTTTTTCTAAAAAGTTCGGTGTCGTAGCTGCTGGGAATTTTGAACCCGCGATCGCGCAGCATGACGATCATGGTCAGAACTTTTTTTTCCAGCCGGCTGATCCGGATCAGCATGTAGCCCAGGACCGGGAGCAGGATGTAGATGATCAGATTTTCAATGCTCATTTGGTGGTGGGGGCAAAGCCCCAGAGATAACCCAGCGCCGCCAGGACCGGCAACGCGAGCAGTTCGCCCAGGCCGGGGATGAACAGCATCCCCACCAGGACCAGTGTCAGAAAGAATTTCGCGGCCGTGCTCACAGGTATTGATAAAGATTTCCGAAACCCCACCAGGACGAGTCAGCCTGGGCCTGTTGTAACTGCGTGGCCGCGTTCTGAGCGGCCGCCGCGGCCGCGGCATCGGCCGCTGCCTGGCCTTGCGTGGCGAGGATCGTGTTGTACATGGTCCCGCCTGGCTGATAACTCGCGGCCACACTGCCCTGGGCCTGCGCGTTGGAGAGTTCGGTTTGTGTCAGGCCTGGAAGACTTGCGGCCGCGGCCGCGTTGGAGGCCACGGTGGACGCCGCGGCGCTGGCGGTGGACCAGGCAGCCTTGAGGGCGGTCCACGGAGCCAGGAGAATGTCGGTGAGCGCGCGTTTGCCGGCCGAGTAGGCCTTGTACATCTCCCAGATGACGTACACGCCGATCCCCAGGACCGCGATCGTCAGCAGATGTTTCCAGAAAGAATTTTTCATGGTGAAAAAATCTGCCGATAGGCGAGCTTGATGTCGTTTGGCCCCAGCGCCCGGGTCCAAACTTTTGCCTCCTGGCAATAGCCCCCGAGCCGGCTGGCGGCGATGTAGGCAGAGATGGCTCCATTCACCGCCGGGAAAACCACCCCTTGCGCCGCTTGCGAGCCCACCGCGGCGCCGTCCACGTAGAGCGTGACGGCCGTCCCGTTGTAGGAGGCGGCAATCTGGTGCCAGTTGCCGTCCGCGTAGCTGGTGCCGATGTCGAAAAATTCGTTGGTGTTGCCGCCCACCAGCGTCACCCCCGTTTGCGTCGCCGTGAACCAAAGCTGGAAGCAGTTTGAGGAGCCAAGCTGTTGGAGGCTTAACGGAATGTCATAATTTCCGCCAACGAACGCCGGTTGCTTGACCACGATCTGGATGGTCATATTCGAAATGGCTTGCGCTGCATTTGGCACCGCGTACTTGAGGCAATTTGTAAAGTTATTGAACGCTCCGGATTGCTGCGAGAGCACAAAGTTTGTCATCGAGAGCGCGTAGGCCACCTGCCCGGTGCTCCACAGGTACGCCCCGCCCACCATGGAACAGACCGGCGTGAAATTCTGATTCGTGATGGCGTAGGACGTTGCGTAATTGTAAATGTTCGTTCCCGTTCCCTCGATGAACGACATGTCGAGCAGGAGGCCCGCGTTGAGCGGATTTTGCGGGTACGCCGGAACGCCCAAGTTTTGTGATTGCTGTTGAAATGCCGTCAGTACGGACGGATCCAAGACGTTGGAGTAGCCCGCCCCGTTTTGGTCGTAGTTGAGCGAGATATTGAGGCCGGCCATCTGCGCCCCGTTGAAGGCACTGGGGAAATTGTTGTCCACGAAATTGCCCAAAATCTGCACGCCTTGAAAGGCACCCGTGAGGGCGTTTTCGTTGTAAAAGAAAAACGCGCACTGGTTGAAGGGGTTGAGAGTGCCCACGGGCTCACCGGGGCAGTAAAATCCGATGTGATTCCCGGCGATCAAAATGTTCTTCCAGGCCAGGGTTGTCTCGCGTGAATCAAAAACGAACGGCCCGCACTCACCGATCACGCCGGCAAAGACATTCGTGTTGAAAAGGATCGTATTGCCCTGCGCCTTGTAGCCCGACACCCCGCCGTAAGATGGCCCGATGTGCGCGTCAATTCCGATGGGGACGTTCACGAAATAATTTCCCAGAAAGGAGACGTTCGTGATTGCGCCCGTGTCGGCGTAAGCACCGTACAGGCCGCCCCAAATGTAATTATTCACATATCGACCGTTCACCCCCCACGCGTAATTGATCCCCGCTCTGGGGTCATTGTTCGTGCTTGCGTAGGGATAAATGGCGCGGTTGTCATGGACGTAGCCGTCCCCGTCCGCTTCAAAGGCATCGTCGTAATTGCCCCACGCATTCGACACCGTGCAATCTGAAATTTCGCACCCCAAGGTGCCGAGCTGGTGTCCTAGGTAAAATCCCCAGCACTCCTGACCACCCCCGAAATTTCCCAGCCAGTTGATTGAAGTGCAGTGCTCCGCTTTTTCGTAATTTCCAGACAAAACGATTCCGTTAATGATTGGCGCGGTTTGCCCGTTCGTGCCCGATCCGTCGGTGGTGATGTTCCGCACTGTGATGTAGTCGCCAGAGCCGTAGAGCACCTGTTCCTGGCCGCTCGAATAGGTGGTGGTGCGCTTGATGATCACCTGCGCGCCGTTGTAACCGCTCAAGGTCATTCCCGCCTTTAGGACAAGGTTTGAAGAATATCCGTTGTTACCCAGGGTCCAAAAAGGATTGTTCGTCCCCGTGGGCAGGAGGTTGCCTTGCGAAAACGGCGGTTGAGAGAGCACGATGGCGTCAAAGTCACCGTAAAAGGGTTGCGTGAGCGTCCCGTTCCCCAAAATTGTCCCGGTGCCCACGTAGGTTGCGCTGTTCGTCGGGCTGACGTACCACATCAATGACAACTTGTTGGTTGGTGTCAGCCCCAGGGACACATTGAAGGCAGTGTTGCTCGAAAGCGTGTTGACGGTGTTGGTTCCACTGCCCGTCAAAATGTTGTTGGCCGCGTTCGAGGAGATGGTTCCAATCTGATTCGTTGACGCGCCATTGAGCGTGTCGATCGTAGCACCGCCCGTGACCGTCGGTGTCACCAACAGTTGATTAGTCAACGAACCGACGTTCGTGACGATGATCCCGAGCACGGACCTGGCCGTGCCAACATCCGGAGCGCGCAATAGATTGCGTGTCAGAGGCGTCGTCTGGACCACGGGACCGTCCGCCAGGAGTCCAAAGGCCTGCAGCCAGATCAGGAGGCAGCAAAATTTCCAGAGGTTTTTCATGTCAATAGGCAAGCACCACGACACCGTCGTTGGCGGTGAGCACATCCAGGTAAATTTTGCCGGCGTCCAATTTGCGGCCGGAGCCCACGCTGAAGCTGTAAGTGTCGCCGGGATTTAATTCGATTGGCTGCGCACCGTTCACGGCGCTGAAGCCGATGAACACTTTGCCCGTGTTGGCCGTGCCGCCATTGTCAGGGTGCGCCACGGTTTTTTGCGCCTGTATAATGATCGTCGTGGCGTAAGTGCCCAGCGCCGCCAAAGCCACGGGGGCCGCGAGGCTGGCATTGGTCACAAGAAACTGGTTGGGAACAATTTCGGAACTCGAGGGGAGCGTCGAGCTCAGCGTGGTCGTCACGTTGACGGTGGACGCGACGTTCACGTCCGGCGTCTTGATCGGCGAAGTACTGACGTAGAACGTGATCGTCACTGCCGCGCCCGTGTTGTTGTAGAACGTCAACTTGCCGAACGTGGGTGACTGATCGTTGCCGAAGCCAGATCCCGTCTCGCTGAAATCGAATTCCTCGCTGTTGCTGGTGAGGACGCTGAAAGCGCCGTTGGTGGCCGTCAGCAAAAAGTATTTGCCGGTGGCGTGCGCCACGGCCACGCCGGCCGCGTTGCCGGCCGCCGGAATTGTCAGGGTGATAGGTGTCATGATCTTTTACTTCCGAACAGCGCGAACAAGCCCACGATCGCCGCGATGACGGCCGCCACCAGGCCGATCGTCTTGTATGAAATGGTCCCGGTGGGCTGAGCCGGCGCAGCGGCCGCCGAGGCACTCGTCCCGGCCGCCACGTTCTGGACCGTGGTGGAAAATTGGTTTGCCAGGCTGCTGATCAAATTGTCGGCGTTCGGATCGCCGATGATCACGCTCGAGCCCGTGCCGGCGCTGATCGTGCCGACGGTCCCGCCCACGTCGCCCCCGGCTGAGACACTCGTTGCGCCCTGCTCCTGGTATTGCGAACTGCTCCCCAGGCCGATTGAGCCTGAGCCGATCGCCTGGGAGGACTGCGCCGCATTCGGCGAATTGGCCCCGCTCGAGGTGGACGTGTTGGTCGTCGGCTGCGAAGTGCTTCCGCCGCTGTTGCCCAGGATGCCGAACAAGGGGAGCATCCATATGATGTCAAGCAGGTGGTGCATTTTTACACATGATGACGCCCACCGTTTTGTAGCCGCGCGCCAGGCCGAAGCGGTACAGGGAGGCGAGTTTGGTGACGAATTGGATATTGTTGCAGCCGTAGTGACGCGCCAGGAGGTCCCCGGCGTCGAAGACGAGTTTGAAGGGGGACTTTTTCAGTGAGGCCACGCCCTCGATCGTGAGCCAGCCCAGGGCATTGATCGTGTACACCATGACGAAGGCCGGTTCGCCGCCCAGGGTGATCGTTGAGGCCTTGAACCGCTTTTGTTTCACCAGGTCAAGGAAAGTCCCTTTGGTGTAGATCGTGTCCAGGATGCGAGCGGCCATTTCGTCGAGGATCTTGCCGCCGGCGAGCAATTCCTCTTCGCTGCTCTCCAGGAGGGAGAACACTTGCGACTCGGCAATCAGCCGGCGTTGTTTAACGGCGTCCATGATGAAACAATCCAAAGAGGAGGAGGGCTGCCGCCGCGATCGCCGCGATGATCAGCCAGGTGGTGGACGTGGGGCCGCCGCTGCTGCTGCCGGCGTTGTTCACGCTGACAGTGGTGGCCGCGGAGCTGGGTGTGCTGGATTGACCACTCAAGGAAAGGCCACCGCCGCCGCCGCCGCCCAGCCCGAGCAGGCTCAGGCCCATGAGCGGAAAAGCAGCGACCAGGCCGACCGCTCCGTGCAACAGATGTGGATCCAGGAAGTGCATCATTTTCGTTTTTTCAAAAAGACCAGGACAATCAGCACCGACACGACGGCCAGCGCGATCCAGGGGACAATGCTCGTCACGGTGCTGGCCACGGTTGCCACCCGTTGCGTCGTGGCTCCCTGGGTCAGGAGTGTTTGTGCGGTGTCCATTTCATCGTTTCCGAAATAAAAGGATCCCGATGACCAGAATCACGCCGCCGATGATCAGCATCGGCAGATACGTCGTGAGTGAAGGCGCTGCGGCCGCGGTGGCCGGTTTCGCTGCGGCTTGCTGCGCCGCCGTGCCGAAGATCGTGGTGTAAGCCTGCGCTGCGGACGTACCGGCACCGGATAACCCGCCGATCAGCGAGCTGAACCAGTTGCCGCTCGTGCTGGTGTTGCCGCCGCTGGTGTTCACCGGCGTTGAAAGCGGAATCGCGCCGCTGTTGGGAGCCGTCGAGCCATTAAGCCCGACCGTGTTTAAGAAACTGTCGATCCAATCCATAAAAAAAATGGCGCTGGTTCCTCGAGGGGACCAGCGCCGGGTATTTCTGTACCGGAGATCCGGCGCTGGGTTGACTTACAGGGTTGGATCGCCGAGGCGCTGCGTGATGCGCCGCAACGTGCCGGCGCTGGCAGCCTTCAAGGTGAGCGTCAACTGAGACGCGGAGATCGAGCCGACCTGGCGGAGCGACTCAAACAGGTCGTCATGGTCCATGACGATGTTGTAAGCGCCGACCGTGGGGTTCATGTCCGCACCCTTGAGCAGATCGGTCATCTGATCGTTGGTGATGTCGTCCAGGACAACCTGGCCGTTCATGATCAGGCGGGCCTTGATCACCTGCTTGCTTTGAGCAGCCGAGTCGCTCGGGTCGAAGAGGCTGATCGTATCCACCAGGTCGCTCGCGGGAGCGCCTTGCAGGATGTTCGCCAGGTCCAGCGTAGCCGAGGCCGTGTTGGCGTCGTCCGAGTAGAATTTCATGATCGGGTTCGCTTTGCCTGAGCTGAACGCGTCCACAATGGCCATCGCACCGATCACGGGAGTCGTGGTCGTCGCGGCGATCGGGACCTTGATCTGGAACACGCCGTTCTGATCGAGCCAGCCCGTCTCGCAGGCCAGGCCGTTCTGGAAATCAGCGCGTTTGCGCCAGGGTTCCTCGAAGTAGATCGGCAGGTACGTGATGCCGCCGCCGTTGGCAGCGCCCGCTACGCCGTAGCTGGCGTACTGCGATCCGTTTTGAGTGTTGAGATAATCGAGCTGGGTGGCCGTAAGCCGGCGCACGACTTTCGATCCCAGGATAACCTGCATGTCGCCCGTGCTGATGGATGCAACCGACGGCGCGTTGGTGTTGCCGACGCCCGAGTCCTGCAGCGCCAGGATGATCCGGCGATAACGCCAGCCCTTGGGGCAGTTGATCGTGGCCATGCCGCCTACGGCGACACCCGAGATGTCCCGCAGTTGAATCAGTGAAGTGGGGAAAAAAGGCATAAAAAAAGTTGGTTTATGGATGTTGGTAACGAGGGCTGCGGTTTACGCAGTGGTGGACGGTGTGGTCGTGGTGGTGGTGGTGGCCGCGGTGCTCAGGAGCGATTTCGGAACGAACTTCCGGATGATCGGGATCACGAAGATCACGGCGACGGCGACGGCCGCGATCGTGAATGCGAAGGTGGCCATGTTGGATTTGGTAAAGATTTTGTGCATAGGAGGTGAGGGTTGATGCCCAGGGGGGCGGTTAAACTGCAGAAGCTTCCTGTGGCGTCGTCGGCTTGCCCCCCCGGAAACACCGGGACGCTTGCAAGGTTCAGAACGCCGAAGCGTAAGTGAGGAGACGTTCGCACCGATCCAAAACGGCGCGAGTCTCATTTGGTCTCACGCCCTTTTTTGGCAGGCAGGCTGCAGCAATTCGGAGCGTTACAGCCAATTACGTACGATGAAAAAAATACTTCTCGCTCCGGATCCAGTCGAAGGCGGTGATCCGGCCCACCCGAGTCCAGCCTCTGGACAAACTTCAGGCCAGCCGCCGACTGCAGCGCCGCCGGCGGCATCAACGGTCCTGGCAGGGACCCGAACCGAACGTGAGCTCGAGCTCGAGGCTGAGAATCAGCGCCTGGCCAAGGAAAAAAAGGACCGGGAGATGCGCATCAACCAGCTCGAGGACGAAAATCGCACGCTCAAGACCATTCCCCGTGAGCCGGCCAGGCCAGCGCCCTCCCCGGATCCGGATCCGGATCCTGATGATGATGACGATGAAGTGCAGATCGGTTTCCGAGCCTAAACTTTTGTGTCATGGATAAAAAAACCGGATCCACAAGCACAGCAGGAACTGCAGCTCCTACGCCACTGGCGGGCGAGCCGGCTGCCGGACCGCCTGTCAGACCTCCCGCTGCAGCTCATGCTGCGGCATCAGTCCCGGCGTTTGGCGGAAATCGTGGAGGCCGAGCTCGAAAAGACGGGCTCACTCCCGGTTCACCGCAAGCTGAAGAGGCTGATCGCAAAAAAGATGCGGAACGCAAACGCCTGGCTCGTGAAGCGGCCGATAAATTGGCTGAGCCAGCGCCGCTGCCTTCAGCCGTTGCGCCGGAGCCTGGTGCAAACACGGCGCCGGGTCCTGTTCTGGCTCCTGGCGCGAGTAGTGCGGATCCTGCGCCGGTTCCTTGGCAGCCCGAAACGCTGATCGGCCTGGTGGATGAGCTCGTCGAAGCGGCCGAACAAAACCGCGTCGGCAGTTACATTGCCAAATGTTCGGAGGCCGGACTCACCGGCAGGCTCGCCAAAGAGATCGAGAACGATGCGCGATTTCCTAAGCTGGCCAAGACGCTGCTCAAATCCAGCATCCCGCGCCTGGCCGCCAAGTGGCTCAACCGCTCCGGCATCTCCGCGGAGTGGCAGGAGGAAATCTCCGTGCTCACTGCAATCATTTTGATCATCAAACAGGGCAGCTCACTCAACAACAGGTTCGAGGAACTCCTGCAGGCAAAAAATGCCCAGCCTGCGAAACCTCCGGAGGCCAAGCCATGAACACGTACGATATAAATATCCAGTATTACTCGAATGACGGCCGTGAAAACACCACCTTCACGTTGCTGGCTCCCAACGGCATTGAAGCCGTCCGGGAGATCATGTCCCAAATTTCAAACAAGACTCTCCCGGACAAAATGCTTCCCTCGATGGGCTTTGAAGTGCGATGCTTCCCCCGGTCCACGCCATTCGTGCTCAGCCAATATCCGGAGAGCCTGGTCAACACCTGCAGACCTCCAAAAAGATGATGCCGACCCTCCAGCTCGATCACCAGGCGGCCGCCCGGATCTATGACGGTCCCCGGTTCCATCGCGTGCGCACCGCCAGCGAGCAGCGCCGGATCATCCGTGACAACATCCGGCAGCTTAAACGCAGCCCATCGATCGTGATGCGTTACGCCGGCCACGTCCTCCAGGCCATCGCCGATATAAATCCAAAAGACCTGGCTCCGCGGCGCTCATGAAGATCCCGATCACGTTCACCAGGTCCGGAGCCGTCCGGAACCCGATTTATGCCAGACTACTCCAACCCACCGTTCATCGTGGTCATCTTCGGCCGGTCCGGAAGCTGCAAAACCAGTTTTGCGTTCGCGTTCGTCCTGAATGTCCGCGGAGTCGCCTGCCGTTTCATCTTTGACGATCGCGGCCAGGCCGCCGCCAGGCTCAAGCTCAAATCCTGCGGAACCGCCCGCGAATGCGAGCTGGCCGTCCCCACCGGCTGGGTCTGCTTTAATCCGCATGTCATGTTCCCCGGTGACAAGCTCCCCGATGCCTTCCGCTGGTTCTGTCACTGGTGTTTTGAAGTCAGCAAGCGGGGTCCCGGGCGGAAGATTCTCCTGGTGGACGAGATCTGGCAGTGGTCCAACTCGCGCCGGCCGGTCCCCCCTGAGCTCGAGAACGTGATCCGGACCGGACGCACCGAAGGTCTGCAGCTTATCACCGCCACTCACAGCCCCAGGGAGTACCACGAGCTCATCCGGAGCCAGGCAACTGAGTTTGTCGCCTTCAACACGATCGAGCCGGCACAGCTCGACTCGATCCGGCCGTACTGGTCTGGCGTGGACGCTGCGGCGAAGCTTCCCATGGGGCATTTCCTGGCCGTCAACCGTGAATCGGGCGGGATCTTATCCGGACAACTGGAGCCAGGATGGCCACCAGGCCGCTTCGTAAAGGCATAACCGGACGTTTTTGGGGGTGCTCGACCGGACACATTGTCCGGTTATCTTACCCGGACACTCCCTCCCTCAAGCTCAAAAACCCGTCCAGTTACCCGGAAACCGGACACGGAAGCTGTCCGGTTTTCTCCGCTTCCTCGAGGTCCTCGAGCCGCCACATTGGTCCGGTGAACCGGATTGCCCTGGGCAACATCTCCCGGCGCATCATCCGGTAGAAGGTGGCCTTGGAGATGCCGTAACGCCGCTGGATGTCCTTAGCGTGTAGCCTGGGCTGGTTGAAGACGGCCCGGCGCAGGGCCTGGAGCTCGTTGGCGAACTCCTGCATGGTTTGAGGTGCCTTCGGGGGCATGAGAGCCTCCTGGCTGCATTGAGCGTGCCAAAACGGCCGGGGTGGACAAGGCCCGGTCCGTGGCGTCCTGGAAGGGCAGTTCATCGAGTTCTTGCCTGAACTGGTGGCGGAAGGCGGCCGCCTCCACGTTCTCCATCGGCTGCAGCTCCAGGACCCTCAGCAACGCCGGCATCAGCAGGCAGAGGGCTTCACAGGAGTCCCGGTCCCGGCATTTCGCCGCCTCGAAGTGCAAAAACCGGATGGCGTTGTCAGTGGTCATTTTATCGTTGCTTGCGCCACAGCCCGTCCAGGGAAATGATGATGTCGTTGGCTCGATGGCCGGTGTTGAACAAGTGAAGTGCCCGGAGGACCTCGATCGAACAGTTTTTGACGACGTGGCCGCTGCACAGGACGCGGACTCTCTGGTTCCTTTCGTACTCGCGGATGATCGCGCGCCAGGTCTGAGGGTGGACGGGTTTCATTTCCCCAGGGCTTTCTCGACCTGCTCCGTTGCCTCGTGATAGCCATAGCAGCAACCGTGGAAAAAACCCGTGGAGTAAACCAGGATGGCCACGACGGCGATGATCAGTTTCTTGATCTTCATGGTCCCTCCTTTTGTCCGCCTGGCTCGTCCGGATTCCAGTCTGGGCAGATGACCTCGTTTGGCTTCCCTTCATCGCGGAGATTTTCATTTGCTGCTGTGACGATCTCCAGGGCTCGGCGGAAAGTATAACGGCCGGCTTTGCTCCGGTTGGGCGTGTAGGCGATTTCGTTCGTTTTCCACCAGCACCCATCATGCTCAATCGACAAGATCAGCCAGGTTTCCGGATTTTTAGCGTTCGACCATTCGGTTGGGAGTATGCTTCCCCCCACCTGGACCCGATCGACGTGGCTGCAGCCCAGGACGAAGCCCAACACCAGGCCAACGACGGCGCTGACCAGGATGCACCCGATCACAATCACAACTTCCCAGTTCATACGGCCTCCTGTTGTAGTGCGATTTCCATCGGCGGGTTATAGACCAGGCGGTGGCCCTTGCAGCGGTGACAGTGCGCCGGCTGGCCTTGCTCGCCCTCGATGCGCTCACAACTGCAGTGGCAGTCATTGCAGTACCAAAAGCCCTGGTTCACGGCTTCCTCAATGAAGCGCTTTAGTTTCATGGCCATTTCGGAGTGTGACGGCTGTGCCGGCGGCAACAGCGGCCGCGGCATCGGCCGCGGAGTTACGATTCGATGGTTGCGCAGCGGTAACTGCGCCTGGTATGTTTTCGTTGTCATTGGATTCCTGTAGTTGCCCGGGGGCGGGATTGCCCCCGGGAAATTTTGGAGCCCATCCCGGCCCCAGGTATTTTTTGAGCACATGCCGTTTCACGCCGCGGTCCTCCCCGCGGCTTTTTTTTCGGGAGCGGGCTCGATGATCCCGTCCATCCAGTTTTTGATGTCGCGAATTCGCTGCCTGTAAAGAGCGATGATCTCCTTCTGGTTCGGCAGAGGCCTGCGACTGTTCTCCATCGCGTAGATCCGCTCCTTGTGCCGATCGATCATCTCGGGTCCGTGCTTCTGTCGGAGACGCACGATCATCTTCTGATCTAACGGCTCAAATTTTGGAATTGGTGAGTGTGAACCTGCCCTGGCGGTTGCTCCGGGCACACACTCCTGTTCTCCTTGTCTCCTTATCTCCTTAGGAGTCTCCTTAAAGGGCACCGCTTTTGCCGCCTCGCCAGACCCGTTCTTGCCGCCTCCCAAGGGGAATCTTGCCACCTCGCCAGACCCGTTCTTGCCGCCTCCCAAGGGGAATCTTGCCACCTGCGAGGTGGCATCTTGGGGTCGTGGGAGGTGGCATCTTGCCACCTGCGAGGTGGCATCTTGGGGTTCCGTGAGGGGGAGACTTTGGGTCAGGGAAGGCGTATTTACAGGCACTTGGGAGGTGGACTTGCCTTCGGAAGACAAAGAAGGACCTGGGGAAAATTTCCCCCGTGCCCCTCTGATGCGTCCCCACACCTTCGCCAAGCCGTTAATTTCCATCTGCTGTTGCCCTGGCACGAGCTCACGGACGCAATAAACGTTAACCGGGTAGGCGTTGGGGATTTTTTGCTGCTCGATCCAGATGTGGTGATGCAGCTCTTTGTTCCACCGGGTGATTGATTTCTTGTCGTGCCCGATCAACGCGCGGATGTCTCGAACAGCGATGGTCAACCTGCCTTCCCCATCTCCGCCTCTCCAATGGTTGTAGGTGTTGTCGGTGATCCAGACCCCAAAAAATTTTGCCCCTGGGGAAAGCTTTTTGTCGGAGCAAATGATGTCCCTGGCTCTAACGGCCGGAGGCGTCTTGTCTTGAATTTCTGTTTGCACCGGGGCTTTGCCATCAACGAGCGGATCGTTCTCGTTCATCGCCGCACTCCTTTCGTGAACCCAAGCCGAATGAGAATTCGGTCCGCCGAGTCCTCTGGATAGAGCGCCGGTCGAGCAACACCGGTGGGTTTGAGTTTGAGTGCCTTAATGTGTTTATAGAGGCCGGCACGTGTGAGATGCTTTCCCTTTTTTGCAACTCGCCTCTGGATGTCAATGACGGTCATGAATTCTCTCCTTTGGTTGATGGTTTAAAAAACGCGACACGAAAGTGGAGAAACTCGCTCTCCGGAAGACCTGGAAAGCGGATTAAGAACGCCAGCGTCAGGTCCTCGAATGACATCCTGCCGGGGAAAGGTTCTTCAACTAACTGATCGAGAGAGAGGGGAGGGGACGGTTTCGTAAACCGTCGGTCGTCGGTTCGATCCCGACCATTGGCTCCAATTTGCACGTAGTTAATGTAAACCAGTGAAAAATTGAGTCAACTATGAAAAATCAGCCTGTATCTAGATGTTTAACGCGGGAAGAATTCGAGGTATTGACACGATGCCTCTCCCAAGCAAGGCGCAGTTTGGAGCGTAGCCTCGAGATCTGCCCAGAACTTAAAAGCCTCTCGATGACATTGTCCTGCGAGCACAAGATTTTCCCAGAAGAGGCTCTTTCTCTGTTGAAGGGCCTACGCTCGGTGTGCTGGAAATATGGACCCATCAAAGTCCAGCGCAGGCAGCTGCAAAGCATTGTTCGCAGCCAGCCTCAGGGCTGATTCCTGCAACTGACCCCTTGACCTATGCCGAAGATCGATCCCAGGACTTTCGCGGCAGCGACGTTCAGAGAACCTGACAGAACGGACATGGTGCTGGCGCTGCCTAAAGAATTGCTCGAGGAATTTTTGCTTTACCAGGCGAAGGAGTGGCCGGAAGGAGCGGATTTGAGGATCCCGGCACAGGTCCAGTTGAATCGGCTGGTCTTAAAGGAGACCTTGGAGCTGACGAGGAAAAATATTGAGCTGACGGACAAGATCCATCGCGCAAAGGTGCATTGGTGGATCCTGGCTCTGACGGCGATCGGGGTCCTGTTGGGACTCATTGCTCTCTTCCGGTGAACAACATCACCCCGTAACGCTTGAGCATCCGGTAGGGATCCCAACCTCCTCTAGGGTCTCCGCAACCGACATTTTCGGCAAACTTGGTCAAGTCGTCGGCCGTTTTATGATATCTGGCGTTGACAGGACTTGCGAAGAATTCGGCTTGAGCTTTGTCCAAGTCCTTCGTTGCCTCCAGAGCTTCGATCATCAACGTCCTGGCCTGCTCGGTCTCCTCGATCGTTGGGGGGGGAGTGTTCGCTGTGTTCTTAAACATTGGATAGCAGACAGCATACGGCTTGCCACTTGACCCGGCGTTTACGCTGTGCCGGGTATGGATCTACGGACAACTCTCCAAACTTGGGCTGCGTTGCGGGCTGGCGTCGTAAAGCCGCGGACGCGCGACTATCATCAGGAACTGATCGAGTTCATCGGCCGGACCTGGTGCGAAAAGTTTCATCAGCCGGCCGCGGACATTTCCGAGCAGGACGTGGGCGAGTTCACGGTCCGGATCGCCTGGCTTTCGGATTCACGTTACAACGGGATCGTGACGATGTTGCACGGGACCGTGCCGGCCGCAAAAAAACTTCGCCGACGTCCTCTCCAGATCAAGGAACGGCCGTTGCTCTCTCAGCTTGAATTTTCCCGCCTCCTCGAGGAGCTCCACGGTCGGCCGCAAAGTCACGCGGACCTGGTCATTCGTTTTCTTTCGCACACGGGTTTACGAATCAACGAAGCCAGGCAGATCCGGTGGACGGACGTGCGCGAAGATTTTATCCTGGTGCCAGGCAGGGCGAGCAAGAGCGGCCGGCCGCGGGTGATCCCTTTCGTGAATGGCATCAGTGATACGCTCCAGGAGCTCAGGAACGTCGCCGGCGATCGGGAGGACGTCCTCCCGCAGGCAGAGTGCAAACGCTCGCTGCAGGGTGCGTGCGCGCGCGCAGAATTGCCGCGGCTATCTCACCATGACTTCCGTCATCTGTTCGCCACCAGGTGCATTGAGAGCGGCGTGGATCTGCCCACGGTGGCGCGTTGGTTGGGACATCAGGACGGAGGGGCGTTGCTGTCGCGAACTTACTTTCACCTGGTGGACGAGCACAGCCGGAGGATGGCTGCGCGCGTGAGGATCTGATTTACCAGTCGCCACCAAGTTTTCCCAGGTGGATCGAGCTGCAGGCGGTGGCCATCAGCGATAAAAGCAGGCAGAGGATCCAAAGGAGAAAACGTTTCATGAGCTGGCAGCGGCCGCCGCCTGGCGATCTTCACGGAACGCGGACCAGCCGGCTTCGTGGACGCCTTCGTAAATCGCGGCGCGTTCGAGTTCCTTCACGTTGAGCACTTCCATGATTTCGGCGAAGAGATCGTCAGCCTGGTCCTTGGTGAGATCAGCCTGGCGGCAGACGCCATCAGCGTTCACCAGGAGCAGCCAGTTCTGATAAGCGCCGTCGTGGAAGTAAGCGGCCGGCCAGTAACGGCCGAACGGTGGCAACCAGGATATTCCGAATGCATTCCAAATTTCCGGCGGGGTGCTGCAGCCGTCAGAGGTGCCCCCGATCGGCGCGCGGAAACGACGGCCGTCACGCGCAACATAGTCGAGGGCCTCGAGCAAAACGAAATT
>Ga0265338_10005817_pt1 | contig 15909 bp, 9 predicted proteins | sample 42126metaG_FD_193579 | JGI IMG/M metagenome (GOLD analysis project Ga0265338, IMG submission 193579) | Rhizosphere microbial communities from Carex aquatilis grown in University of Washington, Seatle, WA, United States - 4-21-26 metaG | ecosystem: Host-associated > Plants > Roots > Rhizosphere >... | reverse complement strand
GGTGGCCGAGACCGCCGATCTGGGGCTCGACTTCGGTGTGATCCGCTACGGCGCGGGCGTCTATCAGGACGGCCGGATGCCGGAGCTCCGCGGGCTCGTGCGCGCGGGCCTGGTACGGGTGTGGGTCGCGGGCATCGCCTTCGCGGTCATCCTCGAGGCGCTTGCGGGCGTCGTGGTCGGCGACCTGCTGGGGCACCCCGACGCGGTCGAGCCCGTGCGGATCATGGCGATTGCGATCCCCTTCGCGGCCTCCACCGACGTGATCACCGCCGGCCTGAAGGCGCGGCAGACCGTTCGCGAGTCGACGTTCGTCCTGCAGATCTTCAATCCCGGCGGCCGGCTGGCGACGGCGATCGTGCTCGGGGTCGCCGGCGGCGGGCTGATCGCATTCTCGGTGGCGTTCATGGCCGTGGAGATCGCGACCACGCTGGTCGCAGCCGCCCTTGCCTGGCGTCCGGTGCTGACCGGCAAGGTGCGCGTGCGCCGCTCCGACGTGCTGTCCATGGCCGGCTACTCGTGGCCGCTGTCGCTCAATCGCGCGCTGCTCTACACCAACAACCAGACCGAGATCATCCTGCTCGGCGTCTTCGGCACCGCAGCGCTGATCGGCATCTTCCAGGCGGCGCTGCAGGTGGCGCTGCTGACCGCGGCGATCCTGGCGGCAGTGAGTGCGATCTTCTCGCCCGTGGTGGCCGCCGCTCTGTCCACCCGCGACCACGACCGCGTCCAGGCGATGTACGCCACCACCACCAAGTGGTCGCTGATGATCGGCCTTCCGTACTTCCTGTTCGTGGTCACCCACAGCCACGAGATCATGGGCCTCTTCGGGCCGGGGTTCACTGCCGGCGCCGAGGCGCTGGCGATCCTCACGCTGGGGCGCCTGGTCGACCTCGCAACCGGATCGGTGGCGGCGGTGCTGGTGATGGCCGGCTACTCGCGCCTCTCGCTGATCAACTCGCTGATCTTCCTTGCCACCAGCGTGGTCGGTGACGTGATCCTGATCCCCCGCTACCACCTGGTCGGCGCGGCCGTTGCCAGCGCCATCGCGGTCGTGCTGGTCAACGTGCTCCGGGTGGGACAGGTCTGGCACCTGCTGCACGTGCAGCCGTTCAGGTGGCGTCTGATCGGCGTGGTTGCAGCCGGGCTGATCGCCCTGCCGGTGACGCTGCTGCTGCCCGACGTGGCGGGCAGGCCCGCGATCCAGATGCTGATCGAGCTGGCGCTGGCCGCGGTGATCTACCTGCCGGCCCTCTGGCTACTGGCCGTCGACGAGACCGACCGCCAGGTGCTGGCCGGTGTCCGCCGCGGTCGGGCCCAGATGGCTGATCGATGACCCCCGTGGTGTCCTGGGTGGCGAAGGCGTCAAGCGGGACGCTTGACGCCGGTCAGGAGCGGTCTGAGATCCAAGCAGACCGTGGATGCGAGCCTCGCAAGGACGCAGGGAACATCAACAGCGGATCCTATTGATGCGACCGAGGACGCAGCGAGGCGACGGTTCGCAGGCACAGCCACCCCGACCTATGCTGGCTCCGGCCGCCGTGGCGGCCAGGCCCGCGCGGGTCATGGGTCAGCCATCTACTCAGGACGAGCCCGTGGGCAGCAGCGCGCAGCGCACGTAGGCGCTCGCGGGCGCGCCCTCCGCGGGGCTCGCGGTCGGGTAGACGTTGACCGCTTCGCAGATCCGGGTGGGGCCGATCGAGACCGACCCGGCCTGGGCGGTCTGGCCGGTCGACTGCAGGACGGAGAGGTTGTCGAGCACCCGCGCCGTACCGGTCGACGACACCGCCTGCAGGAGCACACCCTGCGGTGTCGTGCGCAGCGTGTAGTACTGCCCGTCGCCGACTGCGACCAGCGTCTGACCGGTCAGCTTCGGCGCCTTCGCCACGTGCTTTGCCGGCAGCGGCCACAGGGCGTAGCCGCCCTTCACCGAGAACGCGAACGTGGTGAACCCCGGCACCAGCGCCGGCGCCGGCGTACGCGGGATGCGGTGGGTGGCGCTGCCCTGGCTGGCGAACGCGCGCCGGCTGACGAGGCCCTGGAAGGAGCCGGTCGTCGGCCGCTGCGTCCAGGCAACGCCCTTCTTCGTGATGGCGACCGAGCGGACGCGGGTGCAGATCGCGCCGGTACAGCTCGGAAATAGGAAGCGGCGGTACACCGTGGGCCTGCCCGGGTGGGTCTTGAGGACGGTGATCCGGTTGTGGTCGGGATCCGCCCGATCGGTGAAGGCGATCAGCCCGGTCACGGGGTCGTAGGCGACTCCGTGCCACACCTTCCGCGCGATCGGCCGCGCCTGGCGGCCGTGGTGGTCGACCTGCCACAGGGTGCCGTTCCTGGTGACCCAGAAGACGCCGGCCGGCGTGGTCGCCGGCGGGCTTGCCACGGCGCCGCTCCAGAGCCCGGTGACCTTGCGCGAGGCGAGGCTCGCCTGGCAGACGATCGGCGCCTTCTTGCCGGACGGCTGGGCGGCCCAGACGACGTCGGCGCGGTCGACGGCGACCCCCAGGAGCTGTGTGCCGGGCGGTGCCTGCACCACCGACTGCGCGACGGTGCCGTTCGTATGCAGATCGCGGATCTTGGTCGACTCGCAGGCGGTCACGCTGGGCCGTGGCGAGGGCGCCCTGCCGGTGCTTGCGGGCCCCGAGGTCGCCGTTGGGGAGGATGTCCCGCCCGACCCGGAGGAGCCGCCCGGCGACGAGGAGCTGGAGCAGGCCGCCGCCGGCGCGACCACGATCAGCAGCGCCGCGACCGATCCCAGAAGGTGCAGGCGGCGCATTCGACAATCGACCATAGCTGCATGATCGGCGCGGAGGCCGGATTCCTCCAACCCGAACCGAACCTGGAGCTGATCGATCGTCTAGTTGACGGTGACTTGCCTGGGCTCGGACGCCGGCGACAGGTTGCCGTTCTCGTCCTGCGCGCGGACCGTGTAGGTGTAGGTGCGGCTGGGATCCAGGTTCGTCACGTGGAACGAGCGGTAGATCGCCGTCAGCCAGTGCGTCATGCCGCTCGCGGCCTCGAACCGCAGGCCGGTGGAGCCGGGCTTCTGCAGGACGGCCGCCCCGTCGCTGCCCTGGAATGCCCAGGTCGTCGGCTCCGTGGTGCCCGCCACCCAGAGGCGCAGTCGGAGCTGGGTCACGGGCGCCCCGGTCACCAGCGCCCGCACCGAGTACTGGGTGCCGGGCGTGAACCGGATGGTCGAGGTCACCGGCGAGCCGATCAGGGTGGTCACCCCGGCCACGTAGCGGCGGGCGGTGAGCACCATGGCGCCGCTCGGGCTGATCTCGACGGCGAGGCGGTATTCGGCGGAGGTGAGCGTGGTTCCCATCGCGCGGCTGACCAGGATCACGCGCGCCGTGTTGCCGGTCGGCATCCTGCTCAGCGAGAAGGTCACGCTCTCGTTGGCGTTCAGCAGGTGGTCCGCGGGCAGCAGACCTTGCCGGCTCTGCCCGCCTCCGGTGACCTGAGCGAGCGCTGCTGCACCATTCGTCCAGTACCTCCCCTCGCCCAGCGAGGAGTAGTAGTAGCGCCCGCCGACATCGGCGTTGCCCCACGACGAGGCCGTGCGGTGGAACGAGTCGGAGATGGCCGCGCCGGTCGGCATGGTGGCGGCGGTGTCGACGAAGCTGGTGCCGGTCGGCGTTCCGATCAGCGCTCCGTCGCGGTAGACCCGGTAGCCGCTCACGGCGACGTTGTCGGTCGAAGCGTGCCAGCTCAGGCTGGGTGCGCTGGCGGTTGGCGATGCCGCAGCCAGGCCGGTGGGCGCGGTCGGCGCCTGCGCGTCCCGGTAGGCGATCGTCAGCGGATTCGACTGGGGCGAGGCGTTTCCGTGGGCATCAACGGCGGCGACGGTGTAGACCTGCGACGAGTTGATCGGCGCCGACGTATCCGTGTACGCGGGGTGAGCGACGGTGGCGATCTGGATCCCGTTTCGATACACGACGTAGTCGGCCACACCCGCGTTGTCGGTCGAGGCATGCCAGGTGAACGACGGAGCCCCGCCGGTCGGGCTGGTGCCGGTGAGCCCGGTCGGCGTGGTCGGGGGCGTCGTGTCGATGTAGGAGATCGTCAGCGGCGACGACTGCGCGGACATGTTGCCGTTGTTGTCCTTGGCAGCGACCGTGTAGCCGTAGATCCCGCCGTACGGCGCGCCCGAGTCGGTGAACGAGGTCGTGATCGTGGTGCCGACCTGGGTGCCGTCGCGGTACACGATGTAGCCCGCGATGGCGTCGTCGGGGTCGCTGGAAGGGGCCCATGAGAAGCTCGGCGCCTGACCCTGCAGGCTCGTCGCCGACAGCCCGGCCGGCACGCTCGGCGGCGTCGTGTCGGCGTAGCCGATGACGATCGGCGCCGAAGCGGCCGAGACGTTTCCGTCGGCGTCCCTGGCCTCGACGGTATAGGTGTAGGTGTGCCCGATCGGGGCGGTGGTGTCGGTGAAGCTGGTCGCGCTGGTGATCGCAATCTGCGTGCCGCCGCGGAAGACCAGGTAGCCGGTGACCGTGCCTCCGGTCTCGGTCGACGCCGTCCAGGTGAAGCTCGGAGCCGCTCCGGGGGCGGTCGTGTTGGTGAGGCCGGTGGGGACGGTCGGCGTATGGCTGCCGCCGGGCGTGCTGTAGGCCGCGATCAGGTTCCGGTACGTCACGCCCCAAGGCTTCATCGCGAGGTTCGTGTAGACCGCGCCCAGGTGGTCGTACCAGTAGTTGTAGAGGTTGCCCCCGGTGAACTTCGAGCCCTTGTCGATCGGGTTGTAGGGGGTGAAGAAGTCGACCATCAGCTGCGGGTTGGCGCGGATCCAGTCGATCGCGGCCTTGCCCATCGACGCCTGCTGCGCCAGCGACACCACCTTGTAGGTCGGCCGGTTGGCGTCGTTGGAGCCCGAGTACCCGCCCTCGCTGATGCCGATGTGAACGTTGGCGCCGCCGTTTGCGTTCATGAAGTTGCGCAGCACGCCCAGCGTCCGGATGCACCGCGGATCGGTGGTGGGGCAGGTGTCCGGGTCGTCGTGCATGTAGACGTGGACCGAGAACGTGTTCATGTAGCTGAACAGGCTGGGATCGGCCTTCTTCTCGGCCTCGATGTAGGGCATGTCGATCGAGCCGATGACGCCGCCGACCACGGTGGGGGTCCAGTGCTTGGCGGCCGCCTCGGAGCGCATCGCAGCCGATCCGGTGCGCAGAATCGTGACCGCCGTGGCCGGCGCCATCACGCAGCTCGGGCAGGTCGGGTTGGCGTTGCCGGTCGGCGTGTTGGGCTCGTTCCACATCTCGAAACGTGTCATCCCGGCGAACCCGGGATGGGCCTGGGCGTAGGTGCCGCCGGGGCCGTAGTGGTCGACGATTGCCCGTATGCCGTTCTCCCAGTCGGTCCAGCCGCCAGGAGACGTTCCCGGGATCACGTAGTGGTTGTTGTGTGACTCGTGGATCTCCGGCAGCCACACCAGCCCACGCGACTGGAGAGCCGAGATGAAGGCGTCGTACTTGGTCCAGCTCGGCCCGGACGTCTGATAGGGATCCCAGTGGAGCGGGGCACGAACGATGCCTCCCGGCCCGGTGACCTCCCTGATGGCGTTCAGGTACAGCGCCATGTCGCTCGGCGCCATATCCGAGATGGTGCCGTTTGAGTAGCCAAACTGGGCAAGCGGGGGGGCGCTCGCGGCCGACGCGGTCGACCCCGGCGTCAGCTTGCTGTCGGTGGCGAAGGCGACCATGTACAGCACGACGGCCAGGGTGCCCGCCAGGCGACCCCACCGTGACACTGTTGTCAACCGAGTCGCGCGTACTGCGCGCCTCACCGAACCGCGAGTCAAACGAAGACCCCCCTTGGTTTCTGCGGTACAGGGGGGTAATCGGAATGGGTTAGTGAACCCTCATGCCCCGAAAGGGTGTCAGGGGGTACCCAGGAATCTGAGGTTTACGGCCTATTCAGGACGTTTTCGGACGCTCCTGCCGTTGTCTACAGCGGCAGAACGGCGCCGTACGTCACGGCCCGTAACCTGTCCAGCAGATCGTTGCCCCGACCTAGTGGCAGGGGATGGTGCCGGCATCGAGCGGGATCGACGCGTTGGGTGTGGCGGCGTTGTCGTTCGCCGGCGAGTAGTACGCGAACTTGGCAAAGCCGGGGTAGAGCGTCAGCTTCAGCGCGCCCCAGTTCGTATTCGTCCTAAACGCCGAGCGGCTGTCTGCCGTCTGCCAGTTCTGCGCCAGCACGTTGCCGCCGGTACCGACGACGAACTCGGGGATGCCACGCGCCTTGTCGACCACGCCGGCCGGGTTCAGCGGGCGCCAACGCTCATAGGTATGGGCGTGGGCGTTGACGATGATGTCGGCGTTCGCGGCGTAGAGCTGGTTCCAGAAGACCGACGTCGCCGGCAGCCGCAGGCTGATGTCGGAGAACCGCTCCTGGTGCCAGAACGCGAGCGTGCACTTGTAGCCCTTGTTGGCCGCCAGGTCGTCCTTCAGCCAGATCCCCTGCGGGGTGTTCACGAAGTCCGCCAGGTTCGTGGGCAGGATGTTCGAGTCGAGGCTGATGATGTGCCAGCCGCCGGCGTTGAAGCTGTAGAACTGGCCACCGTACCCCGTTGCCTGTGGTGGTGGGCCGTCGGGGTAGTTCCAGTACCAGAAGTAGGGCACCGCGGTCGGGTACTGCTTGTACTCGTGGTTGCCCACGGTCGGGGCGGTGATGTGGGTGAGCGCTCCGAAGATCGGGTCGTAGAAGTTCATGAACTCCTCCTGCGATCCGCGCTGGTACACGTCGCCGAGGTACATCAGCATCTGCGGGTTCCAGCTCTGCATCATGCTCGTCACCTGCTGCGACATCAGCGATCCGGCGGCGCCGTCGCCGGTCGCGGCGATGACGAACGGGGTGTGCTGGCTGAAGATCGGCAGCCGACCGTTATTCCAGGCGTTCGGCGAAGGGATGGAAGCGACCGTCGGGTTCTCGATGTCGACCTGGGTGGGCAGGGTCAGCGTCTGCCCGTTGAGCGTGATCTGGGCGGTCAGGGTCGCGAGGCCGTTGTGCGGGTTGCAGGCGCCAGTGGTGCTGGGCAGGCATTCCGTGTGCCACGTGAACGGGTAGATGTTGGTGTTCATCGGGTTGTCGTACAGGTGGGTCAGCAGGTACTGCCCGTTCACCGTCCAGGTGACGCACCCGCTCGGCGTCTTGCGCTGGCCGCTGCAGCCGCGGACGTCGCCGGCCTGTGCGACCAGCGGGTTCCAGTTCAGCTGCAGGCTGATCGCCTGGTCACCGGAGATGACCGGCCCCTGACCACCGGGCACCTGCGCCACCCACGGCACGGTCATGCACATCTGGACGCTGGAGGTCGGGGGGTTCCCGCCCGGGCTGGATACGGTCAGTGTCTGGGAGCAGAAGGTGTCTGCCCGCGCCTGCGCTGACGCGAATCCCATCCAGCATGCGACAGCCAGCGCGCAGACAAGAAGCGCACGCAGCAAGATCGGGGGTCGGTGCTGCTTGGACGGAGCCACCATTTCCAGCTTACGTGCGACTTTGGAAGTCGGGAAGCCCAACCGGCTGCCTGGGGTTGGAAACCCCTAGTGGCAGTTGACCGTGCCCTGGTCCTTCAGGCCGTTGGCGGTGCCGTCCTTGCTCCCCGAGGCGATGAACTGGTAGGTCGCATGGCCGGGATACAACGCCAGCTTGATCGCGCCCCAGTTGGAGTGATCGCGGAACGCGGAGCGCGAGTCGTTGGTCTGCCAGTTCTGCGACAGCACGTTGCCTCCGGTGCCGGCCACGAGCTGGGTGATGCCGCGGGTGAGATCGACCTGCCCGGCTGCGTTCAGAGGCCGCCAGCGCTCGTATGCGTGCGCGTGGGCGTTGACGATCAGGTCGGCGTTGGCGTTGAAGAGCTGCACCCACAGGGCCGAGGTGGACGGCAGCCGCAGGCTGATGTCCGAGAAGCGCTCCTGATGCCAGAACGCCAGCGTGCAGGAGTAGAGGCTGTTGGGGTGGGTGGCGAGGTCGTTGTGCAGCCAGACACCCTGGGGCGACATCGGGTCCATCGCGATGTTCGCGTCGAGGCTGATGATGTGCCAGTCGCCGGCGTTGAAGCTGTAGTACTGGCCGCCGCCGCCGGGCCTGGTCGGCTTCGAATCGGGGTAGTTCCAGTACCAGAAGTACGGCGCTGCAGTGGAGTAGATCTTGTACTCGTGGTTGCCCACGGTGGCCACCGTGATCTTGCGCAGCGGCCCGAACGTCGGGTCGTAGAAGTCCATGAACTCGTCCTTGGAGCCGCGCTGGTACACGTCGCCCAGGTACATGAACATGTTCGGGTGCCAGCCCTCGACCATCGCCGCCACGGCGTTCGCGTACGTCGAGCCGGCCGCCCCGTCACCGGTGGCGGCTATGACGAACGGCGTGGCCTGGGAGAAGATGGGCAACAGCCCGGTGTTCGGAGAACCCAGGTGGGTGCCGGGCGGGTTCGCCACGTTCAGGTGGATGCTGGCCGAGTGGGGGGCGTTGTTGAGCGCGATCGACGCCGTCAGCGTCTTTGGCCCGTTCGTCCACGCCTGCGAGTGCCAGACCCAGCGGTACGAGCTGGTGCCGGGCGTCTTGTACAGGTGCGTGAGCTGGTAGACGCCGTTGACCGTCCAGGTGATGCATCCGCTCGGTGTCAGCCGCTGCCCGGCGCACCCGGCGACGTCGCTGGGTCGCACCTTGTGCCAGACGGCGGTACCGGTGACGGTCACCCCGCCGCTGACGGTCGTGCCCGACGCAGGCGAGGTGATGCAGATCTGAGCCGTCGCCCCGTCGGCTGCCCTGGCGTCGGCGCAGACCGACGCGGCTGCCGTGCCGGCCATTCCGAACCAGCAGCCGACGGCCGCCACTGCGATCGTCATCCCCGCCCACAGGCGCATGCTTACACTCCCTCCGGCGACGCACCCACACTAAAGCAGTCGTCCCGGCTGTCAAGCGTCCGTGAGAACGAAAACGTTACAGAGGGGCGTTCGCCTGGACGACCTCGCGGGCCGCAGGCACGTCCTGGGGAGCGTCGATCTCTGCCCAGGTAACAGCGGCCACGCTACTCACCCGGCTGTCGACCGAGTCGCAGATGCGGCTGTAGACATCCTCGTAGTAGAGGGTGTGCTCACCCCCGTCGCGCGCCAGGCCGGCGGCCTCCACGTAGCGCTGACGTCCCAGGTCGCTGAGCAGCGAGACGCCGATGAACTCGCCGTGCGCCTCGGTGTGAGGGATGTGCTTGCCGAGCTCGCGCACATGCCCGTCTACAAGCCGAACCTTGAGCGCCTCGTCGTCCACCCGGCCGGTCTCGACCGCCAGGGTCAGGTCGCCTCCGGCGGCCTCGGCGTCAGCCACCACCCGGTCGGCGAACACGATGTCGGAGTTGAGGACGAGCAGGCGCCCGGGCGCTGCCTGCGTGCAGGCGATCTCGAGCGTGTAGAAGTTGTTCAGGTCGGCATAGCGGGGGTTGTGCACGAACTGGGCTCGCAGCGGGCGCGGGGTGGACGACCACCAGTCGCACACCTGGTCGTGGCCATGGCCTGTGACGACCATTACATCCTCGAAGCCGAGCCGGTGGAGCGCATCGGCGCAGCGACCCAGCAGGGTCTCACCCTCGAGTTCGAACAGCGCCTTCGGCGTGCCTCCCAGCCGCGATCCGAGGCCGGCGGCGAGGACGACGGGGAGCGGTTTGCTCAGCGAACCGGCTCGTCGACCGGGGCGGTGAACAGATCCAGCGACTCCTCGCTACTGCTCGCGCTCCCGCTCGTCGGCCGGTCATCGCCACCCGACCCGTCTCCCGACCCGGGGCGCCGGATCAGCGGGGGCAGGATCAGCAGCAGGCCGATCGCCAGCACGAGGCCGGCAGCGGCGCCGATGGCGGCGGCCTTGGCCGGGCTCGGGGTCGAGCGCACCGTGCTCACCTGGTTGGTTGCGGTGCCGAAGATCTTTGCGCCGTTGGGGCCGCCGAGGGGCGACTTGAACGCGGTCAGGGCCTGCTGGACCTGGTCCAGCTGCGACCGCAGCGTCTGACCGCGGAGGCCGGACTTCTGGGCGCTCGTCAGGCTCGTCCACAGTCCGGTCATCGAGTCGTTAAGCGCTGTCAGCGAGGTGACCGCCTGCCGATTCGACCAGTCCACGTACGCCTGTCCGTAACCGGCGGCAATGGTCTTGGCGTCGCTTGCCGACGCCGCCTGGTAGCAGACACGGATGGTCGCGGACTGACCGATCTCGTTGGCGCACACGTGCGACACCAGCTTCGCCGTGGTCAGTGACGGCGACGGAAACCGCTTGGCCACCTGCGCGGCAAGGGCCGGTGAGAGGATCGCGTTGACCTGGTCGAGCACGTAGGGGTTGCCCTGCGGGGTGGATACCGGCTGCGGGCACGCGTAGTAGACGCAGGTGGCGTCGGCGGTGGCCGATCGCACGTCGATGCTGGCCCTGTACTGAACGCCCTTGCCCTCGACCACGCCGACGGCGATCAACGCGCCCGCGGCGGTCAGGATGACGACGACGAGCACGCTGCGAACCACGGCCCATCCGCGTCCCGGCTTGCGGGGCGGAGGGGTCTGACGTGACTCGGCCGTTCGGCGCTTCCGCCGGGGCTCGCTGTCTGTCTTGGAGGATCGAAGTGCCACAGCTACCTGTCTTCGAGTAAACCACCGTTCTGCGGGTGGCGCAAACGGAAGCAGTTGGTGGACGATTGGAGGGCCCCGGGACGGTAGCGCCTGTGCCTTGATTCACCGTCGGGTCGCACGTACCTTCGAGAGAGAAGCTGCTATACCGCCCCGAATGGCTGTCGCATCCCCCAACGACCAGCGAGTCCGACGCCCCGTCAGCCATCCGGCGCTGGGCGGTCTGCTCGTGCTGACCGCGATTGCGGTACTGATGGCCGGCACGCACATCCCGTCCAAGTGGGCGCTGGCCGTCCTCCTGGGCGCAGGCTTTGTTGCGCTGGCCGCCGCGCGACCGCGCGAGGCGTTGATGGCGACGGTGCTCTATGCCGAGGTCGTCGCCGGGCTGGTCAAGAACATCGAGCAGGGGTCGACGGCATCCGCCGCCATCCCTGACGCGATGGCGGCGATCGTCCTGGTGGCCGCCGTTGCCAGGTTCGGCGTAGTGTGGCCGAAGACCACGCTCGACTGGCTGGTCGCGCTGTTCATCGCGCTGGTGGTGCTGATGGCGCTGGTCAACCCGGCGGCCCCCCACGGAGTACAGCTCCTGGGCGGGGTGCGCACGCTGGTCCTGTACCTGCCGTTCTACTTCCTGGCCCGCGACCTGGTGCCGACGCGCGCCCGTGAGCGTCTGCTGCTGACCACCATCGTGGTCGGTGGTGCGGTGCTCGGCGTGGTCTCGATGGTGCAGTACGTGATGGGCCCCACGTGGTCGCAGCAGCACCACCTGACGACTCGCGTCGTGCTCGGCTTCAGCTCCTCCGGCGGCGCCTTCCGGCCGCCGTCGCTGTTCCCGCTGCCCGGTGTGGCCGGAATGGTGTTCGCGGCCCTGCTCGTGATCAACGTCGCCCTGCTGATGCGGCCGCAGGGACGTTCGTACCGGCTGCTGATCCTGACGTTGCTGCCGATCGCCTTCGGGCTGTTTGCAAGCGGTCAGCGTGCCGCCATGCTGGGCGCCGGTCTGGCCCTGGTGTTGCTCGGCGTGGTCACTCGGTCGCGGATCCTGATCGGAACCGTGCTCATCTGCGGCGCACTGGCGCTGGGAGCCAGCGTGCTCTCGGGCGGCGGCGGTGCGGTCGGACGCGTCAGCTCGGTGAGCGGCGCGAGCAGCACCTCCTCCACGTCGAGCCGGTTCCACACCTGGTCGTCGGTGATCCGCCAGATCCCGGTGTTCCCCTTCGGGCACGGACCCGGGTACACGGGCAGCTCCGCGCTGCGCTTCGGCAGCCGCACCGGCGCCACCCCGCGCGTGGTCAGCGACAACTACTGGATCAAGCAGCTATGGGAGATGGGGCTGCTGGGAGCGCTCTGGTACACGGCGCTGCTGATCGTGGCGATCCGGCTGGCTCTGCACCGGTTCAAGTACGAGACCGACCGCTGGGGCACCCTGTTGCCGCTGGTCATGTTCGGGTTGCTCGTGCAGCAGGCGGCGGCGTCGCTCTTCACCAACTCGCTCGACCCGTCGCCGTACAACCTGCTCTTCTGGCTGCTGCTCGGCCTGCTGCGCACGCCGCCGCGGCCCGACCGCGACCCGGTGCTGGTGCCGGAGACGGACGCGGTGCCGGCGCCGGTCACTGCCTGACCTTTGCTCGCGGCACCGTCCCGGCCGGCGACAGCGCCGCCGCCAGCATGCGCGCCGCCGGGCGCGGATCCCAGGAGTGGTCGTAGAGGCCGAACAGGCTTCGCCCCTCGTCGACCAGCTCGTAGATCACGAACACGGCGACGTAGGGGTAGTGCGCCGCGGTGTACTGGATCGCGCCGCGCTCCAGCGCCGCCACCTTCACCGCGCCTCGGGCGGGGGTGATGGGGTACCCGAACTCGGTCACCCAGATGTCCTTGTCCGCGTCTCCGGCCCTGACCATCGCCGCCCGCAGCAGCGGCACCTGTCGGACCAGCGCCGCGCCGGGCGCCACGGGAGAGCCGCGGGCGTAGGGGTGGTAGGCGACGCCGTCGAAGGCGTTCCCGGCTCCCAGCGCGTACAGATCGTGCAGGAACTGGACGGCGCGGACGACGCCTGCCTTCCTGCTCTGTGCGAAACCGCCGACCAGCACCGTCGCCGAGCGGTCGGTGGCATGGATCGCCTTCGATGCGGCCTCCAGCAGCGCGGCGTAGCGGGCCGGCTGCACCGGACCGCCCCAGCCGAACGGCGCGTTCTCCTCGTTCCAGACCTCGTACACGATGTGGTGGCCGCGGTAGCGGCTTGCCAGCGCCCGGGCGAATCCCGCGAACGTCGCCACCTGGGTCGGCGGTGCGGTCGGGCCCAGGCCGCCGTTTGCCCACGAAGGCGTGGCGTGGACGGCGAAGATCAGCCGCACGTGGTCACGGTTGGCGGTATTGACCACGGAGTCCAGGCCGGCCCAGTTGAAGCTGCCCGGCTGGGACTCGACGGCGGCCCACGAGGCGTCGACGCGGATCACCCGCGTGCGGAGGTTGTGCACCGCCTGCCATGCCTGCGCGGAGTCGGCCGCGTCGAGCACCCAGGGGTGGGTGGCGACGCCGACAGGGAGCGCCGGCCCAGGCGGCACGGCCCCTCGATTGCCGGACCCGGACGACGCGTACCAGGCGGCGCCGCCCGCCGCGACGGCTGCCACGACGAGCGCGGTGACAACAGCTCTGCGCCTGCGCATCGGAGTCCACCGTACCATCGGTGGTGGCCGCCGCATCCCGTTGCGAACCCGCCATCTCACTCGTACCCTGGAGGTATATGCGGCGCTCCCCCAGGCTCTTGTCGCGCCGGCGCGCAGCCGGCGCTTTCGCGCTCGTGGCTGCGATGCTGGTGTGTACCGCCAGCGCGCAGGCCGCCGACAGCTGGGCTGCGGGAAAGGGGCTCGCAACGGCCACGTTCATGCTCGGCGCCACGACCGGGCCCGACGGCACGATGTACGTGCTGGGCGGCGTCAACGGCAGCGGCGATCTGGCCACGGCGCAGACCTACACGCCGACCACCGGCGTCTGGGCGAATCTGCCGTCAATGAGCTACTTCCGCTCGTCGGAGGGCGTGGCCGTCGGCGGCGACGGCCGGATCTACGCTTTCGGCGGCAACGGCGGCCTGGCCTCGGATCCGAACGGCGACACCGGCGAGCTGCTCGCCACGTCGGAGGCCTACAACCCGTCGACCAACAAGTGGCAGGGGGTTCCGGCGCTGCCGACGCCCCGCGCCGGGATGGCAACGGTGGGCGACACCGGCCCGGACGGCAACGGCGACGTCTACGTGATCGGCGGCTGGGATGCCGTCGGCGACGGATACCTGGCCGACAACCTCCGGTACGACCCGTCGACCAACACCTGGGCGACGATGGCGCCGATGCCGACGCCCCGCGAGTATGCCTCGGCCGTGGTCGGCTCGGACGGCGACATCTACGTGGTCGGCGGGATGGACTCGACCGGCGGCCTGTCGACCGTCGAGATCTACAACCCGACGACCGACCACTGGACGACGGGGCCGAGCCTGGCCACCGCGGAGTGGGGCGGCAGCGCCGCAGCAGTCAAGAACCGCATTTTCGTCTTCGGGGGCTACGACGACGTGGACGGCGTCGCCCTGTCAGACAGCCAGGTGTTGACGATCGGCGGGAGCTCCTGGGGCTCGGACACCGTGATGCTTCGCGCCAGGGATCTGGGGGCGGCCGCGGTCTCGCAGACGTTGAAGGTGTGGTTGTTCGGCGGCATCGGAGGCAGCGATGGCTCGACGCCGCTGAAGGCCGTCGACGTCTTCTCGTCCGTGGACGGCACGCCGCCCACGGGCACCGTCTCCATCAACAACAGAGCGGCGGCGACCAACGTGTTCAACGTCAACGTCGTGGCGAACGCGACCGATCTGGGCAGCGGGGTCGCCAACATCCGCCTGTCCAGCAGGTCGACGGTCACGGACGGCCTCCTGACGTCCGGCGTCACCCAGCCCTACGTCGCCGATACGCCGATCTCATGGGATCTGACCAATCAGACGTACGGCGGCAGCCAGATGCAGGGCACACGCTGGGTCTACGTGCAGTGGGAGGACGGCGCCGGGAACTGGTCGGCCGTCCACAGCGACTCGATCTACGTCGACACGATCCCGCCCATGATCACCAGCGGGCCCTCGGTACGCCTGCTCCCCAACACCGTGCTCAGCTCCGGCACCTGGCCGGTGAACGTGGTCTGGGCCGGGGCGGATGCCGGATCGACGCCGCCCAGCTACTACCTCGCGCAGACCTGTAACGCAGGCACGACGTGGTCGAACATCGCGCTCTCTCCGACGACCGCGACGCAGGCGAACCAGTCGCTCGCGCGCGGCGTGAACTGCCAGTTCAGGGTTCAGGCGCACGACCTGATCAACACCAGCAGCTTCAGCTATAGCCGGGTGTTCCACGCCTCGGTGTCCCAGGAGAGCGCGCCCACCGTGACCCGCACCGGCACCTGGTCGATCGCCGACTCCTCGTCGTTCGACGGCGGGCACGACCGCTATTCGACCAAGGCCAACTCGTCGATGTCGGTCACCTTCACCGGCACCGGGATCGCCTGGGTGGCGCCCACCGGGCCCACGCGGGGCGCGGCCCGGGTCTACCTCGACGGCGTGCTCCAGAAGGCGGTGTCGCTGTACAGCACGACCGCGACATTCCGGAAGCTCATGTACACCCACATGTGGGCGGCCCAGGGCACCCACACGCTGAAGATCGTGGTGGTGGGCACGGCGGGCCGCCCTCGCGTCGACGTCGACGCGTTCGTTGTCCTCTCCTGAGCGCCCCGCCTAGTGAACCTCGGCGACCCAGAGCCTGGGGTCGCCGTTGCCAAGGTCGGTGATGCCCTCGTCCCAGAGGGCGCCGCAGACCAGCGTGCGCCGGTAGGCCGCGAAGGTCAGGACGTGGGCGACCACGCCGCCGTAGCTGAACACCTGCGGCGGATCGCAATGGGTGTCGACGAAGGTTTCGTCGAGGCGTCCTTCGTCGACGATGGCGCGGACGTCCGCGAGGAAGCCGGGGCCGGCCTCGGCGAGGCGTGCGCGCATGGAGCGCACACACTCGTGCTCCTCGACGCTGAAGTCGTAGCGTCGCTCGTGGATGGATGCATGCCACATCGCGAGCTGGCCGACCAGGCGCGAGAGCAGTGACCGCATCGTCGGCGCGTCGTCGATGCCGTCGACGGAGAGCTCGATCGGACGATCGAGCGCCTCCTCACTGGCGATCTCAGCGCGTGTGATCATCTCGCCGATCAGCCAGACGTGGTGCTCGACCATACGGGTGATCAGATCCATGCCAGTCACCATCCTCTCTGCAGGCAGCAGCAGACTGCCCGG
>Ga0265338_10005816_pt1 | contig 15912 bp, 13 predicted proteins | sample 42126metaG_FD_193579 | JGI IMG/M metagenome (GOLD analysis project Ga0265338, IMG submission 193579) | Rhizosphere microbial communities from Carex aquatilis grown in University of Washington, Seatle, WA, United States - 4-21-26 metaG | ecosystem: Host-associated > Plants > Roots > Rhizosphere... | reverse complement strand
CCGGTCCGGCACGCTTGCAATTCCGGAAGGCCTGCCGTTTTCATCCAGATATCGGCGAAACGCGAGCGCCCCCGTTGAATCATAAACAGAGACCTGGATTTTGTTGATCCTGAGCGGGGTAGCCGCGCCGTTCTTAACGAGCAGGTCGAAGTTAACGATCTGATCGCCTCCCCGCCGCTCAATGTAGGGCTGTTTTGGTTCAAACGCGAGGGTGACACTCGATTCTTGCGTGCTACCGGCCATCACGGCGAGCGCAACAAACAAAATGTGAGAGGCGAGAAAAGAACATCTTTTCATGTAGAAATTCTAGCGCAGCATGTCCTGGCGTTCGCGAGGACAACATCGTCTGAAATGCATCCCGATACACGGGCAAATCCGTTTTCCAATACTCTCTCTTTGAGCACATCCATCGTGAGCAAAAGTTTATCGCAACCCGCGGGGGGCGGGGCCGCACCCCGCTTTCCCCCTGTGCTAACCTGACTTCAACTCCCCTCGATGCAATCTCCCTCCCCAATCCGCATCGGAACCGCTGGCTGGTCTTACAAGGATTGGGACGGCGTCCTTTACCCGCCCGAAGTCACTCGCAAGAAAATTCATCCCGTCGAATACCTGGCTCGTTTCTTCGATGTCATCGAGATCAACACGTCCTTTTACGGACACATCCGGCCTGAACTGGGACAACTCTGGTCGCGGAAGGCAAAGGCGGTGAATCCCAATTTTCTCTTTACCGCCAAACTGCATCGCTCCTTTACGCACTCTCCTCTCGCCGTCATGGAGCCGACGTCCGCCGCTAGCATCCGCACAAACGACCAAGACGAACGCCTGGCACGCGAGGGTCTCGACTCCCTGGCGAAGGAAGGCATGCTCGGCGCGCTTCTGATCCAGTTCCCTGTTTCTTTCAAGAACACAGGCCTCAATCGCGAATACCTGGAGCAACTATTGCGCCAGTTCATCGAGTATCCCCGGGTCGTCGAGGTTCGCCACGAGAGCTGGAATCAGCCCGAGACGATTGCCCAGTTCATGCGCCACGATGTCGGATTCTGCAATATCGATCAGCCGCAGTTAGGCCGCTCGCTCGAACCGACCGAGCACGTCACCTCCGGCGTGGGATACATCCGCCTCCACGGCCGCAACTACGAACAGTGGTTTGAGAGCGACAACCGCGATGATCGCTACAACTATCTGTACAAACCGGCTGAGCTGGAAAAGTGGAAAGAGAGAATTGAAATTGTCGCCCGCACAGCGCATTCCACTTATGTGATCGCGAACAATCACTTTCAGGCCAAAGCGGCTGTGAACGCGCTGGAACTCCGGCATCTGCTGGATGGAAAGAAAGTTCGCGCGCCTGAGACGCTGGTCAGAAGCTATCCCGAGTTGAAAGAAATTTCGGAAATCGAAGATGCCAGCGGAAACTATTCCCTGCTGGCGTAAGCGACTACCAAGCCTTCTCTGGCCCACCCGCCTCGATGATCTTCTGCAGCCACTCCGGGGATGCGCCGGCGGCAGCCAACTTCCGCGCCTCCGTCAGCGCAGCCTCTCGCTCCTGACGATCGGCGCCGATTCCGAATGAAAAATCCGTCCCCTCAATCGTTCGGATTCGTCCATCCGCATAGACCTGAAAAGGCTCGCGGAAAACTTTCCGCGCCTGAGAAAGCTTTACGTTCAATTCTTCGCGGGACTCTCCTCTGCACAAAAACTCGTCGCCGCACTCGTGATATGCATCCAGTCCCACACCAATCAGTATTTTCGCGAGCCGGCGCAGCAGGGCATCTCCGGCGATAGCACCGTAAAACTCATTGAACAGGCGCATGCGCTCCACATCGGCAATTGCGACAAATGCGCTTACGCTCCCTTCATCGAATGCGCGCCGGTTCGGTAATCCAGTCAGGGCAGAAATCAACACGACCGGAGCTTTATATTCCGCAACCTGCGCGGCCGGCAGCACCGGACGATGTACCGAGATCGCCGCTTTCGCCTCTTCCGCGCTCGCCGAAATTCCGCTCTCCACCATAAAAGCCACGAGAAACCCCGGCGACCGCGAGATGCCGTGCTTGCAATGAATCAGGATCCTCGCGCCTTTGTTTGTCTGGTCGCTCAGCCAGAACTGCGCTTCCTTCACCTGCTTTGGAGAAAGGATTCCGTTGTCGGGAGCGGGAATGTACTTGTAGGTCTTGCCGGGATGTTCCCCCGACTGGTCCCGTCCCGGAGGATAGTAAGCATCAGGCCCCCGAACATTGAGGATTGCGGTAATGTTCTCCGGATTTTTGCGGACGAGTTCATCCGCGTCCTGTTGACTGCCCAGCCACAGGTTGTTAACGATGCGGTGCATCATGACGGATTATGCGTTCCCTGATCTTGGCCTTGCACCACAATACCGCAGATGGCTCGACGAGGAGTCGAACCGCAGTCCGGCTACATCTCCAGCCCGAATCCAAAACATCCCCACCGACATCTATGCCGTATGAACCCAGAAAATTTTGCAGGCTTCCTTTCCTCTTCCGACCAGGGCGTAATTGGCGGCCTCACTCAGGGATCAGCGGACGGCGTGGCTCAGGTGCCTCGGGACGCAGTTCTCCTCGACGCGTACTCCCAGGCCGTGATTGGAGCCGTCGCTCGCGTCAGCCCTTCCGTAGTCAACATCGAGGTGCACGTGGCATCGGGTCGCGCTCGTTCTGGCGAGCCACGCGAACGTCGCGGAGGTGGCTCCGGTTTTGTGTTCACACCTGACGGCCTGATCCTCACCAATAGCCACGTCGTTCACGACGCCACGCACATGGAAGTCACGCTCGCCGACGGCCGTCGCGCACCAGCGCATACCATCGGCGACGATCCCGCGACCGATCTCGCCGTGATTCGCATTGATTCAACTGGCTTGCAGGCAGTTTCGTTCGGAGATTCTCAGCAACTCCGTCCCGGACAGATGGCGGTTGCCATCGGCAATCCGTATGGCTTTCAATCCACGGTCACAGCCGGCGTAATCAGTGCACTTGGACGCTCGCTACGCTCTTACTCGGGCCGCCTTATCGAGGACGTCATTCAGACGGACGCGGCTTTGAACCCGGGAAACTCGGGCGGCCCTTTGGTCGATTCGCTTGGCAACGTAATCGGCGTGAACACGGCGATGATTCTTCCCGCACAAGGCATCTGCTTCGCGATCGGAATCAACACTGCCAAGTTCGTCGCCAGCCGCCTGCTACGCGACGGACGCATCCGTCGAAGCTATATCGGTGTCTCGGCGCAAACCGTGCCCATTCACCGCCGCGTGGTTCGCTTCTACAATTTGCCCAAAGAAACCGGCGTAGTCATTCTGGGCGTAGAACCGAACAGTCCCGCAGGAAAAGCGGGCCTTCACGAAGGGGACGTGATCGTGGCACTCGACGAACAACCGGTCGCTGGAGTCGACGACCTGCATCGCCTGCTGACGGATGCAAAGGTGGGCGCTCGTGCCGCGATGACCGTGGTCCGTCACACCGAGATGCTGAACCTGGTGATCGTGCCGGAGGAAGCTCGGTAACGCCGATGCTCAAATCCAAGTAGCTACCGGCCAGGAACTAGTAGCTAGTAGCTGCCCAATCAATTGCATACACCGGAACTCGTGTGTTAGCTTCAACTTGCAGAGGTCAGCTTGCGACACACGGTTCCGGCTGGGATGGACCGCAAGGAAGCGGATGCTTACCTGCGGCTCGATCCGGCACGACTTCCCAAGCACATCGCGATCATTATGGACGGAAACGGCCGTTGGGCCCGCCGCCGTCATCTGCCGCGCATCGCGGGACACCGCGCTGGCGTAGCCGCCGTGCGCTCGACCGTCGAAACCGCCGCTCGCATTGGAATTCCCGCGCTCACCCTCTACGCCTTTTCCGAAGAAAACTGGAAGAAGCGCCCCAAATCGGAAGTTGATTTCCTGATGCGCCTTTTATGTCGCTACCTGAAAGCGGAGATCAAGACCCTCAACGGGAACAACATCCGTCTGCAATACATCGGCCGCAAACACGAATTGCCCGAGTCCGTGCAGCGGGAAATGGCGGAAGCCAGCGATGCAACAGGTTCGAATACCGGAATGATTCTCACCCTGGCGCTGAACTACAGCGCGCGCAGTGAAATCGTCGATGCCTTCCGCTCGCTCGCCGAAGCGGCCGCCCGCAACGGTGGACTGCATCACATCGAAGTCAATGAAGAGTCGATCAGCAGGAATCTCTATACCCGTAACCTGCCCGATCCGGATCTGGTTGTCCGCACCAGCGGCGAAATGCGCCTCAGCAATTTTCTCTTGTGGCAACTCGCGTACGCCGAAATTTACGTGACGCAAACCTTGTGGCCCGAAATTCGTGGAGTCCAATTGCTCGAGGGCATCGAGGAATACCAGAAGCGCGAGCGGCGTTACGGCGGCCTGGTCCAGGATGGCCACGCTCCAGAACGCGTCAAGACGCGCGCCGAGTCAAAGCACTAGAGGGCTGACATTCACACAAAGCACTCCCCATGACTCAACCAAATCGATGATTACACGCATTGCGACCGCCCTCGTCCTGATCCCCCTGGTTCTTTTGCTGGTGCTGAAAGCTCCGTCGTATCTCCTCGTCATCGTGTCAGCAGCTGTCGCTCTCTTGGCGATCGCGGAATTTCTGAAACTGGTAACGCACTACGGCGTGCAGCCGCTCTCGAACCTGACCTACGCGTTCGTCGGCGTCTTCTTCATCTTCGTCATCGTTGCCTCGTCCGGCCGCACTCCCCTTCTCGAAACAACAGCGGTGATTTACGGAACCGCCCTTGCCGCAGCACTCGCTCCTTTCGTCTTTCTGACCGCCGCCATGCGGCGTGCCACCCTGGACACTGGTTATCCCGCGGCCGCCGCTTCGGTGTTCGCCTTTGCTTACATCGCGATCCCGATGGCGCTGCTCGTAGAAATTCGCCGTCAGCCTGCGGGCGCTATCTGGGTCATCTACACCTTGCTGGCCGTGTGGGCGGGAGACATCTTCGCCTACTTCGTCGGCAAGTCCTTCGGCCGGCACCGTATGTCGCCCGAGATCAGTCCAAAAAAAACATGGGAAGGCGCTATCGCCTCGATTCTCGCCAGCGTCATCATCGGCACCGTCTGGTTCCAGCATGGCCCCCAAATCAGTGCCGCGCTCTTAAGCGTGGGTCTCATCGATCGTCCCAGCGGGATGTATGGTCTCGAACAGCCGTCGCTCTGGCCGATTATCGTGCTCTCAGCAGTGGTCAACATCGCGGCCCAACTCGGCGACTTGGTCGAGTCCCTCATCAAGCGAGGCGCTGGAGTTAAGGATTCCGGCTCCATCCTCCCCGGCCACGGAGGCATGCTCGACCGTATCGACGCCATGCTCTTCGCCGTCCCCGTCGTCTGGGCCTACATTTCGTGGCACTCAATCATCCAATAAATACTGATTGATGACGCGGACCCTCTGCGGGACGTGCTTCACCACACTCCCCTTTTCGGGGCTGCGTCATTTTCCTCCGCCGGACAACTTCCTATCTGGAACTAGATTCCAATTAGTTATAGAGTGATCACGGCCGTTTGCCCTCCCGGGCAGCCGCCGCCAGGCGGAGGGATCTGCAATGAAAAAGTCCACCTCGCTGAATTTTCTGCTTGCCACAATCGCGTCCATCGCACTCATTGGTTTGCCTCAATCCGCCTTTGCTCAACACGGTGGAGGGGGTTCCCACGGAGGAGGCGGATCTCGCAGCGGAGACGGTGGTGGTTCCCGCGGTGGTGGCGGCTTCAGTGGAGGTGGCGGCTTCCACGGTGGCTCTGAATCCTATGGCGGCTATCGCGGCGCGCGTGAAGGTTCGATGTATCGCGGAGGACCTTCCGGCAGAATGGGAAATGAGTCGCCCGCGGGACGCAGTCTCGGCGCTCGAGGCACATCTTCAGAACGGGGCTCGCAGGAACGAAGTGCCTCGACTTTGCCCCGTGCCGACACTTCTCCCGGGTGGCATTCCTTCTCAAGATCTGGAACCAGTGGCAGCGCGACCACGACCATGGCAAGGGCCCGGGAAACGGGAATCGCCGACGGAAATTGGCACGCCTTTGGGAACGCACGTACCGCGACTCCATCGCTGATCACCAACTCCCGTTTCGCGGGAACAAGTCCGCTGAACCGTGGTATAGGACCTCTCCGGCCCGAGTTTGGTGGGATCGGATGGGGCGGCGGTTGGGGCTGGGGATGCTGGGGCTGTGGTTGGGGATTCGGTTTCGGCTGGGGCTTCTGGAATCCCTACTGGGCTGTTTACCCCTATCCGTACTGGGGCGATCCATGGTGGCCAGGCCCGTACGGCTATCCGCCACCGAGCTATTTGTATCCATATCCCGACGACCAGGATTAGGATTTTCCAGGCTCGGAGTCTTTCGTCCGTCCAATTTCTGGGTGGGGCCTCGTCGTAATTTACCCGCAGTCCATTTTCGCTTCTTCGTGGATCCGCGGCAAATGAGAATGTGTGCCCCACCCGTAACGCCCGCCAACACTGCTCTTCCCGTAAAATGGATTGTCGCCAAATCTCCGCATGAAGCGCATCGCCATCCTCGGTTCCACCGGCTCGATCGGTCGCAGCACGCTCAGCGTCGTCGAGAGCTATCCCGACCGCTTTCAGGTCGCTACGCTTGCCGCCGGCAACAACGCCGACGCCGTGCTCGAACAGGCCTTGCGCTGGAAACCGAAAGTCGTATCGCTCGCCAACGAACCCGCTGCGCATGTTCTTCAGTCGAAACTCAAACAAGCGGGACTCGGCGACATCGAAGTTGTGTACGGCTCCGCCGGAACCGTCCGCGTCGCCACCCACCCTGACGTTGATTTCGTGGTCAGCGCCATCGTCGGCGTCTCCGGCCTCGAGGCCACCTACGAAGCGGTCAAGGCCGGCAAGAGCGTCGGTTTAGCTAACAAGGAATGTCTTGTTGTAGCCGGAGAGTTGATCACCGCCGAAGCCCGACACCAGGGCAAGCCCCTGCTTCCTATCGACAGCGAACACAACGCCGTGCATCAGTGTCTGCGCGGCGGCCGCATGGAGGAGGTGGAGCGCATCTGGCTCACCGCCTCCGGAGGCCCGTTCCTCCATACCCCCAAGTCGGAATTTGCCTCAATAACAGTGCAACAGGCTCTCAACCACCCCACCTGGAAAATGGGCAAGAGAATCACCATCGACTCCGCAACCTTGATGAACAAGGGGTTCGAAGTCATCGAGGCCTGTCGTCTCTTCAATACTCCCCCGGAACGCGTGCAAGTCATTGTCCACCCACAATCTACGATCCATTCCATGGTCGAATTTACGGATGGCAGCATACTTGCTCAAATCTCCGTGACCGACATGCGTCTGCCCATCTTGTATGCGCTGACGTATCCGGAGCGCATCCCTTCGGAGTTGCGCTTCCCGGTCAGGGACTTGCGGCATCTCGATTTTTGCCCCCCGGATATGGCTAAATTCCCTTGTCTGCGTTTGGCTTACGAGGCAGCCACTACCGGAGGCGCAAAAACCATCGCCCTGAATGCTGCCGACGAGATAGCCGTCGCGGCGTTCCTGGACGAGCAGATCGGCTTCGAGGATATTCCCCGTATCATCGAGGACGTAATGACTGCAACGCCGCCCGGCCGTTTGGAATCTATACAGGGAGTGCTCGATCTGGACACCGAAGCCCGCCGCTTGGCAAGCGAAATCGTCAAAAAACGTAGCCAAACGGGGTCGCCCATCCGAGCTATTTCCTAACTCGTAATTCGGAGTAATCTGATCTATATGCCCCAGCTGCTGTCTATCCTGCAAACTATCTTTGTCATGGGGATCGTGCTCGGATTCATGATCCTGATTCATGAATTCGGACACTACGCCGCAGCAAAATATTTCGGTGTTCGGGTTGAAGTGTTCTCCATCGGCTTTGGCAAGCGCCTTCTCGGCTTCCGCAAGGGCGAAACCGACTACCGCATCAGCGCTCTGCCGCTCGGTGGCTATGTCAAGATGTCCGGCGAAAATCCCATGGATGACCGCACGGATGATCCCGGCGAATTTCTGAATCACCCCCGCTGGCAGCGCTTTATCGTAGCCATCGCCGGACCCGCCATGAACGTCTTGCTGGCCTTCTGCTTGTGGACCGGCGTCTTCATGGTGCACTACGAGTACCCTGCCTTCATTGACGGTCCCGCTATTGTTGGATGGATCGTGCCCGGTACGCCCGCTGCTGCCGCCGGAATCCAACCGGGAGACCAGATCGCCCGCGTCGATAACATCACGAACCCCACCTGGGAACAGGTGGGCTATAAGGAAGCTCTCAGTCCGAACCAGCCATTAAAATTCGAAATTCTGCGCAAGGGTGTCCCTTCAGAATTCACGCTCATCCCGCAGCCGCAGGGGCGCAACGAGGCGGGTGACGTGGGATTGATTCCTAAGGAACCAGCCTTCATCGCGACCATGATTGAGCCGGACATGCCGGCCGAAAAGGCGGGCCTGAAAGTGGGCGACCAGATCCTCACCGTCAACGGCCAGGAAGTTCCGGCTCTCGCAGCCCTGGTGGATATGCTGAGCCGTACCAAAGATCAGCCTCTGGAAATCGTTGCTTTGCGTAACGGGCAAAAGCTTAACTTCAAAGTTCAGCCAATTCTCTCAGCGGGGCATCCCGCTAGTGAAATGCGCTATCGAATCGGTCTCGCCAGCCTGCCTACTAAAGTTGTCCGCTTGCCCTTTGCGGCGGCCGTGCAGAAGTCCGTCGGCGAATGCGTCAAGAATTCGTCTCTGATCCTTGAATTGCTGCGCAAGATGGTGCAGCGCAAGGTCTCCCTGCGTCAGGTGGATGGCCCGATCGGCATCGGCAGCGCTGTCGGCGCCGCTGCCCGCGAGGATGGATGGACACCGCTCCTGTTCGTGAGCGCGATCATCAGCCTGAACCTGGGCGTGATGAACCTGCTTCCGATTCCAATCCTCGATGGCGGCGTGATTCTCCTCCTCTTCATCGAAAGCCTGATGCAGAAGGAAATCAGCCTGCGCATCAAAGAACGGATCTACCAGGCTGCATTTGTATTCCTGGTCCTGTTCGCGGTCACGGTAATTTACAACGACATCATCAAGACACTGCCCAGCCTGACCAGAATGCCCTAAGTGCTTCGTATCGCGCGGGCAGCACCCTGCCCGCGTGCTACAGACCCTCCTGGGGAGTATCTCGGCCTCCGATTCCACCCTGCCCGCCACGATTCATTGCCAATAACCTATTACGAATGAGGACTTTACCAGGACGAATCTCCGTAACATAATGATTCCATTAAGACCACCGGGAGGGGGTACCCGGTGCTAACCAGGAAACAGATGCACCTGCGAACAACCACGCAAAATGCAACTTTCCTGAGACCCAACGCCTGAGACCTATGACCTGCATTCCCGAATAACTGTTAAAATAAAGCTTCCCTATGGCTGAAATTGTGCGCAGAAAAACCCTGACCGCCACGATTGGCGGCGTCCGAGTGGGCAGCACTGCACCAGTTATGGTGCAGTCCATGACCAACACCGATACTGCGGATATTCCCGGAACCATCAAGCAGGTTGCTGCCCTGGCGCGCGCTGGCAGCGAAGTGGTTCGCGTTACCGTGAACAACGACGATGCCGCTAAGGCAATTCCATACATCAACGAGGGTCTTGAGAAACTCGGCTTGCGCGTGCCGATCGTCGGCGACTTCCACTACAACGGCCACCAGTTGCTCACGAAATATCCCGCATGCGCCGAAGGCCTCGCGAAATACCGCATCAATCCTGGGAATGTCAGCCTGGGGCGCAAGAACGATGACAACTTCCGAACCATGATTGAAGTTGCGGTGAAGTACCAGCGTCCCGTCCGCATTGGCGTGAATTGGGGATCGCTCGACCAGTCTCTTTTGACCAAGATGATGGATGAGAACTCGCTCCTTCCCGAGCCCAAAGATGCTCGCGAAGTAACTATGGAGGCAATCGTCATCAGCGCTCTTAATTCGGCGAAACTTGCCGAGCAGTACGGAATGCGCCCCGAGCAGATCATCTTGAGCGCCAAAGTCAGTGGAGTGCAGGACCTGATCGACGTCTATCGCCGCCTCGCCGCTCGTTGCCAATACCCCTTGCATTTGGGGTTGACCGAAGCAGGGATGGGCGCAAAAGGCATCGTTGCATCGAGCGCTGCCATGGCAGTACTGCTCCAGGAAGGCATCGGCGATACGATCCGCGTCTCTCTCACCCCCGCTCCCGGCGGGGATCGCACTGAAGAAGTCCGCGTGGCGCAGCAGATTCTGCAGTCGCTGGGCATTCGCAGCTTCACGCCCCAAGTCACCGCCTGCCCCGGCTGCGGACGCACCACCAGCACGTTCTTCCAGGAAATGGCCGAGCAGATCCAGACCTACCTCCGCGAACAGATGCCCGTCTGGAAGGAAACCCACACCGGCGTCGAAGAAATGAAAGTGGCCGTCATGGGCTGCGTCGTCAACGGCCCAGGCGAATCCAAGCACGCCAGTTTAGGGATCTCTCTTCCCGGGACTTTCGAAGAACCAAAAGCTCCCGTCTATGTCGATGGCCGCCTTTTCACAACTCTCAAAGGCGACAAGATCGTTCCTGAATTCATCAAAATTCTCGATGACTACGTCGACTCCCACTACGCCGTCAAAGAGAAGCAGGAAGTCGGCGCCCGCAGCTAGGTTCTAGTGCCAGAACTGAAAGCCCCCTTGGAATCATCACCGCCGCCCCCAGGTTTCGACTTGTTACGTTGTGTTTCGACATGTAGCATATAGTTTCGTCGAGACGACCTATGAACAAATCAATTCTGACCGCCATTTTTGCCATTCTCTGTTTCACAACACTCCAATCGCAGCAAACCCAAATCGGCTACAAGCCTGCTGCGGACGCTGACTCCAAGAAGACAATCCTCCTCAAAGACTTCCATCCCGAAACTGCATTGCATGCAGCCGCGCATGACATCCAGCGCGCGAAGTTCCCCGTCATTGACGTGCACACGCATACGAATGACGCGGTTGGAATCGGCGATCGGGTCGATCCCAAAGAGATGGTCGAACGCATGGACCGCGACGACATCAAGACGATCGTGATCCTGACGGGAATGTGGGGAGACAAACTGCAACAGATCATCGACACGATGGTGAAACCTTATCCCGGACGTTTCATGGTGTTCACGCAATTCGACTGGTCGAAGATCAACGATCCACATTTCAGCGAGCTGATGGTCAAACAGCTCGATGATTCAGTCTCTCGCGGGGCGCGCGGCCTGAAAGTTCTCAAGGAACTCGGACTTGGAGTCCGCGACGCGAACGGAAAGCTGATCACGATTGACGATCCGCGCCTTGATCCTGTCTGGGAGGAATGTGGACGACTCGGCATTCCTGTCTTCATCCACGTCGCAGATCCCGAAGCCTTCTTCCACCCGATTGATGCTTCGAATGAGCGCTACGAGGAGTTGATCGAGCATCCGGACTGGAGTTTTTACGGACCGCAGTTCCCTTCCATGAAGGAATTGTTGGACCAGCGCGATCGCATGTTCGCCAAGCATCCGCATACCCATTTCGTTGCGTTACATTTCGGGAGCTGGCCCGAGAATCTCGACTTCGTCGAACAGACACTCCAGAAGTTTCCTAATGTCATGATCGAAACGGGAGCGCGCGAAGGAGAGCTTGGACGTCAGCCGCGCCGTGCGCGTGAAATATTCATGAAATACTCCGACCGCGTAATGTTCGGCACCGATGAAGGCGCAAGCGACGCCATGTATCACAACTATTTCCGCTGGCTAGAGACCAATGACGAATATTTCCCGTACGCACAGTATCCGGCGCAAGGCCGATGGATGATCTATGGCTTGGGGTTACCGGACGATGTTCTGGAAAAGGTCTATCACAAGAATGCAGAGCATTTGTTTGCGCAGTTCCAGGGCAATCCGAAGCAGCAGTGATTGTCGAAGGCCGAATTCACCGAGGAAACTTTTTCTTCGCTTTCCTATGTGACTCCGCGTCTCCGTGGTGATTGATGGTTTTCCCGGTAGAAATATGCTCTTGACAACTCCTATCACCATCAACGAAAGTTACTATTCGAAACAAATCGAAACCTAATGTCTTCCAGCCGTCTGCTCAACGAAGAACGCCGCCGTGAAATCCTGGACCTGCTACAGCGCGATGGGCGCGTGCTGGTGCAGGACTTGGCGCGCCACTTCCGGATATCGCAGATCACCATCCGGAAAGATCTGGAGTTTCTTGATGGGCAGGGAGTGATCCAACGCACGCATGGAGGGGCCCTGCCTGTGCAGGCTGGGGCTCTGCTCGATCCGACGCTACGGGAGAAGGAAAAACTGCACCGCAAGCAGAAAATGCTGATCGCCCAGGCAGCGGTCGCGCTGGTAGAAGAAGGCCAATCCGTGCTGCTCGATTCCGGCACCACTACCACGGCGATCGCGCGCTCGCTAAAAGATATGGCGCAGCTGACGGTAATCACGAATGCGATTAACATCGCCGCCGAACTTGCGGGGACACACATTGAAGTGATCCTGACCGGTGGAATGCTGCGCAAGAATTCGTTTTCGCTCGTCGGCCCGCTCGCGGAGCAGACTCTGCGCCAGTTAAGCGCTGACATTCTCTTTCTGGGAGTAGATGGCTTCGACACCAAGTCTGGGTTATTTACCCCGAACCTGCTGGAGTCGGAGGTCAACCGGGCCATGGTAGAGATCGCGCGGCGGACCATCGCGGTATGCGATTCGAGTAAGTTCGGACGCCGTAGCCTCTGTAACATCATGCCGGTCAGCTCAGTGCATGAGGTCATCACTGACAAACAGATTCCCAAGCCGGATTTGCACGCGCTCAAAGACGCGGGCGTGAAGGTAACCCTGGTTTAGGGCGTTTTAAGTCGGAGTGAAATAGTCCCAATGAAATCAGTAGAGATTACGGGCCAAGGCGAGCACACGCTCAGCGAGATTTTTTCCCAGCCGCAGTGCTGGACAACAGTTTTGTCGCGACTGGCGGATAGCCCTGAGCTGCACTCCGCCGTCCAACTGGCCAGGGCCGGGGCGGAGTGGATTTTCGTTGGCTGTGGTACGAGTTACTACCTCGCGCAGGCAGCGGCTTCCAGCTTCAACTATCTTCAACTGCCGGCAAGGGCCGTTCCTGCCTCGGACCTGTTGATGTATCCGGCACTCACCCTGCAGCCGGGCCGCGACTATATCCCAGTTGTGATTTCGCGCTCCGGCCGAACATCCGAAGCAGTGCGAGCGGCGCAGATGCTTGAGAGAGAGCACAATACCCGCACGATCGCCATCACCTGCGCCGACGGCCAGCCTCTTGAGGCCTCCTGCACGGTAGTTCTCAAGCTTCTTGATGCGGATGAAAAAAGCACCGTGATGACAAGGTCGTTCACATCCATGCTCCTGGGCTTGCAGTATCTAGGAGCATCCGTGACAGGCAATCAGGATTTCCGGCAGGCGTTGCTCGAACTCCCGCAACAGGTCGCGCCGCTGCTGCAGGACATTCCTCCGCGCCTGCGGTTGTTCGCTGCATCGCGCAGCTATTCCGATTTTGTTTTCCTGGCACAGGGTCCGCTGTTCGGGATCGCATCGGAGTGCATGTTGAAGGTGACCGAATCCTCGTGCAGCTATTCGCAGGTCTTTCATTCCCTGGAGTTCCGGCACGGCCCCAAGTCGATCGTTGGCCCGGAAACACTCCTCACATTCCTCATCTCGGAAACCTCCAGCGACGCCGAGGTGGAATTGCTGGAGGAGATGAAGGAACTGGGTGCCACGACTATGGTGATCGCCAACCGGATCCCAGACCGTGCGCAGCAAGCTTCTGATTTCGCTGTCGAACTCGGCCTTAACTCGCCAGAATACGCGCGGGCCGCAGCTTTCACGATCTGGGGCCAGCTTTACGGGGTATACTACGGGCTCAAGAAGGGCCTGAATCCTGACTCCCCCAGGAATCTGACTCGCGTGGTCGAACTCGCCGAAGGCCGTTAGTGTTTTCATGCCCAAGTTTGACATCGCCATCGCCGGGGAGATCAATCTCGATCTGATCCTCTATGGCTTGCCCGAAGTCATGCCGACCGAGCGGGAGCTTCTGGCGCGGGAGTTCAGCATCACTCTGGGGGGCTCTTCTGCAATTCTGGCGCACAATCTCGCAGCTCTCGGCACCAAGGTCGGCTTCATCACGAAGGTGGGCGCGGATTCGTTCGGAACGCTGGCGCTGGAACGGCTGCGCGAGAGCGGTGTCGATCTCAGTAGCGTTGTAACGGGCACAAAATCCGGCGTAACGGTGATTCTGCCTCACCCCTCCAATCGCCACATTCTGACCTATCCCGGAACTATTTCCGAGTTGAGTTTTGAGGAGATCGATCTCCGCTACCTGACGATCGCGCGGCATTTTCATCTTTCGTCGCTCTACCTGCAGAAGGAACTGCTCCCATTCGTACCGAACCTATTCCGGCTGATGAAGTCTTCCGGACTTACGACGTCACTCGATACGAATGACGATCCTGATGACCGCTGGCTGGGCGGCCTCGATAAACTGCTGCCTCACGTGGACATTCTTTTCCCGAATGAGCGCGAAGCTCTCCGGATGGCGCAAGCCGATGACTTGGAAACTGCGCTGTCGCGGCTTTCGAAGATCGTGAAAACTCTGGTGGTAAAGCGCGGCGCTCAAGGCGCAATTGCAATTCGCGGAGACGAGCGCTTAACGGCGGCCGCGGCCGATGTCCGAGTCATCGATCCGGTTGGCGCTGGAGATAGTTTCGACGCCGGGTTCCTCCACGAATTCCTGCGGGGAGCGGATCTAGCATCCTGCCTCGCGTTCGGCAATCTCTGCGGCGCTTTTTGCGCTACGGCTTCCGGCGGCACGGAGGCGTTTCGCGACCAGCAGGCGATGCAGGAGTTCTTCGAGAAGAATAAGGCTGTAACGCCGTGAGGAAAGTTATGAAACGGGATGCGAGAAAAACTGAAGGATTGGGGTGGGAGACGGGAATTGAACCCGCAACCGTCGGAGCCACAGTCCGATGCTCTACCGATTGAGCTACTCCCACCGCAGATGTTGATTATAGCAATTTGAAAGCAAGTCTTGCTCTGCCCCGAAAATGTCAAAATGTCTGGGACTAGCTTGATTCAACGTCCAGCCTGCTATGATCTCTCGTCTTCACGGAGCGAACATGCGCAACCTGGTCTTCTCTCTCGGGCTTTTACTTTTCACTGCCACTCTCGTCCATGCGCAGCGGTACGACCTCGTCATCGAAGGCGGACGCGTCATGGATCCCGAGACCGGGCTGGACGCGGTTCGCAATATCGGAGTGCGCGACGGAAAGATCTCCCGCGTCTCGTCCGAAGTGCTTAGTGGACGTCGCATCGTCCACGCCGATGGGCTGGTGGTCGCTCCGGGCTTCATCGATCTTCACCAGCACGGACAGGATCTGGACAGCCAGAGGGTCAAAGCGTTTGATGGAGTGACCACCGCGCTCGAACTGGAAATCGGAGTGCCCGACGTGGCTCGCTTCCTGCGAGAAAAAGAGGGCCACTCGCTCATTCACTACGGTACCGCGGCCAGTCACGTGGCAGCGCGAGCTCTGGTGTTTGGAGCGCCACTAAGTTCTGAAGGCAGCAAGACTCGCCCTGGCATTCCTGAGATCCTCCCGAAGAGTGGCCCCGCCACGGACCAGCCGGCCACGCCAGAGCAGATTGAAAGCATGCGGCAACACTTGCGAGCTGAGTTGGACGCGGGCGCCCTCGCTGTTGGGATGGGAATCCAGTACACACCGGGAGCTACCCGGCTCGAGGTCATCGACATGTTTCGGGTAGCCGCTGGGCGGAATGTACCGGTCTACACCCACATGCGCAGCACGGGCCGCATCGAGCCCGGTTCGGCAATTGAGGCGATCAGCGAAGTGATTGGCGCGGCCGCAGTCACGGGCGCCTCGCTGCATATCGTGCAC
>Ga0265338_10005815_pt1 | contig 15913 bp, 13 predicted proteins | sample 42126metaG_FD_193579 | JGI IMG/M metagenome (GOLD analysis project Ga0265338, IMG submission 193579) | Rhizosphere microbial communities from Carex aquatilis grown in University of Washington, Seatle, WA, United States - 4-21-26 metaG | ecosystem: Host-associated > Plants > Roots > Rhizosphere... | reverse complement strand
CTGCTCACCATTTCCGCTCGGCGCGAGGGCCAGGCGGTCGTTGCCGAAGTTCGCGATCAGGGTGAGGGTATCCCGCAAGAGATGCACGACAAGGTGTTCGAGCTATATTTCACGACCAAGAAAGACGGCAGCGGCATCGGGCTGGCGCAGACCTATCAAGTCCTGCAATGGCACTACGGCTCGGTGGACTTCGAGTCGAGTGAGGGATCCGGAACGATCTTTCGATTCCACATTCCGGTGGCCGGACCGTCCGCAGTCATAGCCGCGCAAGACTATACAGCCGACGCGACAACCTCACAGCGGGGAGCTTGAGAAAAAGAGCAACCAAAGCAACCATAGCTCTTGTCCTCTGTGGTTAGCCGTTCTTTCTTCTGAGTGCGCGCCGGGGCTCTTCCCAACTACTTCGCATGACTGAACTGCCGTCGCAGTATCTCCACTACAATGGAATTCTGCTCGACGCACCTTTGAAACGCAATCTGCCCTGGAAGGCGTAAAATCGTCTTTTGAACAATAGACGTTTGGGACCCTGGGAATGACTCTGGCCGTTATCCTCTTCGTCGGAATTTCTTGTACAACGTCGGCCCCCCCGCTGGTTGCCGTGGCACCCGTACGCCAATCCGTGCAACCGCCAGCTGCAGCCGAGAAACCCAACACCGCAACCGCGCCCGCCGAGACGAAAGAAAAAGTACAGGAGGGAACGGCTCAGGATTCATCGACTCCCCTGAAGGCAACTCCCTCCACATCCGCTCCGGCTCAGGGTTCTTCCGCACAAAAAGCGGCGACTCCCCACCGGCGCAGGAAGAAGAAAGCGGTTGCCTCGAATTGCGTCAGTGCGCCGCCAGCCGGAGTTGGGACAACGGGCCCGGCGAACGGTGATTCGGCTGCCTCCGGGTCGACGACACCGGGTTCCGTGAGCCCAGAATCCCGGGATACCGCCAATGGAGGCACTCCGACTGCGACCACCCCGAATGCTCCCACAATTTGCCCTCCGTCGAAGGTGATCGTGCGGCAGGGAGGAAGTGCTGAACCCAGCATTCAGTTGGCCGGTGGTGCGGTCGGGGACCAGGCAGCCCGCCAGCGAGATACTGCCAATCGAATGTTGGGAGCGACGCAGCTGAACCTCAAGAAGATCGCCGGGCTTCAACTCAACCCGAAGCAGCAGGATATGGTCAGTCAAATCCGCCAGTTCGTGGCTCAATCCAAGAGCGCGGTCGCTGCTGGAGACTTCGAGCGCGCACGCACCCTGGCATGGAAGGCTCAACTGCTCTCCGAGGAGCTGGTTCAGCCGCCGACGAAGTAACCGCTCCACTGCGTGTGTGCGTAACAGCATCACCAACGCAAGAGCACAGAGCTCATTTTCCCTTGGCCCGCGCACTATTGACCTTGGTCAACAGATCTTGCGACATCGCTTGCAAAGGTCCGGGAATCTTTACGGCCTCAGTGAGCACATCGCGCGCCTCGGTCAATTTGTTCAACTTTCCGTATGCAAAGCCAAGACCGTACAAGGCACGCGCATATTGCTGTTCATCTTGTCCCTTGAGCAGGGCGGAGGCCGCTTTCAGTTCGGGAATGGCAGCCGTGGATTTCTCCTGCTTGAGATAAACCCATCCAATCGTGTTGTGGGCTGCTCCCGCAGAGAGTTTGCGGGACTTGTCGGCATCCGGAGCGTCGGCCTTCGCTACATCGAGCGCCTTCTGCGCATAGCTGATGGCTTTCGCGCCACTACCCGGTTTGCTGTCATCCCCGTAGAACCCCGCCAGCAACAGAAGGGCGGGCAGTGAGTTGGGATTGCCCGCCAGAATCTTCTCCCCGAATGAAACCAGACGAGCCTGGTCATTCAACTGTCCTGGACCCAGTGTGTACATCGCGTAGTTGGAAACCTGCTCCTGAAACTTCGAGTCCGGAAAAGTCGCGGTGAACCTTTCAATATCCGTCATGCGTGCCTTCGGGTCAGTCTCGGTCGTGATGACGTTGAAACCTGAGGTCTCCAGAAACTCGCAGCTGTTCTGGGTGCTCTCCTTCTCCTCTTGCACTTGGCGGGCAAAATCCTCATCGCTGGTGCTTTCGGGCTTAGGCTGCTTGCCGATGGAATGGCAAACCTCCCCACCCTTCACCGCGTAATCCATCAGCTTGGAGTTGCTCTTCGCCTGTTGCGCCACGCTCGCCTGCGACACCAGGATATCGAGATTGCGGGGAGAGCCCACAAGCGCCTTGTCCCCATAGTCCAGAGATTTTTGGAGGTCACCCTTCCCCTGGTAGGCCTGCGCAATCTGCCAGTTTCCGTAGGCCACGGCCCCCGGGTTCGTGGAAAATTTCTGCACGAACTCCTCGTACATGGTCAATTTCTTTTGCGCGTCTTGTTCGGCGGTAATGGCTTGCAGGTCGTGATCCTCGTCGGTGCCAGCGGCAATCGATATGCGATCGACTTGGGCATTCGCCGTCGTTGTAAAAGTCGAGAAGGCAGAGAAGACGACAACCAGAAGTAGAAAGCCGCTGCAGCGTCTCATGCCGCACCTCCGGTATTCAAAAAAAGTGGACCTCAATTTCGAGCAGCACGCGAATCCTAGCTCCTAAACACGGCTGCGCGCAAGGGGCAGAGTCACAGATCGAAAGACAAGAGATTCAACCACAAAGAGCCCAAGGTACAAGAAGGAATCCATGCACAAGAAGCTTCGGGGTTCTCCGTACCTTCGTGGCTGATGGACCGGTCGTCCGCGTGGTGAATTCGCCTCACCTCGGCTAAAGTAGAACGATGCGTGCAATTTTCAGCCAGCGTCCGCTGCGCTTTGTCTTTGCGGCCAACCTGATTTCCATGTTGGGCAGCGGGATGAACTCGGCCGCCGTCGCCTGGTACATTCTGGCCGCCACGCACTCTGAAATGGCCCTGGGGACGTTCGCCGTTCTGCAAACCCTTCCCGCCATGCTGATGCTTCCCTTCACCGGCGTCATCATCGACCGCGAAGATCGCCGTCGCCTGGTCATGTGGCTTGATGCCGTGCGCGGCATCGTCATCGTCGTTGTCGCCGTCCTGGCATTCCAGCATCGCGTGCAGGTCTGGCAACTCTACCTGATGAATACCCTGGTCGCCGCCGGTTTCTGGATGTTCTGGCCGACCATTACCGCGCTCATTCAGGAACTCACTCCGGAAGGTCAGTTCGTGCAGTCCAACACGTTTCTTCTGGCGGGCGTCCAGGGTGGATTTCTGATCGCAGGCGCGCTCGTGGGCTTCATGTACGACCACATCGGTTTGGGCGGCGTTCTGCTGATCGACGTTTCTACATATGTCGTCTCCTTCCTGTGCTACTTCGCCGTGCGCAAGGGACGTCACGTTGTGCTTCGTCCCGAGGAATTGCGCGCCGACATTCTTGCCGCCGAGAGCCAGTTCCAGATTTTCTGGCGTGATATGCGCGAGAGTCTGCATTTCTTGCGCGATCATCGCGCCGTCGTTCTGCTCGGCATCAGCTGGGCTCTGTTTCTGGGAGCCATGATCACGGGAGTCGTCGTCACCCCATCGCTGAGCGATCGTGTCTTTCACGCCGGAGCCAAGGGCTATGGCTGGCTCAACATGGGATGGGGCGCCGGAGCCTTCGTCGGCGCGTTGTACTCAACCCAGGCGATCGCTTTCGTAGGGGGCCGCCGCGCTATCGCGTTCTCGATGGCCCTGCTGTCGGTCTGCGTCGTATGCGCTCCCATCGCGCCACTGCTCTATCTGGCCATCGCGATTTATTTCGTCATGGGCTCGGCCCGCGGCGTCGGCGGCGTCGCCATGAATACGAGCTTGATGGAGATGGTCCCCAAACACCTCATGGGACGGGTGCAGAACGTGTTCTATTTCGCCGGGACATTCCTGCAACTAGTGCTCGCTATCGGTGTCGGTGCAATGGCGCACAAGGTCAGCCTGGTAGGCGCCTTCGCAATCTTGGCGTGCGTCTACGGCCTGTCGTTCGTGGCCGCAAGCTGGCCGGTGGGAGCGGAGGTTGCGAAGGAAGTCGCCGCGGACTGATCTAACAACAAACTGTCATCCTCAGAGAAGTTGTCGCCCGCAAGCGAGGAGATAACTCAGTCGAGGATCCTCGACAGTTGCATCCCTGCAGCGTGGCAAATCATGGCCTCAGACTGATATCCTTTCCCCTTCGCAAGGAGCGGACATGTCCTCAGATTTGCAGGGCCGTACCGGTGTTGTCTTCGGCGTCGCCAACAAGCGTTCGATCGCGTGGTCCATCGCCCAGGGCTTGCACGCCGCCGGCATGAAACTCGCCATTACCTACCAGAACGAGCGCCTGGAGCAAGAGGCCAAGGATCTCATCCTGTCGCTGCCCGGCGCCGAAGCCTACATGTGTGACGTATCCAAGGACGAGGAAATCGCGCGCCTCTTCGCTACGCTCAAAGAACGTCACGGCAAACTGCACACGCTAGTGCACTCGGTAGCCTACGCCCCCGCCGACGAACTGAAAGGAGACTTCATCAACACCACGCGCGAAGGCTTCCGCGTCGCCCTCGACGTCAGCGTTTATTCGCTGATCGCCGTCGCCCGCGCCGCCGCCCCGCTGATGGAAGACGGTGGCTCCATCCTGACGATGACATACTACGCATCGGAGAAGGTCGTGCCTCGCTACAACGTAATGGCCGTAGCGAAAGCCGGACTCGAATGCTCGGTGCGCTACCTTGCCTTCGAACTCGGAAAGAAGAAGATTCGGGTAAACGCCATCTCCGCCGGCCCCATCAAGACCCTTGCCGCCCGCGGCATCGCCGGCTTCAGCGAAATGCACAAGGGCCACGCCGAACGGGCTCCCCTAGGTCGCAACGTGGAAGTAACCGAGGTTGGCTCGACCGGAGTCTTCCTCGCCTCCGATGCCAGCAGCGGCATCACCGGTGAAGTGATGTATGTGGACTGCGGATACAACATCATGGGATTTTGACTGCACCGCGCTGATTGCGCTGGCCTACCCAGTGATTCTGATTCTCCGGCTATTCTCGCCCTCTCGCTCCAAAGAGATCTCCAGATCCCGCTCCCGCAACAACCGCGGAAACTTCTCTCCCCACTCAATCAGGAGAATGCTGTCTTCCGAACGGAGATCGTCGAGCCCCAGCGTTTCCAACTCTCGCGCCGTATCGATGCGGTAGAGATCGATGTGGTAGAGCTTGGCTCGCGGTCCGCGATATTCATGCACCAGCGTAAAGGTGGGACTGGTGACGTCCTCCTCAGAGGCCGCGTCGAAGGCCGCAGCAATTCCCTTAACCAGAGTGGTTTTGCCAGCTCCGAGATCACCGCTTAGGAGAACTAATCTGGGTGGCGCGAGTAAGTCAGACAGAGTACGACCAAAGCCGATCGTCTCTTCAGCCGAATGGGTGGTCATCTCACGCAGCAGGTCTTTTGATTTGGTGTGGCCGTCCACACAACCAGTATAGCGAGAGCTCTTCTCTGCTTAGCGGCGGCTGAGCGTCAAACGTGTTCCCCAGAGAACTTAGTGCGCGGGAAACGCGTTGGACCTCATGCTGGGCGAACTCCGGTCCACCACATGATCGAGCGACGTTCGCAGGCGGCGGTGGTCATCATCTTCGATAGCCACAAAGCGGAATGCCTGCAGCACGCCCTCGGTCGTCTTCCGCATGGGGCTGAGGACTTCGGCCATGCCGTGCACGGGGCCTGCCTGCGTCTGGAACGCGACTTCGACAAAATCGCCCTGGGCGAGTGATTGCGCCAGGCTGAGTAGTCCGCCGGTCACGGAAATGGTTTGGAGTTTCGCTTTAGTACGGCGGCCATCTTCTAACCTGATCGCAGCCAGAACCGAATCTCCTAGCTGGACCCGGGCCGCTCGCCGCGATGGGTGAGGTTGGGGGAATTGGGTCATAAGGCAACTGAACTATCGCACCATCGCCTGTTGCGTAATAGATTACTGAAGCCCCTCGTCCAGATTCCGCGCTGAGAGCCTGAACCGACGGCATCGATACCCTGTCTTATGAAGAGCTTAGCGCGTATTTACTCGTTAGTTAATGTCCCGTAGGACAGGCTGCCAAATCGACGGCGGACGATTTTCAAGGCGAAGGCCGCACGATTTACTATGTCTGAATTCTCGGAGAACTCTCATGTCCCGGATCATGTATCTAGTCCTTTTGATGACGCTGTTCGCTGCCATCTCCCAAGGCCAGACGCCGTCGGCGCCTGCACACCCTCCGCTCCGCGTCGGCATCGTCGGCCTCGTCCACGGGCACGTGCACGGATTCCTCGGCCAGTCCCTGCACAGTCCCCAGATTGAAATCGTGGGTGTGACCGAGCCCGACGCGCGCCTCCTCTCAACAGCCGGGACTCGTTACGGTTTTGACCGTTCCCTACTATTCGCAGACTTGGAAGACATGCTCGTGAAGGCGCACCCGCAAGCGGTGCTGGTCTACAGCAATACCTACGACCACCGGCGAATCGTCGAGATCTGCGCCCGGCACGGCGTTCACGTCATGATGGAAAAGCCGCTGGCCGTCAGCCTCGACGACGCGCTTGCCATCGAGCGAGCCGCACACGCAGGAAAGATTCACGCGCTGGTGAACTATGAAACCTCCTGGTATCCCAGCAACCACGCCGCCTACGACCTTGTGCATGAAGGAGCGCTTGGCGAGGTCCGCAAAATTGTGATTCACGATGGACACAATGGTCCAAAAGAAATCAATGTCGAACCCGAATTCTTCACCTGGCTCACCGATCCCAAGCTCAACGGCGGAGGCGCCCTGTTCGATTTCGGATGCTACGGCGCCGACCTCATGACTTGGCTCATGGACGGTCACCGCCCCGAAACGGTCACCGCTATCACCCAGCAGATCAAACCGGAAATCTATTCACGAGTCGACGATGAGGCAACCATCGTCCTGACCTATCCCAGGGCGCAAGCAATTGTGCAAGCTTCATGGAACTGGCCGTATGGCCGCAAAGACATGGAAGTGTATGGGAGAACGGGATCCGCGATCACGGTTGCCCGCGACGAAGTTCGCGTGCGCCGCGGTGGAGACAATAGCCTCGAAGAGAAGATCACTGCGAAGCCCGTCCCCGCTCCGTACGACGACGAGTTGTCCTACTTCAGAGCGGTAGTTCTCGACGGCGCAAAAGAAGACGCGCTGTCGTCGCTTGAGACGAATGTAACGGTCACGGAAATCCTGGACGCCGCCCGCCGCTCGGCGGCAACGGGGAAGACTATCAGGCTGCCACCCTCAAGATAACGCTCACCAACTGTCATCCTGAGCGCAGCCAACGCTCCGCGAAGCGAAGCGTCGGTGGAGTCGAAGGACCCCTGCCCTCCGCCACGACGCCGGAGGTCGCAAGCATTCATGAGAACCCGCGTGACTGCTGTGAGTATTCCTCGCCACCGCGAACGACCAACACGCGTGGTAGAGCGGTCCTTCAGGGACGCGTCAGTGCAGAGGTTTACATTGCGCTTTAGCGCTCGTGGTCCGTTCTACCCGCCCCAGCGCACAAATTTTTCCCGCGCGGTACTCTGCGCGCTCCAAAACGCCTCTGGCAGCCCACGCAGCAAATCCGTGGCGACCATGGAATGCTCACCCACGCTCTCGAGCATCACGTCTCCCGCGAGCCCGTGCAGGTGAACCGCGGCCATTACCGCCAGCAACGTATCATTCGGATTTTGCGCGAGCATCGCCGCCACCATGCCGGTAAGAATGTCTCCCGTCCCGCCAGTCGACATTCCTGGATTTCCCGTCGTGTTTGCCCAGGCTTCGCCGTCCGGCTGAACCACAAGCGTCCGATGCCCCTTGAGGACGACGATCAACTCATGTTCGGCGGCAAACCGTCGCGCCACACCCAAGCGATCCTTTTGCACGTCGGCCGTCGAACACCCCGCCAGCCGCGCCATCTCCCCCGGATGCGGAGTAATCACAAGCAGCCGGCCCTTACCATTCAGCTCATCCGTATGGCCCTCGAATGCGTTCAGCCCGTCAGCATCAATGACGGCGGGAACTTCGCACTTGCTGACCAGAGTTCGCACCAGCCGAGAGGTTTCTGGAAAACGCGAGATCCCCGGACCGATTGCCAGAACGCTCTTCCCTTTCATCAGCGCCTGAAGGCGATCAGCAGCCTCCGCTGAAATCGTGCCCGCGGCGGTCTCGGGCAGCGGCTCGGTCATCAACTCCGGATGAAATCCTGCCACTGTAGGCAGCACCGACTTCGGCGTCGCGATGGTTGCCAGCCCGGCGCCCGATCGCAACGCGGACATCCCCGCCATTGCGACCGAACCCGCTTTGCCCACCGATCCCCCGACGACCACCACGTGGCCGTAGTTGCCTTTGTTCGACTCGACTGGACGTTGATCGATCAGGGGCGCAAAGTCGCGCGCTGTGATGACATTCAAGTGGATGGACGAAGCGATTGCCTCCGGCGGCGATCCGATTCCCGCCACATAGGTCGGACCATGTGTCAACAATCCGAAAACGTGAGCGGGGCGTGCGGCCGTGAAGGTAACGATCGAATCTGCCTTTGCGACAACGCCCATCTGAGAAGAGTTCTGCGGAACAACCGCATCCGCGTCCGCGCCAGAAGGAATGTCAACCGCGATCACCGGCGCCTGCGCGGCATTCAGTATTTCGATGGCGTCGGCGTAAAGCCCTCGCACCGGTGGCGTGAAGCCCGTGCCCAGAATCGCGTCGAGATACAAATCGGCAGGCAGGGAGAGCCGCACGCGGTCGCTCCTCAAGTCTTCCCTGGCGGTCACAACAATCGCGGCTGAGGGCAACTTACCGAACATGATCGCGGCGTCGCCCTTCAGGTCAGCCGGGTTCGCCAGCAGGATGACCTGAACCGCCTTCCCTTTCTGATGCAGCCGGCGCGCCGCCACAAATCCATCGCCGCCGTTATTGCCCTTGCCGCAGAAGACGACGATCCGCCGTACCGCGCCGTGATGCGTAAGCACATGCTCTGCAACCGCCGCACCGGCGTTCTCCATCAGAGTCAGAGAAGGCACGCCGAAGCGTTCGCTGGTTGCGCTATCAATGGCGCGCATTTCCGCCGCGGTGACGATTTTCATCTGGTTCCGATTCTCATGAAGACGAAGCTGTCTGTTCGAGTCGCCGGAGTTGCGCCGGTTCGCCCATCGCGATCAGGTAATCGTCGGACTCAATGCGCTCATCGGGCGCGGGATTGAAGCGCATGCCCTCTCGCCGTTTGATGGCCAGCACAATTACGCCGCGCTCCTGCCGGATGCGCGAACTCTCGATCGTTTTGCCGGCGAATGCCGAATTGGCAGTGATGTGAATCTGTCCAATCTCCAGGTCAATGCCGAGATGCGTGGTCGCGGTGTCGAGAAAGCTGACCACGTGCGGACGCAGAAGCGACTGCGCGATGCGCTGCCCCGCGAACGAATAGGGCGAGACCACCGAATCCGCACCGGCCGTCAGCAAATGCTTCTCTGCGCCGTCCTCGCTCGCGCGCGCAATGATTTTCAACTTCGGGTTTAGACCGCGCGCGGTAAGCACGATGTAGAGATTGGTGGCGTCGGTGGTGGTGGCGGCGATCAAACCGCGTGCCCGCTCGATCTGTGCCTGGCGCAGGATCGACTCCTGCGTAGAATCTCCTGCCACAACGAGCCAGCTCTCCGAGGCATAGCGCTGGCGCTTGGTCTCGGCATTCTCGATGATCACAAACGGCACGGGCCTGCGCGCCAACTCCCGCGCCACGCTGCGGCCCACCCGTCCCATGCCGCAGATGATGTAGTGGCCGTCGAGACGTCCGATTTCGCGCTCCATGCGCCGCCTTCCGAAGAAGCTCTGCAGCTCGAATTCTAGCAAAGCCTGACTCAGCGCCCCGACGCCCAACAACAAGAGCGACACGCCCGCCAGAATCACGAACACGTTGAAGACTCGCCCCGTGTGCGAGAGCGGATGCACTTCCTGATATCCGATGGTGGTCAGCGTCGTCACCACCATGTAGAAGCCGTCAAACCACGGCCAGCCTTCAATGTAGTGATAGCCCGCGGTACCAGCGGCCATAACAAGGACCAGGAGCGCGCCGATCGTTCGCAGATTGCGGAAGGCCTTCATGGAGACCTCAGTCGTCGCAGCTAGCGCCGCCGACCCACGACTATAAAACAAAAAGGCCCTCCGCGCTGTGCGGAGGGCCTGACACTCACGAGCAACCGATCAAGCTTCCGGCGTTCTCCCCTCGGCTAGTGCCTGTACCCGGCTGTGCTTCACGCTGTATGTGAAGTACACCACCAACCCGATGATCAGCCAGATAATCAGGCGGGCCCAGTTCACCCATCCGAGCTTGTACATCATGTAGCCATTCGAGATCACACCGAGTATCGGTACTACCGGCACCCAAGGCGTCCGGAAGGGCCGCGGCTGGCTCGGATTGGTATAACGCAGGACCAACACGGATACCGAGACAATCACAAAAGCCAGCAGTGTTCCTATGTTTACCATCCTTCCAATATCGTCGATCGGGGTCAGACTGCCGACCACCGCGGCCAGCAGGCCGACGAGAATCGTGTTCTTCCACGGCGTTCGGAACTTGGGGTGGACAGCGGCGAAGAACTTCTTTGGCAGAAGGCCATCATTGGCCATCGAGTAGAGCACACGTGTCTGCCCCAGTAGCATCACCAGCATCACGCTGGTCAGTCCGGCCAATGCGCCCAGAGTAATGATGTGCGAGGCCGTCGTGAGGCCGCGATCCAGGAACGCGCGTGCGACCGGCGCCTCGATGTTGATCTGCTGCCAATGCACCATCCCGGTTAGCACGCCGGCCACAGCGATGTACAAGACCGTGCAAATTGCGAGCGAGGCGATCATGCCGATGGGCAAGTCGCGTTGCGGATTCTTGGCTTCCTGCGCCGTCGTAGATACTGCGTCAAAGCCAATGTAGGCAAAAAATATGTACGCCGCACCAGCCCCGATCCCGGCAAACCCATGGGGCGCGTACGATTTCCAGTCAGTGCCCCAGTTGGCGGTGTTGATGTAGTGTGCGCCGAGCGCGATCACGAACAGCACGACCCCAACTTTAATCGTCACGATCGTGGCGTTGAAGCGTGCGCTCTCTTTAATGCCGATGACCAGGACCGCGGTGATGACTAGCGCAATAATAAAAGCCGGCAGGTTGAATCCGATTTCCATTCCAAACAGGTGCGGCGCACCCAGCAACTCGTGCGCCCGCTGCAACAACTCAGCGGAGGGTGCACTCATGAGCGCTGTGACCTTGTCGAGAAACGCCTGCGACCCGGGCACCAGCGAGGGGTCCGCCGCCACCGCCATCTCGCGGGCAATCATCTTCTCGGCCGTCTTCAGCGCCGTCCAATGATCGTAGGCCAGCCAGAGCGGCATCTTGATGTGAAAAATATTCAGCAATTCGATGAAGTGATTCGACCAGCCCGAGGACACCGTGCTGGCGCCCATGGCGTATTCCAGCGTGAGATCCCAGCCGATGATCCATGCGAGGAGCTCGCCCAGAGTGGCATAGGCGTAGGTGTAAGCACTGCCTGCCAACGGAATCATGGCCGCAAACTCCGCGTAACAGAGGCCGGCAAACGCGCATCCCAGGCCCGACAGCACGAACGAGAGAGAAAGTCCGGGGCCGGCATACTGTGCGCCCAGCCCGACCATGACAAAGATCCCGGCGCCAATAATCGCGCCCACGCCTAACGCAGTGAGTTGAAAAACTCCCAACGTGCGTTTAAGGCTGTGTTCGCCCGTCTCGCGGGCCTCTTCCATGAGCAGGTTCAGCGGCTTGGTTGCCAGCAGATTGGCCATTCTTTTGGTTTCTCCTTAGCAGCTATGCGGACGTTCCGCCACTCGGGCGCGCGCTCCGCGACCACGCATAGTAGACCGGAATCCCTAGTAACACCACAATCAGCCCCGGCCACGTGAACTGCGGTTTGTAGCGCAATAGTACGACATCAATGAAGAGCGCCATGACAATATAAATGATTGGCAGCACGGGATACCCCACCGCCCGGTACGGCCGCTCTGCATCCGGATGCGTCCGCCGCAACACAAACAGCCCAACAATCGTCAGAATGTAAAATACCAGCACCGCGAAAATAATGTAGTCCAGAAGCTGCCCGTAGCTGCCGGAGACGCACAGCAGGCACGCCCAGACCATCTGCACCATCAGGGAAACTGCAGGAGTCTTGTACTTAGGATGCAGTTTCGCGACGTTACGGAAGAAGAGGCCATCTTTCGCCATGGCGTAGTAGACGCGCGCGCCCGAGAGAATCAGCCCGTTGGCGCAGCCAAAGCCTGAAATCATGATGGCTGCCGCCATCAGGTAACCGCCCGCGGAGCCGAACATCTGCGTCATCACAGCCGTGCCCACTCGATCTTCGGCGGCGTACTTAATGCCCCGCCCCAGAATGGTGGCTGCGCCCGCTGTTCCATCGAGAGGCAACGCACTCAGATAAATGAAGTTGCAGGCAATGTAGAGCGCGATCACTACCCCGGTGCCCAGGGCCAGCGACAGCGGCAGATTGCGGCTGGGATTCTTTACCTCCCCGGCAGTGAATGTCACATTGTTCCAGGCGTCCGCCGAGAATAATGACCCGACCTGCGCCACGGCAAGAATCGTCAGTGTACCCACCATGACGATCGGCCCGCCCACTCCTACCTGCACTGCGTGCTGCGCGCCCAGTGAGGCATTCCGCCAGAAGTCCCCGAAATTCGCTGCCACCGCCTGGGCATTGCGCCCCAACGCCAGGCCAAACAGCGCGAGGCCCAGCAAGGCAGCGACTTTGGCCACAGTAAAAATGTTCTGGATGGTCGCGCCCGTCTTGACTCCGAAGATGTTCACGACCGACAGAAAAATCACCAGCAGAATGGCCATCAGATTCTGCGTATTGATCCCCACATCCATGTTTCCCAGCACCATCGGTCCGAGATGAATGGGCGGAACTTTCCCCATGTGCCAAATCCAATTCGACGAAGATATCGAGGGCACGAACACACCCAGGAACTTCCCAAACGCCACGCCCACGGCGGCAATCGTGCCGGTCTGAATCACCAGAAACAACGTCCAGCCATAGAGAAAACCCCAGAGTGGTCCGAGCGACTCGCGAAGATACACATACTGCCCGCCAGCCCGTGGCATCATCGCCGCTAACTCGCCATACGTGAGCGCCCCCACGATGGTCATGAATCCGGCCACCGCCCAGGCTCCAATCAGCAATGCGGGCGAATCCACCTCTCGGCCGATTTCCGCTGACACAATGAAGATGCCGGACCCGATCATCGACCCCATGACCAGCATGGTGGCGCTGGTCAGGCCCAGTTCTTTGACCAGTTCCTTATCCTGATGACTGTGAATATCCCAGTCGCTGCCTGCGGACGGCTGCGTTGTCGGTGTGCTCAGGCTTTCCTCCCCTGCGGTGCGACGCCTGCAGCCTGTCGGCTGTTAAAAGGCAACGGTGGATTCAATTCGACCTTGGCATCAGAATCGCCCTTGGCCATTGCCGCTGCAAGTATCCCTAAAATCACTGCTGCCAAAAGCTCCCACACCAATATCTTCGTCACAAAGACCCCTGGCCAAGGTTCGATCGTATAGTTCGTCAGGTATAGCGGCACGGATGCAACCGCCCAGATTGCGGAGCCGAAGCGAATTCCCTGCCCGAGCCACGGCCCGGCGCGACGAATCCGCTAGTAGATCCACACGAACGCGCCCGCAAACGAAAAGCAACTGACCAGCGCGAACGGCATGTGCGCCTGCATGTCGGCCTTGTCCCGCATGATGGGTTCAATCGACACGTAATCGCGCCCCAGCAATAGCTGATGCCCGACGAATCCTAGGAAGAACATGGCCACGGCAATTGCCAAAGCGCGACCGACAAACTTCAAGGCCGTCATTCACTCGCCCTCCGTTTGCCCTCACCGTGGGTCAACCGACTTTACCTCAAGACGTGGAAAAATTCCTCTGCTGATTTACGCGGCTCCCGCAACAGGTCCGATATCACCGCCACCGAATCAGCCCCTGCGTCAATCACAGACCGGGCGTTTGCCCGCGTTATGCCCCCGATGGCGACCAGAGGCCTTCGCGTCAACGCCCGCGCCCGGCGCACGCCTTCGAGGCCGACGACAGGATCGGGCCGCTCCTTGCTGGAGGTCGCGAACACAGGCCCAATCGCGAGATAGTCCGCCGATGTGAGATCCGCCTCGCGCAGTTGCTCGGGATTGTGTGTCGAGACGCCCAGCCATCGCTCAGGCCCAATGATCGTCCGAACAGACTCCGGCGACAAGTCCTCCTGCCCAACATGAACGCCGTCGAACTCGGCAGCCAGGCAGAGATCGGCGCGGTCGTTCATGATCAACCGCACCAAGGCTTCGGTGCCCCGTCCTAACGGCCTGCCCTGAGCCTGCCGAAGGGTCGCGTTCTTTGCCACGCTAGGGTGAGAGGCGAAATGCTGCTTCAGTTGCCGCGCCTGGTCCAGCATCCCCAGCGCATTGCCCGATTTGTTGCGGTATTGAATCAGACTACAACCGCCCGCGACAAGCTCTTCCGCTGCAGAGCACAACCCTTCCGCGGACGAAAAGTAGCTCGCGTCAAGAATGGCATACAGCCGAGGAAGCGATATCATCCTTTCCGGCACGCCGTCACTGGCCCGCCGCCTGCGTGCGTGGCGGAGCGTTCTTCACATACTTGTCGAACCAGCGGATCATCTCGTATACCAACTGCTCATTCGATTCCATGGCGGTATACCAGTGCGGTTCATGCGGAAGGATCACCAGTCGCGCTGTGCCGCCGTTGCCGCGGATCGCCTCGTAAAGCTTGCTCGACTGCATCGGTATGGTGCCGGGGTTCGCATCTTCTGCCCCGTGCACGATCAGCAACGGCACTTTGATTTTGTCGGCGCCGAAAAACGGTGAGACTTTCAGGTACACCTCTTGCGCCTCCCAGACCGACCGGCGCTCACTTTGAAAGCCGAAGGGCGTGAGGGTCTTGTTATAGGAACCGCTCGTCGCTGCGCCTGCACGGAACAGGTTGGAGTGCGCCACGAGATTTGCCGTCATAAGCGCGCCGTGGCTATGCCCGGTCACACCAATACGATCCGGATCGGCGACACCCAGGCGAACGGCCTCATCGACCGCAGCTTTGGCGTCGGCGACCAGTTGATCTAGATACGTGTCGTACGCTTTTTTCGGATCGCCGATAATGGGAAATGCCGCGTCGTCAATGATGGCATAACCCGCCAATAGCAGTAGCCTGTATTCATAGAGCCGCGTGAATGTCTGCTGCGATCCCGAGACCTGCCCCGCAGTCGATGGGTCGGCATAGTCCAGCGGGTAGGCGTAGAGAATCGTGGGAACCCGTGTCCCCTCCTGATAGCCCGGTGGCGTGTAGAGAGTAAACGACAAGTCCAGCCCGTCAGCGCGCTTGTATTTCACCAATCGCTTCTTGATGGCGCGCACTGCGGGCGTCGGGTCAGGAATATGAGTGACGGCCACGCTGGAAGCGGTAAACGAGGCTTCCCCTTCCGCTGCATCCACAGGGTTGCCGAGTTTTCGCAGGAATCCGTTGGGTGGATCGGTCGGTGATTGACGCCACGTTAGAAAGCCTCGGGTGTCCGTGCCGGTGAACGCTAGAAAACGTTCGAACGAGGTTTCGTCGCAACGGAACAGGCGCTCCGATTTCTGCGTGCCGAGGTTGAGGCGGTCGAGGAACGGGCGATCACCGTCCGGCGATGCGCCGGTTCCGGAGAGATAGATCGAATCTCTCTCCTGACGCATCACCCGTTGCCCGTTCGGCAGTCGCCTGAACACGGGACTGCCCGGGTCTTTATAACCCTCATCGCTCGACAGGTCCCACAAGAGGCGTGGCTTTTGCTGCAGATCGTCCGCGTTCACGATGAAGGTCTTGATCCAATGACGGTTGTTGTCGTATTCCGTCCTCAGAGCCACACCAGGCTGCTCGCTCCATGCAAAATTTACGTACCGCTGT
>Ga0265338_10005814_pt1 | contig 15914 bp, 15 predicted proteins | sample 42126metaG_FD_193579 | JGI IMG/M metagenome (GOLD analysis project Ga0265338, IMG submission 193579) | Rhizosphere microbial communities from Carex aquatilis grown in University of Washington, Seatle, WA, United States - 4-21-26 metaG | ecosystem: Host-associated > Plants > Roots > Rhizosphere... | reverse complement strand
CCGACGAGCTGCCGCCGCATCCCGCGACGAGTGCGACGAGCGCGACGAGCGCGACGGCCGCGATAGCCTCCGCCAGGTGCTGGTACCGACGCCCATCGGCCCGGGGCCGGAGTACCACCCGCGGCCGGCGATGCACGCGGCGTGCGCCTCGGCGACAGGCACCGCGCGACGCATGCACCTCGAGCTCTTCGCGAACGGCTTCGCGGTCATCGTTCCGGCGCGCATCGGCGTTCGCAGTCCCCGCTGCCGTGCTCATGTCTGGACGCGCGATCCGACGGGCGTCGTCGAGCTCGATGCGCCTGCCACGCTCGGCAAGCTGTTCGCGATCTGGGGTCAGCCGCTCGGGCGGCGGCGACTGCTGGGCTTCCACGGCGCTGTCTCCCTCTTTCGGAATGGCGTGCGCGTGCGCGGCGATCCGAGCTCTCTCGCGCTGCGCGACGGTGACGAAGTGGTGGTCGAGATCGGCGGCTACGTGCCGCCGCACCGGAGCTATCGCTTCGTTCCTCACTGAGGCCCCGGAGTTCCGTGCAGCAGGACGATGACGAGGACGACGGCGGCGATCCCCGCGGCGAGCGCGAGGAGGGCCGCGAGCAGGCGCGCGTTCACGCCGCCTCCAGGGACGCGGTGCGCAGGTACCCGAGCGTCGAGGCGGCGAGCACGCCGACGCCGGCTCCGAGGACGAGGGCCGCGGACGCGCGGGCGAAGAGGCTCGGAAGGACGCTGAGCGCGACCGAGTGCGTCAGCACGGGCAACATCGTCAGCCCCTCGTAGAGGCCGCCGAAGCCGACGAGGAACGCGGTGAACACGCGCGCACTCTCGGAGCGGCGTGTGAGGCCGTAGAGCAGCCCGACGCCGACAGCGCAGGTGAGCGCGATCTCGACATCGCCGACGATCGGGACGTCCGGCCGGCCGTAGAGCTCGCGCCCGACGCGCAGCGCCCAGGCGAGCGCGGTGACCGCGAAGCCGAGCGCCACGAGGATCGCACTCGAGCGCACCGCGACCAGGCCTGCCGCGACTGCGGCGGCCACCGCCAGCCCGATCCACGCCCACGTGCGGCCGGGCGGCTGGAAGTCGAGAAGGCCGTGGACCCGGAGACGGCGTCCGTCGGCGATGAGCGGCACGGACCACGGACCCACGGTGCCGGCCGAGCTCCGGCCGCGGGCAAGAGGCTCGAGCAGGTGCAGCCGGTGCTCGTGCCAGGCGTACGCGTGGCCGCTCGTCACCCGGTGCCAGAGCGGCGGCGCGCTCGGATTCGCCGAGGGGCGCAGGTCGAACCGGTCGATCCGGTCCGCCTGCGCCGTCAGCGAGTGGAGGTTCAGCCACACACCCCGGCGGTCGAAGCGGAGCAGCGGCTCGCCGAGCGTGCCCGGCACGGTCACGACGACCGTCCCGGGCACGCGCAGCCACAACGTCTGATCACCGTCGACGACTTTCGCGTCGAACGCCGGAGCCGCCGGCGTGAAGCCCGTGACGTGCGCGGTGAAGTTCGTCGCCACGGGCAGTGTCTTGCCGACGTGGGCCGACGCGACGTGCGGCATCGCCGCTGCCGCGAGCCCCGCGACCGTCGTTACGAGCACGATCCTCACGTCAGCGACCGGCCTCCCCGTGCGGCGAGCGAGCCGACGGAAACGAGCAGCGCGAGCGCGCCGAGCGCGAGTGCGACGATCGTCAGCGTCGAGGTGCCGCCACCGCCGATGGACGAGAGCGCCTCGATCGTCGGCGCGGGTGTGTCCGACGACTCGGGCCCGGTCCAATCGACGATAGACCCGTCCGAATAGGTCTGCTGCACGGCGAAGGTGTACGTCTTCGCGCCGTCCGTCGATGCGTTGAAGCGGAAGACCGCGTCTTCGTCGGTGGGGACGTGCCCGCCCGTCCACGTCACCTTCTGGACGACGGCGCTGTCCCCCGACCCGGTCGCCTGCACCTGCATCTTCCAGCCGGGGGGCGGCGGCTCGAACGAGTCGATCGCGAAGCCGGCGGGAACGGTGAGCTCGATCTCGGTCGTCGTGAGCTTCTCCTTCTCCGTCGGCACGGAGAGCGTGAACTGCTGGAGCTTCTTGTCGAGCGCGACCGCCGGGCTGACGATCGCGTGCGCGGATGCGGCCGCGGCCGTTGCGAGCGCTCCGAGCGCGACGAGCGCGCCGAGCGCGAACCGGTGCTTCATGTCTCCTCCTTCGCGGGATTGTCGTCGTGGCGGCTAGGCCAGGACGACGCGCGGAGGCCCGCGTGCGAGCCGCGAGGCGGCGGCGAGGCGGGTGCGAAGAGCGGTGGGCGCGGCGGGCACGGCGACGTGCGGACGTTCGCGCGGCACCGGCCGTGCGAACGCGCGGCCGATCCGCGCTGCGGCGCGAAGGAGCAGCCGCGCCGCGAGGTACGCGAGCAGCCCCACCGGCAGCTGGAGGAGGAGGCCCGGCAGGAACGTCGGCGCGAGCACGGCCTGCCAGGCGAAGGTCCCGGTGTGGAGCGAGAGCTCGAGCAGCTCCTGCACGGCGAACGCGAGCGGCGGGAGCAGGCCGAACGCCCACGCCGGCAGCGGCCTCGACGCGCGTCTCCGCGCTGCGTCGGCCGCCGTCAGGACGAGCGAGACGAGCACGCACGCGGCCGCGATTCCGAGCGTGAGCGGGAGCCACGCCGCGTACGCGTGCCCCGTGGCGAGGAGGTGCAGCAGCCGGGCGTGCGCCTGCGGGTACACGAGCCGGTACGCGACCGTGTGGGCGAGCTGCGTGCCGGCGAGCATCAGCGGCACGGCGACGAGCCAGGCGGCGCTCCGTCTCATCCAGGGAGAATCTACTTGCCGCGCAGACGTGCGGCGAGCCGCGTGAGCAGCGGCTTCGCCGGCTCGGGCTCAGGGGCGACGACGGGCTCGGGCTCGTCGGGGGCGATCGAACGCGGGACCGCCTGGCGCTCGCGCTGGGCCCGGATGGCCGCGTTCATCTCCTCGCGGTGCGACTGCTCCGCCATCCGGCCTTCGTACGCCGCCGGCGTCTAGGATCCTGCCCGGATGTGCTTCGACCTCGATTCCGCCCCGCCGATCCCGGTCATCTCGGGGGCGGCCGTCTCCCACGACGATCTCGTGCTCGAGGCGGCGGACGGAAACCGGCTCGCCGCGTTCGCGGCCGCGCCCGACGAGCCTGCGGCGACCGGGATCGTCATCCTCCCGGACGTCCGGGGCCTGTACCGCTTCTACGAGGAGCTCGCCCTTCGCTTCGCCGAGCGCGGCTACGCCGCCGTCGCCTTCGACTTCTACGGCCGCACCGCCGGCGTGGCGAAGCGGCCCGACGACTTCGACTACGCGCCGCACCGGCAGCAGACGACGCCCGAAGGCGTGCAGGCGGACGTCGCGGCATCCGTCGCGTATCTCCGCGACCGGGGCGTCCGGTCCGTCGTCACCGTCGGCTTCTGCTTCGGCGGCAAGCACTCGTGGCTCGCGGCCGCAGGCGGGCACGGGCTCGCCGGCGCGGTCGGCTTCTACGGCCAGCCGAATCCCGAGGCGATCGAGCGGGCGCGAGAGATCGCCGCGCCGATCCTCGCGCTCCAGGCCGGCGCCGACGGGCACATCTCAGCCGACGACAACGCGGCCTTCGACGCCGCCTTGACCGAGGCCGGCGTCGAGCACGAGGTCGTCGCGTACGAGGGCGCGCCGCACAGCTTCTTCGACCGCAAGCAGGACGAGTTCGCCGACGCGTCGGCGGACGCGTGGCGCCGGACGCTCGACTTCGTCGAGCGCCACGCCACGTTGGCGTCAGTCGTCTGAGGCTTGATGTGAAATAGACGCCCCCGGTGCCGCGGGCTATTTCACATCAAGCCTCGAGCGCCTCGGCGACCGCGCGGGCGAGTGCGGGCTCGACCGGCCCCGGCCGGTACCCGAGCTCGGCCTCCGCCTTCGCGCAGCTGAAGAACATCGGCAGTCGCGCGAGCGCGACCTCGTTCCGGTTGACGAGGCCGAGCGCGGCGGCGGCACGGGCGACGCCGTACGGCACGCGGATACGCGGCCGCGGCCGCCCGGCCAGCCGCGCGATGAGTGCGAAGAGGTCGCCGAGCCACATGTCCGTGCCGCCGAGGAGGTAGCGCTCGCCGGGACGCCCGCGCTCGAGCGCGAGCGCGTGCCCTTCGGCGACGTCGCGTACGTCGACGACGTTGACGCCCGTCGTCGGGATGTACCCGCGGAACCGTCCGCGCGCGACGCCGGCGACCATCGCGCCCGTCGGCGTCGGCCGGCGGTCGCCGTCGCCGACGGGCGTCGTCGGGTTGACGACGACCGCACCGGCCGCGAGCGCGAGCTTCTCCGCCGCGAGCTTCGTCCGCTTGTACGGGATGGCGAGCTCCCAGGCCGGCGGCCCGTCGGCCTCGGTCGCCTGGCGCCCGGGGACCGGCCCGCACGTCGCGCACGTGCTCGTATGGACGATCCGCCGCACGTCCGCCCGGGCCGCGGCGGCGAGCACGGTCCGGGTCCCCTCTATGTTGACGCGCGCGAGGGCGGCCTCGTCGGCCGGCTCGTAGCTGTACAGCGCGGCCACGTGGACGAGCGCCTCGCAGCCGCGCATCGCGTGCTCGAGCCGGGGGCCGTCGAGGAGGTCGACGTACTCGTCGTCGATCTCGGCGCCCCGTTCCCGGAGCACGCGGAGGAGGTGGTCGCGGATGAAGCCGGCGCCGCCGGTGACGAACACGCGCATCGTGCGGCGACCCTATCCCCGGCCCGCCGGGCAGGTCCGGATTCGGGAGTTCCGCTACACTCCGGCCGCGCGCGGGGCGCCGTAGCTCAGCTGGTTAGAGCGCTGCACTCATAATGCAGAGGTCGGTGGTTCGAGCCCACCCGGCGCTACTTTCAACGCGTTCACAACCAGACTAGGGACAGGTAATGGCAACCGGAGTACGAGTCGCGATAACGCTCGCCTGCACCGAGTGCAAGCGCCGCAACTACCAGACGAACAAGTCGAAGCGGAACTCGCCCGACCGGGTCGAGTTCAAGAAGTACTGCCGCTGGTGCGGCCGGCACACCGTGCACCGGGAGACCCGCTAGACCGATGGCCCGCCAGACCCGTCAGCAGCGGCGTGCCCGCAGGCAGACGCAGCCGGCCCTCGCCGGCGGCCCTCCCGTCCGGCCGCCCACGCGGCCGACCGCCAACGGCGGCGGGGACGAGTCCGCGCACCGGCAGCCCCGCGAGGAGCGCCACGCCCCCGGCTCGGGCCCCTTCCACTTCTTCCAGGAGTCGTACGGCGAGCTCAGGAAGGTCGAGTGGCCGAACCAGCACGCCGTCGTCAGCGGCACCGCGGTCGTCCTGGTCGCCTGCATCATCGTCGGCTTCTACCTGTGGCTGAACGACGAGGTCTGGAAATACGTCGTGCAGCACCTGCTGCTGCGATAGAGAGGACGAGATGTTTCGCTGGTACGTGATCAACACCTACTCCGGGCACGAGAACAAGGTGAAGGCCAATCTCGAGCACCGGATCGAGTCGATGGGGCAGCGCCCGCGCTTCCGTCGCGTCGTCGTCCCGACCGAGCAGGTGATCGAGACGAAGGACGGCCAGAAGGTGCAGACGGAGAAGCGCGTGCTCCCCGGCTACGTGCTGGTGAACATGGACCTCGACGACGACGCCTGGATGGTCGTGAAGAACACTCCGGGCGTGACCGGCTTCGTCGGCGCCGGTTCGAAGCCGGTGCCGCTGTCCCAGCCCGAGGTCGACCGGATCCTCCACACCGGTGCCGGCACCGCGGTCGCGGCGCGCGCCCAGGTGGAGTTCCAGCTCGGCGAGTCGGTGAAGATCACCTCCGGCCCGCTGGCAGACTTCGACGGCGAGATCACCGACGTGAACGCCGACGGGCAGAAGCTTCAGGTCATGGTGAACATCTTCGAGCGGCAGGTGCCGGTCGAAGTCGGATTCGACAACGTCAAGAAACTGGACTGATCAGATGGCGAAGAAGGTACTGACACTCATCAAGCTCCAGATCCCGGGCGGGCAGGCGAACCCTGCGCCGCCGGTCGGGCCTGCGCTCGGCCAGCACGTGGTCAACATCATGGAGTTCTGCAAGGCGTTCAACGCCCAGACGGCCGACCAGAACGGCCGGATCACCCCGGTCGAGATCACGGTCTTCGAGGACCGCTCGTTCACCTTCATCACGAAGACGCCGCCGGCGGCCGTCCTCATCAAGGAGGCCCTGCGGCTCGAGAAGGGCTCGGCGGAGCCGAACCGCGAGAAGGTCGGGCGCCTCAGCCGCGCCCAGGTGCGTCAGATCGCGGAGACGAAGCTCGTCGACCTGAACGCACGCGACGTCGACCAGGCGGCGAAGATCATCGCCGGCACCGCCCGCTCGATGGGCGTGGAGGTGGATCTCTAGTGGCACAGCACGGGAAGCGCTACATCGAGGCGCGCGGCGCCATCGACCGCGAGCGTGTGTACACGCCGGTCGAAGCGGTCCGGATGCTGAAGGAGGCACCGGCCGCGAAGTTCGACGAGACCGTCGAGGTGCACTTCCGGCTCGGCCTGAACGTCCGCCATGCGGACGAGCAGCTGCGCGGAACGCTCATGCTCCCGAACGGGACGGGCAAGGACGTCCGCGTCGCCGTCTTCGCCGAGGGCGACAAGGCCCGCGAGGCGGAGGAGGCCGGGGCGGACATCGTCGGCTCGGCCGATCTCGCGAAGCGCATCGAGGAGGGCTTCACCGACTTCGACGTCGCCGTCGCGACGCCCGACCAGATGGGCAACGTCGGCAAGCTCGGCCGGATCCTCGGCCCGCGCGGGCTCATGCCGAACCCGAAGACGGGCACCGTCACGTTCGAGGTCGGCAAGGCCGTGCGCGAGGCGAAGGCGGGCAAGCTCGAATACCGGACCGACCGCGGCGCGAACGTCCACCTCTCGATCGGGAAGAAGAGCTTCGACGAGCGGGCGCTCGTCGAGAACTACGCGGCGGTCGTCGACGAGATCGTCCGGGCGAAGCCGGCGGCGGCGAAGGGCCGCTACATCCGGCAGATCACGCTCACGAGCACGATGGGCCCCGGCATCCACGTCGACCCGGCCAAGACCCGCGGGATCACCGAGGAGCTCGAGGAAGCTACAGTTACGGCCTAACCGACTAGCGACCGCCGAAGACCACTGGCAGCCCAAGGGCAGAAGTCCAGTCGAGGTGGGGCTTGGAGAGAGCTCGCTCTTTCGTCTTGGCCCGCCTCTGCGCGGGCCTAGTCATTTCCGGAGGAAATGACGTGAAGAAGGAGCAGAAGCAGACGATCGTCGACGAGCTGGCCGACCGCCTGAAGGCGGCGGACACGCTGCTTGTCGCCGACTACCGCGGCCTCACGATGCCGCAGATCGACACCCTGCGGACCCGCCTGCTCGAGAGCGGCGCGCGGTTCACGGTGGTGAAGAACACGCTGACGCGGCGGGCGGCCGAGGCGGCGGGCGCGGATGCGCTCCTGGCGCTGCTCGAGGGCCCGACGGCGATCGCGTTCCTCGAGGCTGACGGCGACATGCTCGCCGCCGCGAAGGCGCTCGCCGACATGGCGCGCGAGTCGCGGGTCCTCGCGATCCGCGGCGGCGTGCTGGAGGGCCGGGTGCTGTCGGCCGAGGAGGTCGAGAGCCTCGCGTCGCTCCCGCCGGTCGACATCCTGCGGGGCCAGGTCCTGGGCGCGATCATCGGTCCGCTGACCGCCCTGCTGGGCCTGGTGACGGCCCCGCTGCAGAACCTGTACGGCCTCATCGACGCCCGGATCGAGCAGCTGGGCGGCGAGACGTCGGCCCCGGCGGAGGAGCCGGCAGCCGAGGAAGACACACAGGCGACCGCCACAGCGGTCGCCACCGAGGAAAGCGTCCCCGAGAACAGCGCGGCCGAAGAGAACCCGGTCGCCGCCGAAGAAGAGACCCCCACGGAAGAGGAGAGCTAGGTCATGGCTGGTGTAGACACCATCTTCGAGTCACTAGGGAAACTGTCGGTGCTCGAGCTCGTGGAGCTCAAGAAGAAGATCGAGGACGAGTGGGGCATCACCGCCGCGGCTCCGGTCGCGGTCGCCGCTGCCGGCGGCGCGGCTCCGGCCGAGGTCGAGGAGAAGACGTCGTTCGACGTCGTCCTCACCGGCGCCGGCCAGCAGAAGATCCAGGTGATCAAGGTCGTCCGCGCCGTCACGGGCCTCGGCCTCAAGGAGGCCAAGGACCTCGTCGACTCGGCTCCGAAGCCGGTCAAGGAGGGCATCGCCCAGGACGAGGCCGACACGATCAAGGCACAGCTGGAAGAGGCAGGGGCGTCGGTCGAGCTCAAGTAGGGCGCAAGATCCGGACACCTGCCGGCATCTCAACCAGCACGACCTCGTAGCTGCGGGACAACGGCCAGGGCCCGGCGCCGCTTGCGTGGCGCCGGGCTCCGAGCTACATTGAGGCGCACATTCCGGCGGCGGCCGTTGGCCACGCTTGCGGTGAAGGGGTCAGTTTCGGTACCCTGACGGGTTGCGCCGACGTTACGTCCGCCTGCACCCTCGCACGCCTGAATTCGCCTGAGCTCGCACGTCCCCAAGGGAGGCTTCTTCTTTGACCACCACGGTCGCTTCGCCCCGCGCGCGTAAATCCTTTTCCAAGATCCAGCACGTCCTCGACCTCCCCAACCTCATCGACATCCAGAAGGCCTCGTTCCAGTGGTTCCTGGACGAGGGCCTCAGAGAGACGATCGACGACATCTCGCCGATCGAGGACTACACCGGCACCCTCGCCGTCGAGTTCGGCGACTACCTGTTCGGGGAGCCCCAGTTCACCATCAAGGAATGCCGTGAGAAGGACCTGACCTACCAGGCTCCTCTCTCGATGACGGTCCGGTTCGTCAACAAGGACACGGGCGAGATCCGTGAGCAGACCGTGTTCATGGGCGACTTCCCGATGATGACCGACGTCGGCACGTTCATCATCAACGGCACCGAGCGCGTGATCGTCACGCAGCTCGTCCGTTCCCCCGGCGCGTACCTCATGGAGCCGAAGGACGCGACGAAGCAGGTCTTCACGGCGAACCTCATGCCGAGCCGCGGCTCGTGGCTCGAGCTCGAGATCGACAAGAAGGGCATCGTCTACGGCCGCATCGACCGGAAGCGCAAGCTGCCGATCACGACGCTCCTCCGCGCTCTCCCCGCCGAGGACCCGTCGACCGGCTTCGCGCTCGACACGTCGACGAACGAGGCGATCCTCGCCCTCTTCGGCAACTCGCCGTACATCGTCAACACGCTCGAGAAGGACCCCTCCACACGTGAGGAGGAGGCCCTCATCGAGGTCTTCAAGAAGCAGCGCCCGGGCGAGCCGCCGACGCTCGACAACGCGCGGAACCTCCTGCGCGCGCTCTTCTTCGACCCCAAGCGCTACGACCTGACGAAGGTCGGCCGCTACAAGCTGAACCAGCGGCTCGGCGTGTCCGTGCCCGAGGACGTGCGCGTACTCACGACCGAGGACATCGTCGCGCTCGTCCAGCGGCTCATCGCCCTGCCGGTCAACCTCGGCGTGCCCGACGACTCGAAGGACTTCGCCGCCGAGGCCATCGCCCTCCCGCGCGCGCCGATCGCGTCCGAGCTCGACGAGTACGAGCACTTCGGCAACCGGCGCCTGCGCACCGTCGGCGAGCTGATCCAGGAGGCGTTCCGCGTCGGCCTCTACCGCATGGAGCGCGTCGTGCGCGAGCGGATGACGACGGAGGACGTCGACACGATCACGCCGCAGACGATCATCAACATCCGGCCGGTCGTGGCGGCGCTGAAGGAGTTCTTCGGCTCCTCGCAGCTGTCGCAGTTCATGGACCAGACGAACTCGCTCGCCGGCCTCACGCACCGCCGCCGCCTGTCGGCGCTCGGCGCGGGCGGCCTGACCCGCGAGCGCGCGCCGATCGAGGTGCGCGACGTCCACCCGACCCACTACGGGCGCATGTGCCCGATCGAGACGCCGGAAGGCCCGAACATCGGCCTCATCGGCTACCTCGCGTCGTACGCGACGGTGTCCGAGTTCGGCTTCATCCAGACGCCGTACCGGCGCGTCACCGGCGGCAAGGTCACGGACGAGATCGTCTACCTCGACGCCGTCGAGGAGTCGCGGTACACGATTGCGCAGGCGACCGCGGCGACGGACAAGAACGGCAAGCTCCTCGAGGCGGCCGTGCTCTGCCGGTCGGCCGAGGGCGAGGCGGTCACCGCGGCGCCGAAGGACGTCGAGTTCATGGACGTGGCGCCGGCGCAGATCGTCTCCGTGTCGACGGCGCTCATCCCGTTCCTCGAGCACGACGACGCGAACCGCGCCCTCATGGGCGCGAACATGCAGCGCCAGGCCGTGCCGCTGCTCGTGCGCCAGGCGCCGCTCGTCGGCACCGGCCTCGAGTACCGCGCCGCGGTCGACTCGGGCGACGTCATCGTCTCCAAGGCGGCGGGCAGCATCGCCGACGTCGACGCCGAGAAGATCGTCGTCGAGACGAAGAGCGGGCGCGACGAGTACACGCTCACGAAGTTCATGCGCTCGAACCAGGGCACGCTCATCCACCACAAGCCGGTGGTGCGCCTCGGCGACAAGGTCGACGCCGGCCAGGTGCTCGCCGACGGCAGCTCGACCGACGCCGGCGAGCTCGCGCTCGGCGCGAACCTCCTCGTCGCCTTCATGTCCTTCGAGGGCTTCAACTTCGAGGACTCGATCGTGCTCTCCGAGCGCCTCGTGAAGGACGACATCCTCTCGTCGATCCACATCCACGAGTACGAGGTGGACGCGCGGTCGACGAAGCTCGGGGACGAGGAGATCACCCGCGACATCCCGAACCGCTCCGAGGAGTCGCTCGCGCAGCTCGACGAGCGCGGCGTCGTCCGGATCGGTGCCGAGGTCAACTCGGGCGACCTGCTCGTCGGCAAGGTCACGCCGAAGGGCGAGACCGAGCTGACGGCGGAGGAGAAGCTCATCCGCGCGATCTTCAAGGAGAAGGCGCGCGAGGTCCGCGACACCTCGCTCAAGGTGCCGCACGGCGAGGGCGGCGTCGTCATCGACGTGAAGACGTTCTCGCGCGACGGCGGTGACGACCTCATCCCGGGCGTGAACGAGCTCGTCCGCGTGTACGTGGCGAAGAAGCGCAAGATCGCCGAGGGCGACAAGCTCGCCGGCCGCCACGGCAACAAGGGCGTCATCTCGAAGATCGTCCCCGAGGAGGACATGCCGTTCCTCCCGGACGGCCGCCCGGTCGACATCATCCTCAACCCGCTCGGCGTGCCGAGCCGCATGAACATCGGCCAGGTGCTCGAGACGCACCTCGGCTGGGCGGCGGCGCACGGCGTCTTCAACGAGCACAAGAACGGGAACGGCGTCGACTGGAAGCACCGGCGGCAGATCGTCGCCGCCCCGGATCCGTACCCCGTCGCTTCCCCGGTGTTCGACGGCGCGACGCCGGCCGACGTCGACGCGGCGCTCATCGAGTACACGAAGCAGAACCCCGACTCGCCCGTCCAGTTCGTCGTCGACGACAAGCGGCCGGCGGGGCGCCAGTGCTCGGGCAAGGTGCAGCTCTACAACGGGCGCACCGGCGAGCCGTTCGAGCAGAAGATCACCGTCGGCTACATGTACATCCTCAAGCTGCTCCACCTCGTGGACGACAAGATCCACGCGCGGAGCACGGGCCCGTACTCGCTCGTGACGCAGCAGCCGCTCGGCGGCAAGGCGCAGTTCGGCGGCCAGCGCTTCGGCGAGATGGAGGTCTGGGCGCTCGAGGCGTACGGCGCCGCGTACACGCTGCAGGAGATGCTCACCATCAAGTCCGACGACACGGTCGGGCGCGTGAAGGCGTACGAGGCGATCGTCAAGGGCGAGAACATCGCCGAGCCGTCGATCCCCGAGTCCTTCAAGGTGCTCCTGAAGGAGATGCAGTCGCTCGCCCTCGACGTCCACGTCCAGTCGGACGACGGGCGCGAGGTGGAGGTGCGCGAGGAGGAGGACGAGCTCCTGCGCGCCGCCGAGGAGCTGGGCATCGACCTCTCGCCGGGCTCCCTCCGCGCCGTCGGCCGCGAGCCGACCGCCGAGGAGGCCGAGGAGGGCCAGGAGCGCGTCGACCAGGACGGCGAGCTCGCCGTGCCCGCGGACGAGACCCTCGGCGACCTCGACGACGTCGAGGTCTCGGAGGAGGAAACGGCTGAGGAGGAAGCGGACGCCGAAGTTGGACCGCTCGGCGAGCCGGACCTCGTGGATCTGGAACTCGAAGACTGATTGGGAGCTGAGAGAGAACTTTGATCGACATCAACGATTTCGACGCGATCCGGATCGGGCTCGCCTCGAGCAAGCAGATCCGCGACTGGTCTTCGGGTGAGGTCACCAAGCCGGAGACGATCAACTACCGCACGCTGAAGCCGGAGCGCGACGGCCTCTTCTGCGAGCGCATCTTCGGGCCGACGCGCGACTGGGAGTGCTACTGCGGGAAGTACAAGCGCGTCCGCTACAAGGGCATCATCTGCGAGCGCTGCGGCGTCGAGGTGACGCGGCAGAAGGTGCGGCGCGAGCGCATGGGGCACATCGACCTCGCCGCTCCCGTCTCGCACATCTGGTTCTTCAAGGGCGTCCCGAGCCGCATCGGGTACCTGCTCGACATCGCCCCGCGCGAGCTCGAGAAGGTCCTGTACTTCGCAGCGTCGATCGTCACCGCGGTCGACAACGAGAAGCGCGCCGCCGACCTGAACGCCCTCGAGGACCAGGTGAAGGCGGAGTCCGAGCGGATCTACGTCGACCGCGACGAGGCGCTCGCCGCGCTCGAGGACCGGCTCGCACGCCGGCGCGACTACTTCGCGAAGGGCCGCGAACGGAACTTCGACGAGGACGACGACTTCTGGGGCCGCGGGCTCTCGAACTGGGCCGAGGAGCAGGCGCTCCCGACTCTCGAGGATGCGCGCGGTCTCGTCAGCGGTCTGTTCGTCGAGCTCGTCGGGCAGATCACGACCGAGGACTCGAAGAAGATCCGCGAGCTCGTCCGCAACGCGGCGATCCGCGACGACCGCCGGCTGACGCCGCGCGAGCTCGACCAGGTCGCGGCCGCCGCCGAGCAGATCCTCGCGGCGATCGCCCCGCTCGAGAAGCAGCTCGCGAAGGCGACCGGTGCGAAGAAGGGCGCGATCACGAAGCACCTCCATCGCATCGTCGACGGCCTGCTCGCCGGCGAGGAGCTGAACGAGGAGGACGCGGCGCTCGCGTCGGGCGTCGACCTCAAGAACCTCGAGAAGGCGCGCGATCTCGGCAAGGGGCTGCTCGCCGACGTGCTCGATTCGGCGGAGCCGGACAGCGACATCCGCGAGCTGACGAACGACCTGTGCCTGCGCACGGACGGCCGCATCCAGAAGGAGGACCTGGACGCGATCATCCAGTGGGCGCTGAAGGTGCGCGAGATGTACCTCGACATCGAGTCTCGCCGCGAGGACGCGCGCGAGGCCGCCGTCGACTCGGTGCGCCGGCTGGAGCAGACGTGGCAGCTCTTCCGCGAGCTCGAGCCGAAGCTCATCGTCAACGACGAGCAGATCTTCCGCGAGCTCAAGGACCGCTTCGGGTCGCCGTACGGGTTCGGCGTCTACTTCCGCGGCGGCATGGGGGCGGAGGCGATCCGCGACCTGCTCAAGGACCTCGACCTCGAGGCCGAGGCCGCGAGCCTGCGCGAGACGATTCGCACCGCGAAGGGTCAGAAGCAGCAGCGCGCGATCAAGCGGCTGAAGGTCGTCTCGGCGTTCCTCACGTCGGAGAACCGCCCCGAGTGGATGATCCTCGAGGCAGTGCCGGTGATCCCGCCGGAGCTGCGCCCGATGGTCCAGCTCGACGGCGGCCGCTTCGCCACGTCGGACCTGAACGACCTGTACCGGCGCGTCATCAACCGGAACAACCGCCTCAAGCGGCTGCTCGACCTCGGCGCGCCCGAGATCATCGTCAACAACGAGAAGCGGATGCTCCAGGAGGCCGTCGACGCGCTGTTCGACAACGGCCGGCGCGGCCGCGCGGTCACCGGCCCGGGCAACCGCCCGCTCAAGTCGATCTCGGACATGCTCAAGGGCAAGCAGGGCCGGTTCCGCCAGAACCTGCTCGGCAAGCGCGTCGACTACTCGGGCCGCTCGGTCATCGTCGCCGGGCCGTACCTGAAGCTCTACCAGTGCGGGCTGCCGAAGCTCATGGCGCTCGAGCTCTTCAAGCCGTTCATCATGAGCCGGCTCGTCGAGCGGAAGATCGTCCAGAACATCAAGGCGGCCAAGCGGCACGTCGACCAGATGCAGGCCGAGGTCTGGGACATCCTCGAGGAGGTCATCCAGGAGCACCCGGTGCTGCTCAACCGCGCCCCGACGCTCCACCGCCTCGGCATCCAGGCGTTCGAGCCGGTGCTCGTCGAGGGCAAGGCGATCCAGGTCCATCCGCTCGTCTGCCACGCGTTCAACGCGGACTTCGACGGCGACCAGATGGCCGTGCACGTGCCGCTGTCGGCGGAGGCCCAGGCGGAGGCGCGCATTCTCATGCTCTCCTCCAACAACATCCTCTCGCCGGCATCCGGCCGCGCGCTCGCGACGCCGACGCAGGACATGGTGCTCGGGTCGTACTACCTCACGTACTCGGACAAGAACTTCGACGTGCTGTCGGCCGACACCTTCGACCCGAGGCCGAAGCGCTTCCGGGCCGAGGAGGACGTCGAGTTCGCGCTCGACGCGAAGCAGATCGACCTGCAGCAGCCGATCGAGTACCTGTGGGAGGGCGAGCTCGTGCTCACCACCGCGGGCCGCGTCATCTTCAACGCGGAGGTCGATCGCGCCCTGCGCGAGGCCGTCGGCGAGCTCGAGGGCGAGTTCACGACGTACCACGACTACATCAACCGCACGATGTCGAAGCGGGAGCTCGACGACTTCATCTCGAGCCTCGTCGACGAGTACGGCGCGCACACGGTGTCGTCGGTGCTCGACACGATCAAGGAGCTCGGCTTCCGGTACGCGACGCGCGCCGGCGTGACGATCTCGAAGAACGACGTGATCATCCCGCCGGAGAAGGAAGCCCTGCTCGCGGAGTACGAGGGCCGCGTCGGCAAGGTCGAGCAGGCGTACGAGCACGGTCTCATCACCGAGTCCGAGCGCCACGAGTCGATCGTGAACATCTGGACCGAGGCGACGGACGCCGTCTCCGAGGCGATGATCAACAACCTCAACGAGCTGAACCCGCTGTTCATGATGGCCAACTCCGGCGCCCGCGGCTCGTTCGCGCAGCTCCGCCAGCTGGCCGGCATGCGCGGGCTGATGGCGAACCCGAAGGGCGACATCATCGAGCGCCCGATCAAGGCGAACTTCATGGAAGGCCTGTCGGTGCTCGAGTACTTCATCTCGACGCACGGCGCCCGCAAGGGCCTCGCCGACACGGCGCTCCGCACCGCCGACTCGGGCTACCTGACGCGGCGTCTCGTCGACGTCTCGCAGGACGTCATCATCCGCGAGGAGGACTGCAAGACGAAGGACTTCGTCGAGCTGCCCCTCTTCACCGCGGACGGCCTGAACAAGAGCGTCACCGCCCGCATCCTCGCGGACGACGTCTACAAGCCCCTCGCCTCGGGCAAGCCGGGCAAGACCGTGATCGCCGAGAAGGGCGAGGAGGTCACGATGCCGCGGCTGCGCGAGATCATCGAGGAGCTCGGCGACGCCGCCCAGGACTTCACCGTCCCGGTGCGGTCGATGCTCAAGTGCAAGGCGGAGCAGGGCGTCTGCCAGGCGTGTTACGGCACGTTCCTCGCCACCGGCGAGATGTCGGAGATCGGCGACGCGGTCGGCATCATCGCCGCGCAGTCGATCGGCGAGCCGGGCACGCAGCTGACGATGCGGACGTTCCACACCGGCGGTGTCGCCGGCGCGGACATCACGCACGGCCTGCCGCGCGTCGTCGAGATCTTCGAGGCGCGGAACCCGAAGGGCGCCGCGCAGCTCGCCGAGATCGAG
>Ga0265338_10005813_pt1 | contig 15916 bp, 16 predicted proteins | sample 42126metaG_FD_193579 | JGI IMG/M metagenome (GOLD analysis project Ga0265338, IMG submission 193579) | Rhizosphere microbial communities from Carex aquatilis grown in University of Washington, Seatle, WA, United States - 4-21-26 metaG | ecosystem: Host-associated > Plants > Roots > Rhizosphere... | reverse complement strand
AACGCTGGAAGGAGCGGGCGAAATCGACCAGCAGCAGAGTGGCCGCCACCGCCGCTGCCGCCAGGCCCAAGCCGATCCATCTCAACCAGCGTCTTATCCGTCGCATGGTCTATGGACGCGTGGTCGCAGCGGCCGGGTCAAGTCCGGCCATGCCAAACATGGTTAAATTCCTCATATGAGGCCGCATTTGGGGCTTGCGGAATTCATAACGCTGCTTATATTCACCTGCGTTATGAAGATGCAATGCCCCGACCGTGACCCCCTGGTGGTCCTCTCCGACGTAGCCCGGCTGATGCGTACACTCGCCGACGCGCGGGCCCGCGCCCACGGCATGACACGCGCCCAGTGGATGATCCTCGTGCGCCTCGAACGCCAGCCCGGCATGTCGCAGAACGAACTTGCCACCCTGATCGAGGTCGAGCCCATCACGGTGGGCCGATTGGTGGACCGCCTGGAAGCGCGTGGCTTCGTCGAGCGCCGCCCGGACGCCACCGACCGCCGCATCTGGCGGCTCCATCTCCGGCCCGCCGCGGAGCCCATGCTCGAGGAAATCGTGAAGGCCCGCGCCGAGTTGAACGCCATCCTGACGGCAGAAATCCCACAGAAAGATCTGGACGCGGCCATCGATTGCCTTCTGCAGATGAAGGTGAACCTCGCCCCCGAACGTCCCAATATGAAGAGTGCTTGATCATGGATGCCATTGTCGAAAATCGCCGCGAAGCCGTGAAGGCCAAAGGCTCTGGGCGCCGCTCGCGGCGCCTCCCCATCATACGCGCCGTGCTGATGCTTGGCGGCGTCATCGCGGTGGTGGTCGGCGGGCTTTATTTTTGGCTCTCCGGCGGGCGCTACATCAGCACCGACGACTCCTTCGTGGACGCCAATAAGCTGATGGTGTCGACCGACGTCTCCGGTCTCGTCCTCGACGTCGATGTGAAGGAAGGCCAGACCGTCCACAAGGGCGATGTCCTGTTCCGGCTCGATCCTCTACCGTTCAAGATCGCGCTCGATCAGGCGCAATCGAAAATGGCCGAGACCGCCCTCACCATCAAGTCGATGGAACAGGATTATCGCCGCATGCTGAGCGATATCGAGGCGCAGCAAGCCCAGGTTCAGCTCGCCGACACAACGCTCAAGCGGCAGGATGCGCTTCTGCGCATCGGGGGCACCGCGCAGCAGAACGTCGATCAGGCACAGGCGACGTTGCACACGACGCAATCGCAGACCGCCTCGCTCCAGGGGCAGGCCGAGGTCCAATTGGCCAAGCTTGGGGGGCGCGTCGGCATACCGGTTGAAAACCATCCGGAGTATCTCCAGGCCAAAGCCGCGCGCGACGAAGCCCAGCGCCAACTCGATCATACGGTGGTGAAAGCGCCCTTCGACGGTACGGTGACGCAAGTCTCCTCGCTGCAGCCCGGCGCAATGGTGGTATCGACCCTGGCCTCTTTCGTGCCGACGAGCGCGGTTGCGCTCGTCGCCGACGGCAGCAAATGGATCACCGCCAATCTGAAGGAAACCGATCTCACCTATATCCATCCCGGCGAGGAGGTGAAGATCACCATCGATTCGTATCCGGGCCGGGTTTGGCACGGCAAGGTGTTGGCGATTGCCCCGGCCACGGGCGCGCAGTTCTCCGTGCTGCCGTCGGAAAATTCCAGCGGCAATTGGGTCAAGATCGTGCAGCGGCTGCCGGTGCGGATCACCTTCGATGACGGCGAAGACGTCTCCATGATCCGCGCGGGAATGAGCACCAACGTCGAGATCGACACCCATCACAAGCGCACGCTGAACGATCTCTTCTGATGGCTGCCTCCGGACCGATCAATCGCGATTGGACCCGCCACCGCTATCTGGTGACGGGTTGCACCATGATCGCAACGCTGATGCAGGCGCTGGACAACACCATCGCCAATGTCGCGTTGCCGCATATGCAGGGAAGCCTCGGCGCCAGCCGCGACCAGATCACCTGGGTGTTGACCTCTTATGTCATTGCTGCGGCGATCCTGACAGCGCCGGTGGGCTGGCTCGCGGCCCGTTTCGGACGCAAGCAGTTCTTCATCTTCACGCTGGTCGGGTTCACCGTCACCTCCATGATGTGCGGGCTTGCGCAAAGCCTGCCCCAGGAGGTCGTGTTCCGTTTCCTGCAAGGCTGTTTCGGTGCGGCACTGGTCCCGCTTTCGCAATCCATCATGCTCGACCTCTATCCGGCCGAGCAGCGCGGCATGGCGATGTCCATCTGGGCGACCGGGGTAATGATCGGGCCAATTCTGGGTCCGACGCTCGGCGGCTATCTCACTGATCTCTACAATTGGCGGTGGGTATTTTTCATCAATGTGCCGTTCGGCATCGTGGCGGTTGCGGGCCTCGCTCTGTTCCTGAAGGAAAAGCATCGCGACACGCATTTGCGGTTCGATTGGATGGGCTTCGGCGCGCTTTCCTTGGGACTCGGTGCGCTGCAATTGATGCTCGACCGCGGTCCCTCGCAGGACTGGTTCAATTCGGGCGAGATCATCATCGATACGGTGCTCGCCGGGCTCGGCCTGTACATCTTCCTTGTGCACATGTTCACGGCCGAGAAGCCCTTCATTCCGCCGAAATTGTTCACCGATATCGGTTTCATTTCCGGGTTTCTCACGATGTTCGCGGTTGGCGTCGTGTTGCTCGGGAGCTCGGCGCTGTTGCCGCCCTATTTGCAGAATCTCGGAGGCTATTCGGTTACCGAGACCGGCCTCTTGATGACGCCGCGCGGCATCGGAGCCATGGTCGTGATGGTCATTGCCGGACGCCTTACGCGCATTGTCGATCCGCGCCTGCTGATGGGCATCGGTGTGCTCTGCATGGCGTGGGCGATGTGGGATATGACCGGCTGGACACCCGCTGTCAGTATATGGCGGCTTTCCGTCGTCACGATGATTCAGGGGGTTGGCATCTCCTTTATTTTCATTCCATTGCAGGTGGTGGGATTTGCCACACTCGATCCCAAGCTCAGGACCGACGCGGCGGCGCTGTTCTCGCTCTCCCGCAATATCGGCAGCGCCATCGGCGTCTCGGTGACGTCAGCACTGCTCGCTACGAGCGTGCAGACATTGCACGCCCAATACGCCGAGCAATTCACGCCGTTCAATCGCGCCGTGCAGTCCGGCAGCGCGGGTTTGTTCCTCAATCCGATGACGCCCTTTGGAGTCCAAGGCGCGAATGCACTCGTGCAGAACCACGCGCTGATATCGGCCTATGCCAACGATTTCCTCCTGATGTTCTGGGTCTGCCTGCCCCTTCTGCCGCTGCTCTTCTTCATGAAGAAGCCGCGCGCTGCCCGTGTCAGCTCGGCTGAACTGGCGATGGAGTAGGGGACTGTTGGCTTTGTGCCGCGTTGGCCTGCGCAGCGAATTGCGCTAAGCCATTGCACGAACCATCGGGCCCTCGCCGTGAAATTCGCGCGTCTATTCGGTAAAGACCTCGCCAAAGCGCTTGCGCTCTGGCTTGGGCTTGCCGCGCTGATAGTGCAGGCGCTGGCGCCGCTGTGTGCTGCCGGACTGATGGGCGGAACTGCTGGCGGAACCGCCATCGTGCTCTGCACCGCGCATGGTTTCCAGACCGTGACGGTCGATGCGGATGGCAAGCCGGTTCCCAATACACCGTCGCAGGATCAGACCTGCCCGCTTTGCGTCGCGATGCATGCCGCGGGCGCCTTCATCCCGGCGGCGCTCCTTTTCCTGTTTGTGCCGCTCTTCGTGCCGCAACGCGCATCCGCCGCCATTCGCGTGCGCGTCCGCAACCGCCATCATGTCTCCTATGTCACGCGCGGTCCGCCGGGCTTCCCGTTGAAAGCTCTAGCGTAAGCGCTGCTCCCGAGGGGAGCGGCGCGCGAGCCGTTCCCTTTCAGGTAGGAGCATTCCCGTGTTTTCCATTTTACGCGTCCGCCTTGTGGCGGGCACTGGTTTTGCGTTTCTTGCAAACGCTGCCGCCGCGCAAACGAGCGCGCCGGAGCAGGTGGTGATTCAGGCGCAGCGTTCGGTCGCCCAGCGCGATGTCCTGCCGTCGACGGTCGAAAGCGTCACCGTCGATGACCTGGCGAAATCGGTAAACGTCACCAATACGGAAGATGCGCTGAAATATCTTCCCGACATCCTCGTGCGCAAACGCCATATTGGCGACACCCAGGCGCCGGTAACCACACGTACCTCCGGAGTGGGTTCGAGCGCGCGCAGCCTGATCTATGCGGACGGCGTGCTGCTGTCGGCGCTTATCGGCAACAACAATTCCTTCGCCAGTCCACGCTGGGGCATGGTCGCGCCTGAGGAAATTCAGCGCATCGACGTGCTCTACGGGCCTTTCGCCGCGGAATATCCCGGCAATTCCATCGGCGCCGTGATCGAGATTCAGACGCGGATGCCGGACCAATTTGTTTCGATGGCGCGCACCCAGGCCGTGGTGCAGGATTTCAATCAATATTCGACCAGTTCGGGCTATCCGGCCTATGAGTTGTCCGGCCTGATGGGCGACCGGCTCGGCAATTTCGCCTGGCGCGCCAGCGTGAACCACCTTTACAGCGTCGGCCAGCCGCTCACTTACATCGCGGCTACGCGTCCATCGCTGCCGAGTGCAGCGGGGACCGTGGTGGCGGGCGCATTCGACGATCTCAATCGAACAGGAACGGCGATTGCGGTGCTGGGCGCAGGGAGCCTCGAGCGCCAGAGGCAGGACAATCTTACGCTCAAACTCTCCTACGATTTGGCGCCCGGCGTCAGTCTCGCCTACACCGCCGGGCTGTTCCTCAACGACGATGCCGCGGGTGTGCAGACCTATCTGAAGAACGCCTCCGGCGTCCCCGCCTATTCCGGCACTCTGAACATCGGCGGTTTCTCTTATTCCATCCCCGCGACTTCTTTCTCAAACAATGTCTACCGGCTGGAGGAAACTCATTGGATGCACAGTCTCGCGCTCACCTCCGATACGGGTGGGATGTGGGATTGGAGCCTCATCGCCAGCCTTTACGATTTCGACAAGGATCAACAGCGAATCCCGAGCGTGGCATTGCCGGCCGCGCTTGGCGGTGGCGCCGGCACCATCACCGACATGGGCGGCACCGGCTGGATGACGCTTGACGCCAAGGCCTATTTCCGGCCGCAAGGCATGGAAGGCGCGCACCAGATCAGCTTCGGTGCCCATGCTGACCGCTACACGCTTGCCAACAACAAATACAACACTGCGAATTGGATCTTGGGCAATCCGGGCGCGCTCGCCACAGTGGCCGGCGGAAAGACCGAGACCTACGGCCTCTGGGTACAGGACGCGTGGCGGTTTGCGGAGGATTTCCGGCTGACGCTGGGCGCGCGCTACGAATCGTGGCGCGCCTATAATGGGTTCAACTACTCGCTCAGCCCGCCGCTTTCCGTGGAGCAGCCGAAGCTGAGTTCCTCCGGCGTGTCCCCCAAAGCGGCGCTTTCCTGGCAGATTGCGAGCAACTGGCTGGCAACAATGTCTTTCGGCGGAGCCTACCGCTATCCGACCGTTACGGAACTCTATCAGGCGATCACCACGGGTGCGGTGCTGAGCGTTCCCAATCCCAATCTGAAACCCGAACACGCGCTGTCGGCCGAACTTGCCGTCGAACGGAAGGTTCTGGACGGAAAGTTACGGTTTTCTGTCTTCAAGGAGGATATTTCGGACGCGCTGATTTCTCAAAGCGCGCCGCTGGTGACGGGCTCCACCACACTGTTCAATTACGTGCAGAATGTCGACCATGTCCGCACTTATGGCGCGGAAGCGTCGTTCGAGCAGGACGACGTGCTGGTAAGCGGCCTCTCCCTGCAGGGAAGCCTCACCTATGTCGATCCGCGCATCGTGTCGGACCCTGCCTTCACCCCCGCCGTGGGCAAGCGCATCCCGCAAGTACCGGCTTGGCGTGGAGCCCTGGTTGCGACCTATCGCCCCAACGAAACATGGAGCTACACGCTGGCAGCGCGAGCCAGTACCAGGGTTTTCGCGACAATCGACAATTCGGACGTGTATACCCACACTTTCCAGGGATTCGACGGCTATCTGGTAGTGGATGCGCGAGTGAATTATCAGATCAATGCACATTGGAGCGCGGCTCTTGGCATCGACAATCTGAACAACCGGAAATACTTCCTGTTCCATCCGTTTCCACAGCGTTCCGCGATTGTGGAATTGGCGTACAATTTCTGAGCGGTGGGGGAAAGGGAGCAAGCCATGAGTTTCCGTTATGCGTTCCCGTTGGCGGCTTTGTTAGCCGGTCTTGCCGCGCCCGCTTCGGCTCACGTCGTCCTGTCGCAGCCGATCTTTGAAGCCGGACAAAATTACGCGGCCTTCTTCAAGATCGAGCATGGCTGCAATGGTTCGCCGACCATTGCCTTGCGCGTGCAGATTCCCGACGGCGTGACCGTGCTCGATACGCCTGCCAAACCGGGCTGGACGCTGACCGGCGAACGCACGCAGGGCCGGGTCTCCGCCGTGACCTGGCGCGGACAACTGGACGCGAAGACCGCCGATCAGTTCGGCCTCCTCCTCAAGCTGCCGGCCGGCGAGGGGCCGCTCTATTTTCCCGCGGTACAGCAATGCGAGAAAGGGGAGATGTCGTGGACCGAAACGCCCGCGGCCGGGCGGCCTTGGGGCGATCTCAAACGTCCTGCCGTTAAGCTGCAACTAACCGCCGCCAAGACGCCGCCGAGTTACATGGCTGGCTCCATCATGATCGAGCAACCCTGGAGCGCGGCGACTCCGGGAGGCGCGACGACGGCGGGCGTCTATGCGACGATCATGAATCACGGCGATACCGCCGATACGCTGCTCGGCGGCACAAGTCCGGTTGCCGGGAAATTCGAAATCCATCAAATGACGAAAACAGATGGCGTCATTAGCATGCGCACGGTTTCGGGCGGCATCGCGATTCCTCCGGGCGCCATGGTGAATCTGGGCCCATTGGCGGCTTACCACGTGATGCTGAGCGGGCTGAAAGGGCCGCTCAAGACCGGCACGCATATACCGGCCACTCTCAATTTCGCGAAGGCCGGCAACGTGCAGGTGCAGATCGAGATCGAGCCGATAGGCTCACGCGGGCCCGCAGGCGCCGGCGCAATGCCGGGCATGGCCCATCCTTAGCGACATGGATTCCAAACCGACCGAACGCCCTTATCACCATGGCGATCTCGCGGCTGCACTCCGCGACGCCGCCCGCGCCATCCTCGCAGAGGAGGGGCTGGCCGCTTTGTCGCTGCGCTCGGTGGCACGCCGCGCCGGGGTCTCTCACGCAGCGCCCTATCGCCATTACGCGAGTCGCGAGGCGCTGCTCGCCGATGTGGCTGCCGAAGGCCTCACGCAATTGCGTGCCGAACTGGCGCAGGCGGCCGGCGCGCCGTGCGATCCCGCCGACCGCATCGTCCGGATCGGAGGCGCTTATCTGCGCTTTGCGGCGCGGCACGAGGGCCTGTTCCGGTTGATGTTGGGTTCCGAACTTCCCAACCGGGGCGATTTTCCAGGTCTTGCCGAAGCCACCCACGCAATCGGCGAAGATATCGGCAATGCACTCGGCGACACGGCCGGCGGATTGGCGGTGTGGGCCGCCGTCCATGGGCTTGCGCTGCTGATCCTCGAGAACGTCATCGACCTCGGACAGAAGCAGGCGGGCTTGGCGGTTGCACCGTCGCGGGCAGAGATTCTGCTGCGCAGCCTGGTCGAGACGATTAAGGCCTGAACCTCACGTCACGCCGGCGTTCGCGTTTGTGATACAGTTCCAATCCGCGAGCCTCTGGGAGCTGGACATGGCGCGTATCAAGACCGTCCTTGTGTGCGGAAGTTTCGCACTGACTTTCGCCGCTGGAATTGCAGTTGCCCAGACGATGATGCCGTCCCGCGGCCCGGACCCCGAACTTGCCGCCGCTCAGGAAGCGGTGGATGAGGCCGTCGTGCATCTGGAGCACGTGCGCAATTCCAACAATCCGGCGAACATGCGCGCGCTCGCATTCCTGGCGCTCGTGCAGGCGCAAATCGAACAGCAGCGCAAAGGGATCGGCGAACTCTGACTATCGTGCCTTGAGCTTCCGGGCCATGTCGCGCGCGAAATAGGTGATGATCGCGTCCGCGCCGGCCCGCTTGAAAGCGGTCAGCGCCTCCGGGATGGCGCGCTCCGCGTCCAGCCAGCCGCGTTCGATGGCGGCCATCAGCATCGAATATTCCCCGGACACCTGATAGACGATTGTCGGCATCCCAAACGCATCCTTCACGCGGCGCAGAACGTCGAGATAGGGAAGCCCCGGCTTCACCATCACCATGTCCGCGCCTTCAGCGATGTCGAGTGCGACCTCGCGCAAGGCTTCGTCGGTGTTCGCCGGGTCCATCTGGTAGGTGCGCTTATCGCCGGTCAGCGCCTTGGCGGAGCCCACCGCGTCGCGGAACGGTCCATAAAACGCCGACGCATATTTCGCCGCATAGGCAAGCAGGATCACGTCCTCGTGTCCCTTTGCCTCCAGCACTTGCCGGATGGCGCCGATGCGCCCGTCCATCATGTCGGACGGCGCAAGGATGTCGCAGCCGGCTTCGGCCTGGACCAGCGATTGCTGGATCAGGATCTCGACCGTTGCATCGTTGGCGACATAGCCGTCAATCAGGACGCCGTCATGCCCGTGACTGGTATAGGGGTCGAGCGCCACGTCGCACATCACGCCGATATCGGGCACCGCCTGCTTGATCGCGCGCACCGCACGGCAGACGAGATTGTCCGGATTTTCCGCCTCGCGCCCGTCGGCGGTCTTCTTGGAATCGTCCGTGTTGGGAAAAAGCGCCACCACCGGAATACCGAGCAAGGCCGCTTCTTCGGCCGCCGCGACCGTGTTGTCGACCGACAGCCGCTCCACGCCCGGCATGGAGGAAATCGGCACGCGCTTGTTCTCGCCGTCGACCACGAACAGCGGCCAGATCAGATCGGACGCGTTGAGCCTGTTCTCGGCGACCAGCCGGCGGGCCCAATCGTGCCGCCGCAACCGCCGCATGCGCATATTGGGGTAAGCAGGGGGGGTAAGCGGCATGGGGCTTCGACCTGATACGATTTGCGAGACAGCGCACTATAGTCGCTCGCCGTGAGCCTTCAACGTCCTCGCATTTTGCTTACATTGGCCGCATGGAAAACGACGATATTGTGTTCCGCCGGGAAGGCAGGCTCGGCCATATCACGCTGAACCGCCCCAAGGCGCTCAACGCGCTGACCTATGAGATGTGTGCGTCGATGCGCGCGCAATTGGGCGGCTGGGCGGCCGATCCGGACATTCACGCTGTTCTGATCGATGCCGTTCCAGGCCGCGCGTTCTGTGCTGGCGGCGACATCCGCGCCATCTATGACATGGGCCTGCGCCGCGACGGCAGCGCACAAGCTTTTTTCACCACCGAATACCGGCTCAACGCGGCCGTGAAGACCTTCCCCAAGCCTTACGTCGCGCTGATCGACGGCATCGTCATGGGCGGCGGCGTGGGCGTGTCCATTCACGGCGCCTATCGCGTGGCGGGAGAACATGCCGTGTTCGCCATGCCGGAGACGGCTATCGGACTTTATCCCGATGTCGGAGGCACCTATGCCTTGCCCCGGCTGCCGGGCGAGCTAGGGATGTATCTCGCGCTCACAGGCAGGCGGATCGGCCTTGCCGACATGTACGACGCCGGCATCGCGACCCATTTCATTCCGGCGGAGAATTTCGCCGGTATCGCCACGCATCTTTCGGCAGGTGAGCCGGCGGGGGCCATCCTTGCGAGCCTTGCGACTGAGCCCGGACCCGCGCCGCTGGCCGCCCATCGGGCCGCCATAGACCGCGCCTTTGCCGCACCGTCCGTGGAAGCGGTGATGGAGGCTCTCAATGGGGAAGGCGATTGGGGCAGTGAAACGGCGGCGCTGCTTGCGACCCGCTCGCCCACGAGTCTGAAGCTCACATTCCGAGCCATGCGCGAAGGGCGGCACTTGGATTTCGAATCCTGCATGAAAATCGAATACCGGCTCACGATGCGCGCGCTGGAAGGCCACGATCTCTATGAAGGGGTGCGCGCCGCTTTGATCGACAAGGACCAGAAGCCGCTGTGGAAACCCTCCGTGCTTGCCGAGGTCTCGGATGCCGACGTCGATGGCTATTTCGCGCCGCTGGGCGCGGACGAATTATCGCTCTGATCGGGTCGATTTGGTGCAAAAGCTTAGCCCTCCGCTAAGCCGCCGTTAACGCCCCACTGCTACCTTGGCGTCTGGGTAATGGCCCCAAAAAATCAAGGGGAAGTGCAATGACGATCGTCACGAAAATGGAATCGGCGGGCAAGCTCGGCCAGGCGGAAAAACTCAAGCCGAGTTATCTCGAAAGCCTCAACCTCGTGGAACGGCTGCATCGTCAGCTTCTCGACGTGATCAAGGACGAACTGGACCGGCGCGGTGAACGCGTGGTCAACAGCGTACAGGCGCTGCTGCTGTTCAATATCGGCGATCAGGAATTGACGGCGGGCGAGCTGCGTACGCGCGGCCATTATCTCGGTTCGAACGTCTCCTATAACCTCAAGAAGCTGGTGGAATCGGGCTATATCCACCACGAGCGCTCCGATGTGGACCGCCGTTCGGTGCATGTCAGCCTGACCGACAAGGGTCTGGAGATCCGCCATATGGTGGCCAAGCTGTTCGACCGCCATCTCGACTCTATTGAGGCCGTGGGCAACGTGACGAGCGAGGATTTCGAATCGCTGAACACGTCCTTGCGCCGGCTTGAGCGGTTCTGGCTCGACCAGGTCCGCTACCGCCTCTGATCGCGGTTTCGCTCCGGCTTAACCTCGTTCAGTCGCGACTCATTCTCAACTACAAGATTTTTCGCGCAGACTCACGCGATCCTGTGACAATTCACATGCGCGCGGGAACCGAGTTGGGCTATCCTCATCGCTTGCCGTCGTATAGAAGAACGGTCGAGCCGGGGAGAGTAGGGACCAATGCCGTTCGCGTACGGCCACATTTTCAAGGATAATCTGGCGAAGCTGAAGCGCGAAGGCCGCTATCGGATTTTTGCCGATATCCTGCGCCAACAGGGCGACTTCCCCTCCGCCGTCCACCACACCTCCAATGGTACCCGCCCTATTACGGTGTGGTGCAGCAACGATTACCTCTGCATGGGCCAGAACACCAAGGTGATGGCCGCCATGAAGGAGGCGATCGACAAGGCTGGCGCCGGCTCGGGCGGCACCCGGAACATCTCGGGCACGCATCATTTCCATGTCGAGCTGGAGCGGGAACTCGCCGATCTGCACGGCAAGGAATCCGCGCTTCTGTTCACATCGGGCTTTGTCTCGAACGAGGCGACGCTGTCGACCCTGGCGCGCCTGCTGCCGGGCTGCATCTTCTTCTCCGACGAGCTGAACCACGCCTCGATGATCGAAGGGATGCGCCATTCGGGTGCGGAGAAGCGCATCTATCGCCACAACGACATGGCGCATCTGGACGAGCTCTTGAAGGCCGCGCCTGGGCATGCGCCCAAGATCATCTGCTTTGAATCCGTCTACTCCATGGAAGGCGATTTCGGGCAGATCGGAAAGATTTGCGATCTCGCCGAAAAATATGGCGCCATGACCTATCTCGATGAGGTGCATGGCGTGGGCCTTTACGGTCCGCGCGGCGGCGGCGTTGCCGAGCGCGACGGCGTGATGGACCGCGTCGACATCATCGAAGGCACGCTGGCCAAAGCGTTCGGCGTCATGGGCGGCTACATCACTGGGACGACCGCGATCACCGATTGTGTCCGCTCGTTTGCTTCAGGCTTCATCTTCACGACTTCGATCCCGCCCGCCATTGCGGCAGGCGCGCTCGCCGCGATCCGGCATCTGAAAGCGAGCAATGTCGAGCGCGAGGGTTTGCGGGAACGCGCCGCGCGGATGAAGGGTCTGCTCGGCAAACGCAACGTGCCGCTGATCGATTCGCCGAGCCATATCGTCCCGGTGCTGGTGGGCGATGCGGCCCTTTGCAAGGTCGTGTCCGACGAGCTGCTCTTTACGCATGGCGTCTATGTGCAGCCGATCAATTTCCCGACCGTGCCGCGCGGCACGGAGCGGTTGCGCATCACGCCCTCGCCCCTGCATACCGACGCCCAGATGGACCATCTGGTCGAAGCCATCGACACGGTGTGGACGGCGCTGAGGCTTCGCCGCGCCGCCTGATGGGCCCCCTCTAATGGGCAAGCTCCGCAGCGCCCGCGGACGCGAGGTCCTGATCGAGATCGTGACGTTGGGCGCCTACGCCAAGGCGAGCGCGATCGATTCGGCGACCGGCACGGAAGTATCGGTTGCCGGTCCGGCCTCCGCCCCGCGCGCGAGTCTCGAAGCCGCTGTCCTCCAGAAGCTGGAATTCGTGCTGAAGAAGCGGGGTTAACCTTTGCGCCGGCGGCTCGATGACGAAGCCGTCCGTCCGAGCCCGATCTTCTTGGCAAACTCGGAGCGCTGGGCGGCGTAATTGGGCGCCACCATCGGATAATCGGCCGGCAGGCCCCATTTGGCGCGGTATTCTTCCGGGGTCATATTGTAGTTGGAGCGGAGATAGCGCTTCAGCATCTTCAGCCTTTTGCCGTCCTCCAGGCACACGATGTAGTCGGCGTTGACCGACCGCTTCACCGGCACCGCAGGCTTCTGGCCCGTCTGAATCTCGCTCTGGAAGGTGCCGCTGAGCCCGCCCAAAGTGCTGTGAACGCTCTTGATCATGGCCGGAACTTCGGAGACCGGAATAGGATTGTTGCTGACATAGGCCGCAACGATCTCGGTGGCCAATTTGAGGACCTCATCCGACTTCAGGGACTGATGGTCTGAATTCTGGGCCATATCTGAAAACTCCGGCGGCAGACATCGAATACTTGAGCCAGTGGTTTATGCACTCGATTCGCGGGAAATCAAGATTAACGGGCGGTATTCTCCTGCCTTGCGTCAAATATCCGTGAAACTAACACTGTTCGGAGCCAAGGAAACGAGTGCCTTTTTTTCAGGCAATTCGTTATTCGTCTTCATCTGCTGATGCCCCGATTTCCGAAGTATCGGTGGATGCGATCCATTCTTGACGGGCCTCCTCCCCGAACAGCGCCCGCAACAGAAAGATTTTTCTGCAAGCCAAGCCGCGATTGTTCGTGCGCGGGCGCAAGATTTGGTAAAGGGTCTCCCCTACGGCACAACACGAGTGTTTAAGGAGAGTTCCATGGGATCGAGCGAGGGTTTCTTCACCAGGGGCGTGGCGGACGCCGACCCAGAGCTCGCCTCGGCCATTGCCAAGGAACTCAAGCGCCAGCAGGAAAAGATCGAGCTTATCGCCTCTGAGAACATCGTCTCCCGCGCCGTGCTCGACGCGCAAGGCTCGGTGCTCACCAACAAATACGCCGAAGGCTATCCCGGCAGGCGCTACTACGGTGGCTGCGAATATGTGGACATCGCTGAGAATATCGCCATCGAGCGCGTATGCCGGCTGTTCGAATGCAGCTTCGCCAATGTCCAGCCTCATTCCGGCGCTCAGGCCAACCAGGCTGTGTTCTTTGCGCTGCTGCAGCCGGGCGATACCTTCATGGGGCTTAACCTCGCCTCGGGCGGACACCTGACGCACGGCTCGCCGGTCAACATGTCGGGCAAATGGTTCAAGCCGGTCCCCTACAATGTGCGCCGCCAGGACCACCGCATCGACATGGACGAGGTCGAAGCGCTCGCCAAGGAGCACAAGCCGAAGCTCATCGTCACCGGCGGGTCGGCCTATCCCCGCATCATCGATTTCGCGCGGTTTCGCGCGATCGCTGATTCCGTCGGCGCCCTTCTCATGGTCGACATGGCCCATTTCGCCGGTTTGGTGGCGGGCGGTGCCCATCCCAATCCGCTCGACCACGCCCATGTGGCGACCACCACCACGCACAAGACTCTGCGCGGCCCCCGCGGCGGCGTGATTCTCGCGCGCGATCCCGATCTCGGGAAGAAGATCAATTCCGCGGTCTTTCCGGGGCTGCAGGGCGGGCCGTTGATGCATGTGATCGCGGCCAAGGCAGTTGCCTTCGGCGAGGCGCTGAAGGCTGAATTCAAGACCTACGCCAGGAACGTCGTCGAGAATGCACAGGCGCTGGCCGAAACGCTCAAGGCGCGCGGCCTCGACATCGTCTCGGGCGGCACCGATACCCACCTGATGCTGGTCGATCTGCGGCCCAAAAAGGTAACCGGCCGCGCCGCCGAACGCGCGCTCGACCGCGCCAACATGACCTGCAACAAGAACGCGATTCCCTTCGACACCGAAAAGCCTGCCATCACGTCGGGCATCCGCCTGGGTTCCCCTGCCGGCACCACGCGCGGCTTCGGACCGGCCGAATTCCGCGACATCGGCGCCATGATCGTCGAAGTCCTCGACGGGATTGCCGCCAAAGGTGAAGAGGGCGATCCGGCGATTGAAGAGAGCGTGAAAAACCGCGTCCTCGAACTTTGCCGCCGCTTTCCGATTTATCCTTAGGGGGAAAAGAATGCGCTGCCCGTTCTGCGGACATGACGATACACAGGTGAAAGACAGCCGGCCCTCGGACGACAATGCCGCCATCCGGCGCCGCCGGCTGTGCCCGGCCTGCGGCGGGCGCTTTACGACATTCGAGCGCGTGCAATTGCGCGAGCTGACGGTGGTGAAAAAGGCCGGCCGGCGTGAGCCGTTCGACCGCGAGAAGCTGGAGCGCGCGATCCACCATGCGCTGCGGAAACGGCCCGTGGAACCCGAGCGGGTCGAGCGCATGATCACGGGCATCGTGCGGCGGCTGGAAAGCCTCGGCGAGAACGAGATTCCGTCCAACATGATCGGCGAACTGGTGATGCAGGCGCTCTCCTCCTTGGACAAGGTCGCCTATATCCGCTTTGCATCGGTGTATAAGAATTTCCGCGAGGCCAAGGATTTCGAGGCGTTCGTGGGCGAGCTCTCCGGCGGCGAGCGGGATTGATTCAGCTTTTGGGTCCTCCCCTGCGAAGCGGGGGAGGTGGCGCGCAGCGCCGGAGGGGGCGAGTTTAGGCGGAATTGAAACGAGCATTGCTGTGGCCGCCCCCTCCACCGCCTCTGGCGGTCCCCTTCCCCCGTGAACGGGGGAGGATCAATGAGTACAGCAGGCCGCGTGATAGGGCGGGCCATTCCCCCGTCCCGATGCGTTTTGCTATGCTCAACGCATCGATTTCCCTGTGTGGGGGCGGCCTGCCCCCCTATTCGGAAGCACAAGTGACGGAAAAAGCTGACCCAAAGTTATCTATTCAACTACTGGACGAACTGGTACGTCGCGGGCTGGACAATCACTTGTATCGCCAACTTCACCATTCGAACTACGACACCATCAAGGCGCATATACGATATTGTAACAAAACCAAAGAGTTTCGAGATGGCGAAACAAACGCCACCCTCCAATGTCGGCTTCGGTTCCTACGCGATCAAATTAAGGAGAAATTCGAGGTGGGAACACGTGTTGATTCAGCCACTTTTCAGCGCCTCGTAAATGCCGCGTTGGAGATTTATCCTCTTTCTTGAGTGCTATGGACGAAAGTTGATGTATGCGCTTGGGTCACCCGAATGACATTGCTCACATGCATCACGCCGTTCGGCTGGCAGAGCGCGGGCTTGGGAATGTCGCGCCCAATCCCGCCGTCGGCTGCGTCATCGTCAAACAGGCCAGAATTGTCGGCCGTGGCTGGACGGGAACCGGCGGCCGCCCGCATGCGGAAACCGTGGCGCTGGCGCAGGCGGGCGATCACGCCCGTGGCGCAACGGCCTATGTGACGCTGGAGCCCTGCGCCCATCATGGACAAACACCGCCCTGCGCGGACGCGCTGGTGAGAGCAGGGGTTGCGCGCGTCGTGGGGGCGGTCGTCGATCCCGATCCGCGGGTCGCTGGAGCGGGTTTCGCGCTCCTCGAAAGCGCCG
>Ga0265338_10005812_pt1 | contig 15923 bp, 15 predicted proteins | sample 42126metaG_FD_193579 | JGI IMG/M metagenome (GOLD analysis project Ga0265338, IMG submission 193579) | Rhizosphere microbial communities from Carex aquatilis grown in University of Washington, Seatle, WA, United States - 4-21-26 metaG | ecosystem: Host-associated > Plants > Roots > Rhizosphere... | reverse complement strand
GTTCAGATGAGTCCCGCGAAGACAACGCTGGTATTCGAGCCGAATCGCGGGCAGTTCGCACCCAACGTTCGATGGGTCGCGCGTGGTTCCGGCTTCGCGATCGCAGTGGACGCCGATGGAACGACGATCGAGACACATCAAAGAAACGGACAAACGCCAAAACCTTCGCGGACTGCCGCCGCGCAGCGGCTGAGCAAGGCAGCTGAACCCAAGGCCGCTATCCAAACAGGCACCGTGAAAATGCGCCTTGCCGGCAGCAATGCGTGGAAATTGGAAGGCGCGAAACCCACGGGCGGCACCAGCAACTATTTCTTCGGCAAAGATTCGAAGGGATGGCACACCGACATTCCACACTACGCACAGGCGAAAGCCGCGGGCGTGTACAACGGAGTGGACGTGGTATTTCACGGCAGCCAAAGCGCACTGGAGTACGATTTTGTGGTGGCGCCAGGGGCCGATCCGCAACAGATTCAAATGAAATTTGACGGCGCCTCGAATCTTCACAAGGACGATGCGACCGGCGAACTCGTGATGACAAACACCAGCGGGAAAGAAATGCGCCACGTGCTGCCAACCATCTATCAAGAGACGGCAGGGAAACGGTCGGGCGTGAAGGGCGGCTACGAAATCCAGAAAGACGGGACGGCAAAGTTTACAGTGGGCAATTATGACCGCACCAAGCCGCTCGTGATCGACCCCACAGTTTCCTTCGTAAAGTTTCTGATCGGCTCCGACCTCGACGAGGCAAGTGCCGTGACTGTAGACGCGGTCGGCAACTCGTATGTGACCGGGCACACCGAGTCGAGCGACTTTCCCCAAATCGCCAGCTATGAAGGCCATCAATCGGGCGACGATGTGTTCGTGACGAAACTGGATTCCATGGGAAACATTCTTTTCTCGACGTTTCTGGGCGGAGGAGACACGGACACCGGCCAGGGAATTGCGGTGGACGCGACCGGCGTGTACATCACGGGCTATACGAAATCAGATGACTTTCCGATGCGGCAGGCTTTGCAGAACTCTCGTAACGGTGATCAGGATGCGTTTGTCGCAAAACTGTCGTTGCTCGGCAACTCTCTTGTCTACTCCACCTTTTTGGGAGGCTCGGACGGCGAGCAGGGGATTGGGATTGCAGTGGACGCATCACAGAGCGCGTATGTGTCTGGCTATACGACCTCAGGGGACTTTCCATTGAAGAACCAGTTTCAGGTGGCCTACCCCGGCCCCGATCTGGTCAGCGGCTTTATCTCGAAACTCTCTCCTTCGGGCGAATACCTGGAATACTCGACGTATCTACCAGGAGTTAGTTTTACTTACGTCTCCACCATTGCGGTGGACAAGAATCTTTCAGCCTATGTTACCGGCGAAACGTGCGCGAATAATTTTCCCTATGCCGGATATCAATCGCAGACTTTTCCCGGCAACTGCACGGCGTTTGTGACCAAAATGAGCCCGGCAGGAGACTCCGTGATCTATTCCACGTATTTGGGAACCCAGACCACGGAGGGCTTTGGAATCGCCGTAGACGCCTCAGGCGATGCCTATGTCGCGGGAAGTGTGGAGGGAACAGATACAAAGACAATCCAGGCGTTTGCGATGAAGCTCAATGCTACAGGAAAGGTGGTCTACACCAAATTGTTGAATGGCGATGACGGGAACTCCATAGCAGAAGGAATTGCGATTGATGGAAGCGGCAACGCCTACATTGTGGGAAATACTTCGTCCAGCGATTTTCCGGGAGCACCCGTGCTGACGCCGAATCCTACCGCGGGATTCATCACCGAACTCGACACCAACGGAAATGGGCCGATATTTACCCGTCTATTCGGTGCGTCGGTAAACGGTGTTGCCGTGTCGACAATCCGACCCAATCCCATCCTGCCTCCCATCACAAACATGTATTTGGCAGGGTATCGGTTCACGGGTGGACATAACAGCAACGATGAGGATGCGTTCGTGGTGAGACTGACCAACCAACTGGTGGTGGGCAATCAACCCTAGCGGAGCGGCTGAAGGTATCGCAATGGCGCGCGCCGGAGGGTGGGCACCCCGGCGCGCGGCGAAATTTCACACGAGCCCGTCAAGTTAGAGGCGCTCCTTCCAAGCCCCGGCTTTCCAAAAGAGAAGCCCGGAGAGGCGGGCGGAGCTTACGAAAAGCATCACGGCAAAAATAGCGACGATTGGAACGATCGGCCAGCGGCGCTCCACGCAATCCAACACCACATCAATCACTTGAATGATCCCCGTGAGCAACATCAGCATATTGAGCGTTCCTCTGGCTCGCTGAAACAATGCAGCGAGAAGAAAGATGGCTAACACAAGATTGCGACCAAAAAAGTAGCCGGCAAAGGTGCGTGAGGCGTCGTTTATCGTGGCGCCCGGATACACGAGCATCTGCGGATTCGCGAGCGCGAGGATGGCGCCCGTAAACATCAGCAGCGAGCCCAGAATTACGGTTGTTCGCAGCCACCAGGGAAAAGGCGTGGTTTCGGGAATGGACATGGGAACGCTCCAGTTCAGCACCTAAATTAGTTTCCGTGTGCCTGCATGTGGATTTCTACGCGGGACGGCGGTTCTTAGTTACAGCTTTTGTGTAGAGGGAAAAAGTGCTTGACATATGTCCATATGGGAATGTAATTTATCGGCATGGCAAGGGCGGCAACAACCTCGGATGCCTTCAACGCTGTGGCGGAGCCACGGCGGCGGGCGATCCTGAATTACCTCGCGCTGCAGGAGCGGCCGGTCGGAGACATCGTGGACACCCTGGGATTCGACCAGCCTTCGGTCTCGAAGCATCTTCGCGTGTTGCGTGATGTGGGGCTGGTGCACGTGCGGCGCGACGGGCGGCAGAAGCTCTACCGGATTAACGCGTCGGCGATCAAGCCGCTGCACGAGTGGGCGAGTACGTTTGAGCGGCTTTGGCAGCACCAGTTGAATCGCATCAAGGAGCGCGCCGAAGCCAAGAGCAAGACGGAGTGAAGACTGAAGGGAAATGGACTGCAAATCACCACAATCATAACGAGGAGAAATCATGACTGCGACACCACAGAAGATCGAAAATATGACACTGAACGTCAGCCAGGAAATTCAGGTGCACGCCCCACTGGAAGCGACGTTTGCCGCTTTGATCGAGCAGATGGGAGCAGGGTTTGAAACGCCAGAAGGGAAATCCATGTCCATGAAAATCGAGGCGTGGCCGGGTGGACGCTGGTACCGCGACCTCGGCGACAACAACGGACATTTCTGGGGGCACGTGCAGGCGATCAAGCGGCCGACGCTGCTGGAGATTTGCGGGCCATTGTTTGCGTCGTATCCGTTCATTTCGAATTTGCAATACCGGCTGACGGAAGTGGCTGGAGGAACGTTGATTTCCTTCCAGCATACGGCGCTGGGATTCATTGATGAAAATCACAGAGAAGGCGTGGGCAAGGGCTGGGGGCATCATCTGGAGCGCGTCCGGAAGCATGCGGAAGCGATGTCTGCCAAGACAGCAGCGGGAAGCCGGCGGCAATAGTCTCTTGGCTCCGAGGGAGATGGAGGCGAAAACATGTGTCCAGCGTGCATGGCAACGGCGGCGCTGATTTTTGGGAGCGCTATTTCAACCGGCGGTTTGACGGCGTTTGCTTTAAACAAATTCCGAACGAAGAAGGCGGCGGAGAAAAGCTCCGCTCAAGAAAAAAGAAAGGAGAATCACGATGGCCAGCAGCAAAACTGAACTGGAGCAATCGAAAGTGGTCTCTCACGAGGAGTGGCTCGCCGCCCGCAAGGAGCACTTGGCGAAGGAGAAGGAATTCACAAAGCTGCGTGATGAACTGAGCCGGCAACGCCGCGAACTTCCTTACGAGAAAGTTGGGAAGAATTATGTATTTGAAGGGCCGAATGGGAAGGAGACGCTGGCCGATCTTTTCGGCGGCCGCAGCCAGTTGTTCGTGTACCACTTCATGCTCGGACCGGGATGGAAGGAAGGCTGCCAGAGCTGCTCGTATCTGGCGGACCATTTTGATGGCCCGACGATTCATCTGGCGAATCGCGACGTGACGCTGGTGGTGGTTTCGCGCGCGCCGTACGCCGAGATCGAAGCTTTCAAGAAGCGCATGGGATGGAAATTCAAGTGGGTGTCGTCATTTGGAAACGATTTCAATTACGACTACCACGTCTCGTTCACGAAGGAAGAGACGGCCAAGGGTGAGGTTTATTACAACTACGGCATGACCAAATTTCCGAGTGAGGAAGCGCCGGGGGGAAGCGTGTTTCGCAGGGATGCGGCGACGGGCGAGGTCTTTCACACGTATTCAGGCTACGGTCGCGCGCTGGATATTTTGATTGGCGCTTACAACTTCCTCGACTTCGCGCCGAAGGGGCGCGACGAAGAGGGACTGGCGTTTTCGATGTCGTGGGTACGGCATCACGACAAATACAGCGAAGGATACTCCGTCGATCCAACGCAGTCGTACGTCGCGCCGAAAATAGCCGATGCAGGATGTTGTTCAGGCGAGAAACACTAAGAACGGCTTGCGACGCGCAGGATAGAGCGGTGGCCGCCGGTTCCGCGACGATCAAGTTCCGCGGAGCTGGCGGGCGCGCCTGAAAAACGCGGCGATCAGCAAGATCGCGGCGAGAGACAAATATATCAGGGCATACCGTGCGGCTTGCGGGGTGGGGGCGCTGCCAGTGAAATCGAGACCTGCAACCCGGTTCAGCGGGCCTACGTACCAGAGCGCTACGTAAAAACCCTCGAAGAATTTGCTCGTGCCGCTCCAAACCCCCAGGGCCAGCGCGAGCGACGGAATGAACAGCACGCCCGCAGCCCATGCGATCAGTCCGATCCGTTGCCCCGCGAGCGCCAGCCTGACTCCCGCACCAATGCCAGTGAGCAGTGCTACCACGACGCCTGCCATCCACGCCGCCGGAAACTGCCGTGACAGAATTCGCGCGCAGGAAAATAACAATTGTTGCGTGCCGAATCGCGATTCGCGTGTGCCGAGCGTGGACCATATTAGAATGGGCCAAATCCACGCGGCGGCGAGCAGCGGCCCCCTGGAAGCTTCGAGCGGCGAGGCGAATTGCGCGATGACCAATCCTCCGGCAACTGCATACCACCACCAGCGATAACCCTTCAGAGCAAGCTTGATCTCCGCTATTAAAATTCGCAGCGCGCCGGAATGTTGTGCTCCACCAATGAGCGGACTCAGTTGAATGGGCACAGCAGTGCGCGGCGGCACTGAAGTTGTTGCCAAGGCTGACGCTGCTTCCGGGGCAACTGTAAATCCCTTCGCACTGCGCTTTGCGCCCGATTGCGCAGGCAATTCAGCAGGATCGAAACGGTCGAAGAAATACGCGCCGATCAAAGTGAGAGCGACGGCCATGGCGACCCAGGCAAGACGCAGGAGGACAGCCTCAGCTGTCCAATCCACTCCATTCCAATGAAAATTCGTGGCTATCTTGGCTGACTTGTCGGCCACGGTGAGCGAAAAACCGTCCACATAGCCAGGGATCGTGGCGCGCGCCGCAGGGGCCATACTTTTGTAAGCCGTCCAAATGCCGAAGGGATCAAGTTGCGGGAGCTTTGTGATCGCGGATAGCGCGAGGCCGAAAGTCCACGTGAAAAACCACACGACATTTCCGAAACCGCCACGAAGAAAACGGAATGTCTCAAAGAGCAGAGCCATTGCGGCAGTGACTGCCATCGCGGGCAACGTGAGCAGGAAAAAGGGAAGGAGCAGCGCACCAGGATGGAATGCTCGATCCTCGGCGGCCAAGAATTGCATGGCGACGGCGCCAACTGCCAGCAACAGGACCACGGAACTGAGGACGGCGAAATTGCTGAGAAATTTTCCGAGGAAATAAGACGCCTTCGTGAGCGGAGTTGCGGAAAGAATTTGACCAACGCCCGTTTGGCGGTCGCGATCGACCGCGTTCTTGACGATGTAGAAGCCAACGAGGGAAACAAATGTGGTGGTGACGAGCGAAATCATGATGCCGATCCACGCGGATGTGTACATTCCGCGATAGTCGCCAAGGCGCAAAGAAATGCGGCCCGTGCCTGCGGCGTAGCCGAGGTACACGGTGAAAAGCAGAGTGACCAGATAGCTGTTGCGGCGCACGCGCTCGAGAAAATCAGCGCGCGCAATACCGTAGATGACGCGGAGCGATTTCATCGAGCGGCCCCAGCGGCGGCCGCGCCGCCGCTGCTGCGATGAGTAGCCAGCGCGGCCAGGTACGCGTCTTCGAGCGACGGCTCCAGCGTTCGCGCGCCGGGCCCCGGAGCCGAGTCGGAGACGACTCGCGCGTGCACGCCATCGTTGCGATGGGCTGTGTTGCTCACGAGAAAACGCTGCCGAAGCGCAACAAGTTCACTGCTGGGCACAACAACCTCCCAAACCTTTCCATTTACTCTCGCGAGAAGATCTTCCGGCGCTCCGTGGACTACGAGTTGCCCCTGCGCCACGAGTGCAATATCCGTTGCCACAGCTTCAACGTCAGAAACGATGTGCGTGGAAAGAATTACGATGCGTTCGCCGGAAAGCTCCGAGAGCAAATTTCGAAAGCGGACGCGCTCTTCGGGGTCGAGGCCTGCGGTTGGCTCGTCCACGATGAGAAGCTTGGGATCATTGAGCAGAGCTTGCGCGATTCCCACGCGCTGGCGCATGCCGCCGGAAAATCCGCCGAGAGGTCGGCGCGCGGCATCCACCAGATTCACGAGTTCGAGCAGTTCGCTGATGCGGTTCCGCGCGGTGGCTGCATCGAGCCCTTTTACGGCGGCGAGGTATTCGAGGAATTCCGTCGCGCTTAAATTTGGATAAATTCCGAAATCCTGCGGGAGATAACCCAGGACGGTGCGCAGCGCGTCGGGATTCTGCTTGATGTCGGTGCCATTCCACAGAACACGTCCCGCACTGGGCTGCGTGATCGTCGCAAGGATGCGCATGAGCGTGGATTTTCCCGCGCCGTTTGGCCCGAGCAGACCGAGCACACCGGGGCCGAGCTCAAGACTAAAATTGCGCAGAGCTTCTACTTTGCCGCGATAAGTTTTGCTCACGTTCTCAATTACGAGCTTCATAGGTGTGCATGTGTATCAGCCGCGCGGCTTCGAATGCAAGCGGCGTCACCTCGACGGAGCAATGGCCGCTGCCACGTATTCGCGGGCGGCGCGCAGAGAAGCAACAGGATCGGTGGTGGGGAGGAATTCCATGGCAGCGCGATTTTTGTAACCGAGCGCGGCGAGTTTTTTGAAGATGTTGGCGTAATTGATTTCGCCCGTGCCGGGTTCGTGGCGGCCGGGAACGTCCGCGACGTGGACGAGGCCGATTTTGTCGATATTCTTTTCGAGCTTTTCGATGAGATTCCCTTCGGAAATTTGCTCGTGGTAGAAATCGTAGAGGAATTTCACGTTGGGGTGATTTACCTCGGAGATGATTTCAAAGCCTTCCGCGACAGAGGTCAGAAAATATTTGGGATTTTCTTCCGGATCGATATTTTCGAGCAGCACGGTGACGTTCTTTTTCGCGGCGGCGTCCGCGGCGCGTTTGAGTGCTTCGACGACGTTTTCATGCTGGTCAGCGTGGGGTAGCTCGGGAACTTTGTTTCCTGAGAGTAGGATAATAGCGAGGCATTCGAGTCTTTCAGCGGTGGCCAACATGGCGCCGAAATCGGTAAGGAATATTTCGCGCTGGTTCGGATCCGTCAGGCTGCGGTCAATGCCGGACGTGGCATCGAATGTGATACCCAATTCGCGTTTTTTGCGATTGAAATTCACAAAATCCGCGTCTGACCACTTTTTGAACTCGCCGACTAGTTCTACGGCGTTGTAGCCGGCTTCGGCAACTTTTTCAAGGCGCTGCTCGAATGGCAAATCACGATAGATGGTCCAGAGCATGATGGAGAGGGGGAACGGCGTGGGAGGCGCGGCGTTGTGTGACGGAGCATCAAGTCGTTCGTGCGTCCATCGCGGAAGAGCGGCGGCCATGCCAAGAGTTGAGCCGAGGATTGTTTGCGAGAATTCGCGGCGGTTCATTGCTGCACCTCCGGCAGGAGCCGAAATCATAGTCCATGAGAGAAGATTGTGAAACGCCCGCAATTATTCTTTGGGCCAATTCACCGGCTCAATCGGGCCAACAACATAAATCCACGAAAGTGAACCGATCCAGGTGATCACTCCGGTGACAGCGAACGGCCAGAAGAAGTGGCCCGTTTTTTCGACGAGCAGGCCCGTCAACGCAGGGGCCACGATTCCCGCAAAATTTCCGACGAAATTCTGGAAGCCCATCCATTTGCCCGCGGCCAGTGGCCCGGCGAGAATTTGCGCGGCGGCGAAAATATTTGGATTGCTGAGGCCGTAGAGGGCGCTCGATAGCAACAAGAGCCCAATCGAAAGCGACGGCGGAGCTACGACGCAAAGAACGAGCACCGTGCCCGCGCCTCCCAGTCCGATGACGAGCAGCAATTTCCGCACGCGGTTGGGAGAAGCGCCTGCGGCTATCCAACGGTCCGAAAGCGGGCCTGAGATGGCGGATGAAGCGGCGCAGCAGAGGAAAGCTACGCCTGCGATCCTGCCCATCTTGCTCAGCGAAAAATTGCGTTCGCGCACGAGATAGTACGGCAGCCAGGTGAGCAGGAAATAGATGAGATAATTTCCCGCAAAATGGCCCACGCATGCGCCCCAAAGGGAGCGTTGCTCCAAAATCGCCAGCAGGCTGGCGGTGGGGGCGACTGGATTCTGCGGACTAATTTGCGGAGTTCGCGGACGCCATTTCAGCCACGGAATCAGCCACAGAAGGCAAATCAAACCAAGGCCCATGAAAAATGGCCGCCAACCAAATCGCGCCACGAGCATTCCACCGAAAAATAAGCCGAACGCAGGGCCGGAGGTTTGTCCCGCAGCGATAGCACCATTGCCAAGGCCGCGATGGTGCCCGGAAAAATCGCGAGCGAGAATTTTCGAATACGATGGGTAAGCAACCGCTTCTCCCATGCCCAACGCCAGTCGAACGATGAGCAACGCTGTGAAACCGTGCATAAGTCCCGTTGCTGCTGTGGCCGCGGACCAAATGAAGAAGCCCGTGGCTAGAACCAGGCTTACGTCGAACCGGTCCACGAGCCAGCCGACGGGAATTTGGAAGGCGGTGTACGTCCAGAAAAACGAAGAAAGCAGAATGCCGAGTTGCGAGGGGGAAAGCCCGAGTTCATCTTTGATCAGCGGAGCGGCGATGGAGAGATTGCCGCGATCCACGTAATTGATGAAGACAGAAAGCGCGAGCAGAAAAAGAATGCGTCGAAGCGGCGCGGAAAGCTTTTCGCGTTCGGGTGCGTTCGCCACGGGCCGTTCGCAAACCTCCCAGCGCGGCGGGATGGTAGCATGGATTTCAAGAGTGGCCGTCAGGACGCTGCCACCGGCAGAAACAGGGCAGCGAGTCAGTTTCCGAATGGCGCATTAATCGGAGCTTTGGGCCAGAATTGCTTGTCCTGAAAACTGCGAAGGATATACTCGAACGCGACTGCGTCTGATAGTTCGCGAAGCTTGCGGGTTTCAATTCTATGCTGATAGTTACAATTGTGCTCTTCCTCCTGCCAGGTTCGCTTCTTTGGGCGACGTGGAGGCGCTCGACCAGCAACGCACGCGAGGACACGGCTAGCGGCTGGAGGGAGTACTGTGGCACGGCAGCGCTGATAGCTGCGAGTTGCGCGACTCTCTTGGAATTGGCCTTCTTCTTTTCTTACTTCCACAAAGGCGGCAGCCCACACGGAATGATGCCATCGCCCGGACTGTGGAGCGTTCTCGGAAAAATTGCGGGATGGACATTTGTCGGAGGCGTCGTACTGGGCACTCTCGGTAAGGGCAGATGGAGACTGATGTATCTCGCTTGGGCGGTCGCTTTGCCTTTTGTTGCGTTTGCGCTTTTCATGTTAGAAAGGGACTGAATCGCACTCTTGGTCAACCACGACTGACGTCAAGCGACTAGCTGTGGGGCATCAGAAGTTGAACCAACCGCACCTCACGCGATTCCTTGACCGTACTGCATTGCTCGCATAGACTAGTTGTTTCGCTTGGGTCCGGGATTGCGGCCGATGCAGGGCGCGTCGGCGAAGGGTTGGGCCAGCGTTCCACGGATGGAAGGGACGCGCGAAGAGCGGGAGTCCGCCGCTAACTTGACGAAATCGAGAAACGACAGGAGATAGTCAGTTGCCGAAACGAACTTTTCAACCTCATGTGCGCCGCCGTCACAAGAAGCACGGCTTTCGCGCACGCATGAAGAGCCAGGGCGGACGCAAAGTCCTTGCGCAGCGCCGCAAGAAAGGGCGCCACAGCCTTACGCGTGTCTGATTCCGCGCGGCTGGAATTTCCGCGCGCCTGCCGGCTGGTGCGCCGCGCCGAATATGACGCGGTGTACCGGGAAGCGCGCCGGCGGACGAGCCGCGAGTTCACCATATTTCTTCGCCCCAATGGCCTCGACAACAGCCGGTTCGGATGGAGCATCAAAAAGGCGCTGGGCAATGCGGTGCGGCGCAACCGAATCCGGCGCCGCCTGCGCGAAATTCTGAGATTGCATCGACAGGAGATCGCTTCGGGATGGGACATCGTGATACATCCGCGCAGCTCGGCGGCCACAGCGGAGTTTTCCATGCTGACGGAAGAATTATTGAAGATGCTGCCGCGTCCAGCGGCGCCGGAAATTCGCACGCCGTGATTGCGGGAACTTCTTCGCGCGAGAATCACCCTCCTGCGGGAATTGGCGCATGGGTTCTGCTGGCGATGGTGCGCGTGTATCAAATTCTTCTTTCGCCATTTCTGGGCGGGGCCTGCAAGTTTTATCCGTCGTGTTCGCACTATGCGGTGGAAGCGATTCAGCGGCACGGCGCGCGGCGCGGATTTGTGCTCGCGATGAAGAGGCTGGGGCGCTGCAGGCCATTCACGAAGGGTGGATTCGATCCAGTGCCAGATGAAAATGATCGCGATTCAAGGAATGCGAATCTGCGAGTTGAGGAGCCGGTGAATTGAGCGAACCCGACCGCTCCGAACAGTTTCGCATGATGCTGTTTATTGTTCTAGCGCTGCTGGTGTTTCTGGTGACTTCGCATTTTTACAAGCCAGAAATTCCTCCTCCGGCGCCGGATCAGAAGGCGCTGACCGCTCCGGGAACGCCGGGCGGCACACAGACGAATCCCGCACAATCAGCAGCATCCGTCGCTTCTTCGATGAGTGCGGCCAGCGGGAAACCCGCGAACGTTGCTGCCGTGGAAGCCACCGAGGAAAAAGCCATTGTTGTGGATGGCCCTGTCTATCGCGTGGAACTATCGAACCTCGGCGGCGTGGTGCGAAGTTGGCAGACTAAAAAATATTTCACCGATGACAAGCCGCCCCGCCCTCTCGACCTGGTGGATGAAGAGTCTTCGAAACAACTTGGCTGGCCTTTCTCGCTGAAGCTCGCGGACCCGCAATTGGAAGCGGAAGCGAATTCAGCTTTGTACCAGAGCATCTCCACGCCAATTTCAGATCACGCCTCAGGAGCGCCCACTCCGCAGCCTTCGAACGCAACGCAAGGTACAGCGCCCTGGAACGTCACGTTCCATTGGAGCGATGGGCACCTTGACGTGACGAAGACATTCAAATTTGGTCGCACGTACGAAATCGGGATTGAAGTTTCGGCGATGCTCGATGGGAAGCCGCTGCCTGTCGCTGTGGCGTGGCGCGGCGAATTTGGCGACAAAGCCGTTTACAAGGCCGCAACGCTCGTTACCGTTTACTACGATCAGAATGACAAGCTGAACTTGCTGGCGATCAAGAAGCTGGGAGTTTCGGGTAACCAATCGCAGCCTGTAGAGTTGAATGGGCCGATGGTGTACGCCGGCATCGAGGACCAGTTTTTCACCGCGGCGTTTATTCCGGATGGCACGGATATTTCCGTCTGGCACTGGGCGCCGAACCACAACATCGTTGAAGACGACAAGCCAGCAACTGAGCTTGTCGCCCAAATGGCGGCGGGCACAGCGGCGGCGGGTCCGTTGCACATGCGCGCGTATGTGGGGCCGAAAGATTTGAAGCTGCTAAGCCAGCAACGGCCGTCGCTTGAGGAGTTGGTCCAGTTTGGCTGGTTTGGAGTTATCGCCAAGCCATTGCTGCTCGCGCTGCAATGGCTGCATGGATACATTCCGAATTACGGCTGGGCGATCGTTGTGTTCACCCTGGGGCTGACGGTAGTTTTGTTTCCCATCCGGCTCTGGACATTCAAATCGAGCCGGAAGATGCAAAGTGTGGCGCCGGAGATCAAGTCAATCCAAGATCGCTATAAGAAATATTCGATGAGCGATCCGCGCAAGAAGAAGATGAATGAAGAGGTCATGGCCGTTTACCAGCGCGAAGGCATCAACCCCGTGGGAAGCTGCCTGCCGATGCTCGTTCAGTTGCCCATTTTGTTTGCGTTCTACAGGACGCTGACGGGCGCCATCGAATTGCGCCACGCGCCGTGGATTTGGTGGATCCACGACCTTTCGGCGAGAGACCCCTATTATATTTTGCCGATCGTGCTGGCCATCTCGTCGTACCTGATGATGAAAATCACGCCGATGCCCGGAGGCGGAGATCCGGCACAGCAGAAAATGATGACGCTGATGCCGCTGTTCACCAGTTTTATTTTCGTTTACCTTTCCAGCGGATTGAATCTTTATTATTTCACGAGCAATCTGGTGAACGTGGCGCAACAATATTATTTAAATCGCGCGCATCCGCTTCCTTCGCGGAGTAAGTTCAAGAAGAATCAGGAATGAGAGACGAACGCAACCAGGGCCGCAAGAGGCCGCCAATGAACGAGCATCCTCGACCCGAGGCAAAACTGGATCGCGAGCGCGCGATCACGGAAATCCGTCGCTTCCTGGACATTGCGCTGCGCGAAATGGGACTCGCGCTGACGTATGAAATTTCCACGCCGCCATCGACAGATGCGGGACGCGGCGATGTGGGGCGCGACGAAACCGACGTGGTGGCCATGTTTCAGGGGGACGATCAGGAACTCCTGCTGGAGAAAAATGCGGAACTGTTGCTTTCGCTTGAACACATTGCGCACCGCTGGTTGCGCCTTGATCCGCGTTTGCACGATCGCGTGCGATTCGATTGCGGCGATTACCGCACCGCGCATCTCGACGAATTAAAACTTTCCGCGCGGGTGGCGGCGCAGCGCGTTCGCGAGACCGGCCAGGAATTCCGCTTCAATCCCATGTCGCCGCGCGAGCGCCGCATCATGCACCTGGAGCTGAATGGCGCGGCTGGTGTGCGTACGGCAAGCGAAGGCGTGGGCGACCGCCGCCAGCTTGTGATTTATCCCGCCAACAAGAAGTAACAAATCTCCTGAAATTTTAAAGCGCGGCTAAATTTCGACCGTATATCCCTGCTTGCCTACGTTGAAGCACTGCGTGGCACCGATGCGATCCGTGAGTCCCTCGGCTTCGTGAATGTGGCCGCAGAATAAATATGCGGGCTGGACGCGCTCCACCCATTCGCGCAACGTGGGACTTCCGGCATGCTTTCCCGGAGCAAATTCGTCAAGCTTCGTGCCCTGCGGCGGAAAATGGACAACAAGGTAGAGTGGGCTGAGCTTGTCGAAGGCCGCCAGCGCGTTTGCAATTTCATCTTCGGAATATTCGCCGGGCGTGTTGAACGGAGTGATGTTGCTGTAGCCGAGGCCGGCCCACTGCGTGGCGCCGAGCGAGCGAATCTGAAGATGAAAATCCACAAACCCGTGCCGTTTGCAGAAAGACGCACTTTCCTGGTGCGTTTCGTGATTTCCCGGCAGCACCCAGAGCCGCTCGCCGAGGCCTGCGAGTACGGCGGCGCAACGATCCAGCCCCTTGCCAAAATTGGAGAGATCGCCGGCGGAGATGTACACGTCCGCAGGTTGGGCAGTGATTCGCTCGAGCGCGCGAAAATCGCCGTGAATGTCACTGAAGATCAGAATTTTCATGGTGCCTTCTTCCCGGTGCTTTCACTGTTCGATTCCTGCGTGCGCCGAATCTGCATGACGTCTGAATACCATCCCTGCTCGACAACGTTTCCAGCGGCGTCAAAAACAACGTGATACGTAAACGGCGGCGGATTGCTCGTGTTCCGCGAAATAAACCGATGCTCGCCGAATTCAACAATGTGATGCGTGCCGTCGTACTTTGTTCGAATTACGGGGAAGCGCGCGAATGTCCAATACAGTTGAACTTCCGGAAGCTGCATCGCGCGCGTCGTAAATCCGTCGGGCGGAGAATCGGCAAAGTAGCGGAATGCGGGTGGTTGCGTCTCGCGCAGGTCGAATTGCGTTTGATACACGCCATCGGGCGTGAGAATTTCGCCGCCCCAATCGAGCAATGACGGCGGAGTCGGAAGCGCGGCCATGCGAACGACCGCGATGTGATTTTCTGCTGCGAAATCCTTCACACGTCCCAGCGCGGAATGGTGTGCCGCGGCGCAGGCAAAAAGGTATGCCAGCACCACGCAGGCTCCCGCCTGGCACCATGCGGAACGCGAAACGCGAAATCCCCATCCTCGAAGTGCGGGCAGAAAAAACAGCACCACCATCACCGCACTCGCCAGAATGACGATCCATTTGTGAAACGGATAGCCCACGGAAGCCGCGATCATCCACGCGCCCCAGGCAGCCAGGGAAAACACGACCCACATCATTGCCGCGCGCCTGCGATTATTTTCCCGACGCGCGTAAATCCACGCTGTGATTTGAGGCAGCAGCACGATTGCCGTAAATGTGAAGTCAATGATGAACAGTAAATCCCACGAGACGCGCTCCTGCGAAAAAGGCGTCGCCACGCGTGTGCCGAACGACGTCATGCCATCGAGGAGGATGTGACTTGCGATGCCGACGCCGTAAATTATCGTCAGCATGAGCCACGACGGAGTTTCAATCCCGAAGCGCCGCGCGACGCGGCGCGTGAGCCACGCGAGAAACGCGGCGAAAAAAAGCAATCCGGCGAAGGAATGCGTGATGCCTCTATGATATTTCACGATCGCGAGTGGATCGTGCGAGAAGGCTTCGAAGAAAACGTCTATGTCGGGAAACACCGCACCGAGCGTGGCCGCGAAAATTCCGACTCGGGCCTCGCGTTTCGAGAAAAATCCCTTTCCGAGGAGCGCGCCCGTGATGCCGTGAGTTATTGGGTCCATGAAAGTTTCGGTGTAGGAAAAGTGTACATGAGGCGGCAGGTTCAGGCGATGGCGATCAAGGGCGAACTCTTTGCGACGGCTTCGCCAATCTTTCGCGCGGGAATCTTGCGTTGGGCGAAAGCAGCCATTGCGGCATCCGCGGATTCGGGCGCAACTGCGGCGAGAAGGCCACCGGACGTCTGCGGATCGTAAAGCAGCGCGCGGAATTCGTCGGGAACTGAATCAGCAAAATCGACGCAGCCTTCCAGAAATTCGCGATTGTTTGCGAGGCCGCCAGAAAGAAAACCTCCGCGCGCCGCTTCGACCGCCCCGGGAAGATACGCAATGCGCGTGTGATCAATGCGCAGCGAAACCTTGCTCCCGATAGCCATCTCTCTCGCGTGACCCAGAAGCGCAAATCCCGTGACGTCCGTAACCGCATGAACCGCGCGGCCGCCCGGTGTAGCCGCATCGATTTCATGCAATGCGTCAGCAGCTTCGCGATTCAGGCGCGTCATCGAATCTGTGGATGCGCTAACCCACGCGGGATCGGCCTGGCCCTGCTTGAGCGCCGTGGAAATCACGCCAGTGCCGAGCGGCTTCGTCAGAATCAGCGCATCGCCCGGACGCGCGCCGAAGTTGCGCCAGATGCGGTCAGGGTGGATCAAGCCGGTGACGGCGTAGCCAAACTTGAGCTCGTCATCGCGAATCGAGTGCCCCCCCACAACAGTGCAATTCGCTTCAGCCATTTTTGCCAGGCCGCCACGCAGGATTTGTTAAAGCAGCTCGG